>Ga0080013_1000331_pt1 | contig 67289 bp, 86 predicted proteins | sample ETNvirenome_6_85_FD_69236 | JGI IMG/M metagenome (GOLD analysis project Ga0080013, IMG submission 69236) | Marine viral communities from the Pacific Ocean - ETNP_6_85 (SPADES assembly) (version 2) | ecosystem: Environmental > Aquatic > Marine > Oceanic | place: Pacific Ocean | collected 2013-06-19 | reverse complement strand
CTGGACCTGCGGGAGGAGCTGGACCTGCGGGACCTGCTGGCCCTGCTGGACCGGCTGGACCTGCTGGTGGTACTGGTGGCTCAGGAGGAGTTGGTGGTACTGGTGGTTCAGGTGGTAGAGGTTCTACAGGACCTGCTGGAGGAGCTGGGCCTGCTGGACCTGCTGGACCTGCTGGAGCTAGAGGTTCTACTGGACCTTCAGGATTTACAGGTAATACAGGATTCACAGGTACAACAGGACCTACTGGATTTACTGGACCTGCTGGAGGAGCTGGACCTGCTGGACCTGCTGGTGGTAGAGGTTCAACTGGACCTACAGGACCAGCTGGGGGAGGAGGAACTACACACACAGCAGATGCTGAACCTTCAGCTGGAACGGTTGTAGTAGGACCTCAAGTTCTCACAACTCCCGCAGGAGCCCCCGGAATTCCTATTGTCTTTGACCACCCTGCTTTACAATCAGGTCCGGCTACTGGTAATCAACCGCTGATAGTTTATGGATGGATGATAGTAAACGTCGGAGGACAAGATTATTTCCTTCCAGCGTACCAAGTATTCTCACCATAGATGAAAACGAAGGAAACCTTTAAATACAATGGGAGCAGTATAATTATAATGAGGACTGAAGAGCGTGATGAACTTCTAATCCGTATAGACGAAAGAGTTAAAACTGTATTCAACCGTATGGAGAAGTTTGAAACACTTTTCACAAATCATTTGCATCACCATCAGATGTGGGAAAACGATATCAAGACATCACTTCAAAGATGGTTAGCTGTATTAGTTACAGCCGCTGGTGGAGCAGGTGCAATAGGGATGATGTAAGATGGCAATAACACCAATTTCAGATTTACCGGGTCTTAGAACTCGGGTAAGGCTCATATCGGGTATCGAACAAGAGGAATTAGATAATGATACTGTAGATATTTTAATTAGTATTGCTTCGGAATGGTTTTTATCTCAAATAGGTACGGCTTATGTTATTGGTAATGATGCAGCTTACGATAATTCAGTTATGTATTATTCTTGTTATCTTGCTTGTATAGCTCAAAATGGTATGGGTATTGAAAGGATACAAGTAGGAGATTTAGCAGTTTACTATGAAGATGACCAATTTATTCATCTTAAAGAATTAGCTGAACAATGTTTAGTAATGAAACAAAGTCTCAGTATAGCACGAACTGAGTACAATGCAGCACCATGGCTTGGTAAAGTCAATTGGAACAAAAATGTTACGGGTGTCGATGCTACTAAAGACATGTATCCAAGTCCTAGAGGGACAAGGGAGAATTAATGCCCGGTTTGATTGGTTCACAGGGCATCCGTCCGGGTGCTTTAAATATGAACCGAGTATTTCGTGCTTTAAGGTATCGCACAGAACAAGCTCAAACAGTTACATATCACAGACCACGTATTTATACAACAGATGATTACGGTGTACCTAATAGTGCAGTTTTAACTGAAGAACTTCTTTTACCAGATTTACCTGCAATAATAAGACCAGCTGTTACAGCAAATTTTCAACACCAACGAGATGGAAACAATATAATAGGTGCAGCTAGAATATATACTCCCAATATGAATACAATCAAGGGTGTAGCTTTAAGTGGTAGTGAAGGTATAAGCAACGGTAATTTTAATCAAAACAATAACGCTACTTTTAATGAAATTCAAGGTTGGGATAGATTAATTACAAATTACAGAACTATTTATAATATATGGACAAGTGGAACTAGTATGGCTTCTGGCAGCAATCAATATGCTTGGACCCATGCTGGTGCTGGAGCTCTCAGTTCGGATGGAGAATCTGTAACTGTTACTGGTGTCTCGACTTCTATGACATACACACCAACAGTAGCTGCTGGAGTAAATTCTAACATACTAGAAGCAGATAGATTAAGATTTAAGATTAAGACTAATGATACTAATTTAGTATTAACTTCAATTGTTGTAACAAACTCATCTTCACAGACACTTACTTATACACCCACAACTTTAACATTATCACAAAATATATGGTTATCTATTGATTTACCTTATATATCAGGAACTGTAGCAGATGGTAGTAGTATATATCAAGAAGGTAGTAGAAAAGCAGTTACAGTTACTTCTTCAGTTGTAGCACCTGCTATTTATGATTACGAAAAAGGATTAGAAAGTATAGTATTTAATTATACTGGTCCAGTCGGAGTAACAGACACCGTACAAATAAGGCAAGCTGAGTTTTATAAATCAGTATCATGGCACGTACATTCATTAAAAGATATGACTGATGGTTATATTATATTTGATTGTATAAGAACGTCAGGACGTGACGATGCACGTAGAAGAGCGGAGGACGAATAATGGCAATAGACCATCTTAACGACATTGAACGAGCTCTAATTGACAATCTCCGTTTAGGACAATATAACACAGTCACAGCTCCAGACACAGCTGCAACAGGCAATGCTTGGACAAACGCAGACGTGACCGTTTATGGGCAATTTCCAACCACGGTAGAAACTAAATATCCGTGTATCATTACAGAGATGGCAGCTAATGGAATTGAGACTCAATTTATGGGTCAACGTTTAACTAGTGGCTCATCTAATGCAATAGGGGAGCTCTATGGAGTAGCTTTTAATATCTATGTAGCAGTGGATAGTAAAGCAGTGATAGATGTAGGGGGAGAGTTCTATAAAGAGAGAAGGTTGCTTAATTATCTCATGCTTAATTGCGCTAATGTACTTATGGATGTAGATTTCCCAGTAGCAACAGTGCCTGCAACCGTAGTAGAGCGTCATTTTAGTGGCTTCAGAGATATCGGATATAATCCTGATTTAGAGACATGGAACGCTATAAGTTCGATGGTAATAGTGTTTAAGAACAGTAGGTAGTTGTGCCAGATAACTACGAATATGTTGGTGACAAATTTCAAACACAAGATGCAATTAGAACTATTCATTTTTCTTTTCAACCACATCTTCCTTTTACAGCAGCTTATTCAATGGCTTTACAGAACGCAGGTGGAGGAAGACTTACACAAGACCCCGCTAAGAGGGCTTATTTTAGATTAGCACCAAAAGATATAAAAGGTTCTTCGAATCCTAGTTCGATAGGTAATGATAAACAATATCCTTGGGAAAAGGGGCATCCTCTTTCTAGACGAGAAATCTTCAGAGGAGTAGGTTCCGGAAGACTAACCAAGATGGCAGAGTCTCAGAACAGACAAGAAAATACACTGAGACAATTACCGAATACAGGCCCACCAACTTCGTTTATGGGTGGGGAATTAGCGGAATTGTTAAATGTAGATTATAAAACTAAAAACCCAATATACACACCAGAATCCTCGAGAGATGCGACTGAGATGGAATTAAAGATGATTGCAGAGGGGTTTGATAACATAGCAAATGTTCAAGGAGGTAGGGGACAAAATTTAAATTCAAGATTTGAACCAACATATACCGATAGAACAGGAAAAGGTTTTGATATAGATTTAACTAAATACAATACATTATCAGATTATATTGAAACAGTTATGAAAGATGGTGTAAAATATTCTGATTTGGAAATAACAAAATCCAAACATAAAATATTAGCTACTTTCAAAGGTCAAGAAACAATAACCAAGAAGAACAAGCATATTTGGGAAAATCACTTAGATAAAAAGTTTACGAAATACAATACAATTATTAGAGAAGCATATAAACAATTTGAAGACAATACCTCAGCTCCTGCTACGAGAGGAGCACAAAGTTTTGAATTTGCTAGAACTTTAGCTACTACAAGTGGAGATACTAACACTCACTCAGATAATTATATGACAAGACAAATTTTAGATAGGTTTGCTCGTAATAATATGAAACCCTATGTATTTCAAGCACAGTTTGGTAGTGATAGATGGGGTATGACTGTAATTTCACCTCACCTTGATAAAGGAGTTCCTCAGTTCAGTAGAGGAACAACAGAAGTTGTAGCTACATCAAAGGATATGCTAACCGGGTATACTAAATATGTATCAGATTTAAAGATTACGGATTCAAAAAAAGTGGCGGAAAAAGTAACCGAGGCTCAACGAGCTATAGCAGCGACTGCCGTTTTAACCGAAGCCAGAATAGCAACATTAGAAAAATATTCTAATGCTCTTACACAAATTAACGCAAATGGGGAGATAGAAACTTACCTCAGTACCGATGGACCAGACCAAGTACACAAAATACAACTAGATGTTGCTAATAAAATGAAAAAAGACATAGATGCCTATTTTAATAGTGCACCAATAAAAAGTAGATTTAAAAAGTTTTATAATAATCTTATGGTAGTGAGTAATCAATTAACTAAAGCATGGTTTAGGAACTCTGCGTCAATTGTAGGCAGGGTAACTGGAGAACCCATTTCAGAAGAATTTAAATATGGCAAAGCGTGGGATGGACCACGTAAGAAATATCTAGGTGTGTGGAGTAGTCCTAATGAAAACACTTGGAAAGGTGATGGTACGGGGTATAATTTTTCAGTTGCTCCGGTACTCGAATCTCGTCGTGATTTATCTTCTAATTTAAATATAAAAAGCTCCTATCAGATACAAGAGTAAACACAAGCTTTATATAGTAACTTAATCTAATTTAAAAGTAACGAGTGTAATGTAACGTAAATTTGTCTAGACAACAAAATAAGGAGAAAACAAAAAATGACATATTTCCTAGGAAGAGACGTCGATGTATATGTAACATTGGAAGCAACTACCGCAGCTACGGCAATAGGATTAGATGATGCGTCAGACTTTGAAAGCGCATCAGTCTATTCACCAGTAGTTTCACTAATAACCTCAGGGGCAGTAGCTCCTTCAGGTAATGTTTTTGCTAACACAATGGAATCAGATGATACAGTATTAGCATCTAGAGTACACGACTTGACAGGAGTTGACCTGTCTATATCTACATCTGATGAAGAAGTTGGTCCATTCTTGGGTCAAGTTTCCACTCAGTCTGTAGAGTTAAGAAAAGATATGACTGTCACATTAACACACAAAAAAGGTGATGAAGTGTGGGACGCCATATACAACGGACCAAGTAATGGTCAGAAATTTGAAAGTGTAGCTTTACATGGAAGCGACGTAGCAATTAATAGTAATACTACTATAACAATGCCTAGTACAGCTGATTTGAGAGTAGGTATGTTTGTGGTACACACATCTATACCTAAGGGTACAATAATAGCTAGCGTCGATAATGCTACTACTGCCACGTTAAGTGTTGCTGCAACGGCTACCGCTACTTTACAAACCGTTGGATTTTTAGACTTACCAGCATTTTTACACCAAGGAGGAAGATTTGGTGTTTCATATACCGGAATTCATCCACGCATAGCAATGGGTAGAACTAATCCTAAATCTGCTGTATCTGGTGCAACTTATCCTTTACACCCTTCTAATCCAGTTAATTATGGATATAGGGTTCATATTAGAATGAAAGACGCTGAAGAAGTATACACCGTCAGAAACGCTGCAATTACAGGACATACAGTTACCTTAAATGCAGATGGAGTTACAGAAGAAACTTTGGAATTGAAATCCTCAGTATTACCAACATTATACACTGGTGCAACTGCTACTTTTGATAAAAACTTAACAACTGTAGGAGAAATGTAAACATGGTTTATTTTATGGGACAAGATATTGCGTTGTTTGTTACAACAGAAAACACAGACACCGCTGATGTATATGGTCTTTGCAGTGATGCAGGAGTTGTATCGTGGTCGGCAACGACAGGAAGTCTAAATATTTTTGCAGGACCTTTATCAGGAAGTCTGGATTATCGAGACGGCACTGTATTAGGTGTACCTCAATTAACAAATGTTATTGGTTTAGATGTTTCTATCGGAACTATGGATGAAGATATTACATATTTCGGATTAAGACAAACAACCAAAGCAGAAATCAAAAAAGAAACAACCATTAGTATCACAAGAAAGAAAGAATCTTTAGTATGGGATGCTGTGTTTAATAACCAAACACCTAGTGTGCATGGACGCTGGGGAGTTTCAGGAACTACAGGTTTAGATGGTTTATCAGAACCTACAATAAACTTAGGTTATAGAGTTCACGTTATGTTACAAAACGGAACTGAAGTAATGAGTATACCGGGTTGTGTATTAGCTGCACACACCGTAACTACAAATGTAGACGGTTCAGCTGATGAGACACTTGAATTTACAACACCACTTACACCAAGCTATGGACAGGAAGCTGACCAAGCTGCGTTAACTACAGCGGATTTGTAAATATAAGATGAATAATGAGGGGGGTTTGAACCCCCTCTCAGGAGAAAAACAATGACAGAAAAGGAAATTTGGTCAATGGATGAATTAGTAGCCCTCACTGATGAGGTGCAAGTAGAGAAAGTAGATTTTAGAAAAAAAGTAGTGGAATTTCAATTTTGTGAATTAACAGAAACAGAAGAACCTAAATTCACAGGAATAAATGATTCACTACCAGAAGAAGAAAAGATGGAAATTTACCAAGAGATTGGAACTCAGAGGGTAGTAAAAATGTTATTAAAAGCTAATGACAAAAAACCCGATGGTCCAGTAATAACAGAAAAACAGTGGGCTTTGTTACCAACCACTTTAAGATATGCAATATCAAATAAGATTGTAGGTATTCAGGACGAACAAGCAGAAAATTTTCGCGATTGATGCTGGAATCGCCTGATGCGATAATGATTTACATACCCTTAATGAAAGATTTGGGTATGAGTTGGAATGAAATTAAAAATACCCCTCGTCATGAATTAGAGGCGTTATGCCGTGCTATGTACGAACATAGTGCTTACCATTCAATGGACGGCTACACCCCAGAGGATGTCAGTGAAATGGCTAAAAACAAGCCACAAGTGAGAGCACAGTATAATACTTACCTAGAAACGCGACGTAAGTATGAAAGAATGGCTGGAGTGAACACGAAACCAAAAAGTTTCAAAGGTATTAGATAATGAGTATGACAGGCCAGCTGTTTGCCACTCGCATTGCTGTCGGATTAGCAGTTCCTAGTCCACAGGCTTTACAAAAAACAGGTAGCCTTTTAGCTAGAGGTATACGAGGGATGGTTGCTCAAGCTCAACAAGCAGGTAAGGGTGGTGGTACTGGCTTAGTTAAAAATGCATATTTAACTGATTTAAAGAAAATTAACGATGGTACTATTCGTGCTCAAACTAGAATGAACAATGAAATGCATGCTCTCTTAAAACAAAACTTACACCAAATGGACCACACTGCTGGTTCTCAGTTGGGTAAATCATTTGATAGAACCTCAAAAGCATTTAATTCATTGAAAATGACAATGGCAGCACCCTTACAAGCACAATTAAGTAAAGGTATGGATGGGTTAAGTGGTATGGCGGCTTTAACTAAACAAACTCAAAACCTATATGACATGGGAGCTGCAAATAGAAGAGATGTTTTAGCTCATGCTGTACAAAAAGTAGATTTGCAGGAAAAATCCATTGAATCATTATCACGTGAAGCAGAACTTCAAGAGGATACTACTAAAGAAGGTATGAGGAAGAAAAATGATTTAGTAAGAGCAGTAGAGAAAAAGAAAGAAGAATTAAAAACAGATAAAGAAATATTAGACAACCTTAAAAGGCAAGTTAGAGAAGCTGATAAAATGGATACATTAGCTTCAAAAATGTTATTAAAACAAAGACAAATAGCCAACACAATATTATCAACAACAGATGCAATAAGAAATAAATTTAATGAGTCGCTACGAAACACAGTAATGCTTTTAACTGCTGTGGGTTATAAATTAAGTCAAAATACACAGGAATTAATGGCTTTTGAAAGAGAACTTTTAAATGCTAATTCTGTATTTAATTTAACCAATGATAGTCTATTTGAAGTTGGCAATTCAATTATAGAATTTGGTAACGAATTTGGTATAGCTACTCAAAACGGTGCAACTGGTCTTTACCAACTTGCATCTGCTGGTTTAACCGCAAAAGAATCACTCGAAGTCTTACCACACACCTTAAAATTATCTATGGCTGTACAAGGAGACCACAATACTATCTCTAAACTTACAGCTCAAACATTGTTTGGTTTCGGTATGGAGATGGACCAAGCAGCAGAGGTAACAGATAAGTTCGCTTTTGCTATTCAGAAGTCTCTTATTGAGTATCAAGATTTATCAAGCGCTGTTAAGTTTGCTTTACCTTTCTTTACCTCTACAGGGCAATCTATTGACCAATTGTTAGGGGCTTTACAGATATTGACTAATAGAGCTTTAGAGGCTGGTATAGCAGGTAGGGGTCTTAGACAAGCATTAGCTGAGTTTGCTGAGAGCGCTATGGATGCTGAAGTAGGCTTCCGTAAGATGGGTGTTGAGATATTAAACGCTGAAGGTGAAATGATGCAATTGACTGAGATAGCTGCTCAGTTTGCTGCCGCAGTTGGACCTGAAACGGCTTCGAATACCGAATTATTAACAACTTTAATACAAGACTTGAACGTAAGAGGTGCTACCGCATTTATTCACTTGGTTCAAGCTTCAGATGAATTTACACAAGCAGTCGAAGACACTGCTAATGCAGGTGGACAATTAGATGACATGGTTAGGATACAGAATGAATCTCTAACTGCTCAGATACAAATATTGAAGACTAATATATTTTCTATATTTGCTTTTAGAGATGCTGCCTATGAGGGAACTGAATTTATTAATGGATTTCACGAGGCTGTCGTTAATATGGTGGATGGTTTCAAGGATTTAATTATAGAAGGTGAAGGAGCAGAACAACAATTAACTAGTTTTGGTAAACAAATACAAGATTTTGCAGTTGGAGCCATTGAAGGTTTCGATGAAGTACTTAAGGAATTAATTATAAGTGGACAAAAATTAATGGACACTGGTTTCTTTACAGCTGAGAATTTTAGATTATTAACTATACCTTTACGATTAATGGCAGATATATTAGATTTTATGGCTAATACTACAGTGCCCATTTTTAATAGGTCATTGTTTGAATTTTACATGTACTGGAAAGCTTTGAAGATGTTAGGTATACCAGCTCTATTAGGGGGAATGGGAAGGGGCCTAATGGGACTTGTTGGCGGCCTATGGGGTGCTAGTAAAGCTAAAGGTGCTGGTAAGCTAGGAGCATCTTTGTGGGCAATGACTAAAGGTGGAGGAAAGAACGCTTCGAAAATGATTGGAGGAAAAACCGCAGGAGCCTTGTTAAAAGGTGGTATAAAATGGGGAGCAAAAGGAGCTTTACTTGGTACTGGTATAGGAACAGCATGGTTGGCTTACGACGCATTGAAGTTTATAGATGATAAAGGATATGCAGATATTCCGGGGATGGCAAATGGTGGTTATATGAACCGCGCAAACGGTGGACCAGTAATGGTAGGAGAACATGGCCCAGAGTTATTTATGCCGGGCCAATCAGGACAAGTTTTAAATAATGCTGAAACCAATAATATACTAGGTAATGATGTGGTTATGAGAAATGTAACAATTGGAATAGATTCTTTTGGAGGTATAGTATGATAGGGCTCAAACACAAGAGAAATATGTTTTTCAAGAAAAAAGTTATAGATACTGGTATTAATGTTACTCCTGCTTTTCCTGATTTGTCCAATAGTACAGCTACTTCATTTAATTTAGCTGATGCAAATGCAGCTCAAAATGCTTTTATTTTGTCGGGAAGTGTTCCTGACCAACCTTCTTATGGAGCTGGTCAATTAAACGCTGGTGTTTTAAGAATGTATTGTAGTGATACAAATGTCAAATATAATCGAGAACCTATTTCATTAGTAGGATATGCTATAGATAAGGAAATTCCCTTATTAGAAGGTGGTTTTAGTTTTTCTGTTAGTGGTGCAGGTACTACATCAGTAGGTCAGAATCTCGGTGTATATTCTATTATTCCCTATTCGGATGAGCCTTGGCTTGTAGAAGATTTCGAGGGTTCTCCTGAGGGTTTAGAAGTAGTCAATCGTATACAAGGAAATGCGATGGGTGCTATGACGGACCCTTATATCACTTTAACAGTACTTAAACAACTTTTAAAAGCTGAGGGACACCAAAGTGGTGAGAAGCGAATATCACACCTAAATAAGCTATTAAGTCCTACGAGAGAAGGTGGTTCGTACTTAGTTCCAACTTCAACTGTTACGGTTCTACCTGATGCTGGGGCTGTGGATGCCCAATTTAGAGGGGAAGGTACGACATCAAGCAAGACTGTCTATGAGGTAGGGAATAAAAATGGTGGTGAACTAATGTATTCTATAGAGTTTGAGGATAATAATACAGGCCGTTTTAAATTTAAGAATCGTGGGTCAACAAAATCAGGAATGTGGTTTGTAGATAAAACTGCGTTGGATTTTGCTACACAGGCGCATAATATAAGATTTAATCAGATTAAATATGCGAGTGTAAGCACTGCTCCATCAAGTGTGGAAGGAAATCCTGAAGCAGATAAAGGAAATACAATTTTAAGTGATTTTTATGCTACACGAAATTTTAGTAATCCTTTTGATACTACTACTGATGACCCTATGATTACAACTTCTATAGAATTGAGTGCAGAAAAAGCATTAAATGGGGGACAATCATTACGAATCTACCATAATTGGGGGTTTGCAGATACAGCGGCCAACACTAAAAACGAAATTATACAAAATCAAGTACAACAATCTGGTAACATTAATCCTCAGTGTGCACGAGTATCCTTATATGATATACCTTATCCTTCAATGCCGGCAGATTTAGGCGGTAGTACTTGGGATGACGGTACTCTAAATATGGGAGACCCCCATGTTGTCGTACCCGAACTGAGGTTAGGACTTAATATTACTAAATTAGAGCCTAATGTTATGTTAAATCTTAGTGCAGGTACCACAGCTGGTTATGCTGCTACTGCACTAGAACTTATAGCTGACCAATCAAATGAACTTGCGAGTGGAGTTAGTAACCAAGAAAATACCTTTTTACGTTCTGTAGTTGTTACATTTTCTAATTATAAACCTAAGAAATCTCACACAACTTTAGATAAATTTTTATATTATGGTTTAAATAATTTTTATAATGGTGTGGAAAGTGATAATATAGTGGGAGGAGTAGTGTTCACTCGCTTTGGTATTGATGCGACGGCTGCCACAGCAGATTCTAGTAATATGTTTGGTTTTCCTCTCCCTGTTATGCAAATTGCACAAATGGCTGGGAAGACCCCTACAACATCTAGCGAAACATTGGCTTCTGGTGGTATAGGTAAGGTTTTACCCGGTAGTTCTGGTTTTGTGGGTGGTGTTATGACAATGGAAAATATTGATACTTTAGTATGGGGTAACCCGGCGGCACCAAGTTCACCGGACTCGGCAAGGTCTTTAGGAGATGATGAGTTACCTTATGTTAATTTACCTATGAATTCATGGTTAAATATGAGATGTTTCTTTGATATATTCCAAAATAATAATTCAGGTAGTGCTACAAAAAGACCCTATGCTCCCTCTGGTGCAAAAAACCCTACGGCGTTAGTAGGTGATAGAGGAGTACCTATGCGTATTATATTTGATACCGAAGGAGCTAATGATAAACAGTCAACATATGATTCAACTCAAAGTGCTGGGTCAGAAAATGTTTGGATTGATGGTGGTTCTCGAGTTAAAACAGACACCCGTAATTTACCCTTTTTAGATGTTTTCTTTCCTGCTGCTAATACTGGCTTGGGATTACCTACCCAACTGAGAAATTGGAACTGGTTTGAAAATCCGGCGTTTTGGCCTAAACATATGACTATATGGGTACAAAATTACCCGTGGGTTTCAGGAAGTGCAACCCAACCTTGGCTTTATGGAGACCAAAACCTGTATCCAGAGGGTGCTTCCCGAGAAGCTGAGGTGTTTGTAGACAATATACAAATGTTTAATTTTGAACCAACTACTAAAAATATATCTCTAAAGGATGTACTTCATTTTAAACCTGCTACTCACTTATCACCCGTACAAAAAATGTATGAAACCGCTGGTCCTAAATTTAAAAGTGGGTGGGTTGAAGGGTCTCCTAAGGAATTAACAGGTGACTTTATATTTACAACTGCTTCTAATACAATTGAAATTGCAGACAATCAACATTTTGATACTTCCTTTCTAGATAATAATGGCCCTACTAAAATGAATTTAGGCAGCTCAGGTACTAAGTGGGTTAGTTCTTTTAAAAATAGGTTAGAATTTAGGGTGGAGGCTAATGGTGGGGTAGCCACTTTTACTGGTTCACCAGCTACGGATGCAGCTCGTACACCGGGTACTTATACTGCTGTAAGTCCAACAACAGGAGGAAGTGGTTCTGCTGCTACTTTTGATATTACAGTAGCTGCGGGTGGTGTAACTACCGCTGTTGTAAATGCGGCTGGTAAAAATTATGAAGTTCTTGATAGTCTACAATTTGCCGATGCCGATTTAGGTGGTGGTGGTGCTGCGACATTTGTTTTAACTGTCGCAAGTATAGATAACCTTCTAACTAATGGGACAGGAAGTCACACTATAGTGTGTTCAGGTACTAATGAACCTACTAATAATAGAGCTAATTTGTCACAATATGATACTGGTATGCAGTTAGCATATGGTGTAGACCATCCTGACCACCTTACCTCCTCATCTATTGGGGTTGGTGGAACTGGTTATACGGGATATATATTAGGTAATGATTTTTCTACCTATTCATGGAATGAGGTGAGTGATAATGCATTATATCCTAATAAAGCAGTTACTCAACCTTCAAATGCTTCGGGGGCTATCTTTTCACAACAGATAACAGGTGCTGTTGCTGCAAATGGGGAATTACCTCCTGATAATTTTGTAAATATAATGGGAGGAGACTTCTATATAGGAGGTCCCGGACAGCATCAATTACACACTACTGTACCTGATAATGTATCAGGAGCAGCTTTACAAGTTTACAAAGGCACAACAGCAGCTGTCGCTGGTGATATGATTAATTTAGGTATAAGTACAGGCGGTGATTTCGCTTCTACTAATGATTTCTTTTCTTTTGATGGATTCCGTCAAAAAGGAATGATGTATACAAATATAAGTGGCAGTGGTACTGTTAAACCTACAGCTGGTAACATGTACGCTCGAACTAGGTGGGGAACAAGAGAGCACGTAGGAGTAAGCACCAAGATAACTAATTTGGCAGACACTGCTAATAGTAAAGTTACAGGTTATGAGCACTTAAAAAGTCTCAATAAAAACCAAATAGAAGTATCGGACCCTGACATGTTTAATTTTGATAACCCTGATGAAAAATATGTAGCATATTTAATGGGGGCTACGGGAAGTGTTACGGGGATTCACAAATATAGGAAGGGTGGTCTTAAACTAGCCGAACCCCCAAGTGAGAATATTATTACGTTTACACAAGACTTATACAATGCAGGTGATGCTTCAACACCTTTATTTGTAGAAGAAAATTTACACAGACTTTATATAGGTCCTCAAAAATATTGGTTTACCATGATGTTTGATACCGATGAAAATAATACTGAACGTACTTATACTTCTTTTTGTACAATAGGCCAAGTGCCATCTCTTGCAGGAACTCCTGCGGCTATTTCAGGAACAACCTATGCTGAAAATCAATATTATTATAATGCTACTTTCGGAGCTGGAACAGGAGGAGAACAATCTCTATACGTAAATGAATGGAATTTAGTTCCAACTGGAGATAACGCTACACTTGTAACCTCTCTAGATTATGGTTATGGGGCAATGGATGAGGCTACTAATGAGGGTGGTTATATGGTATATGGTGCTATTAAGCCATCTAATTATAATATTTGGCCTTTAAATGCACTTTCTAATAATTATCAAGTAGGAGATAGTATACCTATACTTCTTTATTTAGAAGGTAGAGGAGGAGGTCAAGAACGTTCTGCTACTTTCTGGAGTGATGATTACACTATCGATACAAGTAAAGTTCCTATGATGTTTTGGTCTTATCTGGATTTACCTCCTGTAATATCTAATCTCACAGTTCAACCAGAGGTTAATGTGGTAGAAGGAAATAGTGATTTATATGACCTGACTACTGAAACTTTAAACGCTGTTAAATTCGAGTGGGAGGAGGAGAATGCTGATGATGTGTGGTATAGATATATGATTCTCGATGAAAAACCAATTAATGATAAATATCATTCATGTATTATGAGACTTCCTTTAAACGAAGCTGTAGAGGGTGGAGCTTTTGGTACTGCACCTACTCTTAAGGTCTATAATCCAGATGTTCAAGTTAGTACTACAACTACTGTGGGTGTTGATGTAAGGCAAGTAATAGAAGGACAAGGAGGATATGCTCCTGTTTTAGGTGGTAGTTCAGCTGATACTAAAATAACGGTTGCGAGTGCTGCTAACTACAGAGCTTTAGAGGACCTTGATGAATTTTCTTTAGTTATACACTGGACACCAGCAGCCTCAGATGCAGGTGTTAAGCGTTATATTGTAACCCAAATGGACGTAACTAACTATCCCGGACCTAGCGCAGATGACTTTATAATGTACAAAGATACTGACGATACTATTACAGTTACAATGGGTACAGGTGTAGTACTGTCGTCTGTTAAGTCTGTAATCTGTGATGGGGAAGTACCAACAAATATTATTATGACATATAACAGTGGTAGTTCCTCTCCTAATAAAGCTAATTTGTATATAGATGGTACATGGCAAGATGGTAGCACTGGACAAACACGTGTGCAGGGTAATCAAGATTTTGTTGTAGGTGGGGTGTATGCTGCCAGTCAATCAGGTAGTGCTGGTATGTTTGAAGAAATTTTAATATATAATAAGGAACTTCAGGTAGTTAATACTGCTAACGAATATATAATGCCTACCAATAATATAGATGATTTTTATGATGCAGTAGGGAATAATTCTTTAAATAAAGAAAATATAACTCATAATGCACGCTTATTTGTATCTGATTATCATAATTTTAGAGGGTATAATTCTCGAGAACAAGCTATGTCTAATCAAACTTCATGGAGGACTACTACGGTATAATGGCAGGGTTATCATGGACTCCGAGTGCTCTTGAGCAAGTAAATACAGAAGTTACTGGTACCTTTACTCTTAAAGATAATGATGTGAGTGCTATTTATATTGATTGGGCTGATGGTGAATCTACTAAAAAAGAAGATGCTAACTATCAATGGATAGAAATCACCGATGCTCCTACTACTGTTACAGCAAAACATACTTATAGTGCTACAGGTACATTTGGTCCTGTTGTACAATATATAAATTCCCATGGATTCGCTTCAAAATATATGTCAAGTGTTGACCATTCAGCTAATATACAACCATTTCAGCGTAATATGAATCAAGACTCTATAGATATTGTTGATGATTCGGCTACCGCTATCATGCGCGTAGAAAATACAACTGTGAACGCTGGAATAGATAATAGTCTTATGGAAGTGGAAGGAGCTGCTGATGTTTTTATAGGTGTAGCTCCTACTTTATCACAAGCTGAGTTAAATACTATTGGAGATATTAAAGTAGAAATTGAATGTTTGGTGGATGTCGCTAAATATAGAGCGACTGCCTCTGATTATCTTGGTTTTGGTTCTCAAAATACTAAGGTGACGATTCCATTAACTATAGATGTTACCACTGTTACTAATAAACAGAAGAATCTATATAGTATATTATCTGGAGCTACTTCACCTTTATCTGAGGGAACTCCATTATATGGTAAAGTTTCAAAAATTATTAAAGTTAAATTTATTAGTTGTAAATCATATGGACAACCGGGAGTTCTTCTCCCCCCTACAGATTATACTACCAATTCTTTATACAATAAATTAAAAGTATTCTTAGTAGGTAAATCAGCTGTAACTGGAAAATATTATCCTATCACTTATATAACAGCTGGAATGCCTATTAAATCTGTAGATGATAAAGATAGATTTGTAAGTTTAGATTTTTCACAAAGTAGAGCAGCCGCTTCTAATGTAGCATTGTCTAATTATAGATGGGATAATGGTAAATTATGGAATAGTTTTAGTCCTGTAGACAACTGGGTTCTCAGTACAAATATTCTCAGTGCCCCATTAACATCTGGTAATTCCCGTAAGATTCATTATTCATATCTTACACCCGCTTATGGTATTAATACTTCAGGTGCTATTACTGGTAAAGCCCTTTTTACTGCTTCAGATACTGAATGTCTCTGGTATACAGGTAATACTGTACAAGATAACTTAATTGCAACTGATGATTTTGGACGTATTGAGGACCAATATTATTGTGTAAGAAATTCAGCTATGCCAGCTTCTGCTTCAGGAAGTATAATAACTTCTAATCAACCAGAAGTATTTAGGATTATATCTACACCGGAATTCACTTCTCCTGACACTGCCACTCTTACCTCTGTAGATAATTATACAACTGAGTTAAAAAATAATGCAGTGGACCAGAGAGTTATAGCAAGTGCTTGGAATGATGTTGTTCCTACTGATATGTTTGGTGACCTTACTGCTCCCGATATTAATTCAGTTAATCAATATTTAATATTGGCATTTGATTCACCTACTAATAAGATATTTTTGAATATGGCTAACTGGGCACAGAATGTGATGACTGACGCAACTAATGCAGAAGCAGCTCTTAAGATAGCAGGTGTAGAATATTTATGTGTAGACAATCAAGGTTTAAATAATCAACATGCTTACTGGAAACCTCTCGAATATAAAGATACTACGAAGATAACTACAGAACAAAGAAGAAGTGGGGGCGATGATGATTACAAAACTTATTCAGCATCCTTTTGTAAATCAGGTTATGTGAGTTATGATTTACCTTTGGACTGGAGTTCTATTTCTATTAAGGATATTTGTGGTGGAGTTTATAATACTGCTACGGGTTCTTTATCTGAAGCTATTGCCGCTGGTAATGCTGATGTTATAATTACAGGTACTGTTACTAACAATGCTAGTGTGGCTGCGTATGGTGAAACTACTACGATAACTGCCGCAACAACACATATTTATGATACTATGTCTCAGCTTGGAACAGCTGCTGATGTAGGTCAATATAAGTATATAGGTATATTACAATCGGGTAGTTCTAGTCCACAACCTTCTGGTGCTGCTTATTGGTTGGCTTCTGGTGCTACTGATGGATGGAATGGTGCAACTGATAATACTAGTGCTGTAACATTTCAATATGGAACGACTGGAACAATTTATGCTTCTGCTAATTGGGTAGCGCCTAAAAATGGTACTACTGTAGAAATGAGAATTAGAAGAGTTAATATTTATGATGTAGTGCAAGGAGCTTCAAAGGTATTTCAAGACAACTCGCTTAACGCAGTTGTTAATAGTGCTAAAATTATGCCAGTAGATTCACAGAACTTCGCAATTGGTTCTCGGTATTTTGCTAATCACTATAATCTGACTGATGCTGATATTACTGGTTCATCATGGGCTACTAATGCTAAGTATTTACTTAAGATTAATATCGGTGGTTCTACTGTTACTAGTTCTGCTTCTGAGGGAGTACCAGAGTTTCAGAATATATTCGATGCTAATCAAGGAGATTCAGCTATTATAAAAGAATTAGATGATTCAGCATATAATCTTAATTCCTTAGCAATTACTAGTGATGTATCTTTAAGCAGAAGTGGGCATTATTTTAAAGCTATAACTCGTAAAGGGAAAGTTTATATAACTAAAACGGGTGTACAGTTATCTTCTTTTGGATTAAGTAGTGTAGCTTTAGGAGATGAAAAAAGTAGTAGTGCTTTTGATGACCATGGACCTTCAACTTTATATGGACATTTACATACGATGCGTCGTATACAAGCTGAGAACGTTCCAGTATATTGGGATGAACCTCAGAAAGATGGTACTTTCGTTAGACTATTCGGTAGCGTAACTGACTTAACTGAGACGCGTGGTACAAATGGACCGAGAGCAATCGTCAATTATAGTTTTAATATAACTATTCGAGAAATTGCCTTACTTAATACAGTTGGTGAGTTGATGACTGATTTATTCCCGTTGGGAGGAGTTCAGAATGAGAGAAACTATTCCAGCGGTTGAGATTGAAGGAAGAAGAGTACCGTTTATTAAAGGGGCCTATACTAGTAGTGGGTTATTAAGAGCAGCTACTTTACAATTTACTTTACCTTTAACCTACGGTGGATATAAAAAATTATGGAATAAAGAGGTCACTTTTTATTTTAATGAGAGTGATACCGTTCCTTTGTTTAGGGGATATATTAAAAGAGTTAAAGAGGATTTCGATACTATTCAAGTATTTGCTCAAGATATGCTAGGGTATTTAGTATTGGGTGGTAATCCCGAAAATGCTAAGATAGCACTCACTAAAGATGATAATCTAGATGGTCTTACTGTAGGGAATGCTATTAGGAAAGCTATTAAAAAAGCTAAATTAGAGAGTAAAATAAGCACTACATATATAGGCGATACTAGTCCCCTTAAAAGCTCTTCTCAGCCCCCTCTTCGAGGAACTATGACTGTATTAGATATCATAAAAGAGTTGATAGGTAGAGCAATAGATAATAGTGGCTCCCCTCCCAGACCTAATATAGCACGCTTAATAGATAATGGGAGTTCCTCAGAGCTTATTATTGAATTACAGAGTGTGCTTAGCAGTGATAATGTTAAATTTGTATTCACTGAGCAAGATAATATAACTGAATTAAGATTAATAAATAAGAAAGTCCCTACTATTATTATAATAAACGGACAAGGTGGTGCAAAAGGAACTTATACTCACGATACTGCTATAGAAGCTTATGATAGAAATTATTTAGAAGCTACTAATGAAAATTTAAAATCCCCAGCAGAGTGCAAAGATTTTGCTGAGAAGGTATTTAGAGCCAACTTAGAAACACAATACGAATATACTATTAAAAGTTGGGATGGAGCTTACTTAAATGAAAATGATGTCGTTAGAGTAGAAACCGAAGACCGTCGTTTCTCTGGTAATTATAGAGTAACTGGTAAAAAAATAGCCTTCAGTCCTTCTAGTTTTGACGTGGGTATTAATATTAATAGAAGTCCACCAACACTGGTGGAATACATATCACAACAAGATAACTAATCGCCTCTTGGGTTTCCTATTTGCATATCTGTCCTTCCGTTAGTTGGTGCGAAATCTCCCATCTCACCTGAACCACCTGATGATTCACCGTTGGCTGGGTTTATAGTTCGTGCTGAAACTGTACCAGCTGGTTGCATTCCTGCGTAGTTTGCTACTGTTTCATCACCGAGTTTGACAACATTGTCAATCATTCCATTGGAAGTTAGACCTGCGTCCATTCCCATTTTGCGCCCATATCCTGTTATATCTGTATCGAATTCCATATTTAACCTGAAGGTCTAAATCCTACACGCCTATATCTTATACCGTCCATTTCTTTAGCGCCGACGGCTGCGTTCTTTATATGAATAAATACTGAATCTAATCCTAGCATAGGTGCACCTTCACTAACTCCAACAGACCATATAACCTTGACTCCATCTGCTAAAGCTTTCTCTGGATTCGCTTCAGATAGAACTGAAAAACCCTCTCTATCTATATTAACCCATTCAATTTCAGCACTAGTGATAGCTGACTCACCCGCAGGTGCACAGATAGTTAATTCTACCTCACTCTTAGTGAAAGCGTCACCGGGCTCAAGCTCCAATAAAAGACTATCATACTGTGTCATATCAATAGCTGTGGTATTTATCCAAGCTGCTCCTGCTGCTTTACTTCCCGAAACTCCAAAGTCATGCCATGGGTCGGGTGCTACGTTTCTTCCTATATTACTTACCATATTTTATTACTCCTGCCCGTAGGCCGTTGAGAGTCTAAATCTCGCACTTGTCACCAACACAAGCATACTCGGCTTTACCCTGAGTATTGTCTTGATGTTCGTATTTTGACAATAATGCATAGTTAATTAGGGGTAGGCCCTTTATAAGCCTTTCGTAGGTTCGGTGGTCTATTTCTTCATATGGTGCTAATTTATACTTACCACCAGAATATGGTAAGAAGGATATTCCATTAATAATATCCCAGTTCTGATACACCCAGTTACCTACTTCAAACCATTCATCATCTCTGACATATACAGTCATACTAGCGTTATGTTCACACCAGTTGTGCTGCAAGTTTTTATAATGTTTAAGTTGGTCTAAAGCTGTAACATCCTTTCTAGTAATACATCCTTCTGGAGATTTAACTGGAAATTCTAATACCCATGTTGAAGCATTTTTTATTGTTTGCCCATTCTCAGGATTACATTTTATACCTGCTTCTTTCATCATAGTAAATAATGGGTCACGAGCTGCAATTCGATAACGACGGATATAGTATTGAGAATATCTTGGATGAACTCCAGACGCTGAATCTACAAGTTGTGAAACAGTACCCGATGGCTTTACACAAGTGGTTGCTGCTGGCATTTTAGTACCAAGGATGGTAGATGCTTTGCGTGCTATACGCAAAACACGGCTTTTAAGGGCCGCTAGTGCCTCTGAGGTCAAGACCGAGGGGTTATCCATCTGTCCTGTCAAACTAACGCCTAACAGCGCTTCTACGTCACAATTCTTTTTCCACTCTTTTCTTAGGTATGGAAATTTTGTGAATGAACTTTGTATAACACCAAGCCATGTTGCTGTCTCAACCTTGTCTAACAACGTATCAAGGTTATCATCTTCTCTTATTACTACTTCCGAAAGGTTACAGAATTGCATATCTCGTAACATTATTTCTCCACAAGGATTAGTACCCTGTATGAGTGGAGCGTAACGACGTGAAGGGGCTTTAGCTTGGGCTGAGGAAAGATTAAATATACCTCTCTCTCCAGTCCCTGACTTAGCTAACGCTCCCCATTCAATTAAAAAATCAGCTGCGGATGGCTTCTCCCTAAATATAGCGCTATTGTTTGCCATAGCTCGTTTAATTGGGAAGGGCCAATCCTTAGCGTGACGCATATCTTTGTCATTAAGGTCGCTCAAAGAGATTTGTGAGCTGCGTCTAACTCCACCTACAACAACAATCTCTGCAATCTGATTACATATATCATGAGCTTCGAGGGTTGTAAGCTTCCGACCTTGAGCATTGTGCATAGTTTCACGAATGAAATCATGCAACTTTACTAGCGGTGCAGGACCAGAAGCACGTCCACCCATAGTCACGAGGCGGGCTCCTTCTAATCTTATCGCTGAGTAATCGAAATAAATATTTTGTCCATCATAGAGGCTTCCCATAAGTGTTTTTACTGAGTCAGCCCAGCCAGCTTTAGAATCCTCGATGAGAATCTTAGCTAATGCTCGACCGGATTTTATTTCAGGCACTTCAGGTAATTTCATTACTTCTTCGTGTTCCACTGAAAAGCCAAACCCCGTTCCACACATCAGTACATATAAACACTCGGCGAAAGCCTCGATGGAGTTAATCTTAGCAAAGGAGCAATTATATATACAAGTATTATCTGCTTTAGCGGCTGGACCTGCGGCCCATAAGAAGCGCATCGACGGCATTACGGCAAACTCTAACATATATTTTCTAATTTTGTTAACAGTCTTCTCAGGTATATCTGGTCTTTCTGAAATTACGAAACCAATAAATCTTTCTATTGTCTCAGGCCAATCTTCTCGCCTGTTATCTTCTTCTAGCCAACGTGAATACGTTCTTTTATATATAAATTCTGCTACTTCGTTTTTAAACATTTTACCACTCCTTTTGCGGTTCATTATTATAGTTTAGGCTACTATAAAAGCCTTGTTCTATTTTTTAAAATCAATCAATACTCGTCTACCACAAGTGCAAGGCTCATCTGCCTTACACTCACAGCGACTTTCTGTTGTTAAAAGAGCCATTACTCTTTATCTATGGGAGTAACCGTTGGCACACCATTCACATTCACAGTCTGGTCCACCGTCCATATTCGGTTCTTCCGGTTTTTCTTCAACGGGTGCTTCTTCTTCTTCAGCTATTTCTTCAGCAATTTCTTCTTGGGCTACTTCTTCAATAACCTCATCTTCTATTGCATCTTCATCTACACAAGCGCATGGTTCTTCACCACATGCTTCACAGGATTCATCATACTTTAATGCTCCTGCTAATCTGAATTCTAAATCCGCTTTCTTACCCTTTGTGGATAATCCCATTTCCTTTAGTTGTTTTTTAAGTTCTTTAACATTCATATTAAAGTTCCTCTTTTTTACCATCAGAGTAAGTTCGTATTGTTACATCCTTACCTCTGCGGCTTATTACTTTGTCGTAATAGGTAGCTTTTGGTGCTTCCTTTACAACAGGTTTCTTGACGTCAACGTCTTTTTTGCTAGCTTTATCCTTTACCATGGTATCACTTTTTCTTGCGGCGTCCCGCTTTTTTCTTTGTTTTTGGTTTTACTTTACGAGGAAGTTTGGCGCCCTTAGGCGTCTCCTTCTCCCATTTCTTCGCCATCTTCGGTTTGTTCTTGTGCATCCAAGCTCTCTGTTTCTTGCTTTTGAAGGGCATCTTCGTTCTCCTTTTGTATTGAGGCTAAGTGGGCTTGCCACTGCATCACCATTTCTTCTTTCTCTATGAACTCTTTTACGATGCCTGCATTATCTTGTAATGCTTTTGACATCTGTTGAACTTGTTCTTCAACTTGTCTCAGCCTATCTCCGGCTGCTCTTACTTGACTTAAAAGCCAGTTCATGTTATCCATTGTTTGCACTGGGCCTGCACCTTTTTGAAAGTCCTTAACCCATGCTTCGACATCGTTCATACGTTTATCTAGTCTTTTTAATGTTGCCATTTTTTTCTCCTATGAACAAGTACAATCACTTGAACATATTTTCATTTCTATTAATTTATCCTTTGAATATCTATTTAAAGCTTTCTCTCTCATATTAGTAATAATATGCCCTGCGGTGTCTGGGTCTTCTGTATACCAGCCCCAATCACCACCATCTTCGTTATATATACTCTCGAATATAAAATGAATGTCACGGTTGGAATATCCTGCATTGATTAATTCCATACCAATTATTTTGTTATCTTCGTGGGAGCTATGTCCACGCTCTATATTAAGCTCTATAAGCTTCATTATGCATTTACGTAAGGGCATAATATAATCATTGTTATGTATAGCATGCTTAATAGGGCTTGCTACATCATTGATTTTATCTAAGAGGTAAGTAACGCTTAGAGATACGTTATGCTTGATTCCTTTCTCATTACACATAAACTCTACAAAGTCTCTATAAGCTTTCTTACTTCTATTACTTTCAAATTTTTCATCACGAGGTTCTACAGCTATACCATAGATTTCCTCTATACTCATCTTCATAACTTCTTCAACTGAGAGTTGTGTACACCACACCCCTGTTGGTTCTCCAGTTAGTTTAGATACATACTTTGTATTAGGTATACGTCTTAAACACGCTACACTATTATTAATACAAGCTTGGTCAAGGGTCTTCAGTTTGTATTCTGTTTTTATAAAGGTCAAGTATTTTCTTAGCATGTCTCGTTTCAAACCATCCGATAAGCCCACGTGCGAGTATAGGTCTATATTCATTTGAAAGCCCTTGCCCCCTGTAAGATATATCCTTGGGATTATCTCTCTCGGCTTGCAATACTGCCTTATAAATTTTTTTACGTCCTTTAAACATTTATTTACATCCTTTTCATCATCAAAATCAAACCACAAAGTATTTATTGCAGCTGAATCATAATTTGTTTTACCCCAGCTACTTTTAACTCTAGGGTTCTCTCTTTTGTCATCAAATACATAAACACTAGTGTAACAATTTTTATCACCATTGAATTTATCTACCTGAATTTCCAATTCTTTTATGGAATAACACCTAGCTATTCTGGCTGGGATTCCAAATTCTCTGTAATACATTCTCCTTTTATCTCCATTACTTCTATTTTTTGACACCAATCTCTCGGGATAGCCATAATATCACAACCATCACATTGAGAACCATGCATTACTAGTATCAAAGCTTTGTCGTCTTTAGCTACTAATTCTCCTACAGTTTCACAAAGAGTGAGATGTTCTGATGGATTAGCAGCGTTGATTCTATATTCCTTAAACGTACTAGCAGCATCGTTCCATGTAACTTTAACAAAAGGTCCAGTGGTTCCTAATGTTTCCGCCTCTCTATCTCGATTGTCTAACAAGGTTCTCCTTCCAATCTTCAAATAGACCTGCAACAATACTTAAATCATTATCATGAGAATAATATTTAGCGTTTGGTGGGGTTTCAGAAACCATAACGGGGTTGTAAGGTTTTTCAAACAATACTCTATCGTATGGTATTTCTTGAGCTATTAACCATTCTTTAGTAGACATCACCCAGTCTAAAGAGTTGGGCCTCTTACACCATATTGTTATTTTATGGCCGTTTTCTTTTAACCAAACCATAAAGTCTCTAACATTTGCTAGAGGTCGTGCTGTTTCTACTTCAGTGTAGTCCTTACATGGGGTACATATAATACCATCCATTCCAAATACTAAGTTCATTTCTTTATTTCCTCTCCTATTTTATTTATCCATTCAATCCATCGTTTACCTATAACGTCCCAACTATACTCTTTCAACGTATGTTTACGTCCTGCTATTCCTGTTTCTAATTTCTTATCAGGATTGTCATAGTAATATTGTATTGCTTCACACATAGCATTCTCTGATGCTAGTGCTCTTTGGGGTGCCGCACGAGCGGGGGTATCCCACCACATATCTTTATATGGTATTAATATACCTCTCTCACATATATCCTCTTCTTCAAGATGGTCTCTACCGTTAGGCATAGGGTCATCATGTGCACCTCCTAAAGGATACATTGGTATGTCTTCATTCTCAGGGTCTTTGCTCTTTATTAACTCATATCCTGTGGTATAATTAGTAACACATATTGGTACACCACACGACATAGCTTCTAATGTGGGAATACCAAATCCTTCACCACCTGTAGGTAAAACAAATACATCCATACAATTATATAAGTTAGCCATACCTTCTTCATCTAGGGTATCAAGCTTATCTAGCGAGTTCATAAGTGGTTTCATAAGATATTCTTCCATCCCATATTGTTTAGCAAAGTCTGGGAATTTCCAACCCATGGCATCATTCCAATCCATATGTAACATTAATTTAGCTTCATCTGGACTGAGATTATTTTTCTTTACAAACTGAGCGAATGCTTTTACGAGACGTGGTATATTTTTTCGGTGTTGATTTCTAGCTACGCATCCTACTATGAATGCATCTGGTTTTTCTTCATCACCATACTTAGGATTCATTAACGGTTTAAATAAACCAGTATCTACACCATGAGGTATATATGTAGTATCTACATCAAAATCCTTTTTAAGTCCTATTTGTCCATATCTCGACATGGCTACACCATAGTCTACATTGTCAAGTTGTAATTTCCATTCCGGTACAGTAGGTTCTCCGTCGTATGGTATAATAACTGCTAACTTCCAAGATGTACCTTTAGATATTTGTTTGAATGCTTCATTCATCAAATCCATTCTTTGTTTTCTACTAAGTATATTACCCTTCTCATCACGGAAAGGCATTCTAATTTCACTAGGTTGCTTCATATCTGTCATATGTTTAAACATCTGAAAATCAAGATGTCCTAGTACAAGGTCGGGGTTAAAGTTTTTTATCCAATGTGGAAAGGATTTCTCTCCAAATCTTTCTTGTCCCGGAAACATTATTGGTAAGTTCTCAAACCAAACTTCTTTCTCAGTTTGTCCTAGAGGCCATGGTGTAAACCATTGACCGTGTCTATCATTTTGACATCCTGCAAAACCTACACGGTGTCCTTCGTTGTGTAAAATTGCAGATACGTTTTTTGTATTTGTTCCAAAACCAGTGGGTGCCCACGGACTGTCTGATACTGGCATAATTCTTAATCCAGTATAGGGTTCTAATGTAAAATTTGCATCGTTACCGTATCTACCTACGGTCTTTGTTGCTGGTGGTTGTTTCATCTTTTAATTCCTATTGTTTTATAGCTATAATATCTCTCTTATTAACAATAACTGTACCTTTTTCACCAGTAAGATAAACAAAATTTTCATCATCATTTGTTATCATTCCTCTTCCTACCTTTGTTCTTTCTTCTTCACGCCAAACTATTTTGACTTCTGCGTCTGTTAAAAATGCAGACAACGGTTTATTTTCTTTTTCATCCATTTAATCATTCCTTATAGGAGCAGCAACGTGCTGTCCTTATATTAATTAATCTATTGTGCTATTTAAAGCTTTCTCCGCCCATTTACCCATTTGTACCAGTTCATTAAAGGACAATACACCTTTAGCATTGTTAGCTCTCCATGATATTATTTGGAGATTGTCTGTGGTATGGGGTTTGGTATTGTCTTTCCTATCTAGACTTGGTGTCATATCATTCCATTGGGAGTGGGCATCAGGGTTGAACTCCCCTCTCACCATAGGTTTACCAAATACAGGACATAAATAGTATCCCTCTTTAGTTTTAATTAAATCCTTAAATAAAGTAAGGAATTCTTTAAATCCTTCATCATGTTCCATATTCTTTTTTCTTCTTTTATATATTAGTTGTGTTGTAGGGAATCCTTCTTTTTTGAGGTATTCTCGCTGATATATATATAAAGACCATTCTAAGTTTTCTATATAACTCTCCGCTCGCATTCTACTCATACATTGTTGAGTTCTGTGCATACGGCCTCTTCTCAGTAGACCACCGTGTTTAGTTGGGTTGTTATAATGAGCAGCCGATGGTTCTGCAAATAATGCACTGGGCCAACACATTTTATTTCTACATTTATCACAGGAACAAGCATAAAGATTATCTTCTTTACTATAATAAGCATTACTCATCCCCATTCTTGGTTGGTCTTTATGGGTTATACCTTTCTTTTTTAAATAATGACTTACCATTATATCCACTCTGCTAATGACTTTTGTTTTTTATCTAACATTGTTAATGGTGGTTTTCTTTTAATATATTCTTTAAAACCAAACTTCATCAGAAGATTACTTACCACATCCCAATAGTAACGCATATCTATTGCATCTATTGTTGATATAGATTCTTTAATTACAAATCCTTCTTTACATCGGGCATAGAAGTAAGTAGTTCCTTCATTAGGTATTATACCCATTATCTTTCCTTGATTCATTAAGTTAACCATAAGGTCCGTATCTGATTTATAATCATCATATCCTCTATTCATTGAACGACGCATTATATAATCCTCTAATTTATATTCAGAGAAATCATACAATGAATCTACAAAGTCAGGAGAAACGGTATTATTCAACGCCGCATCTGATAACCTATCTAATACCTTGTTATAGAATATAGAGCGGCTCTTAGATTTAAATGTGCTTCCATGCTTTGTAACACTACCATCCAAGTTACGCAATATATAATTACCAACTTGTATCCATACACCTTCTAAGAATTTATCTTTATCCATAGATATATGGTGGTCTTCAGCAAATGGTAGATGGTGTTTCATTAGTCTTTGGAGTCTTTTACTTAACCATTCCTCATCAACATCCACATTAGTATTAATCCCATCTGTATGTACATATACCACAGCATCTTTTCCATGTCTGCCACGGATAATATCGACAGCCGAAAGAAGGAGCCAGCGCGCGATTGCTGTGATAGTAAGGCCCACACCCATATCACCATAAGAAATGTAAGGATTAGCGTTTGCACCATAGAAAGTATTCACCATTATTTTAAGAGCATCGGATTTACTCTTATCTTCTTTAGTCGTCCCAACCTTATAAGGTTTTCGCATCTCTTTAAATAGAGAACACATCTCATATAGGCAACTCTTCTTACTTTGGTCAATTTCTACCATCAATCTCTTATTAACTTTATTATCAGGAACATAGAGGATTCCATCCTTAAACTCTATGTCTGGGGTATACTCATCATAGCCCACAATTCTTGTCGTATCAGGCCCTAAGTTGAGGGCCATCGCTATAGAGGGATAATAAGAACTGAAGTCAACTTTATAGTTTCTCGGTTCAAACCCCTTTCTATAGAGCTCTATGTGTGCAGCCTGATAATTACCTTTATCGAATCTAAATATCTCTGGATGTCGCGTTTTATTATTATTAAGCGCTACTATGCCCTGCTCAAATAGAGACCTGCCCTGTAGAATTTTCGTAATGTAGCTACTGGGGGCGTTCACATAGGTTGCTAAGGGGACACTGAGTGTCTCTGCTACGTATTGTATTTGTGGAAAATAGTGATTATACATATAGAGCGTACAATCTACATCTGATAGAACGTAGTCTTCGATTTCTTCTAGTGAATAGTCCATCAGAGTTTTGTTTGCGAAGTCGAGCTCAATAGGATTGAGTCCGAATGCCTGAGATACCTGTTTTAAACCACGTGGTAGCCCAGATAGCGAATAGTCTAATCGAGCCCATCTTAGTAAGTCAAGTATAACTCGACCACCTGCACTCATCTTTAATTCACGACTGTCTTTAGGAGGTTCATACCCCCAACTAGACCCATCTCGGTTGAGATGTTTTTTATATTGGATTTCGTTTATGTGATTATACCGAACTCTATGTAAAATTTGCGGAATATCATAACCCACCAAATTCCACCCCGTAATAATATCAGGGTCATAGTCCTGTACAAAATTAGCGAAGTCCCAGAGTAGTTGTTTATCATCTTGTTCCTCGTTATCCCATAAGAATACTTTGCGCTCTCCGGTGGAGCAGACAATGCCAATAGCAACAATAGGGTATTTTTCACCAAAGGGAAATTTACCGTCAGGGGAGTGTGTTTCAATATCAAACACAAGGCATTTAACGTCTTTGTCGTTAGGGTAATCTGTAAAGAACGTTGGATGTTCTATGCATAACCTTTCGAGTAACGCTTCTCGTCCACCATCAAAGAGTGCGTGGGTAGGAATGTGGTCCTTTCCCGGAGTGTATTCATGTTTCTTTAGTTTGATTGTTTCATCTGAAGCAACCAACTTCTTCGTCTCCCCCTCTTCGTCTTCAGTATAGAAATAGGGACTGTAGGGTGATTCCACAGCTTCCGTCTCTCCGTTCCTATACATTTTGACCATCAGTTTATTATTTTTAAGATTAATTGTGCGTTTGTTTATACTTCCTATTAGGGGTACTTTCATTCTTCCTCACTTGGTGTGACGTTCTTAGTTGGGGGTGTGACATCTACTGTAACCAATTCTTCTTTAACTTCCCACATACTAATAAGTTCCACGGCATCTTGAATTGCTCTACCCCATGCTCGATGGATTTTAGCTACTGTTTTCATATCATTAGGGTCATTATCAGGGTCTTCAGGTTCAAACTGTCCTGACATATCATAGTGATAATCACTAGCTCCCTTTAATAAAGAAGCCCATTGTTGTCTTTCGTCATTACTATTGACAACTAATTTATCCATGTCAGACATTATTCTCCTCTATACTCTTTCATTTGTTCTTTAGACATTCTTGCAAATAGTTTATCCATATTATTGACCATGAGTTCTGATAGCTTAATATTATATACATCACAAAGGCGTGTTAGATACCATAGCACATCACCCATCTCATCTATAATAAGTTCAGTATTATCTATGTGGTCTCTTATTTCTTTTTTAAATGCACCACCGACTTCACCGGCTTCGTTCATTAAACCTAACATTAGGTATTCTTTTTCCCTTCTTTTAGGGTATCTTGCTGTTCTACGGGTAAAATCCGTATATGTTGTTTCTATTCCTTTTACCATATATTTAACTCCTCAGGGATTTTACGGAGGACCCTGTTCCTCTCAGTAGGGAGATATCTATATACTAGGTCTGCCTTTTCATTACTCTGTATGACCCATGGTTTGATTATTACTAAATCAAGTGGCCGGACCCACATTCTTTTTTTTAATTTACCACCGATGCGTATCATTCTAGTGTTACCATCGGCACATAAGGCTCTAAATCTCGAACCTCCTGACATTTCCGAAACCACTGCAAATTGTTCTCCATGCCTAGGTAACCTAAGCTTTCTCGAAATATAATTTGATGGCTTCGAATTCTTTGTCATCATAGTCTCCTTCTGCATTTAATAGAAAAGACTCGTAGTCTTTAATCTGAGAATCAGTCGCACTTTTAAATATGTCCGGATAATCAATATCCGTAACGTCTACCGCTCTCTTTGCTCTCTCACCCAGTTCAATGTTGTCCCCACTAAACGGGTCAACAAGCCTGATACTGCTACAACTGCTCCTAATGTATTCTTCAGATACTTCAGGCCAGTTCTCTCGTATAAAGTTTTTTGTTTCTTCAATTAACTCACTCCAATTTATTTTTGATGCTGGTTCGGTTATCAATGGACTTTTAAAATAGAGTTGGCGCTTACCATCATCTTCTACTTCTAGGAACCCAGTCATCAATAAACCTGATATTACAGGTTTTAACTTTGTAAAAGGCAACCCTGCTGCCTTAGCTGCTTTCTTTAGTTCACCTTCAGACATCTTTACAGTGTCACTGTCAGCAAAACCAAATCTATCCATTCTTGTCTCTGGAAAGAGTTTTAATATATCTGTTCCATGACTGGGCATGTGTAAACATTCTTCTACAAACGAATTAAGATAAATACGTATACCTAACCAATTATGTTTAGGTGATACCATACCATAGGTTACACCATCCTTCTCGGTTCGGACTATTTCATCAGGATAAAATCTAGCAATAGCATTGATTAGTCTCAATAGATATTGGACCTTAGACCGAGAAACAGGAAAAGCTGAGGGTATAGCCTTAAATAAGAAAGGAGCACAAGGGTTTTTTAATATAGTAGCATCATCAACATCTCGTTCTCTGATGGCTCTAACTATATGTTCCTTCAGTGCCTCAATTTCACTATCAGTCATACTGGATAACTTAGTTGGTGGAGCTGCTGCTTGCATCAGCTTATGTTCTACTACTCTCTCTGTTTGTTCAACTGTGGGATTAGTATGCATAATCATACACCTACGTTCTAACTCAGCATCGAACATAGCTGAACCTTTATCGTTCTCAACTGCTACAGCCATCAATACATACTTAGGTTCTAAGTAATGGGTGATGGTTGGTGTGCTCTTAGAAGTTACGTCTGTTCTCTTACGTCTAGCCATTCTTCCGTCAGCCCAAGTTTTAATTACTTCCATTACTCCTTCCGGAATCTTCTGGGCTTCAGGTATAGCAACAAATCTAGCTTTGTTTATATTTTCAAAATCATACCACACAGCAGTCTCGGACAAATGTTCTATTGTGTGTATCCAATCTTTAGGTAATAGTGCTGAAATAGCTTCCATTAACACGGTCTTACCTGTTCCACTGTAGGCTTTGATACAAAAGTTTGTGTCTTCTAGTAAATAAGAAAGACTTGCAGTCAAAGCGAGAGCATCCTCTCCTAATATAGGAAAGAGGGTGCCATCGGGTTTCTTTGCATTGTGAAAGTATCTGAGTAAATCATATACTTCAAACTTCTTGACTGTGAAACTGTTCATCTTAACCACTTAGTCCATAGGTAATATAGACCAGCCATTACTGGTCCATCTATCACTATTATTATACCAATCCATTCTGCTAAATCCATCTCTGTCTCACATTACGTAAACTGAGAACATTATGTTCACATAGTTTAACTGCATACTTTTTTATTTCCTTTTCGTCTAAAGCTGGAAAGTTTTCTTTTAAGATTAAAAACAAATCAATCATAGTGATTGGGTCTCCATCTTTATCTTTCAAAAACTCTACTATTTCTTCGGGCACTGCCCATACATAACTCTGTTCTTCACTTGATTCTAGGCTCGGCCTAAACTTCTCTTCCACAAAGGGATTGAGTTCAGTGATACTTAAATCATATCCATTCACTTCTCTTCCTGACGTTGTCATTACTTTACCTTTCTTAATTTCAAAAACCTTATCGGTTGGATTAAATCCATTTTCAATTAATATGGTAAAAATTCTTTGAGCTAATGTATGAGCACCCACTGTTAGTGTTAAATATTTTACTTGTTTAACTTCACTTGTATAAAGCCCATAGGTAAACTCATTTATCTTAGGTGTATTGTTTTTACAGAACACACATTCACCTTCCTTAGCCCAGCACTTGTTCCTTTTCTTAGTTGTAGGATTCCAATGCTTTACTCTATGGATGGGTGATATAAAGGCGAACTGACCCAAAGCGGTCATTGAATCTTCTAACCATATTCTATCACTTCGGGTTGACTGAATCCAGTCATCATATTCACTCATTTTATTTTTATTATTTTTCCTTTAGATGGGGCTACTTTACGTATTGTTACGTCAAGCACTCCATTGTTGAAGGTTGCTTTTACTTCGTCTGGATTTAATTCAAAATCAAATGATTGACCAAAATCATAATCTCTATCTTCAGTGCTAGCCTTGAAAGATACACTCTCGGAATGAACTGAGAGTTCAATGTCTTTCTTCTCAACTCCCGGAAGGTCAGCGGTAAGAACTATACAATCTTCTCTTTCTTCTACAGTTCCATGGCTTCTACTTCTATTCCATTCCCTACCTCCCTCTCCATTCTCAATTTGAGAAAGTAGGTCTACCCACATTTCCATCAGGCGTTCTGTGTTCCTATCTGGACCGAACATTAATCCTCCACTACTGGAGCCGATGCTCCATCTGTTCTCTTCATTAACCTGAAGTAGGGTTTATTGCTACCTTCTTTCCAGTAGGTATTTCTGAACATAACATACTCATCTCCACCCTCGGATTTACCTGAGTAGTAGATGTTTCCGTTCTTATCAGTGTTCCGGAACAATCCGGCTGCGAGTTCTAAACTAGTTTTTTCTGCCATTTTTTCTTTCCTCCTTTTTATTGATGCATATTACCGCTTTGCATCTGTGCGGTTTTGATATCAATCTCTAATAGTTTTTCACCATATGCTGAGATTAATCTATCTAGTGTTTCATTAAAGAAAGCTCTAACATCTACCTTTTCGTTAGGTGCTATCTCCATTTGAAATGTCCCGATGCGTAGAAGATGTGTCATCTTACTTGCATCCATCTTAGCCTGAATTAAATCTCCGGCTAGTTCTGCCATTACTGGGTCGTTAGAAGATGAACCGGTCATCTATGACCTCCAATTTTATTAATATTTTTCTTAGGTTTTTTATCATACCTTGTGTTTCTCCAATTTTGTTTTCCAAATCATCAAATCGTTGTGACATCTTATCTATCCTTGCTAAGACATCTTCCACGTTCTGAACAAATGGAAACCAATTACTGTCTTCGCTATATCTAGCGTTTCTTTGGCGGATTTCTTCTGCCCATCTTGTGTGATGGTTTACTTCCGCCTTTCTGTCCTCTTCTATTGTCATTATTTTGATTCCTTTTTAGTTGTTTCATGAGTATTTTATTCTTACGTGGGTTCACATGATGACCCTGTCCTGTCCAACCATCAGTATAATATCGAATGTAACCCATCCAATAATCACGACAGTTATCCTCAGTTGGTTCTAACCCTCTTATCTTAACCTTTTCCATTAAGCGTTGAACCATCTTATTCTGTTTACCCTTAGCCCAGATTCTATCAAAGGCTTCCCATCTTTCGTTCATAGGAAAAAGTGTCCTAATAACATCCCAAAACCAAGACCGAATAAGAAACCTGATATCATCATAACAATATCAGAGCGTATTCCTAACTCCTCATCACTCATAATTGACCTCCGATTATTTTATAACATTCGAAGCAGTATGGGTAACCAGCGGTGTCTTTGTATATAGCATAACGTGGGTCGAGTTCCCATTTCTTACATAGGTTACACTTCATCCAAACATACTCCCTGTGTAGGACTCATGCTGAGGTTCACTCTCTGGGGTCGGCTTAAAGCTCTCAGGTGAGTTCTCTTTAGCGGCTTTAACCATGATTTCTAATACTTTAACATAAGCTAAGATTGACATCTCTTGCCATTTCTTTAACTGATAGGTCCTAGATACTTTTTCAAGACATTCACCTATAGTCATTATTTCTATGGTGTCCATAGCTTTAACTAAAATTTCCCATTCTATCTGTTCTTCTTTAGTCATAAGAGATTTAACCTCTAAGGCTTTGTCTTTGTTTCGGGCGGCTTTCAAAAAGCCATCTAACATTTCATTCATACTAATCTAATATATCCACTTGAACTTTCTTGATGAGGTAATGTCCATCATCATTCTTGAACCAAACGACGTTATCGCCTGAGTCCATCTTCATGTCTTCCAAAATTACATCTGGAATATATACTGATTTGTATTCACTTATTCTTTTTATACTACTTATTTGTTTCATTCTACCACCAATCTATCTAGCCTATAAGCTCTGACATGTTGTCCGAACTGAGAACTATATTGTTTTAGGTTATATCTATTATCTTTTCCTGTGATATAGAACTTACCTGCTGAGGATATATGTATATCTTCCGGTAAGATTTTCCTTACTGAATCACTATCTGAACTATGTTTCCATGAAGCAAAGTTAAATTGTGTTCTGTTTTCAGGGTTGTATCTAATACTTACCTGTTTGTGCTGACCTGTCTTTTGGTAATGCTTTACAGCATCCATCAAAAGATTGATTTGTTGATTTCTATTCATTTTAATCACTCTTATTCACCAAAACCACCTATCTATATAAAGGTTTTGGTCTTTGAACTGAGACGTTCATTTCTTACATCTTGTGCAATACTGATTGCCTTCATAATCGGTAAAGATTGCTCTACTTTCACATATCGGACATGATGTCATAAATCTTAATATCATATTTTTTTATTTAAACCACAAAAAGTATGTGATTACTCCTATACATAATAGGTTACCAATACTATATAATAGTATCTGTCCTATCGTGTATTCTTTACTCGGTTTTCTCTTAGTCTGAGACGTCTGTTGTATCTTATTTACTTTGAAGTGAGGTAACTTATTCCAACACTCATCACAGAGATAAGCTCTAATGTGAGGATGCTCTGACATATAATGTATGTGGCAACTGTTACAGTTATGCCATAATGCTTTGTAGTATGTGGGTTGTGTCATTATTATCCATAAAAATTATCTTTAGGTGCTTTATCTCTACCTAAACCTTTAGCATAACAATCATCACACACATATAATTCATAGGTTGAGGACCATAATGCTACTCTCTGACAGTATAGACATTCTAATCTTTTACATTCTTTCATTTCTTTATTCTTACCTTCTTTACTAATTTCCTTTCTCTAATAACTTCGTTGAAGTCTACAAACTGTCCACCTTGTTCAGCACTAGGTGGTAGTCCATAATTTGAGTAAGGAACTCTAACTTTTTTTTGTTTCATATTACTTGTTCATAGAGTTTATGTAGGTTCCATCTTAGAGGTGCCTTTAGTCTCTCAACGATATAGGCGTTCTCTTCGAACCAACTCCATTTGATTGATTTCTTACTGTTCTTCTTACTATATAAGTCTTTCGCTTGTTGGGGTGAGATAGCATAGACTTTCTTATTCCTATACTCCTCTCTTCGTATCATAATGAGAGATATCCCTCCAGCTCGTTCCAATTTCAAACCAGCTTCTATTTGATGCTTAGCGATAGCAGGAGTGTTACTATAATATAAAGGAAAGCTAGTGAGGTTGCGAGAAGTCTTAGCCTCCACCATAATTGGTCTTCCTCTGTAGACTGAGAAGAAATCAGCAGGTTGCTTCTCTGCAACAGCAATCTTAACAAACCTATTAATATCATTTGTATCTTGAATCCTGAACCACCATATATGTTTACTCCCTTGTAAACTCCTTCTGATTTCGTTTTCGAAATTCTTTCCTGTATCTCGTTTCTTTCCCATTGTTGCCTCATTTAGCTAACATAAGGTTAGTATAGAGCACCTTAAAGAATGCTTTATTAGTCATGCTCTATAAACCATGCTATATTATATATCCCTTTAGAGATATATAAAGCTTTGCTAAGTGGAGCTTATTGCTTAAATAGTCTTCATATTGCACATGATACATCTACCATTACCGAAACCATCTTCAGCTATAGATATTCTCTTTCCACAATCGATACACTTCTTATTCGTTAACACGTTTCAGTTCGTTCATACCCAGATTCTTACCACAGTGAGGACAGTTGAATTTATTTACTTTCTTCATCCCCACATACTGCTTACCACATCTTATGCATTTCATTCGGGTCTACCTATATTTCTTTGTTCTTCTAAGATTTGTAAACCGGTTTTAAACTCAGCTTCCTCAGCCTCTATCTCTAAGTTTTCTTCGGCTCTCGCATAGATTAACTTTCTAATCATCTTGATTGAGTCACGAACTGAGTTATTATCTGTTGTCTCAGCTATGTAGAACTCTAAGTCATCCATCATCATCCGTGCGACCTTAGGGCTACACCAATCTAAAACTATTTTCATAAAGTGTATTGCGTCACCCTTAGTTGTCACCATCTAATACCTCCGGTTCCCATAAACCTAGTTCGATTACATTTAGCAACCAACGGTCTTGTTCTTCTAAGGGGGCCTGATAATATATCAGTCCAGCTATCTCATGAACTGCACTAAGCAGTTTATCGTTGTATTTATTCATTCTTTTTTTACTCCATACTTTCTAGGTCTTATCATTAGTTTCTTTGTTCGGTGCATACCGAGTTTCTTATCTAACCATACTATTATCTCTCTTATCATATTTCAAATCTCCATTATGACATTTCAAATTAATTGAAATATCTATATAAAGGTTTGCACAAAGGGAAGACGGCTCTCAGTAGAACGGAGGGGAATATACCTTAGGGGTATCGACTCTGTTCTTACTCATAGGATTATTAATAACTCAAACCTCCCGGAGTCACTCAGTGTAGGGAACCTCACTGCTTAGTTCCTGTTTTTCAAGGTTCCGAAGTGAGGTGCTTCCTAGCTGAGAATTTTGTTCTTCCATGTCCTCTGCATGATACCTCTCCCATCTTCTCGGATGGTTTCGGGTGTCATCGTGGACTAAGACTAACAATACTGATGTCAAAATCTAAAGCCTTTGTGCGATTGGTGGGGGCTGAGCCGATGAGCAAAACCGACTAAGAATTATTAAGTGACTCAACCCCTTTCACCCTCAACCAAATACTATTAACATCACCATCCATATCATTATAAAAAATGCTAATAACATAAACCATTGGGCTTCTTGCATATCATTATCGCTACTCATACTTTAATTACCCTTCTTATTATTTTACTCACCTGTGAAGGTAATTCATCTGTGTTATCAACTAAGATGTAGTTAGTAAACATTTCTTTCATACTACTTTCACTAGCACCACTAATTCCTACTTGAATAACATTCCATCCTTGCGTCTCAATATGCCTTACACACTTCTTAGTATGTGGCACACCAATATTCCACCTATATTTATTAGCAGAGGGTTCACCGTCTGAGATAACAATCATTAGTTTGTTACTACCTATCGAAGGTGATTCACTTTTAACTCTATCAGCTGAGGCTAAGATGGCCATACCATCACGGTTCTCGCTTCGTGCTCTCATAGCACCCATAGCCTTTATATCTGATTTATATGTAGGTGACCAATATACTGACATATTAGTTTCACCGTTAGTTCCCCAATCATAACCATCAGCTGTGTGACCAAAGACCCATAAGTTGAGAGCTTGATTATCTTTTAATGACTCTCTCAGCGCAATAGCACACTCACGTGCCTTCCTCATTTTCCATGTTCCCATACTACCTGACTCATCAACTAAGAGGCATACATCAAGAGGTTTATCTTCATCGATAACTACATTCTTGAATAAGTCAGTTCTACCGAGAGGTATCTTATGTAGCATACGCTTATCGAGTTTACCTCTCTTTTGGTTCCTAATAGTATTAATACGTGTGTCACCATATAGATTAATCTTACGTTTCAGTTGACCAATAGCTGACTTCATGGCCTTAAGTCCATTATTATATTCAACTGAACCATAGTCACCAGCGTGTTGATTCTTCCATGTTATCTTACCACCTTGTTTCAGTCCGAGAGCACGACCTGAATCCCACTTCTCTTCTGAATAGTCTGAGTCTAATAGTTCATCTATTTCGTCACTTAGTATATCACTAATATGACTCTTATCAGCATCGTAATCTGCTAACTCTTTAGCAAACTTACCTAAAGCAGTATCGAGTTTTTCTTCATCAGCATACCTTGAACCCCTTTCAGCTGTTTTCCTTTCTTGTTCCATGACTCTTTTTTTGATTCGGTCTAAGTCTTTACCAGTTGGTGCCTCATCTCCCCACTCACCTAATAGGTCAGTCATTCTTTCATCAGCTCTTTTCATTATCTCTTCTTCGTCTGCACCTTTGGATTTCTTAGCTTCTTCTTTAGCTAACTGTCTCATATACTCGAACACAGTTTGGATAGCGTCTAAACTATGTTGACGGTCTTCTAAGGCATTAGTTAACGCACGAGCAAAGAACTGTAAATGTTTTGCGTGTTTCTTTCTTCTATCAGCTGAGATACTCTTAGGGAACCTCACCATAGCTAATAAACTATTCATTACATCAGCCAAAGCGTTACCACTAAACTCATCTATCTTATGTCCATGCTTACCAAAGAAGTGTTCTTTAACCTTTTCAATATAAACCACATAACCAGCGTGAGACTTAGCTAACTGAGACTCAATATATTCATCTTCTATTATATTACCGATGTTGTGAAGTAATCTTGATTCGGCATTACTTAGTTTGTTGTCATAAGTATATAACTTTTCCCATGCTACTAAAGGTTTAGTATGGACTAAGTGTAGCTTTTCATGAATTGAGAGGCCAGCTACAATATCTAAGTTGGTATCATCACTCTCAATGAGAGTCCCATCGACATAGATGGTTCCATTAGCCATATTAGAATAGTTTTTACTCTCACTCGCAAAGTGTAATGAATGCTTAACATGAGGGTCTACTACCTTACAAAGAGAATCTAAATGCCTTTGATGTTTCATCATACGAGCACTGTCTGTTGTAGACCGAGACCAATTACCCCATGATGAGGTAGTTACTCCACTGTTCCAAAACGAACCAGTCCCCCATGTAAATCCTGAACCTCTGTTCCATACATCTCCATGTTCTGAGACAGATGGTGCAGGTGAACTATAGACTTTTGCTACTGATGGACTAATGAATGGGTCTACTGTTGAGAACTTGTTACCACAAGTTACACAGTTGTCATGACCATCATTCTCGGTCCAATCATCACAACCGTAACAATAGTCGTCACTGTCCTCAGCCCAATCGTCTACTGAATCGCCATAATCCATTTATCAACCTCACTTACTAAGTCTTTATCTTCGTTCGTAAACTTATACTCGAAGCACTTAAGACTTCGTTTAGCCGAACCTACTACACATTTATATATGAACATATCTTCATTGGTCACTAAACCTTCAGCCATCTGTCTAACTTCGTTCAAAGGCATAGTAGCTTTAGTTGGGACAATGATATCCTCATCTTGTATCAATCTTCTCTTGTAGGCACCAACGTGTCTACCATTAACATCAGACTGAGGAAATACATCCTGTAGTATCTTTCCAATCTGAGTTGGTTTGAACCCATTTATTATAAGGAACTTAGCCAACTGATGCCAATATGTATGCTTTCTTCTTAATATTTTTTTCTTAACCATTTTTGCTGTCCTGCTGAGAAACCCCAACTACTCTCCCATAGCTTGAATAACTTGTATAATTCTAACTCGCTCTGTATCATCACCAGCCTGAACAGGGTAGAATGGTAAACAAGTATGCTTCAACGCATCCACTAAGGTCATTCCATCCACCACTAATTCTGCTACTGCTAAACACATACGAGTTGAGACTGCTGTAGATAGTTCATCTGAACTATATAAGTCACGAACTCTCTTAGCGAAATCAGTAATCCTATCAGCTACTAAGTCTTTGAGCTGAGGGTTGCGATTCATTATCAGTTCCTTTTCTTTATTTGGTGGTAAATATTCTAATTCATATATTCCACCTGTAAATCTATCCTTCCATGCTCTGTCTAAATCATGAGAAGCACCTAAATACTCTCGGCCTATGTTAGCCGTTGCGTAGAAAAACGCTGACGGATTAACTGAGACAGAGTCAGCATCCTCACTCTCATCAAGAGCTAAATACTTTTGACCATCCAATACTGGCATGAGAATGTTAGCTAAGTCGCCCGTTCGGTCACGTGTCACCTCATCTAACATAATAAAGGAATCACCTTGTATGGCGTTAACAAACCGAGATGGTTTGAACCATGTGCCGGCTTCTTTATCATACTTAGTATCACCTAATAACTTAGCTGAGGGATTCATTGTATCACCAAAGTTAAAACTATAGTAGTCCTTAGCAGTAATATCAGCTAATATCTTACCGAGACTACTCTTACCACATCCTGAGGGACCTGTAATAAGAATATTCTTTCCTCTAAATATATTTCTCAACATAGTATAGAAGGTAGTATCATCAGCAAACTTAAACTCTTCGGGCACATTGACTGAGCCTCTTAGTTTAGACATTACTGTGTCTTTCTCTACTTCTACCACTTCTTCGGGGGTAGTGTCCTCTTCATGCATGGGGCTTTCCTCAGTTGGTCCTATATCGAACAAACTGTCTAAGCCCTCGTGTGTCGGTTTTTCTTCCATTGTATCTCCAGATGTATCATCCTTTATAAGCGTTTCGGTGTCCTCTCTCAGTTCAGATTCTGGGTAGCCACCTGCTTTGTCATCATAACCCTCAGTTGGTATTGCACTGAGTGTTCCATATCCTCTCTTCCATCTCTTTATACCTCGTGTATCGGCTGAGACGTGCCACATTGAACCATCTCCACCTTTCTTCTCAGTTCCTACATCATACCATGTTGCGGAATCTGAAGGGGATGGTCTTTCTTTTCTTCTTGCCATTAGTTTCCTCTTTTTCTTCTAATGAGAGACTGGTCTATTCTACTATAATCATATCCGTATGTTCTCTCACCTCGTATACCAAAGTTCTCTCCTTTCACTTGATACTTACGAACAGTGTTTGTAATCTTTTTTATATCTTCAGGTTCCATTGTGTTGAGAGCGTCGATGAACTTCCCTAAGTTCTGACTTACAGACCAAGCGTTATCCTCTACATCCTCAAATGAGGCTGAAAGGAAATTTCTCAACACAGTGAAACGATTATCTTTAATTGACTGCACAGTTAACAAAGGAACTCTCCCTGTAGCCTGAGTCATATAATTATTAAACTTCTTTATTGCTTCTACATCTATCATAGTTCACCTATATAATTCATCTAAGAAAAGAATGTTCTTTTCATCAGTATGGTGTAATGCTACCAAACAGTGTTCACAACACGATTTATCTATTTCATGTCCACCGTTATCAGCCCAACTGTATTTACCACAGTCTACACAGTTCATTCTACTACCTCTCTGAACTGAGTAAAGGTATCATACTTATGAGGGTATAATCCCTGTTCTCTAATTCTATCGAAGTAGGCTTTAGTTCGTGCATTTCTCTTAGCTCGAACTTCAGAACCGTCTCGGTTCGGGGTTGCACTTAACAGTTGTTGTAACTGTTTGGCAGTCATGCTTTTTAATTGATTTGCTAATGCGTTTATGTCGGTCATAGTCATCGAGTTTACACAGTATTGAGGGTATATAAAGGTTTCCCCTCTTGAACTGAGAGCCCCTCACGAAATATGAACAGGGTATAAAAAACGGGGGGCTTTTTCATGCAAAACCTTATATAGTTCGTGTTCCCTATATTAACTATATTAAGATATAGATTAGTTATGCTATAGTATTGCTATAAGTAAAGAGACTAATAGAGCTTGCTTAGTTGAGCACTCTTATGTCTTAGTATAGCATGGTTAGTTAAGCTTGTTTAGTAGAGCATTCTTAATATAGGCTTCTTAATTACTTACACTACAGTTTCGACACGAACACATTTCGTTCGAACTGAGAACTTAAACTGGTTTTAGTTTGGGTTTTAAGCTCTACTAAGCACTTTTATTTTCTCATTGGGGCTTATGGTTATGCTCAGTAGAGCCCTGAGCCTAACTGAGACATTTTCTCATCGAGCCTTACGGACCTCCCCTGTTGCTTTGTAGAGCGAACTGAGATTTGTTTTCTCACCCCGCCTTACAGAGCTTTCTCACCTAGGCTTAGAGCTCTACTGAGAGCCCACGGGCTGAGTAGAGCGCCTCAGTTCCACGCTTGTGGAAAAACTTTTCACTCTTGTGGAAAAATAATTTTATTTAAAAAAAAGGTGTTAGCCCCCAGACTTAAACAACTGCGCAGCTGTAGCTTTTCCTATCTCGTTATTTCGAATATACGTTAACGATAGGTCTAGGGGGCGTAACTATAAGGTGGATAGGAGGATTTAATGTATACCTCCAAACGCGTTATGCCACTACATAGTAGACGCGTTACCAGTTAAGCATTCCTCCACCAGTCGGTTCTTGGTTTGCTTATCCTGTGCCTTATCCCGTGGCGGGATTATTCAGCCATACCCGATTACGGAAGAGCTACTTCCATAAATATAAGGTGGGCAGTTTTCTGAGATGCCCAGCTGCTTGTTTGCCTTACTTAAGAAGTCCTGCCTTTTTCATCGCTTCCTTTAGGTCAGCTTCTGACATCTTTCCAGATGCAAGAGCAGACACTACTGAATCAACAGAAGGAGCTTTACCAGTTACCTTTCTAGCTGACTGGAGTTCATGTGTGCGAGATGCAACCATAGACGCAGTCTTATCGTTTGCAGATATTACGTCGCATATTGCTACAAGTGCATCATACTTCACACCAGTAGGATATCTTTCTGAAGTTCCTACCTTTTCTATTCCTAGTGAGTCCAATAAAGAACTCACGAGCTTTTCATCCTTTGGAGCCCAAAGGTAATCCATCTTTGCTTTAGTCATACTATACCAATAGGGGAGCCCTATTTAAGCTTAACCCCTGCTAACTACTTGACGTAGTTCGTATAGTTCAAAGACCTCTGGATTAGATAATCTCACTGAGTCAGCTATTGCTTGATGACTTCCTCGGCTACCTGTGCCGACTGGAATCATTTCTTTATACATTCCATATTTTCCGTATGGAGTTGTGCCCACTTCTACGAAGAAGTCGACTTCTTTCTCACTTGCGCCCTTCCATGGAAGAGACGTCTTAGTCTGTAATCTGTTCATGTATAACCAAGGGAGGGGGTCTATATAAAGCTTTTTTCACGCTTGTGGAAACGCTGGCCTAAGAGCGCCACATTAATGACTGAGCTTAGGCCTTGAACATTATAGGCAACTTCACCCAAGGCTCTAATTAGAATTTAAAGCCTACCTTGAGGAGCGGTTGCCACACAGTAACGTGGACTTACAGAGGTTACCGATTAGGGTGTGACCCGCTACCAGTCAAAAGGATATCCTTCACGAAAGGTAGACGTAAGTAAGATACAGAGAATTGCGTCATAGCTTCGACGACTCGACTTATAACAGGGACTAAGTGATTCAAAAGGTGATACAAATTATTATCTACACGTCGTTAATCAACTAAGATGCGCATCGACCGGAAAGGGAATGGTCAGCACTTGTCAGCTTGAGTTTGTTATTTAGTGGTTCGTCTACTGGCGTATGGTGTATTCTGGTCTTAGAACTCAGGTCACGTGTTACTTAAGTAACTGTAATACTACAAAAGGGTTGGGCTATTTAAGCCTTTCCCCGTAGCTTTTAATCTCAGAGACATAAACATCTCCAAGCTCAAATTCTCCGTAAGTGAAATCACTTTTCACTGCACAGAACCACCGAGCATGAGGATTCTTTGCCTCATTCTCAGCGTTTTGGTATTTCTTTAATACTCTCCATTCGAAGCCGTTAGCTCCAGTCCAGACCTCATAGGGGTCATCAGCTTGGCGGGATTTACCGCATAAGTTTTTAGTCATACAATACCAAGCGTGGGGGTCTATATAAAGGTTTTTTCACCCGAGTGGAAAGGCTGCGCGCCTTGTCCATTTATAAAACTAATGTGCTTTATATACTACCTCTTCCACTGCCTTATCCCAACAGGCCCGACAGGTTCCACATTCATTATTTTGTTTTGATGCCGGACACATATAAGAACCTTTTAAATTAGTATCATATACAGCACTAACATAATCATAAGAACCTTTAAAGGATTTATTCCGGGTTGGGTTACTTACTCTTATTGTTAAATTATAAGCTATATCTAAATTGTGGTTTTTGATTAAGTTATATTCTTTTGTTGGCACCCAATGTTTAACGTGTGGCGTGGCTTTTGCTATTCTATTAATATCTGTTAACATTTCAATCCCTTGAATATCACCACTATCAAACCATCTAAATACACCTGTATCAATTATATGTTGTTTGTTATGCATAATAAAAACCATGGCTTTAATAAAACTCTCACGGTCATCACTCCAAGAATTAAAGCGTCTATCTAAAGCGTTTTGTGTAGTGTTAAACATATATCTCCCTTTAAGAGCATAACAGTTAAAACATACTGACCCTTTAACTTTTGCTAATTTACTCCCGGTGTTACACCGTTTAGCTGATATACTCCACCCATAAGATGGCATTTTAGAGGGACGTGATAGACCGCCTACTTTTTGCTCTGCTTGTTTTAAGTTCATAATATACCAACGGCTGACCCTATATAAAGGTTTTTTCACTTGAGTGGAAAAGGTGGCGCCCCTCAAGCACCAGAGGGGGTAACCTTAATTAGAATAAGTGGGGGGAGGCCCTACCCCCCGGAGGTGAAAACAAACGAGCTAGTTTTTGCTGGCCTTTTTTATAATCTTATTTGTTTCTTTTTTCCAACTTCTTTTTAATGGTTTATCGTATGACAAGGAACTCCACCTCCATGTCATCCAAAATGTCTAAGATTGATTTCATTCCCATACCCTCACGTTGTTGTGGAAGTCAGTGGCTGGGATGTTTGGAACATCTGCCTTTCTTGGGTCATCAGTTAGTCCCATCTTAATAGCTGTTAGCTGGTCCAATACTCCAGAATCAATTTTATTCTTGGTTATTGTTCTGCGTGCTGCTCTCCTAAATCGGAAAGAATTTCTCATTGAGTCGTCTTGTATTTTGCTCATATTATACCATAGAGTGTGCCTATATAAGGGTTTCTCTCAGTCCCCCGTCCAGAAGGTTGCAAACATTTCTGTATCACAATCCTCACACAGTCCGCCGAATAATTCGACATCTTCTAATCCACAGTCTTCACATTGATGTTCTGTCATATAATACCAAGAGCAACACCCTATATAAAGGTTTTTTCACCCGAGTGGAAAAGGGCTGCCTCAGCCCATCACTCGAGCTTCATTAGCAGCTTGTCTGTTGGGGTGCTCCAGAACCCCTCACATTAACCACGGGCTTCCAACCGCGAGTATCTAGAATACTCTAGTCACACATGACCTAGTGTCCCTAACTAATTAGGAAGCAACACTCTTGTGATGTGTGCTATTTTATGCTTCGTCCTCCGTTGTCAGACGACAGACATTGTTTTAATTCGAATTTCCTCGAATCTCAAACCCTGTACACGGGCATAAGTCTTATTTCTCTGTATTACCAATAGAGAGTCCCTATATAAGGGTTTCTCTATTTTTTACCTCCTTCATTATTTCTGCGTATTCTTGAATTTCTTTTAAAACGAATTTTGCAAACTCATTCCATTCTCTTTTATTTCTTGAATCTTTTGCTAATTCATTCCATATTTTAATATTGGATTCCATATTCCAATTCCATATATTAGCTTGTGCTCTTCTTTCTTCTTCTGAAAAAGCAGGTGCTTTTTCTGCTTCTTCGAACATTCTTTTAAAGTTTGTTTTTGTTGTCATTTTTTCCTCTGTATTACCAATAGGGAGTCCCTATATAAGGGTTTCTCTCAGCGTCTTCTCCATCTTAACATTCTCAGGAGCATGCCTTGAGTTTTTAGTGTTTGCGCATAGAATTCTTCGAATTCCTGTTTTCCACCTAGTGCTATATATTCGTGCCAATTATGTATGGTTTGTATTTCGTATTTGTCCATAATATACCAACGGGAGTGCCTATATAAAGCTTTTTCCACACGAGGGGAAAATTTCTCATCTAGACTTTCTCATCCAGACTTTTCTCTCCTTTATATACCCCCCTATAGAAAAGGGACGCTGCTTATATACCCTGCTGTATTTCTCTTCTAGGCGAACACGAGACACCACGCTAGTGCCTCGATTAAATAGATTTTATTTATCATTATATTTATCTATGCTTATTCTGGCAAAAAACTAAACATATGCCAAAAATCAATTGCTTCAGCATAAGTAGAGTCAGATAAATTTACTTTACAATCTTTATTTTGAAGTTTGTATTTCAATGCCCCAATTATTGCTATTGACGTTTTACTGTCCATTTTTAATCACCCCCTTCATGTATTTGGTTTACTATATCGTGTAGGATATCAAGCATATAACCACGTGTTAAAACACTCTCATGTCCATATTTGTTCTTTTGCATTAGTTTAAAATCTTCTCTAGATATTTCTATTTCGAATTTCATATTTAAAAATACATCCTAAAAAATTCTTCAAGGGCTTTTAAGCCCTTCTTTTGCTTTTCTTCTTTTGCTATTTTTGCATTATGTTTTTTAATAAATGCTATTTGTTTTTTATTCATTTTTTACCTACTTTTTTGATTCCTTTATTTCTTTTCCTATGTTTTCTATTTCTGTCAAAACGTGTTTTGCAAAGTTATTCCACTCTGTTTTATTTCGACTAGTCGCGGCCAGTTCTGACCATGCTTGTATAGTGGCTACCAATGTGATAAATCCCATTGATTCGGCCCTATGTTGGTCCCATGATAGAGGGTCGGCCTCATTAGCTCTTTTTAGATATTTACTTATTCTGTCCATTTTTTTTCACTCCAATTTTATTGGTTTGACTCCATCCCTCCGGAGAGGGACAGTAGCCCCAAATTAATTATTTTTTGCCTCCATATTTATATCCTTTATTACCTATTCCGGCCATCCCTTGATATTCCGGTTCTACTCCATATTTTTTAACATGGTCCCAAACTAAGTTTGCCTCATATGCTAAACCCTCGAAAACATTTTCAAATTCAGCCATTACGATTAATGCTATATCTTGACCCTTTTTAGGTCTGTGTTTGCTTAACCTCATTTTAGGGTCTGAGGTGATGCCATAATAGACGGCCTCTTTAGTCACTTCACTATCCATGTCTACATCTACGAAATGATAATTAGATTTATCATTTACTTTAGCTAATCGATAAACGAAAAACTTTTCTAAATTATTCATTTATCTCGCTCCAACAATCATAACATAATTCCATATTATGGCTTTCGTGTGTGGCCTCTGTCCACATGTCAGAATCAACACATATTTCACAAAATATACTATCTTCATCAGCCTCAATTACTGACTCTTCATACCCTAACTGGATAAGCTCGCTTTCTGTCCTCAAATGGTTTTTTACCATACCCTAACAATAGCATACTGCTTATAAAGGTTTTAAGGTAGTTTGTGCTTAGCTTTTTTAATTCTAAGTCAAAATTAATGCTGCTTTTCTCTTTTTCTCGTGTCGTATAATCTCAGTTCTCAGAGAGGCCCCCCGTCTAAAAAGAAGGTGTGCATATCTTATTATCGTCGACTACCCCTAAAAACAAATCGAGTGAAATTTTGAATATCATTATATAGCTCTATATAGGTATAGTAGATGAGCTACTACTAACAACAATATTGAGCTCTACAAAGCACTCCTCAGTTCGAGGACAGTAAGCTTTATATAGTGTCAAGTGTTAAAATTATTACCAAAAGGAGAAACTAACTTCAATGACAACTAAAACGCAAAATTCCATTAAGTGGATATGTAATGACATCAGGGATTTACTATTAGCCAAGAACAAAGCATATGGCGATAGTGCACTAGAACCTGACAATATTTTCAGTAAGCTCGACAATGCACAGGCAATCTGTGCACGAATCGATGACAAGCTCAGCAGGATAAAGAATGTAGGGCTTGATGATAAAACAGAGGACACCTTAGATGACCTCATAGGATATTTAATCCTGCTTAAAATCGCGAGGAGCGATGCGGCAGCAAATATCACAGTATGGACAAGCTGTACTTGTGTCCATGGGTGGCATAATTGTACATGTCAAGATACAGGCGTTTGCACAGTAGAGCTTAATCCCGATGATGATGCTTATATACCTCCATGGAGCTTAGAGATACCAAAGGATGCTAAAGTTAAGGTGTTCGAAAAAAGCAGTGATTAATGGAGCTTATTAATGAAAGTAAATAAATCAGTTGGAGTAGATTGGAGTGAGTATAAACCAGTGTTAATAAAATATAAAAAAACAAAGAACCCATTAAGGTTCCATATGCCCGGATTACATCACACCCAAACTAGAAAGTTTTTTACAAGTTGTGCTTTTACAGTACAGATATTAGATATGTGTGAGATGTTGACTAAGATGGGCCATACAGTATATCACTATGGTAATAATGGAAGTAACCCTATCTGTACAGAACATATTGATGTATCAACGCGTGAAGAGTTCTTAGAAGCTTTTCCAGAAACCCACTATAGGCGTCAGACAGTTATTACAGATGGAGACAATGCTAATACAGGATGGAGTTCAGCTCCCGATTTTTGTAGAGAGTTTGATACCCGAATAGTGGCAGAGATAGAGAAACGGCTTGAACCTAATGATTTTATTTTAAATATGTGTAGTAGTTCATTACAAGATATATTAAATCCTTTTGAAGGTCGTGCTATCCTTTGTGAACCCGGAGTAGGATATGGTTACATAATGCCGAATACACATAGAGCTTATGTCTCCCATGTTTGGGAAGGCTTTCATACAGGTAGAAAATTTGAAGAGAATAATGGGTGGCATAATGCCAATCCTAATTGGCAGGACGCAGTTATACACTATTTTGCTGACCCTAATGACTTTACTTATAATGAAGATAAAGATAACTTTGCATTCTTTATAGGAAGGTTTAATCACGATAAAGGGCCCGAAACTGTTATTCAAGTTATAGAAGAATATAGAAAGCAAACAGGTGATGATATGAAACTTATAATGGCTGGTTCTGGACATGAGTGGTTATCTGAAAGAGAAGACATAAAACAAAAGGAATGGTTAGACATAAAAGGATTTATAGAACCAGAGGAACGAAGAGAACTATTATCTAAAGCTAAGGTACTTTTAGCACCTAGTTGGTATTTAGAACCCTTTGGAATTATATCTATCGAAGCACAGATGTCTGGGACTCCTGCGATTGGTCCAGACTGGGGTGGATTTGTAGAATCCATTGTACACGGTAAGACAGGATTTAGATGTAGAACATTTGAAGAGTTTGTTTTTGCAGTTAAGAATATAGATACTATTAAAGCACAAGACTGTAGAACTTGGTCAGTGGGTAATTTCTCTACACTATCACAAGCTAATAAATATGAACATTGGTTTCAAAGTTTATATAACCAAAAAACAAGTACTGATGGTTGGTATGCATCAAATAAAGAAAGGAGTGAGTTAGAATGGCTGGAATCTTCGTATCCCATATAAAAGAGTTATTAGACTCTTCAAAAGATATTGATATCCACATAGTGATAGAAAATGAAGAGGATATATCAAATGGTAACTTAACAAAAGTTATAGACGAATTAGTTAAATCTTCTTATCCCTACACACGCCAGAGTGTTATACATGTACACAATTATATTCACATAGTAGACATACATATAAACATTCCATGGAGACATCAACTTGTATTCCATGATGATGATAGTCTATTAAAAAATTCACAAAAAAAGCACCAACTAATAATAAGAAACTTAGATACACAAAGTTTTAAAAACGATTGGTGGGTTGATTTGGTACGGAATATAGATACTAAGGAAAGTGTAATATATTATGATTAAATTAATTATTTTTGATTTGGATGGTGTCTTAGTAGATGCTAGAGAAATACACTATAAATCTCTTAATGCAGCTTTAGTACAAGCAGCAATACCTTCTATACCTAGAGATAAACACCTCTCTACTTTTGATGGCCTATCAACCAAAAAGAAACTAGAGATATTAGAAGTACCTGATAATGTCAAAGATTATATATGGCATTCTAAACAACAAGCAACCTTAAAACTAATAGATGAGTTTACCATTGATAAAAGATTACAAGATTTACTAATGAATCTTAAAAAAGAAAACTACATAATAGCTTGTGCTACTAATTCTATAAGAGATACTGCTAAACTGCAACTTATAAGAAAAGGATTTATGGAACATATAGATTTCTTAATCTCACAAACTGATGTAGCCAATCCTAAACCACACACAGAAATGTATCTTAAATCTATGATTAGAGCAGGAGTAGACCCTACAGAAACCCTCATAATAGAAGACTCACATATAGGCCGTAAAGGGGCAACCAATAGTGGAGCACATTTATGTGGGGTAGAGAATACTAAAGATGTTACTTATGCTAAAATTAAAAATGCTATTAATGAAGCTGATGGTAAAAGTAGTGTCAAACCTAAATGGCAGGGTGGAGAGATGAACGTATTAATACCAATGGCTGGTGCTGGGTCTCGATTTGAAACCGCAGGTTATACATTCCCTAAACCACTAATTGATGTTAATGGAAAACCTATGATTCAATTGGTGGTAGAAAACATCAACATTGAAGCCAAGTACATTTTCATAGTACAAAAAGAACATTATAAAAAATATCACCTTAAGTATTTACTTAATTTAATTACTAACAATAAGTGTGAAATAGTACAAGTAGATGGACTTACAGAAGGTGCAGCATGCACTACACTCCTAGCTAAAGATTATATAGATAATAATAAACCTTTAGTTATTGCTAATTCAGACCAATGGGTCGATTGGGAATCTAATGAGTTTATGTATGCGATGGGTGCAGATAATGTAGATGGAGGAATATTAACATTTCCAGCAACACACCCTAAATGGTCCTTCGCTAAATTAGATAAAGATGGTTTTGTGTCAGAGGTAGCAGAAAAGAAAGTAATATCTAATAATGCTACAGTGGGTATTTATTATTGGAAAAAAGGTAGTGATTACGTAAACTACACAGAACAAATGATAGAAAAAGATATTAGAACTAACGGAGAGTTTTATGTGTGTCCAGTGTTTAATGAAGCAATAAAAGACAACAAAAAAATAAAACAATATCCTATAGAAAAGATGATGGGTTTAGGTACACCCGAAGATTTAGAAAAATACTTAAAGGAAAGAAAACAATGACAGAAATAAAACTTATAGATGATTTTATGCCAATAGAGACTGCTCGAGCTGCTACAGATTTCTTACAGAGCACTACTGGCTATCACGATGGTAAAACATGGTGTAGATATAAACCAGAATTAGAAGAATCTCTATTTTATAGGATAGATAGTGAGTCACACCACCACAGTGGTTTAGATGGTATTAAACGCCCTTGTTTAGACTCACACTGTTATATATGTTGGATAAACGACATTTATACTAATGAAGCCATGATAAAAAAAGTTAGTGAGATAAGTGGAATTGAATTAACAACATGTGTCACCCACTTTATATCATGGTATGATACTAATCAATATTTATCACCACATACTGATTTAGGAGGACAGGATGGTAGAAAGGTAGCTTTTATTCCATATTTTGTAAATGAGTGGGACCCATCATGGGGTGGATTATTACACTTTACTGAAGACCAAAAAACAATTAGTGCAACAGTTGTACCAGCTTTTAATAGAGCTGCTATCGTAAACTTAGGACAATTTGGTTATACACACTGGGTATCTCAAGTCAGAGAAAATTTACCTAAAAATGAAAAGAGGATAGCACTGGTAGCGTGGTTAGCATGAAGTTAATAGCACACAGAGGAAATATAAACGGGATTAATTCCCAGAGAGAGAATACTATAGATTATATAGAAGAAGCAATTCAATTAGGGTATGATGTTGAAATAGATTTAAACCTACATAAAGGTGGTTTTTATTTAGGGCATGACAAACCTGAACAAGAAGTTTCAGTTACGTGGTTGTTAAAGTTTAAAGATTTTTTATGGTGTCATGCTAAAGATATACCAGTATTTAGAATGTTATTAGATTTAAAGATGCATAGTTTTATGCATGACCAAGATGATGCAACATTAACATCCAAAGGTTATATATGGGTATACCCCGGTAAAGAACTTGTACCTGAATGTATTGCAGTATTACCTGACGGTGATGTACCAGATTTTGTAGCAGGTATTTGCTCAGATAAGATAGAGAGGTATGAATAATGTACGAAGGTAGAATGGAGGGACATGGAGGAAAGGGCGCAGTTTGTATTTCTGGCTTACCACGATTTCCTCAAGGTTATGATTCTTTATTAGAACTAAAAAGTTATTTAGAATCTTGTAATCCCGACACACAATTCGATTGGTATTTTTATTTGTGGGATGTACCTAATGATAACAAAGAATGGCACAAATGGTTAATAGAAACATTTAACCCTACACAACTTAAAATAGCACCACTACCTACATTCAATACAGAGGACAATAAAAAAGCTTTCAAAGAAATAGAAAGGAGAAGAAGCAATAATAAAGTCATTGGAGAAAATATTTACTGTATGTTCAAAGGTATATATGAATGTAATAAATTAATTGAAGGTAACTACGACGTAGTTATAAGAAGCCGAGTTGATTTAATATATGCACAAGCTGGTTTATATTTAGCTCAGTATTGTTTTCATCCTTCCTTTAGTAATGGAGGACATTTAGTATTAGCTAATAACACAGAACAGTGGGCTTACAAAGGAAGCGTTGTAGGAGTAGAACATGCATATAATGACCAATTTGCTATTGGTAACCCTAACATCATGAACAAGTATGCAGAATGTTTTAACCTATTAGACCATATCATCTTAGCTGAGACAGGGAATTCAATACCTATTAGCGGAGAAAGAATATTGTATACACATTTACAAAACCAAGAGGTAACTGTACAACCAGTGCCTATTTTTACATTTTATAATATAAGGAGATAATAATGACAGAAACAAAATGGACCGCGAGCCACATGAGGCTCAGCCCAAGTAAGATTAATACTTACTTAAAATGCCCGAGAGAATTTTACTATAACTATATAGCTAAACTTCCTCAGAAGAAAACCATACACCTCTTTAGAGGTACACTAGTACACCAAGTATTGGAAGACCTATTTAAAAAACAATTCCGTACTTTACCTCAGTGGGAGAAAGGAGTTCCCAAAGCTTGGGTACAAGAACAGTTTGAGACTGGTTGGGAAGAAAAGATAGCTAAACACAAATGGTTATGGGATGTACATACTAAAGAAGAGATGGATTCTATGTATATGGAGACAGAAGCTCTTTTACAAAACTTTGTTGACTCAGTTGATAAGAAGCTAACAGAAATGGTGGATTGGAAAATATTTAAAAACAAGCAACAAGCTTGGAATGCTGTAGCACCTAAATACGCTGAGAAGTGGGTTAAGTCTAAAGAATATGCAATAGTAGGAGTTATCGATGTTGTTTGTAATGATTTCGATGGTGGTACTACATTGTTAGATTATAAGACGAGTAAGCGCTACGGAGCATACTTACCAGAGGAATACTACCGTCAACTAATTATCTACGCTTTCTTATACACATTAGAGATGGGAGAGATGCCTAATTTTGTAGGCGTTAATTACCTACGCTTTGATGATACCTTCTTTGTTAAGGTTAATCAACAAGTACTCGATGAAGCTAAAGACTTAATTAAGATGGTACACGATTGTATAAAGGAACGCGAAGAATACGAAGATAGATATGAGCAAAAGCCTCAGAACTTATGTAAGTGGTGCTCGTTCTATAAAGGTAACGGCGGCCCTTGCGAAGTAGAGCTTCCTAAGTGGAAACCTAAGTTCTCTAAGCGTAAAAAGGAAAACTACGCTGATGTGAGCAATAAGTTAAAAGGTACCCTCGATATAGAAACCCAATCTCAATTTCCAGATTTTGATTGAGGGTAATCTTTAAATACAAGCGTCATGTAAAATAATACATGGCGCGCGATGATTACAGAGCTATCTCTGTAAAGGGTTTATTTATAAACATAGAGGAGGAAGCTGAGTGAAAGCCTCACAAATGCTTGTTCTTACTAATATGTTAGCTAAAATTATATCTGAAGTTGATGACTTGAGACAAATGATTAATGATATGAAAATGAAAGAAATGGAATCTCAAGGATTCATGGAGGAAGAATGAATGGAGTTGATAGATATTTTAACGTTATTAGGAATAATAATGGCAGGAGTATCTTTGGTGGTGGTATTAATAGTATTTCTAAAATTTACGCGCCAAGCATTAAAAGGAGTACCACATATAAACAGACAACCAATTCCAAAACGCAAAATAATAAAGAAGGAGATACCAATGAGTAAAGAAGCAAGAGAAGGAGTCACATTTAATGACATATTTATGTTTATGATAGCTGTGCCTTTAGTTTTACTCTGGGTTGGGTTTGCAGGGTTCGTTATACATACGGGACTTAATAATTCAGCTGTTCTTGAGAATATTGAAGCATATACAACTTTGATAGCAATCTTAGGAGGGCCAGCCCTTCTTATTATCAAAGATGCATTAGATGTTTGGAAACAAGAACAAGCAGAGAAAACAGCTTTCTATAAAGTCAAAGCACAGTCTGTTATAGATTATAACGATACTGTATTAAAACAAGCCCAAGATATTGAAAGCAAAGCACAAGAACAAGAACATAAGATGGAGAGTAAAAAATGAATGACTTTGAAATAAAAGATTTGTACGAACAGGTACAACAAATGAAAGCTAAATTGGATTTAGCTATAGAATCAACAAAACAAAACTGTGGTTGCGAGTGTAAGTGCAGTACAAAGGAGGAATAATATGTCAACAGAAAAAAGAGATAACAACCTTTTGAAAGGTGAACATTTTCATACCAACAACGCAGATATGAAGTTGGACTTTGCAAAACCTTCCCGAGCTGAAATAGATGAGATGAACTATAAAAAACCTATCACATCTTATAAAAGCTTACCAGATAAACCATTTCAATTGAACGAAGATTCAGGTAATGGATTATTCAAGGAAGGGTTTTCAGAAATTGAAAATATAGAATGGATGGGTAGGGTTAAAGACCTACCAAACAACAGCGCAAGTATAAAAGAGAGAGAAGAATAAACATGGCTAGCGTAAACAAGAAAGAAAATATAGATAAAACTCTAACTATGCGTAAAAGCGGGTCAGGAGAAAAAGTCTTCAGTCATGTAGGTGGTAAGACCCATGCACTAGAACACAAAGCCATTTCTAAGGAAGAGGCACTCAAACAAATTAGAGATGTTACAGAAGTAGAAATTGCTGACAGAAAGCATCATGGACATCACATTGGTAAGAGACAACAATCTAAAACTCAATACAGGAAGTAATTATGGCTCCACGTAAGAAAACAGTCGCAGCTAAAAAGAAACAAGCTGCTGCTCGTAAAAAAGCAGGTGGGTCGAATGCAGGGAAGTATAAAGGAGTAAAGGCATTTGCTGGACCTTCTGGAGGCGCGCCAGCTGGTACGTTCCCCATCAACACACTTGCTCGTGCAAAGTCGGCTATTAAGTTATCAGGTAATGCTCCAAGACCAGCAGGTATTAGAGCGGCGGTATACAGGAAATATCCTCAACTGAAACCAAAAGCCAAAGGAAGAAAGAAGTAAACGGTAAGCTTTATATACTACGGCCTTCTAAATATAATAGGCTCTCACAGTAGGGCCAAAGCTTCACAGGATACTTATTCGCAAGCGTCTTTGAGGGAGCCCAATATGGAGATATCAACATATGAATAATACAAACAATGAAACAGCAACCAATGAAACAGCTGACGATGGAAATATCACAGCTCTTCTTGAGACTGTAGAAGAATCTGGAATATTAGACCAAATAATGGACGAACCAATTTTAGCAGGATTAACTACTATGGTATTAATTTTAGCTAGCGCAGTAGCTTATCAAGTACCCGCAGTTAAAGAATTAGTATTCAAGTACTTAAAAAATAACGAAGCTGAATTGATGAAGATGTTAGATGGAAATCTAAGCAAAGCCCAGATGAAAGCTTTTGAAAAGCTAGACGAACAAGCACAAAAGCACGTCAAAGACTCTTTAGTACGTAATGTATTAATTACAGCTTGGGACGAAAAGGATGACGAGCTCGCTAGTCTTGTAAAATCTAAAGTCAAAGCCGCCCTCGATGAAGGGAAAGGACTTTGAACGTAGAGAAATACGAGCACAGATTAAGGCAGAGGGTAGGAGAAGCTGAATATGAACGTCATAAAGAGCTTGTCCGCCTTCTGGCGCGCAATCTTGCTCTTGAAGACATACTTTGGGAAGAAATTCTTGTATGTATTCGGGATGTTAACGCTCGAACAGAGCTCTTGCGCCAAAGAAATACAATCGTTAAAGACATACATACAGAGTTCCGAGCGCTGAATATAGAAGTACCTACTACTGTAGAAAAGAATACCGAAGCCTTTGCTTCATTCTTAGGAGAATTATCCGATGATAAAGGAACAAAAGAATCTAAAAAGCCTGATGACAGGTAAAGGTGGATTAGATTCAAAAAGTTTAGAGAAAATATTCAAACAATGTAGACGAGATAAGGGAAAAATGCGCAAATTGCTTAAAGCTTTTTGTACAACATATCTTATCGATGGTAAACAACGACCATTACTACTCAGACCATTACAAGAAGATATAGTTTTAGAATGTTTAATGGAAAGAGATGACGATAAGCAAACTAAACTAGCCATCTTAGCTCCACGAGGCAGTGGTAAATCATTCGCTTTGTCTGTAGCGGTGACTATATATATGTTTTTTAATAGATTTAGAGATTTAGTATTTATATTGGCTCCTACTGAGGACCAAGCTGCTTTAATCTTTAACTACGTCTATCGACACTTTGCAGACAACACTTTTTTAAATGGCTTAGTTAAGAACTATCGTTTTCATAACAAGCCCAATATAACACTTAAGGGGGGCACTATAATGCGTAGAGCTCCATTAGCGCCTAGTAACCAAGGACAAGCTATCCGTGGACAACACCCTACGTTCCTCGTAGTGGACGAATCTCCACTAATTGATGATAAACTGTTCATTGACAATGTAGAGCCTGCTATCGTCGCTAATAAGGCACCTTTTATTAATCTAGGCACACCTAAGTCAAAAGATAATCATATGTATAAGTATCTTTATGACGATGGCTATGCTGCTACATTTAAAAGATTACACTATACATGGAGAGACGCCGTAAAGAAAGGGGATGCTTACTCAGCTCCCTATACTGATGAAGAAATGTTAGATAAAATGATGGAGTGGGGTGAAGATTCTATCTACTGGAGGACAGAATATGAATGTGAGTTTGTAGAGTCTGTAGCGAATGTGTTTAATCCAGAAAAAATAAAGGCGTGTTACGATGATTACATACTTAATAGACTGGATGGGGATGGAGACAAGAGAGGAGGCAATATTACTGTTGGTGTTGACATTGGCAAATCTGTTAACTCTACTGTCATTAGTGCATGGTCCCTTGAAAAGTCTGACGAAGAAAATATTGCTAGACTTATATACATTGAAGAAATCAATGCCCGAACTGGTGGACACGATATTCCATACCAACGTAGACGTATCATGGACGTTACCAATAAGCTCAATGCTAATCGGCTCATTGTTGATTGCACTGGTATGGGTGGTGCGGTTGAACATGACTTACGGTTGGCGTGTTTAGAATCTGACGTTCATTTTGTTGCGTTTATTTTTACAGGAGGTCCAAAGGGTACAAAAACCCAGATGTATAGAGATTTTACTTCCTACATACAACAAGGACGAGTAAAAGTACCTAATCCAGAGGGGTTAGAGCATTCAGAAGCTAAACTAATTAATAAATGGACAAAAGAACATATTGATTTAGAATATACTATGGATATAGCTAATAAGACAGAGAAGATATCTGCACCTTCAGGTAAACACGATGATTACTGTGATAGTACGGCAATGGCTTTACATGCTACCTTAAGTATGTTACCAATGTCAGGTAACTTCAGTCAATCAATAGTATCACGTCCAATAAATAAGAATTATTCCGCAGGGGTAGGAAATCGTGGAACCCATTCAGGTGTTTCACTTTTTACAACTTCTCAACGAAAACATACACTAAACAAACGCGGGCTAAGGGGAATCTAACACAATCTTTATATACTCATTAAAGTTAATTATAAATAGCCATGTCGTTTATAGATAGAGTTAGACGTACGTTTGCTTCCGTTGGAAGTAACCCTACGTACAAAGAAGACGACCCGAGAAGTTATGGAGCGGGAGTTATACAACGCCTGAAGATTGATAAAGGGTTCGCTGTCGGTGGACAAAAGGATTTTGAACCACATATAGGCAAAAACAGAACATATATGAATGTATATTTATCTGACCCTATAGTTCGTAGTTTAATTGATTTACCATGTTTATACGCTGTTAAAGACAATTTTGACATCGTAACAGCCGACGAAGATGTAAGAGAAGAAGTAGAAGAAATGTTCCGAGATATTAATATAGAACATATATTATATGGTTGGTTAAGAAATGCTCGTATTTTTGGTACGGGGTATTTAGAATGGACTGGAGACAACTTAGTTTTAAGGTCTAGTCAAAACATGTACGTAAAAAGGAACGAGCATGGCCAAATAGAATACTACTACCAAAAGATAGGAGATGATAAAGAAAACATAAGATTTGAAGAAGATGAGATTATTGAGTTAAAGAATAATCAATTTGATGATTTTGCTTATGGATTATCTGATATCCACCCTATTTTATATTTAGTAGATTTAAAAGATTATGCAGAACGAGATATAGGTGCAGCATTAAACAAATACGCTAATTCAAGGTATGATGTTTCAGCTGGTTTACCTGACATGCCTTATGGTCCAGATAAGATTAACGAAATAGTAGAAGCTTTTAATAATTTAGCTCCCGGTGAAGATATCATTCACGGAAACGATATAACTATTAAAGAACTACAAGGAACTCAGCGTGCATTTGAATATGGTAAATATACAGACGATATCATGGATAAAATACATGTGGCTCTGAAAACTCCTAAAACAATGTGGACAGACCCAGATAAAGCACGACCTATTTTTGAACCTTATGTAAGATATCTACAAACGATGGTAGAGGGTGCACTTAACGCCCAGCTTATGCCTCAATTAGAAAAAGGAGAAGCTAAATTTAAGTTTAGGCAAATTAATGTTGAAGATGCATTTGTTAAAGCTAAGACTGATATGATATACTTATCAGAAGGAGTTTTATCACCCGGCGAAGTTAGAGAGGAAAGAGGACTTGACCCTGAAGGAGTAGCAGAATTAGATATGGAAACTTCTGAAGATATTAAGGCTTCCCCTATAAGACAGGAGCAGGGAGACAAGAATGCAAATATTTCTGGAGGAAAGAATCAAGATAAGAAAGAAGAATCATCCAGAGTACAAAACAGGGGTAATAAACCCTCCGCAAACGCAACAGGAGATAGAGCATGACATTCGATAAATGTATGATAGCTACTAAAGCTACTCTAAAGAAAAGGGGTTTTGATAACTCCGAAGAGATTGCAGCTGGCATGTGTAGCATGTGGGCTCAAGAGAATGGCGTTGAAAGAGAATTTGCAGATATCAAATCCGAACCAGTTCGCAGGTCATTTGCTCTCTCAGTTAATGAGAGTGAAGAAGTGACATTTACAAGCGAAGAGGGAATAGACTCTGTTTCATTCCCAGTCATCGCTATAACATCGGGACTTCACGAATATGAAGTCGACGGTGATATGAATAAAGTTTATATTGAAAGAGGGATGTTAAAAGATAATTTAACTTCTTTTACAGACCTCCCGATATATGTAGACCATCAAAGAACAGCCGAGGACCTAATCGGCATGGCTGCTAATCCGGAGCTAATCGAGATGGAAAATGGAAAGACCGCAGTAAAGATGTTGGCAACAGTATCTAATAAATATGGCCGCGGTGAAGAAGTAATGAATAAAGTTAAGGAGGGAGACATGACACATGTTAGTATTGATTGGTTTTCAAACGATATTGACGTCATGGGTGACACTTATGCCACCAACATTCGTCCTACAGAGGTAAGTTTCATTGACAATGAAAAGATGGACCCAGTATGTAAGGAATGTACAATAGAAACGAAATGTGATTCACACGAACCTGATGACGACCACGACTGTGGTTGTGGTGGCCATGAAGGAGCATGTGAATGCGATAATACAGAGGAACAAACTATGTCAGAAGATAAAGTAGAAACTAATGTAAAATCCGACGCAGAAAGCATTGTCGAACGCGAGTTCGCTTCGCTACGAACTCAACTTGAGGAAGCAACTGCATCTAAGAAGGATATCGAATCTCAGTACGAAGCTGCTATGAAAGAAATAGAAGCATTCAAATTAGCTGAAGAAGAGAGAACCGCACAGGAAGCAGAAGCCCGCAAGTTAGAAGCAGTAGAAGCAATTATATCCAGAGAAATCTTATTCGGTACAGTCGAAGAAGAAAAGAAGGATGCACGTGTAGAAGAACTTTCAGCTTGGGATGAGTCCAGATTGACTGGATTTAACGACGCTCTAGCAGCAATGCCAGAGCCAAATATGGATGTCGAAAGAACTTTCGGAAAAGGTAAAGTAGCTTCAGAAGATACAGAACCAGCTGTCGAGAGAGAATTCGGTATGACAAAAGACAACAGTGGTAGCATTAGATTAAATGCAGACTACTATAAAAGAGGTAAATAAATATGGCAACAGAAATATTAGTAAATGATGGTGGAGCACCCGCAAGGATACTCCCTTTCACAGCAGGAGCCGTTGTTTCAGGCGGACATATAGTTGCAATGGAAAGTGATGGTGAGGTAGACCCCGCAACAGGGACAGCCGCGCTAAACACTCTAGGTTTTGCATTAACAAATGCAGCATCTGGAGCCATCGCTTCTATCGTAACAGGAAAAGGTGTTATAGTAAACGCTTTAGCAACAGGAACTGTCGCATCAGGCGCCAGTTTAGAAGTAGACGCAACAGACGGAATTTTAGTAGCAGGTGCAACTGCTGGTGAAGTAGTCGCAGTTGCGTTGGAAGACCACAGCGGAGCAGTAACCTATATAAAGGTTCTGACCAAATAAGGAGTAAATAGATATGACAGATTACCCAACCCCAACGTCCGGTTTATTAACCAGTATGAATACTGGGTCGATTGACGGAGGATTAGGAGAGAGAGTACTTATTGATTACAAAGAAGCTATCATGGACTACAAAGTCACTGAACTTCCTGTAATGTCTTTCTTTGCTGAACCAATGACAACCGATACCGGCGGTAATATTGATATTACCCTAGCACGCCCAAGCATGAAGCTTGAGCAAATAAATGAAGGAACAACTCCTGAATACCAACACACTAAGCTACGCTCAGAGCGTGTCTCAGTGAAAGAATGGGGTATTGCAGTAGGTGTTACCCGAAGAATGATTGAAGATTCACGTTTCAACGAAGTTGAGATGGCTTTGAATGAAGCTCGCAGAGCTGTAGACCGTCACATAACAGACAGTGTTGTCCAAGTTGTGTTCGGAAGCAAAACTGCTGACGCAACATTAGGAACCATCGCAATTGATGAAAATACAAGTGAAGCAACAATCACAACTTTTGCAACCAATCCATACTCCGGATTTTTCGGTAGTGGTATGGCAGCAGGAGATATCGACAGCGGAAGTTCACGTTTGAACTCCTACGGAAACGAATCTGCAACCAGATTAATCCGTAATTCATACGTAAGAGCCGCAGGTGACACAGCAGGAGACTTAGCTCTCTCTGATATCACACAAGGTATCGACCGCATATCAACACATGGATACAATGCAAGCCACCTTTTCATCTCCCCAGCTCACTACAAGTCTTTATTAGACTTAGGTGACTTCGTTACTGCTTTTACAGCAGCACAAGGAGAAGCTGGTGGTGCAGCTAACCCTACCCAAGCAGCTATGATGCCGGGAAGTCCAGTCGCTAAGACTGCTTCATCTGGTGTTGTTGGTTCCTTGTACGGATTAGATGTAATTGTCAACGCGTATGTCCCTTCAGACAGATTTGGTATTTTTGACCTTTCCGTTAAACCTATGGTTTACGTAGAAAGAAGACCTTTGACTGTAGAACAAGCAAACCCCGGTTTCGGAATCGTCGGTTCGTATATGTCTATGAGATACGGTTTAAAAATCATCAGACCTGAAGTTGGATGTATGTTCATTAACGGAGCTTAGTTCTGTTATTGAGCCTTTGAGTGTAGGTTAAAAATACTCAACCTTTGGGGGCAGGTTAAAGTCCCCACAGTGTTTAATCAGTTCGATGGAGAATACTACAATTCGGAGATAAAATATGGTAGAAACAAATAAGATTCTCTGCTGTTGCGGTAACGAAGTTACTTCCGCAGAAGAGAACGAAAAAAGACATACTTGTGTATGTAGTGAGGATTAATTATGGCTTATCAATATGGAGCTATAGCAGCATTTGGACCCTCTAATAGTTTTATGAATAAAGCTATTACAGGAAGTGCTGAAGACAATATTCGTGGTTCTTTAATTGTGGGTTCGGGAAATACTCTTCACTCACAATATGGCGCCGCTTTTGGTGCCGATAATACAGTAAGTGGTAGTAAGTATTCGTATGCACTAGGTAAAGATAATGAAACACAAAATAACTTTACGTTCGCTGTCGGCGATAGTAATGTAGTTAGTGGTTCGAATGGGGCGATAGCTATGGGTAGTGGTAATACTTCTGCTTACACAGCTACTGTTGCATTAGGTGAATCTAATGTTGTAGGAGACGATGTTGCTTTTCCACCAGTTGGACGAGCAGCTATGGCAATAGGAAGAGGTAATAGTGTAAAAGGAGACTACTCTGCTGGTTTTGGATATAATCATACTATATCTGGTGCATCGGTAGGAACAACGGCTTTAGGTGTTCTTCACGTTGCTGACGAAACTTCCTACGCTTCTACTCTTATGGGGTATGCAGGAAAATCAAGTCGTTTTGCAGAAGTAGTACACTCTGCGGCAGCATTTTCAACAACTGGTGATGCTCAAGCATGTCATCTGATTTCAAAGAATCAAACAACAGATAACAGTGCAACCGAACTTTTCACCAATGGTTCATCAACTAGAATAACTATACCTACCGATACCAACGCTACTTTTAGTATATTAATTATAGGACGACAAACTAATAGTGCAGGAGAAGGAGGAAGTTATAAAGTTGAAGGTGGTATTAAGAACGAAGGCGGCACAACAGCTTTAATTGGAGCAGGAGTAACTAAAACAGCTCTAGCTGAAGATGTAGCTGGGTGGGATGTTACTGTAACGGCAGATAACACTAATAATTCTCTCAAGATAGAAGTAACTGGTGCTGTAGGTGACAACGTTAATTGGGTTGCATATACTACACTAGTGCAAACAACAGGTTAAGGAGATAAAATATGGCAGGATATAAATTCGGTAATAAAGCAAATTTCGGAGAGAATACTACACTTTCTGGAAACTTCCAGTATGTATTTGGAAGTGGTAATACAAACGTAGCCGACTATACAGTAGTTGGAGGATTAAGTAATGGTAACGCAACAACATCCGAACATAGTTTTGTATGGGGTTCAGGAAATCTAGTTAGTGGTTCTAACACTGCTTGTTTCGGTCGTGGAAATATTTTAGACGGTTCAGCAGGTGATTTCAATCTCTTAGTGGGAATCAACAATAGACTCATGGAGAATGCTGACTATCATGTAATAGGTGGATATGGCAACAGTGGTGGTTGTAATGGTGGTCTCACATACGGTGCACAAAATTTAAATGATGTTGATAAAAATGGTATGGGTTATCAGCTAGTTGGTGGTAGTGGTAATACTGTTAGTGGTGCAAACTACGGAATGACTACAGGAAAAAGCAATATCGCACATGAAGATTTTACTCATGGACTACAGATAGGAGAGTCCGGTTCATCTCCCGGCGGTTGCATGGGTTCAATAAGTACCGCAGCAGGGGCTTTCGCAGCAAAAGGTGATGCACAATTAACAACACACATGGTATACAGAGGTCAAACAACTGATAATACATCTACGGCGATATATATAGATGAGAGTTCAGGCTGGGCATGGGACATAGCAGCAAACGATAGTATAATAGTTAAAGCAACAGTTATAGGAAGAAAAGCAGGAGACGCAGGACAAAGTGCGGCTTATGAAGTTATCGCAGCTTTCAAAAACCAAGGTGGAACTACAACTATTGGAACTACTGGTGTAACTAAGAGAGTTCTCAACGAAGACACTGGTACAACCAATTATGATGCTACATTAGCAGCAAATGATACTGACGACACTTTTGAGTTGAAAGTAACAGGAGACACTGGTCACAATGTTAACTGGATGGCCCATGTAGAGGTATTAAAGCTTAACGTAGCTTAAGGAGATTAAATATGGAAAAGAATACATATGAAAAAAATATCGCTTATGAAAGCGGGAATATGTCTAGGAGCCAAATATGGCGTTAATAGACAATTGGGGGTCGTTAGGTCGAATAATAAATATTCAGACTAGCAAATCCTATACAGACGGCAGTAGTTATACTCTTCGTGATGAAGATAAAAATATAATATATCAACCTAGTGCGAACGGTTTTAATGATGTACAATTCGTCATGGGTATAAAAAACAGTATGACCTCATACGATTTAGGTGGGCACTTGATAAAAGGTTCAGGCAATACTCTCAATGGAGGATATTATAACGAAACAAAATCTAATACAGTTTTGGGAGACTCAAACACTTTGGATGGTAAAGTTCGATACGCTTTAGTAGCTGGAGAAAGTAATACTGTGGATGGAGTTTACTCAAGTGGTATAATTGCAGGTAAAGGAAATAACATTACTCGGTCACCATTAGCCCCTGCGGTATTCGGAACAGGAAACACAGCAACAACTTCAAGTTACCCAATGCACCAAGGTTTGGTGTTTGGTAAATCAAACGCTGTGGGTACAAGTGGAGCTCTAGTTGGTGGAGTAAGTAATACAGCAGGACGTGCTGCTATTAACTCTATCGTCATGGGTAACAACAACGAAGTAGGAACATCAGGTAATGATTACAATGCTATTCTAGGTGGTCAATATAACAAGATGACTAATGATACTCCGTATTCAGTGTGTTATGGACTATACGCAAGTGGTAACATAAAAGGTAGTTTCGAGTTTGCAAGTGGTAGACATTTAGATGGTGTTGGAAGCGGTATACAAGGTAGTGTACAGTTAAGTCAATTTTTATTGGCTGCTGTAACAACAGATACTAATGGAGTTATAATGTCATCTAAAGTAGATGGTAGTTCAACTAAACCGCCGATTATTTCTGAGCAATCAGTTATGTTTACAGCAGAGATAATTGGACGAGCTAGAGGTGCTGCTGAGTCAGCAGCATATCTTGTTACTGGAGCAATTAAAAACGACGCTGGAACAACCGCATTAGTAGGAGTACCAACTGTAACGGTAGTAGGTGAAGACGACGCTAGTTGGGGAGTATCTGTAGCAGCAAATAACACAGATGATACATTAGATATCACATGTACAGGTTCAGCAACAGACGCAGTCCACTGGGTAGGAACAGTAAGGTTTACGCAAACAATTTGCGCAAGCAGTTAAGGAGATAAATATGGCAGAATTTACAAAAACACCAAACAATGTCCAACTTGAAAAATTAGGAAAGCACGTCTGTTCTGACGAAAACGGGGTACTATGCCCTGAATGTCAGAAACGAATGGAAGATAGAAATTACGAGGGTATATGTCACACAGATGTTGCGTGGGAAGCATACTACGAATTCCAAGAATCCAATTTAGACGCAACTGAAGAAGAACTACATGCAGCTGTAGAAGCTGCTTTAGCAGAACTTTAGTTATTTTCTAAAAAAAAGATGGTAGGGTTGAGCCCTACCTCTTAGTTTTTCACACAATATTTAAATAGTGGAGTGTATTATTATTATTAACAATGGCAAGATTTAGTAAAGTATTAAAGAGTTTACCTCACAACGCCGTCAACAGGAGAGCACAGGCTTCTGGAGCTAGTGGACCTGCTGGACCTACTGGACCTACTGGTGGAACTGGTGGCTCAGGAGGTACAGGTGACTCAGGTGGAACTGGTGGAACCGGTGGAGCCGGTGCTGGTACTAAAGGAGATACAGGAAATACTGGTTTTACAGGACCTACAGGTTTTACAGGAACTGCTGGTGGAACAGGTGGCTCAGGAGGTACAGGTGGCTCAGGGGGAACTGGTGGTTCTGGTGGTAGAGGTTCTACAGGACCTACAGGATTTACAGGCAATACAGGATTTACAGGACCTACAGGTTTTACAGGACCTACAGGTTTTACAGGACCTACTGGAGATATAGGTTCTCAATTACAGTATCAATTTAATACTAGTACAATGGGAACAACCCCAGCTTCATCATATTTTACACTAACTAACAATACTCTTACAACAGCTTCTAATACTATTTACATGAATTATACGGCATTAATACCTAATGCCAATCTTAAAGATTTTTTATTAGCATGGGATGACCAGCCTACTAGTCCTCGTGCATACCTTAAATTTCAGGACGAGGTTGACCCTGATAATTGGGTTATCTGGTTTATTAATAATGCTATAACTGATGACGCTGCTAGTTCTTCTGTACAAATACCAGTTACGGTTGTGGATTCTAATGGGTCTTTTGGTAATGATGATGTAATTATTATAGACTGGTATAGGACAGGAGATAGAGGTTCTACTGGACCTACTGGTGGAACAGGTGGTTCTGGTGGTAGAGGTTCAACAGGACCTACAGGATTTACAGGCAATACAGGATTTACAGGACCTACAGGTTTTACAGGAACTGCTGGTGGAACAGGTGGCTCAGGTGGAACAGGTGGTTCTGGTGGTAGAGGTTCTACAGGACCTGCTGGAGCTAGAGGTTCTACTGGACCTTCGGGATTTACAGGACCTACTGGAGATATAGGTTCTCAATTACAATATCAATTTAATACTAGTACAATGGGAACAACCCCAGCTTCATCATATTTTACACTAACTAACAATACTCTTACAACAGCTTCTAATACTATTTACATGAATTATACGGCATTAATACCTAAT
>Ga0080013_1000330_pt1 | contig 67332 bp, 72 predicted proteins | sample ETNvirenome_6_85_FD_69236 | JGI IMG/M metagenome (GOLD analysis project Ga0080013, IMG submission 69236) | Marine viral communities from the Pacific Ocean - ETNP_6_85 (SPADES assembly) (version 2) | ecosystem: Environmental > Aquatic > Marine > Oceanic | place: Pacific Ocean | collected 2013-06-19 | reverse complement strand
GTCATCGGTGGAGTAACACTTCTTGGTTTGGCATGGGCGGGCGGATTACTCGGCAGATAACAACAAACTGTGTAGCCGTAGTTTTTGCCCCTACCCGGCATCCAATTTCCACTTTTAGAACATTATGTGAGCATTTTATCCAAAATCTTAGATAGTGATAGCAAGAAATAGAGAGTAAATGCGGTGTGAAATTAAAAGCGAGTGGATTCTTCCAATGTGCCTTGAGGATGTTTGTCTTCCGACAATTATTCCCATTTCGCCTCAATTCATGTTAAAGGATATTGAAATCAATTCGTCCGAAAGTCCACTTTCACACCTTTGTTCCATTACAATCACCTTTGGTTCAGAAATTGTATATGATGGCCCGATTGGAAAACACGGCTTCGTAATGCAAATAACCGAATTAGAACCTAATGGCTCGTATGATTTGAAATTTACTGCTAACTGTGGAAAACTACACAATCTTGTCGGAGAACCCCTTGACCCAATTAAGGTCGTCATCCGAGGTTATGAGCAATTAGAAGAAGAAATTGAGTTTGATACTTCCTTTGCGAGTGAGTGGTCTTAATGGAATTGTGTAATCGAGAAACATTAAAGGCTACATGGGGTTGTTTGAAAGAGGAAAATGGGGAATTATTGCCAATCATATTATTTGCAGAATGTTTGTGGTGGATTTTTATGTTAGTCATTATCAACGGGGTTTTTCAAAGTATTCGGAGATGGCGAGAAAAGAGGAAATTGGCGAGAGAGATGAAGCAAAAATGGGAAGATAAATGGACATTCCCTCCAAAACGGAACAATTAGATAGCGAACACCCCTATTCTATCCCTATGCTTATCCTTTTTACAGGGAAAGGTGGTGTCGGAAAGTCCACGATGTCGGCTACTACGGCTATACATCACGCACAGAAAGGAAAAAAGACAATCCTTGTTTCCTCCGACCCTGCTCATTCGACAGATGATGTTATCGGACAAAAAGTGGGATTCAACCCTACCGAAATAGATAAAAACCTTTGGGCTATGAATATCAATGCCGAGAAACAGGCTAAGGACTTCCTTGAACGCATCAACGAGGGCATGATGAGCCTTACAGCAAACATTCCGGGATTTGACCCCGAAATCTTGGGCGAAATGGCGGGATTTCCGGGCATGGAAGAATACTTCGGCATGGAAATGATTTACAACCTTATGACCGATGCAAGTTATGATGTCGTGGTTTTCGATACAGCACCAACAGGTCACACATTGAAAATGCTAACAGCACCCGATTCCATTCGTGCATTCATCCTCCGAATCCTCCGAATGAAAGCAAAGATTGAAAACCTAAAGGGCTTCATCTTCCGTAAAAAATCTCAAACGGCTCAAGTCGTCAAAGAGTTAGAGGACATTTGTGACCGCATCGAAGTATTCAAGAGGTTATTGCGAGAGGACGATTGTTCCATCAATCTTGTTTCCATTCCTTCGGAAGCAGGGTATCAAGAATGCGCTCGCACCATCAAGTTTTTGAATACAATAGAATTGCCTGTTAAACACATACTTGTGAACAACATCGTCCCCGACTTCGGTGAAGATGTGTGGAAAACGGCGGAAGACAACCCCGCCGCCGCTATGACTCAACGAAGATACAAGATTCAACAACCTTACCTCACTCGCTATCGAAATCTTGCCGCAGACCATCAAGTTAGATTGGTTGGTATCACACTCGTTCCCTTTGAACCGATGGGATTACTTGCTTTGGAAAAACTCTCAACACTTGTTTGGGGTTCTAAGGGGATGATTTAATGGATATATTGACCACTTGGATTTCGGTTCTCACTATCCTTTTCATTATGGAATCGGCGGCTATTGTCTATTTCGTTAGATGGATTTTATGGCGTTGGAATGGTTCTATACAAGAATTATTAACAGCGCACTATTCAAATAGTGAGTCCGACAATGAAGAAGAATGATGCGACTAACTTTCGATTGGGATTCGGTGGGTCTTGAAGACAAACTTGTTCAAGAGGGGTTAGCCAAATTATCACAGGATTTTCCCGAATTTAATGTCTATTATCGCCTTTCTGCTTCGATGACCGGGATTCATGCCATCATTTCCCCCAAAGATTCACTAACCCCCACACCGATTGAGATGGAGGATAAAGATGCGTTGGATTATCGAAAGGAGATGGTGGCTTTCGGATTAGAGGATGATTGGCGTTTGAAGGGCGATGAGGTAAGAGTGGAACATGGTTTGCCTACATCCCAATTGTGGGAATGGAAGGATGGAAAACAAGCGGGAGAGTGGATGAGATATGTTGAATGATGTCGAGCAACGAGAGTTTGCCAAGATACTTGAGTTCCAAGCGATGCAAGAAAATACGATTTGGATTATCGAAAACGAGGGTGAAACCCTCGATGGTATGAAAGTGGTAAAAGCCATGATGGAAAATAAGAAAGTTTATTCTGTCCCCAAAAAGGTTTAGATACAAGTTCGGCCTATACCCTATCTATGCTCGAACAGGAAATGAGATATTGGCCCCGACTTGGAATCTATGTTACACGAATAGACGCAGAATCATATTGCTCAAAAGTAGGTGGACAACATACACACCTCGATGAAGATATTGAGGAATTCGTTCCTGTTTCCACACACGATGAGGCGGCTATGAGGGCAGAAGTGGATATGCTCTTTGAGAATCCACCCCTTGAGGCTCCGCCACTTTCCGAAGATATTGCATTGATGCTCAAGACGATTGAGTTTGAAGAAAGTCGTGTTGCTACTATCAAGAAGTGGATTAAGGAAGATGGGATGGAAAAGCAAGATGCTAAAGACCGCTTCCAAGCAGAAATGGATGCTATGGTTCGTGAGGCTCTTGGCCTTCCCGATGAAACGGAACAAGAAAAGGAATATCGTTTGAGAGCGAAAGCCGTTTTCGATGAGAGGGAAGCACAGGCGGCGTTAGAGAATGCAGAAGACGAAGAAGAATGAGGCGGCAAAAGTGACCGCTTCACGCCCACTCGATATGACGGAAACTTTGGTTTTCATCATAGTGGACTATATGCTTGACCATAACGGCTACGGCTATTCAACACAGATTTCTGAATATGTTGTATCAAATTACCCACGCAGATACACAAGTCGTGAAGTAGTGGGCATCCTTAGAAACCGTCCGATGTTCTGCCATGCTCAATCTAATGAAAGGAGAGCAGGTAAGAAGTGGCGACTCGATTTGCTCGGTTGGGATAGATACCTTAAAAACTCTCGCAATAAGGATTTGCCCGCAAAGGCGGAATCATGGTCACTCCCCGAAAAGGTTATCAAATTGAAGATGGCTCAAATTGCTCACACCATTACTGCACTTGAAGAATTGACCAATCCCGACAATCTTGATGGTGTATATGAGGCCATATCTTCTGTGTGGTCATAGAAAGGCTTTTATAGTCAAAAATACTACGATGTGTTATGGGGAGGGGTAGGATAGTGCGCCGCATCGTGGTTGAATACACCATGAAAGAGAGGCGAGATAGGATTCGGGGGAATAGGTCACTTCACCCCGAACCGAAGCGAATTATATCGTGGTCACAAGGTTCTGCTACGAGTTCAAGGTGGAAAGAAGTGAAATGTCCACAGAATACATTCTTTGGTATCAAAGGTTATTACAATACATTGGGAATACCTGTATTATTTTACAATGTGGACAAAAAAGAGTGGCATAATGATTTGCCTAAATCGGTGAACCTTTAGATAACAAGACCGATAATGGTTGTTTATGTTCTTCGTAAGATGCTACCGAACAGGGGCGGCGAAGTCGGGAACCACCAATCTTGCAGAATGGGAGGATTGTCCTAATTTTTCCGATTTTACCGAAACCTGCCAAGCGCACGGCGAAGGAAAGTATGTATTATTTCAAAGAGGGAAGGGCATTCGTGGCATGAAAAAGGTCAATGAATATATCATCGAAATGCCGAACAAAGGCCCTACATCCGAACAGAATGGGACAAATAAGCCTTCTTTAGCCGATTTAGTGGTTTTCGCCGCAGAAGAATTCGGGGCTGAAATCCCAACCGTTGCTTTGAAAAAGAATATCGCCGCAACAGAATTGGACGATTCACAATTGTTAGATGTAATGGATTCGATGGCCGATAAGGAGATTTCCAATGCCGAAGAATTCCAAGCATTCCAAAAAGACATCAAAGCCATTCTTACAGAAGTCCGAAATAGAGGAATGTCTTCCGAAGGATATTCGGCGCAAATCGCAAACAAGGAAGCCGAATCTAAAGACGGGTTCGGATGGGCTACTTTTGGAGGCGGTGTTCTTGTCGGTGCGCTCGGAGGCGGTGTTGCCGTTCATCAAGCCATGTCCAAGAAAGTAACGGACTTAGAAGAACGATTAGGGGGCATGGAATCATCCCTTGCAGAAACAGAAAAGACGCTCAAGAAGCAAGCAGAAGATAGGGTGAAAGAAAAGAAGGCCGAAGAAGCCGTGAAAGCCTTTGATAACCGATTGAATTTGGATGCTTCATTCCTGTCTAACTTCAATGGGAATCATGGCCCCAAGTATTGAAGTGATGTAAAATGGAAATAGACCCCGCTATCCTTGCTAACTACCGTAACCTCCTTGTTACTACAAAGGAGAGCCTTGCTCGCAATCAATTCCAAGATTTCGTGAACAAGGTGGACATTTCACCCACGAAGCGATTAGAGAAATCGTATCACAGCCTATTCAAAGCCATTGATAAATACCCGATGGGGGATTACGCAAAGATTTTGAACCATCGGTTCTTGTTTGAAGTCCTCAAAGCATCTCCGAAAAAGCGTGAGAGGGATTTGCGAAGAATTACTGTGAATTATTGCGACTTTATCCAATCCGCAGGTAGTGGCAACACCGAAGCACATCGTTGTAATGTTAATCGTATTTCGCAACAGATTAGTTCGTGCGTGAAAGAGTTACAAGAAGTGGATTTTGATAAGAAGGACGAGAATTTTCATACATTATGGATAGGCGCATTGAGAGAACGATTAGATACAAGGGACAACAAGTGAGCATCATGGATGACTTAGCCGAGGGAGAGTATCGCCGTCCCCGTTCATTTGAAGACCATTTCAAATCCGAACCTCGTTCCGATTATGGAGATTTGATTCAAAAGGAAAAGGTTGAAGAACCCAAAGAGGAAAAGAAAGGGGATAAGCCCAAAAAGGGTAAGAATATCGTTGAATTACTTACAGGTGGACAAGACATTGGCGACTTTGCCCGTCAATTAAACCTTGACCCCGAAATGGCTGAAAAGATGCTCGTTCCTTTACTTTCCCTTCTTGATAAATATGGAGTGGGCGAAACAGTCACCGCTTCGGAAGGAATGGAAAAGGCAACAAACGCTTTTGAAGTCATTCGTGATGTAGCACCTGTGGTGAAAGGTGCGGCGGAGTTTATTTCGGGAAGGAGAGCAGAATTAGAATCCACAGACCTTGAATTCCTTGAACAGATTAAAGAGGCTCAAGGTTTCGCTGATGCGAGCCTATTTGATGATGACGAAGATGAATTGTTCACCGTTGGCGAAAGTATCGTTGAAGAAGTGGTTCAAGCACCACCCGAACCACAACCTGCCCCTCTTAATTTAGACACATTCAATGCAAAGGATTGGGGCGACTTCTTCGTATCGGAAGGCTCAATGACTCCGCCGAAAAAGGAATATGATATTCTTAACAATGAATTGACTGATTCGTTGGATGCACAGCATAATGCTGTCGAAGCATGGGCCAAAAAAGAAGGGATGGTCGTCCGTGAGCAAGTTAATAAGTCCAAAGGTCTTGGAGGCAATCTCGATTTGAATGTCCGAACCGACTATCAAAATATGGAACTCGGAAATCCAAATGCAGGTGTGCCATCCACATTTGCAGAAGTCAAAGGCATGAATACAGACGCATTTGCGATTGTTGATGTTTCCGACTTGGCAGATAGTCAAGGATTATCCATGAATGAAATCATGGAGGCCGATTCACAGCGTAAAATAAACAACCAAGCAAACGAGGAATGGGAAACTGAACCTATTGATGTATCGGAATTCCTTCCCGAAGACGAGCCTGTGGATTACGAAGAATTAGAAGTCCCCGAAGCGGCACAACAGTATGACCCATTACACATTACCGATTACGATTTGCCTAACTTCGATATTTATGCCGTTCAAGACGAGGAAGAAGCAACGGGTGAGTGAAAATGCCGAACCCTGTTTGGCGACACTATGTATCGGAGATGATTCCGACTTGGTTGAGATGGTGTCGGAATGTTCATTTGCCCTCTCACATTGATGTAATGAGTAGGTTCGTTGCTCTAAATCCGGGCTATATCCCTGTCCGTGATACTACCAATTCAGATATTGCTATGGTCAAGGATATGTTGTGGGATGAAAACTTCTTGCTTTCTCTATCCGACAAGGGGTTAGCAGTATGGGCCAATGGCACAATTGGCGAGTTAATAGATGAAATGCGGCCTTATGCTCATCAGTTCCAAGAAATCGAAGACATCGCAAACTTTATGGATAGTAATTTGTCTTGGTTTGAAAGGGTGTATGCTTTTGGTCGTGCCGACATTATTTCCTTTTTGCGTTCCGAAGGGCGAAACATTTGAAATAGCCCATTTACAATTGAAGATAGGCTGTTTATGAGGACAGGTATTAGATAGTCGGTTAATCAATCTCTTTCTATGGCTGACGCATCAATGATGTTTGCTTCATTAGAGGGCTTACCAACGACTATGGGTGCGGGAAAACTCCCTTCCAACATGAAACCTATTTCAACAGGCGTTTCTCTCCCTGCTATCAGTAGTGATAGAGAATTCAAAACTCGATACAAGACAGATACAATGGTTATCGGTAATGATGGGTTCACCATCTTTGCCTCGATGGAAAACCATAGTGAATTAGAGAATCTCGGTTCTAATGGTGGTTTTGAAGGCCAAGTGACCCCGAAGACCTACTTTCAATTCACAGTAGGCAAAACACCTTTGTATTCGTTCTATTTCGGGGATTCTGCACCCTCCTTCAACCTTCTTTCTCCTTCGGTCATGGTTACATCCATTGAAATCAACCAACAAAAGAAGACAATTAAGGTCAATTTGAGTGATGATGTCCCTTCTATTAACATTAAACACAAGAAGTTCACATGGGGCTATGCTGATGCAACAGCCACAAATGGCTTCTATTACATTAAGGGAGAAACGGCCTACCCTGCTGTGGTCATGGGTGTCGTTCCATACAATATCAAGACAGCAAGAATGTTCCGTGACGAACACGATGAATTAGAAGATTTGATTCCAAAAATGAATGCAGATGGTGATGGTGTCCTTATGTGGGACGGCGATAGCGCACAAGTATATTTCAGCCCCGATTCCTTCGCCTCCAATGGCGATTTAGATAAGGAATACCTACTCCCTCCAACGGTGGATTTCAGCCAAGAAAAACCCATAGATATGAAAAACTCATACATTCAGTTCCAAGTCGTTATTCAAAATGCAAGCCTCCGAACCAACAATTATACAGGGAAAGACCCCGATTCCGATAAAGGCATACTTTTGTCCACCATTCAATTCCCCGGCGATGAGGACTTACTTGCCCCGATGGGCCTTAGCGAAGATGGGACAACGGTTGCTTGCGGGATGGATTCTCCACAAGGGCGTGTTTTGAAATCAGTTACGCCAAGTGGTTCTCCTGTTTCACAAGTTAGATTAGATTTTACCGATGGTTCCCACTATACATTCCCTAATGTTGAAACGGGGCTATTTACCGCTACGGATAAAGAGTTCCCTTCGCAAATGCTTGAAGGCAAGGTTGAAAATCTAATCTTGGCGATAGGCTCTCCTAAAGAAGCCCATGCAAAGGAAACAAAGAATAGGATTGAAAGGAATATCAATCAGAAACTAACTGCATTTGACGGAAATGATGTTGTGACCAAAGCCCTGTGTTGGAGAGTTTTCCAAGACGGAGTTCAGACCTTCAAGGTTCTCGTCCCTTCACCCGATGGCAACGGCAGTAAGTTAATAACAATTCCTATGAATAAGGTGTGATTAGATGAGTGATGAAACCGATGCAATAGATAGCCTCGTAGGTGGGGCAAAGAGTTCCCCTGTAAAACAAATGAGTTTAGACCGTATCAAACCCAATGGGAAGCAAACACTTCAAGGAGGGCATCAAGCCTCCGTAATTTCAGCAGACCCTAACAACGATACAGTAGGTATAATCATTGACCTAATCAATGCGGGCGATGATGATGGCGCACGAAGGGTCGCTTCCGAATCCGAAGCACCCGAATTCCTCGGTGAATTCGTAAATGAAGTCATCTCCAATGGTGGACAAGACGATGATAGGTGGATGTTTGTTCGCCGTATTCATGCAGGTGCGAAAGGCAAAAAGTCACCTGTTACGGTGGAATTAGGTTACAAAGCCGATGGCGATGCGAAGATTGTTAGTGTTCCTAAAGATATGATTTATCGTGTGGATATGCGTTCATGGAAAAACTCGGATTTACTTCCAAAGATGTCTTCGACTTCAACAGGTGGGGATTCTATCGTTAGTGATTCCAACCCTGCACCCCTACCTGCCGATAACAACCCTGTGGCAGATTCAGCCTCGACACCCGGAAATGCAAGTGGAGATGCAGTTCCCCCTACCGATGATGAAAACGGATTGGCGGCACTTATTGGTGGTCAAGCCGTTGCAGGTTTGAAACAATTAGGACTTCTTGACGATGTTCAAATCGCTGATACTTCAATTACTGATTTTAGAATCATCGAAGGAATCAAGCCACCAAATATCAAAATCATTGGTTCAAACGGAGAGGAAATGGAGGTTGGAACGATTCAACCTCGCTCAAACTTCGGCCCGCAAGGACAAAAAGGGTCTTTTATCCCTTATTCTCCCGAAAATATGGGCGAAGTCATTTGGAGAAACATATCGGGACTAATTGCGGCAGAAGACAGTCGTGGTGGAAAAGAGCAGATGGTTGAACAATTGAAACAGATTAGAAAGCACATGGATTCACTTTCGGGTGTTTTCGGTTTCGATGACCCAAGACAATTGGAAGCATTTTTCTGTGCATGGCTTATGGAAGATTCCACTTGCCGATTGTCGGGTATTCCCGGAACAGGTAAGACGACTGTAATCAATTCTGCGGCGAGCCTTTTGGCTAACTCGTATGGATTTACCGAAATGCCACGATATAGGGCGAGAAATCCTAACACAGAAAAAGGCACACCTAACAATTATTTCGTATTCCCTGCGGGGCAAAAATACTCCGTTCAATATGGCGACAAGGCGTTCCAAGAAACCCTTCGTGCATGGGAAGGGTGGAGATTCAAGGATTGGAAGCGCACAGGTGCATTTTCGGGTTCATATCTCTATGATTTCAAATTCCTACAACGCAAATCCGATACAGGATATGCCAAACACCCAATGAGTCCCGAAGATTTCGCACGATTGCTATTGGCAGAACCGAGTGGAGATACCATCACAGCGAGTCCGATTAAGTATTCCGCATTAGACGCACTTTTCAACAGTCACAACGCCAATGTCCCTGCTTCCATCACCAACAATGATGACTATGCTCAAGACCGAGGAACGACATTTTACAATGACGCAGGTGCAAATGAAGGATTTGCCTTCCGTAACTTCCTGTTAGAGCATTTCTATGATGAAAGGCTTGGGGATAAAGCCAATGGTGTTCCAAGTCGTATTGACCTCATTTGTGCTGAAATGTTGAATGAATGTGGAATTGCTAAAATTGACTACGATAAAAGGGCAGAAGAAATCTTGTATGGTGTCGAGATTCGACAAATTACCCAAGATGACCCACTTTCTAAGAAAAGTATTGCTTCTTACCAATTCGACCCTACCCCAAGACCGATTGTAACACAACCTGTTAAGTTTTTCAACGAAGCAAATCGTAGTGGTTCGGGTGTTGAAGACGCTATTCTCGGTCTAATTGCTGAAAGAACCGTTGAATATCGTGGACAAACCTTCAATTCTCCAAAGTTCGTTGCATGGATGGACACAAACCCTCACCAAAAAGGAAACGATTTGGCTTTCGTGGACAGAATTGATATGGAATTACTGTTTGGAACCCTATCCCTCGGTGGCCGAATGAAGGCTTTGACTGAAAGATACAGTCCTCTATCAAAAGGTTCACGACCCGAATATCAATTGATTCAAAGGATGAAGTATAACAAGACCGATGAGCGATTTATTTCCCCTATGAGATTTGAAGAATTGGAAAGTGTATGGAAGACCATCAATGGTCTTGATTTCAATGCTTCGGGTTCCGATAAGGAAGAAGGCGGCGCACTACTCGACATCTCCTTACTTTCTGTTCTATTCACACAAAGATGGATGCAACAAGGAACGGAAGTCGAGTTCTATGGTGGCACTCATGTCTTCAAGGACAAAGATGATATTTTCTCATCACCTCTTGCCGACATTTCCACCACTACGAACAGTCAATTCCAATCTCAACATTCTGATTGGTGGAAGCGATTTGGTTCTCCCGACCAAACCGAAGGGACTCAAGCCCCTGTGCTAATCACTCGTATGCTTGGATTCCGTTTCAGCAATTCACTCATTAAGATGACGAGGGCTATGGCTTTCCTTCGTGGAAAAGATTATGTGACTCGTCAAGAAGTCATTGATGCTCTCCCATATTGTGTAGGACACCGACTCGGCCCTGCAAGGGAAGGAGAAGACCCGAAAGGTAGGGACATTGGTATCTTACGAGAGGGAATGGTTGTTGCTAACGAACAGGACTTCATTCGTGAAATCATTATGAATGGGTATGTGTTGCAGAACACACCTTCTTTGATGAATGAGGGCGATGCTTCCAACAAATCTTTGATGGACACTTGGGATTCCTTTTTCAAGATGGCGAAAAATTACCTATCATCCACAGATGCTTATTGGAAATATGAATCCGATGTAGTTAGGCCGCTAAAATCGGCTATTCGTAATGCAGGTTCGGCAATTACCCCTGTTCATTGGTCTATTGCTACAATGGTTGTGGAAAGTCAAAAATCCACTCCCGCTTACAAAGACCGTTACAAGAGTTATCAAGAACGACTCCAACGACCTGCTTCTATTGGAGGAACACGAAGGACAGATGAAGCAGAACAAAAGAGGCAATTGATGGCAGATGTTTCCGCTTCTCAATACTTCAAGATTCGTGGTGAAATTGCGGGCGACCCATATCTATTCTCCGATGATAAGGCTAACCTACTGTCCCTTGCTGATTCTAAGATTACTTCAATTTGTGGTAATGTTCTCAAGGCAACATCATTGAGTGGAAGTGGTAATATCAGCAAATACACTTCAAATTATATGGCTGTTCCAACCGATAAGGAAGGTGCTGAATGGTTGGCGAATCCGAAGGGTGTGAATAAAACCTTCAAATCCTTCGCTGAATCTATTGGTGGCCCAAGTGCAGTTAAGTCCCTTTGGCGAAGTTATGGTGACGGCATGGGTGCATGGGGGAGAATTGTATCTCAAGGAAAGAACACAAATGCAGGTTCACTTATCAATCTTGGTGCGTCTAACGAAGATTATTTGAAGTTTAGTGGTGATTATGATGCAAACCAAAATATCGGATTCACCCACCAATTCACAATACCAAAACAGGAAGATGTGGTCGAAGATGGAACATTTGTTGCTAAGATGAACAATGTCCTCATGTCTGCACTTTCAAACCGCACATTAGAAGGCGGAGTTATCCTCGGAGAGAAAACGGGAGGGTTTGGTGTTGTGGACACTATTTCCGACCTTCAACAATACCAAGAAAACGCATCAGTTCTATTGGGTCAATGGTTAAGCCGACCTGCTACTGCACCGATGAGTGCGGTCAATGCGACAATGAAAACAGGTTATAGTGCTTGTTTCCGCCTAAATCACGCTTTAGGTGCAGTAAGCGATTCAATGAAGACATTGGTGAATGGAAAAATGGTTGATATTGACGGTCAAGACGAATTGAGATTATGGCTATGTATGAGAGCCATTCAAGGCAAGAACGACACAGGCACTCAAGCGACTATCGGTTTCTATGTTGGTATCACTTCGGCCTCAATGCGACCAACACGAAATGCTTCGGGCGGATTGATATTGGATAAAGACGACAACCCTGTATCTTGGGAAGTTTTGCCAATGGATGACGATGCTACCTACAACCCGAAAAATTACATTAGCGAAAATGAGATGTTTCAAGATATTGGCAATATGACGATTCAAGATTACAAGGTAATTACTCAAGAGTGTTTGAAAGCAATTGCCGAGATTGGAAATTGAAATGACCGTCACCTTGATATAGTCGTTAAGACCATTTAGATGTATGGCAGACGATGGCATTCTTCCCGAAGACCATGCCCCATTGAATATGCGGCGAGCATATACAACACTCCAAAGCATTTACGGTCAGCAAGCAATCCCCCTCGTTCTTGGAACAGAAATGCACGGAGGGAAAACAGATATGGCACAGATTGAGGTCGGTAAAGACCAAATGATGTTGTGCCTCACAAATAACTACCACAAAGTCCCCGAAAAATATACTACTTCTGCACCTTTTTTCGTTTTGGGACACGAATTCGGGCATATTGTCGCACACCCCGGAAAAGACACGAAGTATTGGACAACAGGTGCAAAGGAATTACCCGTTGAAGGATTTCAACAATTCAAGTGGATGAATGCCATTTCTGATATTCTCGTCAATTGGACAGTCATTAGCGCAACCACAGTCGTTGATAACGATGTTAAGGAAAGCATGAGGCAACAGATGGTTGATGGATGGAAGGCATCATCTCTAATTCGCAGGTGCAATACAGACGAGGGCTACAATGCCCACCGTCAATTATTGAAAGATTCGGTTAATGGTGTCCCATTGAAAGACAATCGCTACCAACCAAAGGGAGGATTGTCGGGACAATACGACAATGCCGAGGCGGGGAATAAATACAAACCCACCGCAGACACTCCATTCTATCAAAAAAACATGGGTCATGGGAGGGGTGAACAGTATTACCCTCCAATCAGTTACGCCGTAGCCGAAAAAATGCCCGAAGATTGGCGAAAGGTAAAGATGCTGAAAGATGTTGGAAGTTTGAAAGCGGGAAGAAAATACAAGGTGGAAAAAACAAGGACTTTTGATGGCCGAGAAAACACTACCGAGTTTGAGCCTATCAAGGAATATCTCATTGACGGAACATGGGTATCAGCAAGATATACGGAAGGTGTATGCCCTCAATGTGGAAATCTATGTGAATCATTATGGGGGCGATGGTGGAATTATATCCCTCCACATAAGAGGGAGGCCCAAATTGCTTCGGAAGGAACATGGGTCTATTTGCTCATTCAAATGTATGCGTATCAATGGGCTATGGTCTATTCCACGATACTTCCAATGGGGACACTACCCCAAAATCGAGAAACAGGAGAGCGTTTCCTTGATTTAATCTCATCCGATATGGACAAAGTAATGCGAGGGAATTGAGATGCCGTATAAAAAGAATCCGTTCAATTCCGATAAGGGAAAACAATTGATGAAGGATATTTTCAATTTGATGTTCATTTCGCCCGAAGGAGAACCTTCGCAAGTCGAAATGGAAAATGCAGACCGACAAATAAGCCATTACAAGGGCAATATCATCAATATAGTCAATAAAATGCGGAAATTCGTAGTCGGTTATCAGCAAGTGCCAATCAGCGAATCGTCTTCTTCGGGAATCTTTGTTTGCCCCCATTGTAAAAGGCGTGACCCTATTTGGATGTGGGAAACGGTTGATGCAGGTCACTATTCGAGTCCGAGCGAATGGATTTCATCAGTAGCCCCTGCTGTGTGGAAAGAAGGCGATGCTTCGATGAGTAAAAGGTATCAATTTGTGGTGAGGTATCGTTGTAATAATGCTACGACCTGCCTTGCTTGCGATACGACAGTCGCAGGGCATGGAAACACGACTTGCCAAAACCAAATTACATACATAGAATGCACTCAATGTGGTAAGGGGGCGGAAGATTGCACTTGTGATAGCACATACTACCATAGGGAGCGTCAAAGGGTGTGCGGTTCGACCAACTTAGCCAAAGTAGGTTGTGGGAAGGAATCGTATGCTTGCCATTTTATCCGTGAGTTCACCGCAGACGATAACCACCCTCAAACACGAACAGAAGCGAGTGGTGCTGTCGAAAGAAATAAGAAGGTGAGGAATCCCAATAATCGCCGTCAATTTGAAACAGGCCGCTTAACAGCGTATGAGTTTGTTCACAATATGGTTCCCAATGGCGTTGTTGTAAAAACTTGGGAGGACATACAAGCATATACTCCTTCGGTCAAATTCACATATAGTCATCAAGGATGGGGTGCAGAAGAAGAACGCATATTCCCACTTTCAGAATTGAATTACTCCATCTCAAAAGAAGAATTGAAAACTTGCTACGATGGAAGATTACTCCGTAATGGAAATCTCGCTCACGCTAACCAAGAGTTCTTTTTGCGTAACAATTTGGGTCGCCCCGAAGAAGAATGTCCCGAATGTGGGGCCACCGATTACCCGCCTCTTTTTGATGTAAAGGGGGTCTATTATCGCCCCGAAACGATGAGAATTAGGAACCCTCAACCATTAGAGGCTTCAACGGCGATGGGTGGAAGTTATGGAGGTCGCCCTGTCTATACCATTTACCTTGAATCCAATGCTGATGCTTCTTACAAATTACTTTTACCGTTGCCCGAAATGTATAATTTACGGCCTATCCCTGAAAAACCAACCGCCAAGTTTTCCAAATCCGGGAAAAATCAATGTCCCAACGATGTTGGCGGTGTGTCCCAAGAAGACATAGCGATTCAAGAGAAAAATAAGGAATTGGTGGAGGAATTCGATGCAAAACTCCAATCCGATGCAGATTCCATGATAGATGGTGAAACGAATAAAGGTTATACATTCGTTGTGTGCGAAGGTCGGTCACGGAAGGCTTATTATGATAGAAGTCAATCTCGATGGGTTGATGATTCACCACCTTGTAAATCATACATTGATGCCAACGATGGTTCAACGATGGATAGGCCGAGAGAATACCCAAGATGGACAGAAATCCCCTATTGGTCGCCAAACTCGCCCGAAGACAACGATTCAAACTTCTATGTGGGGCCAAATGTGGACACTCACATTGTTCAAGATTGGATAAAATCGAGTGATAATCTCGGACTCACTCTTGAATCTTCCGTCAATTACCATACAGTCAATGAGATAGGAAGGAGAATTGATGAAGATACAGCGATGGCGACAGTCGTTTCCCATTGTGAAACTTGTGAAGCCATTGTGAAAGATGGGGGCATTATCCCTTACCGTCAGCGATTGAAAGAATGTGATGAAAACGGTGTGGCTATCAATAGTTTCCCTCAAGAAGTATTGGATGCTGAAATCGCTTTTGAAAACTCATATCCTACTAAAGATGTTTATGGCGCACCTGTGCCGACAGCGTGGGGATTGATTTTAGATTCGGAACATGATGGGAGAAGAATGTTGGAAAATCCCGATTTGAACATTAGGATAGGTTGATAATATGGGTGCATTTGGTAGCGGCGAGAGATGGAGCGATAATCCATTCGTATTTTATAGCCAAGACGAACATTTAGTGCCGCCGCAAAGAAAACAAGAGATGCCGAATCCGTTACGAGCGATGTATGAAGATTTGGCCCCATTACTCATCCGAAGCCCGCCTTCCAAGCGATACCCACAACAACCCACAGGAAGGAAAACATGGGATGTTTTGACTGAACCGATTTCCGAATTGATTTTCTCATCAGCCGTTCCCGACCCTATCATCGGTGAAACTCTCCAAAGAACGATGCGGCCAACCGTTGAAGGGAAAGAAGGATTAGCGACTCATTTGAATATCCTTGTGGATTGTTCATGGTCAATGAGTGAACAAGATTTAATTTACGGTATGACTTCCACAGGATTCCCAATGGGAGGTTGCCATTTAGCCCAAGTTAGCACAGCCATGATGATTGCTCAAGCAGAAATCTCAAAAGATACATTCTGTGTGTGGGGATATGCAGGGACAGGTTTTGCAGTTTTCCCCGTTCCCGCCGCCCCATCGGGCGAACACAAGTTTGCTATTGACTACTTTTTGGACAACATACCTTCCGATAGCAACGAAAACCCATTCCATCCACACAATTCAACCGACATTGATAATGGTTTAGACCAAGTGGGTGTTGATTTAGAAGGATTCAGTTTCGACCAAAGTGTAACAGTAGTCATTCTTGATGGCGCACTTAGCACCGAAAGAGCCGTGAAACGACAATTACTCAACAAGGACAAGAAATACACAGACAAAGAATTAAGGGAAATGGGGCCTGTTTTCTATGTTTTACTTGCCAATCCAAACAATATCAAGAAGATGGATGAAACCGCCGAGCGCATCACAAAAGTATTGAGTGAAGAATACGGAACCAATATGGAAGGATTTGCCAAAACCTTTAGCGTGGTCGTTGGCCCCGATGGTGGCGTAGCGGGCTTCGCAGGGACTCTATGTGATATGGCAAGAATCAATTCGGGAGATTCAGATTTGGCAAAGGAACTTGGCATAGATAGTGCCGAAGATGCGGCACAAAATACTACTACATGAAGTCACCACATTTAGATAGCGGAAGGGACAATTGAATATCATGGACACTTGGGGTGCTGAATCGTCATCGCCAATGAAGGCCGATGAAATCGTCTTGGCCGATACATCATTGGGCCAACCTGCTGATTTGAAATTCCCTCTCGATTTCGTAAGGGACAAAATCTTCCTCACAGGAATTACAGGAAGTGGTAAATCATGGACGGGCGGCCTCATTATGGAGGAAATAAACCGTGTTGGACTCCAATTCGTTTGTTTTGACGCTCTTGGCGCACACGGCGGATTATCACAATTACCAAATGTTGAAGAATTAAATCCAAAGGGCGGCGAAACCCTCAACATCAAAGGACTCATTGATAGATTGAAAACTGAACCAACATCTTTCGTCATAGACATTTCCGACCTTTCCCTTGAAAAGCAACAACAGGTCGTTGCAGAATACTGCGATGATTTACTGATGGCAAAACTCGGAAAGGGAATTATGACTATCTTTGAGGAATGCCAAGATTTCGTTCCCCAACAAGGAAAGCCCGTTTCCTTTGACGGTATCGTGCGCCTTTGTAAATTAGGTAGGCAGAACGGTTACGGTGTCTGTCTTATCTCACAGCGACCTGCATCGGTATCAAAAGAGGCACTTTCACAATGTTCCACCTATATGATTCATAATCTCATTAACCACCGTGACCTAAAAGCGGTTGAAGACCAAATGGGATTCGGAACTGATAAGAGCGAAGTAAAGAAGGTTCTCGGAGGAATCTCGGCGGCACAACAAGGGGAAGTAGTTTGCTACTCTCCCTCATATTTCCGTGATGAAGGATTCTTCCGTGCATCCAAAATCCGTGACGATAGAAAGGTCACACATACAGGAAACAACATCGAGATGAAACCTGCAACCTATTCTCCGAACACAGACAATTCCCCCGAACCGTCACGAACCCTTGCACCTATCGGAGAATGGTCGAAACAGTCATCGAGTATGAGCATGGGGGCGGAGTCGTTCAATGCTATGCCCGATATGCCACCACAGGATTCATTAAGAGGACTTGCTTCCGTTGATGTTCAAGAGGATTTCCCCGAAATGGAGTATGTTCCTCTATCTGAAAGGCATCGAATCGAGGTGGATGAAAAGTCGAAAACTCTTGAATCGGAGAACAAGGAAGAACCTAAATCCGTATTTAGCCATCCAATAGCGGGAATTGGCCTTGCTATCGGTGTGGGCGGCCTACTGTTTGTTGCCGCTAACGGCATCCTCAAGAATTAGATAGGGGGTCGAACAATTACGACTAATGGAAGCAGGTGCGATAGCATTTTACAATGACTACGATAACTTTCAAAAAACGCTCAAGGGTATGGGAATCAACGAACACGATTTATGCCTTGAACCCGATGAGTTTTATGAGCGATTCAATTATGATATTCAAGCCCCGTATCAATTGCTTCTTTCACTAAGGGAGTCATGGGGTTTTGTGTGCAGACCTGTAAAGAAAAGAAATGGCGATGAAGCCTTGAAAATACTGAATCATAATGACGATGTAAGGGAAGTAATGGCCGATTCAATCTATTTTGCTATGGAAATGACTGATTATGTCTTTAGCCAATGGAACGAGATGGACAATCCGCACAAAATCACTAAGAGCAAACATGGCTCACCTGTTCGGAAGCAACCGAGTCAAACCAACATCAAGAATTGTATCAAACAAAGTTTCCTATTCGATAATAACAAAATGTTGTATCAAGTAGTCCAAAGCGAAAATCCCAAGTATTCTGAACACCTTCCTTTCAATGCAGAATGGCATGACTACGCACCTTACTACATGACTCCAAAAGATTATTCACAAAGCCCCTATTCACCACAAGGAAGACAGAATTGGCCGAATAACCCTTACCCTACTTACAACCCATCAAAAAAGAAAACACTTCATGCTGTTCCATTCCTCCGAAACAATATCAAACCCATTACATTGAAGGTTATCAAAAAGACAGCCCTCTATGAAAATGACTTGAGGATATTTTGGAATTTCCCCGGAGGAATCCCATTGGTTATTCGATGAGAGGCTTTAGATAACGGAAAAGAGAAGTGATTACTATGTCGCCAAAAGATACTCCACTTGGTCGTGATGTGAAAACGGAAACTGCCGACCCATTTGGGAACATTACAGGAAATCCAAGTATGGCAAACCTTATGGCAGACCCTCTTGGAACAGAACTCGTTGCAGGTCTAACAGGCCCAATCAGCGCACAAAGCCTTCCAACCGATGAGGAAGATGTGATGGGACAACCACCACAAGTTAATTTTGACGGCGGTGGCGGTGGCGCAACACCTAATCATACACCATCCGATGACGATTCAACCGAAGTCAAAAATGAAATCAAAGATGCAGAAGGAGATTCCTCTATCTATGAGCGAGCAAAGGCTCTCGTTTCCCGTAATTGGAAATGGTTAGTCCCTGTTGTTGGTGTCGGTGTTGTTGGTGGCGTAATGTATAACAGGCGCAAATCATAATATGAGAGGCTTTAGATAACAGAACGGAGAATGATTATACATGGCTCGAACAATAGCAGGTAATACAGTCCTACCCGATTTGCCACCCGCACCACGCATGACTCAATTCCCAACCATCAATCTTGCGGCAGATACACTACCTGCATTCAACGCTATGGGTCAAGGTCTTGCACCAAACGCTCCACGCCCTGCGGCCCCACAAATGCCAAAGGCGCAGAAGTTTTCAATCCCTGCGAGTCAAGCAATTCCACTCGCTGATGCTGTAATGGGTAAGGGTCACGGACAAGGTGTTGTCCAAAACAGTCACCGTCCCGCTATGCCCGAAGTCAAGTTTGCGGAATTTAGTTTGGATTTAGGCGCAGACGCTTCAACCAATCTTGGAAATTACAATTTGCGAAGCACAGGTCTAAGTCCTCAAGGTCAATATATGCGACCATCTCACACGATGGAAGTTTATGGTAGCGGCCAACACTTCAATGTATCTCACTTGAACCGTGTTAAGCCCGAAAAGCACATCCCTAACACACTTATTCACAGCGTTACGGAAACCTTTGGAAACAACCCTGCTCACGAAGTTAATCGTGCGGCTATGAGTCGTCCTCCAAACCCACGAAAGTTATTCGCCGCACCTGCTGTTAGTGTTCAGCCAACAGTAAAGCGACATTCCCTTCGTGAAGCACCAATTCTGCCAAGAGCGAATGTGCCTAAGCAAATGAACCTCACAAACTTGATTCCACCAAGTAACGGAATCAAACTCGCATCCGAGTATATTGCACCACCTGTCCGTGCATCCGACTTCGGTGGACTTACCCCAAGTCGTCACCGTCAAGTAGGAATCAACGCAGGGCGCACATTCGGTGCAGAAGGACATCTTCTTTGAGAGCCTTTAGATAACGAGAGGGACAATCCCTAATCATGTCTGTTCGTTCTGTCTGCGAAAGCGGATTCCATACATACCTTGCAGAACAACATAGGATGTCTGCGACTACGGCTCTTTCAAGAGGATTACTTGTTGGTGGTGCAGGTTCAGCCCTTTTCGCTTTTGCCAATGCAAAACTCTCATTGGGTGCTAATCAATTATTGGCCTTAGTCCCTATTACAGTCGTTACAGCGTTTTCGGTTTTACACGGAAGTATGACCGCCAACAAGGAAGATTTGGAACACAAAGAGGCTTTTGATGCCATTTGTAGCAAATATGATGAAGATGGTGAGTGAAAATGACCTGCTTTGATATTTTGAACATCGAATACATGGATGATATTATGGGTGAAGAAACCTATGATTATCCCGACACCATGAGAATATGTGTAAAAGAAGGGGATAATTGGAGTCATACAGAAGATGCGATTAGAAAACAAATCAACAACATGGAAGAATTGTATGCGAATGGTGTAAAGGTCGTGGATTTTACCGCATTTTACGCAGGGACTAATGACCCCTTGAGAGGAAACTACGAGGATTACGAAGCAGAAGAAGATTATGTGGACTATACTATGTGGATTTACACAAAATCAGCAGGTGGTCTTTTCAATGGAGAGTGGGAGGATGGCGAGTCCGAAGAACAGGTCGTAAAGGAATGGAAAGAATTATTGCGAGAAGCCATTGACGAAAATGGAGATGACTTGATTACGGCTGATTTAAGAAAACACTCCAATTATGACGAAGATGGAGTGTCCCAAAGCCATGAAATGTTGTTTGAATATGAACATGGAGAAGATAATCTTGCCGACTTTGAAGCCGAACAGAAAAAATTACATCCCGGCCTCTATCGCTACAAAGGCAAAATTGGTTTGAGAAAAGGATGGACTGAATGCCAAGAATGTGACGACCTTGTAAAACTCAACGACATAAATTGGTATTACCTCAAAGGTTACGGCCAAGCAACCGTTTGCGATGAGTGCGTTGGAAAATACAATTACAAGAAAGACCGCCTTAGCAAAGGACACCGACATGGTGAATTGGCTATTTTGCAGTTCATGGAACAGGATAGAAAAGCCGCAGAAATCGTTGAATATGAATGTGCAAGATGTGGTGGTTTGGGTGATTTGTGCAGGGGTTGTAGCGGTTTAGGTGCAGATTATCCCGAAGAATTTGGTTCATGTGATTTGCCCGAATTCCCTTGTCCTTACTGTGATGCAACAGGCAAGGTCACTTCTAACGAAAAAGCCAAAGAGTTTAGCCGTAGCATCGGTTATCAATTAGAGAGAGTTGGTGAAGGTATGCTTGGTTTCAGCCTTTTCCCAACGAGGATGTATCATTCTAAAGAAAAATTGGAAAAAATCAAAGCCCACAAGGAAGAAATAATGGCTCAAGTCGCTAATCACTACGGATTAGAACCTGCCGAGATAGAAGAAGATTTTTGGTGGGCTGACCGTTGGGAACGGGGACACGATGAGTTTATTGAAGAAGTTAAGGCTACGAATGGTTGGGGCGACCCCGACATCCTTGAAAAAATCCTTAACAATCCCGAAAAATGGGGCGGCGATTCCCCTTACAGGGCTGAAACCTTTGATGGCGAAGATTCCCTCAAGTTCAAAGAGTGGGCGAAACAGGAAATGAAAACTCACGGTGATGATGAGGACTTCGATGATTGGCTCTATGATGAAATGGGTAGTCACGGAGATAATGTAACCCTTCAAGATTGGGGACACCACGAATTAGATTCTCATTATGAAAGATATGGTGCAGAAGACAATAGTGAATGTGATGTTTGCTCAACCACACTTTCCGAAGGGACAATTGATTTAGGATGCGACAAAGGTTGTGGGGCTGTGCTTTGCGAAGATTGCGGCGGAGGTGCAGGGAACATAATTCATTCGGGATGGAGTATTGAAGGGACTTGCCCCGATGGAACGGATGAGGAATTTGTTTGTGGTAATTGTAGTCAGTTACATGGTGCAGAAGAATGCACCTATTGTGGATATGAGATGGCTATTTCACCTTGTTGCGAAACATCTTATTGTTATTGCCAAGATTTTGATTGTGATTGTGAGAAACATTACGACCCTACGGGGAATAATTACCCCGACATAGATGATGAAACAGGAGAAAGATATGGGAATTGGGAATGGTCGGATGATTATTGGTATCAACCAAAAAATGCAGAAGAATTGAAACGAGATTCATGTTGCTGTGGTGCTACAAAATCGAAACCTTGTGCGTGTATGATTCAAGGAGTTATGGAATGTAATGCAACCTGCCCTTGTGCCTTAGAAAAAGAAAGGAATTGGGGTGGTGATTCACACGGACAATTGGCGACAGCACTACGAAATGCCCGAATTAAGGGTAAAGAACCGAAAAAACCGTTAAAAATTGAAAAGTTAGATGCTGAAACAAGCGGTCAATGGGAAATCGGAGAGCAATTGGAAGAAGCACAAATGAATGCCGAGCCGTATGCAGGTAGGACACCCGAACAACAAGCAATCTTGGATGAACGAAAAAGGAAATTGGATTACCGATTGGCTTTGGGGGCAAAATATCCCCGAAAATGTTCCTTTTGTTTAGTAGGGATTCACAAAGGATTGGAAGACGGGTCTTTGACGCAAGAGGAATTTGATACCTACATGAATGACCCTATGTTCCCCACCGAAGGGGGTTGTGAACGACATGATTATTGGATAGCAGAAGATGAAAAAGAAAAATGCCCTTCATGTCTTGAAGTAACATTCCTTGACGGCGATGTTTGCGATGATTGCACATACTGTGAATACTGTGAAGAATACCACCCCGATGAAATAACTCAAATATGTTACGAGAATGCCTATCACAAACATTACGATGGCCCCGACACAGACCACGAAGATTACAGGGAGGCAGAAGACAAGAAGCAAAAGAAAATTAGCGGTATTCTTTCCAACCCCTTCGATGAGGCATCTTTAGATAGCGGCGGAATCAAGAAGTTAGTAGTCGGTGGAGTAATCGCCGCAATAGCCTACTTAGGATATACAAAATTGAAGTGATAATATGGGTTGTGGATGTAAAAATGCAGAAAGCGGTTGCGGCTGTGGAACAAAGAAAGCAGAAGAACCTACGGTTCAAGAACCCGATTGGATTCCCGATGGTGATGGACGAGCAATAGGACAACAAGATTTGGCTATTAACCTATCTCCACTTCACGCAGATACAGTCGGAACACCATCTCCTACTTTCAATGAAGATATTACGGGACAAGATGGCCCAAGCGATTCACCTACCAATTCAACCTTTGAGGCTATGGATAGATTAGCACCGTCCACGAATGATACAAGAGGCGCAAGGGAAGCCATTAGACGAGAAGGCTTTGGCGAAGTTATTTATGATTCATACCTTGTAAATCAACAAGGCTCACAAAACAAGTTCTATTACTTGGCAATAAGTGAATTAGATGGACAATACTACCCTATGGCCGTTTGGGACAGGATGGGATATTTCCACAAAAAATTGATTGATGGAAAGCCAAATGGAGAAGGCCGACAAAGAACAAAAATGAGAAATCTTGCTATGGGTAAAGATTCTAACAAATTGGGTGGACGAAGCCTTCCGAGCCAATCGGCGGCATATCCCTACCTCAAAGGACAGGAAAACGACAAAATGAACAAGAGGAAGCCCGAAAAGAGGTATATTCCATATCAATTACACAATGCAGAAGAAACTCTTGCAGAAATCGAAGGCCCGACAGCAGAAGCAACATCGGGTGGACTTCACGCACCTTCTTCTTTTGCTATGACTTGGGAAGATGGAACGGGACAATCTTCTGCTTCTATCCCTCCTAACGAAATCGCATGGGCTGAAAATGTTCAAAACGCAGAAGGTAAGTTTTTGGGAATGACTGTAATGGATTGGGGAATTGCCGCTATCTCACTTTTCGCCGCAACAAAGGCTGTGGAGTGGGGACTCAAACGAAATAAGGGAAATAAGGAAACAAAAGAGGCAAAAGGCTGTGGATGTTCGGGCAAGCGTGTTGTGAAATCCGAAACAGTCAAGAAACACTCCGAGTATTCCGTAGGTCAAATCAACCCTGTTGAAGTCGAAGGACAGAATGATATTCGCAACGCAGAATCTATTCGCCTTCCAACACCACACGCAGGGCCACAGACGGCTCATCGTCAAGGTAATAGACCTTCTTTGAAGATGTGGTGAAATGAATGACGGAAAGGATGAGGGATGCTTTCATAGTGCGTGACCACAATGGAAGGAAAGAATTGATGGCAGACCAACGAGAAAGACCAATGGCTATGGGAGATGGAACATTTATGGCAGACAACGCATTTAGAGAATCCGTTCCTATGATGAGTTACACCCCCGAAGAATTGGGAATCAATATGGCCGCTTATCCAATGGCTACTGATACTGCTATGCAAATTGCCGCCCAAGACAACCAACAATCGGGCGAGATGACGAGCATGACTCCATCTCAAGAAGTTACCCTACAACAAGGAACAAGCCCTTACCTTAATGTCGTCAAAGAAGACGAGTATGACGGCGGCGTTCAATTCAATGCTGATTTCGTGGAAGACCATGCTTACACCATTTTGAAGGCATTCATATTCGTGGGTGTCGGTATTTGGATAGGCAAGAATTGGTTTTAGATAGCGGGAACGACAATACTATTCTATGCTTGCACCATTTACCCATGATTGGCGACCCGGCGACAGGGTTGTTTCTATTGCGGTGCGGGAATCCGTTGCAGATACAGGACTTGGCACAATTCAACGAGTCCTTCTTGACCGAGCAATTATCCTATGGGATGATGGCGAGCAATCGGAAGAACGGTTGAAGGATTTAATTATTGCAGGTTACAACGAATCAAAAATTGTAAAAGAGGCCGATACCTATGGTCATCAAAGTAAAGATTTAGATTTCAACAAAAATTGGTGGGGTGGGGCTATCAATCTTGAAGAAGATGTTTCCTCCGAATTAGCCCTCAATGATAGGTTAATAATTAACAAGATGTTGATTTCGGGTATTCCATTGGACATTGATAGCGCAACAGGGCTGAAATGGGGTAACTTCATCAATGAAGGTTTCAAACAGGGGTCTTGAAGTCATGGATTGGAATGCTGTTCAAAAGTCCCTGCGACAATTCGCAGGTATCAATCTCGATAAGAATAGAACGATTCCTTCTAATTGGGTTGTTATCAAAGAGGAAATGGTAACAGGTGATGAAAATAATTTCCTTGTTCGTATGGCTGTTTTCCCCGAAACCTTTAGCGGATTTTCCAAAGGGAAGGGCCAACAATCGGCGGGCGGATATATGGGTGCAGGTAACAAAAATCTTGGTATCGAAATTGAAGTCCAAGATATGACCACAGGTGAAATCGGTTCAGACAGGACTTTCAGCGATATTCCTTTCGATAGGCAAGATGAGTTTTTCCGAGATGCACTTACTGTGATTTCCCGAACTGTGACTTCGGTTTCATCAGTAGCCTCACCCCAAGAGCGACAAGGTGATATGTCCCAAGTAGGATTGCTACGAAATCCTTCTGATTGGTTGGTAGGCGACAAAGTGAATGTATCGAGGGAAACTCTTGATGGTGGCGGATTGACTGTCGGTTATGTTGTCCGAGTTTATCCTACCACCGTTGATGTCCTATTTCCACCCGATGAATACCACTTGAAAGGGTGGACAAATGAGGAAGACAAGATTGATTTAATTTATGCGGGACACGACAACAATTGGCGAGAAACGGCAAATAGATGGTTAAAGAAGGAATTTTACGCTGAATATCATTATGGTGAAATCCAAGTCGGAGATAAACCGCCAACATGGACTGAATTGATTGAATATACACCCGCAGAATATGAAAGAAGAATCGGAGAGCCTTCACCCATCCCCATTGACGCAAATGTATGGGACGAATCGGGTGATGTAGCCGAGAATCTTCAACAAATGTTGAAACCGTATCTTTTGTATGATGCTCCGATTATGTGGAGTGATGTAAAGGATAACCAAGCGATAGACGGATTTGAACCTTACTACGGGATTCTCAAACGCCGTCTTTAGATAACAAAACGGACAAGTGAAGAATATGTCTAATGCTGATGAGGCTATGTCCCCTGCCGAGTTCGCTAAACTGATGGGTGCATATCCACAACCTGCGGAGAATCCTTTACCTACTTATGGCGGCTATATGGACAATTCCCCTGCTAACTTTGCATGGGTGAACAACAATGACTATTTTGGTGCAGAAGCAGAATTTGGTGTGGATGGAACTTGTGGATGGGAAGGTTGCGAAGGGCAAAGATACTGTTTTCACGATAATGGAGTAGGTAATTGCCAAAACTGCGGTGAAAGACGAGGATTACAAGAGTTATTCGTTGATGATGAAACAGGGAACGGCACTTGTGATTATTGTTTAGTTGCGAAAAGGCATGAGGGTGGAAAATACAAAACTGTGTTAGGCACTTGTGTTGTGTGTCGTAGTGAAGATGGAGAGAGAGGATGTGATTTCTGCGACTTAGCCTACTGTGATAGTGGATGTTTTGAGGAACATATTGAAGATGGAGAAGCCGATGGTCGGAATTGCGATATGGAACACATCAAAGGCAAAGAAGGATGGGGTGCTGAAAGTAAGAAGGGATGGAACATTACTCGATATGGGGATGATAGATATGCCGAGAAAGATGGTGTGCAAGTCATTATTGAGCCAATCTCTAAAGGTTCTTATCACTACCACCCAAGAGATGCGAAATGGAAATTAACTTATGGTCGTGAAACCCCTCACGGTGTAGCCCCTCTTGCGAAATTATTTGGAACTTATGAAGCAGTATTTGTATGGTTGAATAATCCACCATTTGATGTGAAATCTTTTGGTGCAGAATCAAAAGGAAAGAAAAATGTTGAATGCGACTTTTGTAGTGAAAAGAAACCACTTGGTCAAATGAGAAGGATGCCTTACGACCCCGACCAAGATAAGCGAGTCCGATATTCGGGCTATCTATCCACTTATGCTATTTGTGATGGTTGCTACCGTGACCGAATGAAGGGAAAACCCGTAGGAAAATCAGTCCTTCATGCAGAATCTCAACAAAAAGATTTGGATTGGGCTTATGAACAATGGAGGGATGGTGATTTGGACGATGAGCAAATTCTCGACTTGATGGGAATGCTTGACGATGCCGACACAAAGGAAGCAGATAGAAGATTAACCAACATGATACGATGGATTCAAGACGAAAATGCAGAAGGCATGGGGTATCTTCGAGAGGTCATCGCTTCTTGGGGTGCAGATACGGATTTAACCCCTACAAATCACATGAATAACTCAATTGGTCAAGTAGTGCCTATCACAAATCCAATGGAATTGCCGACCAATCTAATTGAAACAGAAGCAGGTGGTGGCCCCGAAGGTCAAATTACACCCGACACCTTTGAAGCAGGGACATACCTTGATGTTGAAGGTGATACTATGGATATGTTGGCTTTGAACGGTCATTGGTGGTCGGGCGATGGAATCACAGATGCAGATTTGAAAGCCGCAGGGCTTACCACAAAGGATGATTTGAAAGGCACACTTGACTATATGGCTATGAAAGAGCAAATGTGGGGAGATTCCGCAAAAGATGTAGCCACCGTGATATTGAGGAAAGGATGGGGTGCAGAAGAATGCGAACATTGTGATAGCGAAGGTAATGTAAGGTATGGCCCAAAAGATGACCATATAGAACCCTGCGCCGTTTGTTATCCCGAAGAAACCTTTGAAGCCCCGTATGGTGGCGCAGGTGCGCTCATGGATATTGGAAAGGAAACCCCACTCGCAGATTTCACAGGCAAAGAGTTAGCAGAATCAAGTGCGATACATGGCGATTTTGACCAAGCAAGTTTGAATTATTCGGGACACCAAAACCTTGAGGTTAGGGCAGAAGAAGAAGAATTGTATGATTGCGTTTCATGTGGAGAATGGGGTTGTGTTTCATTGACTCTTGGGCATTGTTTAGATTGTGGACAACAATATGATGCAGAATTTGAGGATTTAACAGGCAATATCACCGAAGTTAAGAACATAATGGATGAGAGCGTAGCAAGGATTACGATTTCTGATACCAAATATGAAGATGATGAGAACATCGTTACTGATGATGTGGATATTCTCGTAACTGATATGGATGGTAACACCCTTATTGACCAAACACTTGATGATTCATGGCAACCCCCGTATGACGAGTATGACCGTCACCTTGAAGCCGAAAGCAAGATGGGGAATACAGTAAAAACTGTCGGTATGTTGGGCGGTGCGCTTGCATTAGGTGGATGGCTCGCAACACGATTGGCTCCTTACGCACAAGAGGTCTTCAATTCCGATACGGCTACGGCCACTCAAGATATGTTAGAGAACGACCCCGAATTAGTCGAAAATCCCAACACAGGTGATTTAGACCCTGCTCAATATGAGGAATTGGTTGTCGAATCCACAGGATATGCTGTTGATGTAATTCCGATGGGTCTTGACGGTTCATTCATGGGTAGTCGCTTCGCCGCACTACCAACAGAAAGATATGTGGAATACAATGAACCCGGAATTGGCGCACATACAGATATTGCACTTAACCGTGATGAAGTATATCTTGAACCCGAAATGGCGATGGTTCAAGCCGCCGAAGATAATGTGGTCAAAGAAGCGCAAGCCCCCGGCCAATCTCCCTATATGAGCATTGATGGTCAAGAGCCAAAGGATTTCGATTTCCGAGTTATTAAGGAAACACAAGTCGTTTCCCTCGACCCTGCTGTTAAACCATTCATTCCACAATCCATGAGTGGTTACACAGGAAATGCAAATACTCCACCATCGGTGTATAACAAGATGTTCAATGTTGGTGTTCTCGGCCAAACTCCGCTTTTCGTAGCGGGTCAAGGTGATATGGGCAGTAGCCATACAGGTTCTCGAAATGCACTTCCCGATTCGTTGGGAATCGCAGGTTCAGTCGGTGGCCCATTAAGTGATAAGGTAAATGCCAATTATACAGATGGGGCTACTTCAATGTCCCTTGCACAATGGGCTATCGAAAATACAGTAAGTCAAACTTCGGACACAGAAGCAGTAGTCATAGATAGGTCATCGGGTGCTATGAAGCGTGTTCGGAGGGTTTGAATATGAGCCAATATGTGATGACCTTTATCTTCACCAATTCGGGTCAAAGGAGTATAAATCCCGATAACAACAAAGATGTCGAAGTTATCGCCATCGAGAACATCCCTGCTGAAAGAATGTTTGAATACACCGCTTTTGCATTTTGGCATGGCGTGGATGAGAAATCAACAGAAGACCTCTTTGGTGTAAAGTCAATTACAGGAGATTCTAATTCCGTAACAATTGAAGGGTTCAAGAAGCATGGTATCATTCCACTTCCGACCACACAAGTATTTACTGTTGGTGATACTTACACCGCCGATGGTATGTTCTCCGTATCAGCAGATGGTAGTCCTGTGGTGGGCGGAAGTGTCGTAATCACCGAAATAATCAATTGTAAGAGCAAAACGGATTTGAATGCCGTGTTAAACAAGTTTTCCCAACTCGATACAATCTTTGAAAAGAAAATCAAATATGCGGAATCATCAGACCCTAAAACATGGTCAAATACATACGGCCCCTATTCGTCTTCGGCAGATAATTTGATGAAGGCAGAATCTTATGAGGACTTTTTTGGCGAAGAATATGAAAACTTCATGGCCGAATATGCTATGAGCCTCATGCCACCCCATTATCATTACGAAGCGAATGTATGATTCGTTGTCTTTAGATAACGGAAGGAATAATTCTAATTCATGTCGGACTTTGAATCTTTGTATGCCGAAGGTGAGGCCACAGATTATGCGGCTAACGCAGAACCCGTCCCACAAGAGGAAGTCAATACAATTCAAGAAAACCTTACACAAGTGATGGGGGATTCAGTTTTGAATGGACAAACTGATAACTTGGGTGCTGAAATGGTCGGAGAGCCTATGCCTCCCGAACCTATGGGCATTACAGGACAGGATGGCCCCGAACCTGTCCCTACAAACGAACACATGGATAATTCACCCGACCCACTTGAACAATATATGGAGGCTCATTCCGAAGATTTCCGAGATGTTTCCGCTATGAAACTCGCTGATTACGAAGAATGGTTATTCAAATCCGCAGAACAAGCAGGTGAAGTAGCCGTTGCTCGCATCGTTTCTAATTTCAAAGCATCGGGCTATGATGTTAAACCAACCTATGCGGCTGTCGCAGGTGCTACATGGTCACGAATGAATTATGCAGGTGAGGAACACATGGAAGCATTGAAGAAGGTCGAAAGGGCTTCTGTTGCAGATTTACACCCACTTGTTGTCGAGGTGGAGGCGGAAGGATTGACTTCACTTGTCGAAACCGTAAGGAAAGCCGAAAGTCAAGCAGATGATTTCCGAGCAGAAATGATTGCACAAATCAAGGACGAGTTGAGGGCGGAAGAACAAAAAGCCGCAGATAGTGTCTTAGAAAGCGAAAATACGAAGATGGAGTGGAAAGAATATGTCGCCCCTGCCATCTTAACCGTTCTTACACTAAGCGGATTGGCCTTCACAATAAGGAAGTGATTCCTTGCCCGTCCGAAAAGTCGGTGAAGATTGTTACCAATGGGGAAACCAAAAAGTATATTGTGGAAAGGATGCGAAACGCAAGGCCATACTTCAAGGTATAGCAATTGAGAATACAGGATGGAAAGAGGCAGAAACCGCAAGAGATTTCGCAAAGAAGAAACATGAAGGGCAAATGTATGATGATGAAACGCCTTACATGACTCATGTTGATGGTGTAGCGGGTGCTTTTGAAGATGAACACCTTAAAAACATAGCATATCTTCACGATGTAGTCGAAGATACCGATGTGACTATCGAAGAAATCCGTGAGCGTTTTGGAGAAGATGTAAGTCGTGCGGTGGATGCACTAACACGGAGAAAAGGTGAACAGTATTTTGATTACATTCATAGGGTAAAGCAACATCCCGAAGCAACACAAGTCAAATTGGCCGATTTACATTATAACTTGAATGAGAATACGAAGCCAAGTTTGGCAAAGCGTAATCGAAAGGCCATGAGAATCCTCACACATATTTCAGAAGCAGAAGAAATCAATATGAATACTGTTCCCAACATTGGCCTCACCATACCGATACATTTTGGAGGCGTTGATGGGGATAGAAAGATGTGGCTTCATAATGGGCATTTTTTGATAGGGACAACAGAAGATGGGAGGTGGGGTGTCTATGATTTGGATAGAAACGATTTTGTCGGTTGGAACTATGCAGGTTTTCCATTAACGGAAAAGTATTGGGATTGGTGGAAAGCGAATGATGGACTCAAAAGAGAGTATTGGCATTTATTGAACTTTGAAGATGCTATCTTGCTCGCAGATTGGTCAGACGAGAAGGATAAAAAGCGAGCAGACAAGTTTAATCAAGGCGCAGATGACCTTTCCACTTCTTTCATGTCTAAGACACAAAGGAGTGCCTTGAGAATGAAAATGAATAGGGAGGACATGGAAATGGCTCGACATCCCAATAGAAGCCAAAATTGGATTCCGATGCGCTTAATCAAGGAGAAAGCACAAGAAGTAAGGGAAGGGCTAAAATGTCCCACTTGTGGTGAAAACAGATTTGGAACTCTTGTGGAAGCAAAGCGACATCAATTCTATTGTAATAAATACGGTTTTCAACCACCTAATGAATTGTATTTCACTCCTATATCGTATTTCGTGGCGAAGTCCCTACATAATAATGAGAAAAGTAGCAACGATGGGACGGGGCATCTTTAGATAACAAGACGAATAAGGTGTAGTTATGAATCTTGACCTTGCCATTCAAAATCAAGTTATGGGTCGCTCGATGATGGCAGAAGCCATGCACGGTGTAGCCTCGGACTTGGGCGATGGGCATTACCGTTTGAATGCTTTCTATGATTCCGAAGATGAAGCAAAGGCGATTCTCGGTGAACCACTTGCATTCTATGTTCCTAATCCTGTATCGGCGTATGTGCGTCCTCCGACAGCACCTCCCGAAACCCCTAATCCCGATTCTTTCAATCAAGAAATCGGTGGCGGATATTCAGTATCATACGACCAATCATCACAGACATGGGCTTTGAACAAGATGGTTACAAAGAATGGTCTTGGTGGACTATGGGCAAGAATCACAGGTGAGGCTCAAGATGAACCAAAACCTCTTGTATCAAAATCGGGGGCTAATTCAATGCACAGATTCCTTACTACAATTCAAGAAATGGATTTATCAATGGATATGAAATCCAAGATTACGGAGATTTGCGTTAATAAAACGGATAATACAGGGATTTCGGAGTTTGTAGGAGGACAAGTAATCGTTTCTGCAATAGACAATCCTTTACAGTCCGATTCCTTCCTTTATGCACAAGGACAGCCAATGGATATTTTGGCTTCGGACTATGTTGCCCCACCCGTTCTTTCAACACATGATTCGGAACAATTCGTAGCCCCTCCGACTTATGCGCCCACACAGAACATTAAATTAACAGGGGGAAATCCAAGACCCTTTTGAATAAGAGGTTTTAGATAACGGAAGAACTCAAAGGAGAATAACACGAAAGGTGAAATATCATGGATGTCGCTAACATACCACAAAAAATCATTTCAACAAGTCAAGGTGTCCTTGACCAAGTAATCCCTGCTACAAAAGAAATGACTACTACAAAGAGTGGTCTTATGCTAAGTGCAGAAGCCGTTGGTGGTTTCGTTCTTGCTTTCCTTGTAGGTCGTGGAATTAACGCAATCCCATTCAATATCATGGGAACTACTCTTGGTCGTGGCGCACGAACCCTTGTTACTTTCGGTCTTGGTGCAGGTATCTTAGTGTATTCAAAGGATAAGGGAAGCGTTGCAGGTATTACAGCAGGTGCAGTATTCGTTACAGCAGGTGTAATGCAATTACTTTCATACACAGGCCGATTCGGTGCTTTGAACAATATGGTAAATGAAGGCAAGTCCTTCTCCGCAGAAAGTGGTTACTATGGCGACATGAGCCTTTCAAACTATGAAGCAATTGATTCTGTCGAAGTGGACAGGTCATCTTATCAACCTACACAGGACTACGGTGCTGAAACTATTGAGCAAGAAATGACGGCGGGAACACCTCAAGTCGAGATTGCAGAAGAAATGGTTGGCAACAACCTTGACTCGGTTCGCCAAGAAGCGGCTATGGGTCACGGTGTAACACAATGGTTCGGTGCAGAAAACATGAATTCCGCTACTTCAATGAATCGCAGAATGGATATGAAGAAGTTTGCGGCTTCAACAGATGTGGGCGGAAACAGAACAAAGACAGGTGACGATTCAATGGCAAATGTTATTGGCGGAACATCAATGGCTGATTCCGCACCTGCTATGACTTCCTATGATGTGAACATGGAAGCAGGTATTCTCCCACAGACGAAGGAATTGGGCGGTGGAGTCCAAGATGTCTTCGATACTTACATTCTCCCATCTTACGAGATGCCCTCCGCAGGTGGAAGTGGACACGGTGTAACACAATGGTATGCAGAAAGCAATCAAAGTGGATTCATCGGTAACTTCGTTGCGGGCGCAGAAGGTCATGGGAGTGTCTTAGGACAGTAAAATTAACGGAAAGTGAAAAATATGTTTGGAAAACTACAAGATACGATGAATAAAGTTTGTGCGTGGCCTAACGAAAGACCTATGTTGGTCGGCGGTGCGGTTGTGCTTCTTGGTCTAACTCATTTCGGATATGGAATGGGTATCTCGGATAAGCCTTTGATGTGGGATTGGCTCACACTTGGGAATGTTGCAGGTGCTACTGCCGTTCTTGTCGGTGGATGTATGCTTCTAAGAAAGGTAGGTGCTTGAAATGATGGAACTACCAAACATTCTAACTTCTTGGACTACTACTGAATTCGGAACATGGTTCGTTCCTATCTCAATCTTAGGTCTTGGTGCAGGTCACTTTGGCTACGCATTAGGAATGGAAGACAGGAGTTTCGGCCCATCATGGCTAACTCTCGGAAATGCTATGGGTGCGGCAGGTATAATCGTTGGCACATCAATGCTACTATCAAAGTAAGGAAGTGAATAATATGGATGATGTAATGGTAACAGTTAAAAAAGTCGCAAGCCGTAAGAATATGGTTGGAGTCGCTCTTGTTGGAGTCGGTGTTGTTGTCGGTTTCGGCGCAAACCTCTCTATGCTAAATCGTGTTCTATTTACATTCCCCGGATTGGGCGATGTAACCCCTGTTCGTATCATGGGACTTGTAACTCTTGGTCTTGGTGTTGCCGTCCTAACGAAATTCGACCCTGCGGGATTACAAGAAGCAGTTTGATTTGATTCGCTCTCTTGGACATCACCACGAAAAACCACATTTAACTCTCTAACTGCGTAAGCGTTACATTTACTCTCAATATGGAGGGTATATGCAACCCTTTAGATAGTCAAAAAAACAAAGGAAGAATAACCTAAAAATAGGAAGTGAAAATTATGAGTATGAGAAGCCAAGTATATGAATGGTCAAACCTTGCACCAAGCGGTCAGACCTCAAGCCTACGCCGAACTGTTGATGCTGTCGCTGTTGATATTCCCGTAAATCGTGAATACGACATCTTCATCGGTGGAATCGGTAACAACATTACCAAACCTGCCGAAACTACTGCTACGCAGTTCATCGTTATTGAAGACATCGCTTGTTCCGCTTATCTTGGCGGCGCAGTTCAAGTTAGAATCAACACAACCGATTACTTCCAAAACCCCGATGTTACAGACCAAACAGGTGTTCCGGGACTTGCTTCCCCATACCCAAGAGGTTCAAGTGACCAAGCAATTGCAGACGCAACTGCTACTTTCACACAGTTACTAAAGAGTTTCGACCTTTACCCCGATGTTTATGTATTGCCGGGTCAAGTTTTCCAAATTCTTTACTCCTTGCAGACCACAAACACGGCTACTGCAAGCACAACAGTCGTTGCGGCATTCGTTAAATATACCCTTTACGATGGCCCCGATGCACTTATCGCTAACAAACTTCTTGAATTAGGCGTAACAATTAACCCGAACAATGTTGATTGGTATAAGCGCACTCTAATTGAACAGCAACAAAGAAGCCGTGTTGCGGCTGTTGCTTCAAACGGAGGTAGTGCTTGATTCGCCCTTCGGGAATGAATTAAACATGGAGATGATATTATGAGTATGAGAAGCCAAATTTACGCATGGAACAGCCAAACAGGAACCGCATGGGACGGTTCAGCAACAGGACAGACAGGTTCTTCCGTTTCTATCTTTATCGGTGGATTTGGAAACAACATCACAAAACCTGCCGAAACTACTGCTACGCAGTTCGTGGTCATTGAAGATGTCGCAGTTTCACCAACAGGATTCCTCGCAAGCGGTGACGGAATCGTGCCGGGAGCCGCAGGTTCAGAAGGCGCACAGTATCGTGGTCTAACTGCAAGTGGCCCCGCCGCAGGTGCAGGTGCTTCAACAGGTGTTATGGGAAACCGTGCTTACATTCAAATTAGAATTAACACAACCGACTATTTCCTTGACCCCGACAATGTAGGAAACGATGGAATTCCGGGTGCGGCAAGTCCTTACCCACGAAGCACTTCCTTCCAACCTTGTTTCAATCTATACCCCGATGTATATGTCCTTCCGGGACAGGTTTTCGATGCTTTGGTAACTACTTACGCTACCAACGCCGCTACTACTGATTCGACAAGCCCAAATTGGGATGACTCACAGTTAAACGCATTTATGAAATACACCCTCTATGACGGGCCTGATGCTCTCATCGCTAACAAACTATTAGAGATGGGAATTTCAATCAACCCCGGAAATGTGGATTGGTATAAGCGCACTTTGATTCAGTCACAGTCAGCCGCACCAATGCCTACTGCTTAAACACAGTAAGAATTGAAGGATTTACCGACACGGTTAGCCGTAAGGCTGAACGGATTACGGGCAAAAACGGGTATCGAAACCCTTATTAACCCCTAACGGTAGGACTCAATCATGGGTTGGGAAGTTTGGCATGATGAAGGCGACAGTTATGGCCGCATAGGTTTCTTCTGTAATACAGCAGATGTGTCTTTTGGCCCTGTGATTTACACAGGAACAGGCTTCGATAAATCACAATTCTATCAATTGTGGGATAAAGCAAACCTTCCCGATGCTCGCAGTATGGACGAAGGCGAATTGAGTAGCAAAAGCCGTCACCTTGTTCGATTAAGCAATTGGGAAGATGTGTTAATCGTCACAATGAATGTCTATCGAACCGATGGCACGAATGCTCCTGTTAAAATCTTTGACCATGTATCGAAAGAATGCTTTGAGAATGCTACACAATCAGCCTTCCATAAGGTCTTAGAAGACCAATTCGATTACGACACCGAAGAAGGTGAAGCCCAATGGGATTTCGTTTGCGAAGCGGTTGAAGAAATGAACGATGAAATGGCAATCATGGTCATTAGAGAAGATGAACAACAACAGATTTCTCACGAATACAAAGGCGTTATCGTTGAGTATGTGTGGGAAGTTTTAGATGAGTAATAGGGCAATAGACCCTTAATGTTTGATGTAATCGTTCCGATTTATCGCATTTCTAAGGCATTCCTTGAGCGTTGTTTGGAATCTATTGACGACCAAACATTTGAGGACTATACCGTGTATGTGTGCGATGGCACACCCATTGAACATCAAGATTATGATGCAAAGGCTATGGTTGAGTCCTATGGCTTCAATTACCTACGCCAAGACCCCAAGCGCAAACTTGTTGGGGGCGCACGAAATCAAGCCGTAGCAGAAGGCTCTAACGCCTTCATAGCCTTCCTTGATGGTGACGACCAATGGTATGATTCCTACCTCGCAGAATTGAAAGGAGAGATTGAATCCTCAACGGACAAAACAGCAATTTGGGCATCCGTTCTCGATACACAGATTCAAGTTACATCTCAATTTTCGGGAGAACCATTTTACATCAAAGGATTGTATGGATATTGGCCCAACGACCTACCTTATTTGGACGACCACCCCGATTATGCTTACTATTACTTCTTCGGTCATCCCCCTGCACCGACAGGGACTATCATCCGAAGGGAGGCGTTTGAAGCCGTTGGCGGATATGACGAAACGATGGCTATGTGTGAGGACACGGAATTATTGTTAAGAATCGTTGGCGACCCACGCAAAGTCCCTGTGGAAGAACGCCGTCATTATCGAGTCCTTGATTTCATCGTTGGCTATCATTATGTGGGTGAGGAAAGCACTTGCGAAGGTGGGAAACAATCGGGTGCATCAGGACTTACCTCCGACCTAAAGGGCTTTTTCGTCAAAAATATGGAGTATTTTAATGAAAGGCATCCAAAACCTACTACATTAGAAGATTTGCCCAAACCGCTTCCACCTAACTTCTTTGAAACCATGAACGGTGTTATGAGAAATAGTCAATTGATAGCAGACCACTTTGGAAGTCCTAACATTTAGATACGGTCTTACACAAAGTAAGATTATGGCCGAAGAACCCATCAAGATTGAAACCCCGTTGGGAGAAGTTAGAATACCATTTTCCGAAACGGCAATTTTGACTTTGGCGAAGAAATTGATGAAGGTTAGCGAAGGGGAGCCGAACCTTTTTGAAGAAGCCGTAGTGGACTTTTTTGGAGTCAATGAGTTAGAAGACACGACTTCCGATTGGTTATTTTGGGAGGAATCGAGAGTCCCCATTTATGGCTATGATTTGAAGGGTTGGTTAGACCAAGAATATACGATTGAAAATACTATCGGATTCTCTATGAATAAAAGGAAGACAACAGGCTTGCAGTATTGCCAATTTGCATATCCGCACGGCAAAGAAAACATAGCAATTAGAGCCTCATATTTCGTCCGAAGAAAGAGTGATGGAACACCCTTCGTTATTGATTTGTGTCCTGTGGATGGATTGCATTTGGAGGTGCAGATTATCCACCTACCCGAAACACAGATAAAGGATTTTCACGAATCTTTTGAGGGCTATGGGACAACACATGGGATTTTGAATGGCAATACAGTTAATGCGAAATTACAATTCATTCAGATTGACGAGGTAGGTTGGGATGATGTGGTATTGAGTTCCGACCAAAGAAAATCTCTCGATAGTAACATCATCAAGTTTATTGAACACATAGAATTATTCGGTGAAAAGAGTTTGCCAACGAGCCGAGGTTGTTTGCTCACAGGGCCGCCCGGAACAGGAAAGACATTGACTTGTTCAGCCATTATGAATCAAGTGGAATCCACTATAATTTACATTACTTCGGATGATATTACAGACAGGGGGCAAATCTCGGAATTATACGACATAGCACGAAAGGTTTCCCCAACAATTGTAGTCGTGGAAGACATAGACACTCTTGGTGGAATTGACCGAAATAGAGCAGGTGGCGACCACCCCATTCTCGGAGAGTTTTTGAATTGTTTGGCAGGGGTTGAATCCAATAGTGGAGTAGTCACAATTGCCACTACAAATTACCCCGAATATCTCGACAAAGCGTTGGTTGATAGGCCCGGAAGATTCGATTTTAGGATTGATTTTGGTCTTCCCGATGATAAATTGAGAAAGCATATTTTGGAAAAATACCTCTCTCATTTCAGTCATAAAAATATGGATTTCAAACCTTTGATAAAGGACACAAAAGGCATGACGGGGGCGCATCTAAAAGAAATGGTGATGATGGCATATATGGAATCTTTAGAGGCTTCGGGTTACAAGAAAAATACAAAAATTACACAAGATAATTTGGAAAAATCCATGAAGTCCATTGTGGCTAATCGAGTCAAGTATCGTCACGCAAAAGCCCCTAATGATACGGAGTCGGTATTTCATCAATGAAGCGAGGCTTTAGATAACGAGAACAACAAAACACCCCTATGGGTCGTCATCCAAAGCAAGAGCCTCGCAAGGAATACCTTGAGAATTCTCAAACTACATGGATTGTTTCATCCCCTGCTGATTTCGCAGAAGTGTTTCCAAAGGGCGACAAGGCTTCAAAAGTAGTGGACTTAATACCTGCTACAAAAGGCACTCGTCTTGCTAAAGGAACCTTCCGTATTGTTCTTCACCTTCCGAACAAGAAATACACCGAGAAGGAAAGTTATCTAAACAATCCAAAGAAGATGAAGGCGTTGAAAAGAGGCGGATTTTCCACATCACAAACTGCGGCAGATTCGGGAATCAAAGATTCCAATTATACCAAGTATATGAAAGGTGGAGAATTAGAGGCATCTCGCCTCCGTTGGGATTCGGGCAGTTGGCCTCACGCAGAATTGATTTTGAAGACCCAATCTAACAAGCGTGTTGTTTTCTATATGCGTCCCTTTGGTAGTAAAAAGGATGGTTCACGAAACGACAAAGGTGCAGTTGTTTATGCTATGACTTCATTCCCTTCACCTATCAATGGTAATTTGGTCGTCTGTCCTGTAAGGGTAGGGTCAATTACTGCACCATCTTCAAATCACCCCGACCATTTCCGCCTACGATGGACAAAACCACAGACACAATGCACACTTGGAATGGTTAGAGCAGGTCACGCCCCCGAATCATTCCTCAAACCCAAAGACGCTCAACAGTTAGCAGATGAGAGAGCGCAAACAACCAATTCCCCGAAATCCGCCGTGAAACAGGCAGAATCCGATGATACCCATTGGATGAGTGCCGAAGATTTCCAATCGTTTTACGAGGCTACGGGATATGATATGGATAATCTTTTAGAGATACAGGATGTTGAAATTATGGACAGCGAAACAGAACAACAAGCAATTGAACGAGCATACTATAACCCAAGTGAGGCTATGGTTGGAACAGACGAAACCCTTGACGGCTACCGCCCAATAGATTCGGCTACGGTGGATTTGACTTCAAATCAGCCAATGGCTAACTACGGGGCTGAAAGCAAGAGCAATAGGATGATGTGTGCCGAATGTGGTTACACTACGGAATGGATGGCCGCAGAAGGTGAAACGGCTACCTATGCACCATCTAATGAACCCGACATGGTATCTTCATCCTCCTTTGATGAGCCAACAAATGCACACTATTCAGCAGAAGGCGAAACTGTCGCTGATGTTGAAGCATCCGTTGAACCTGCTAACGAGCCAATCGCTGTGGCCGAAGGCACTTCCCTTAGCGGATATGCACCTATTGACTCCCTTGAAGAAGGCGCACCAATTGGTCACGGAGTAAATCAATACTTCGGAAGCGCAGAAGGAACAGAAGAAGCACTACTTGATGAGTCCACAACAAACATTACTGTGGAAGAAGGCGTTTCACTTGACGGATTTAACGGTGTTGATTCCGTAGTCGTTGAAGCACCTCTTGGACACGGTGTAACACAATGGTATGCAGAAGGCGAAGATGGCCCATCCCCACAATTCGATGCGGGAATCACAGGTCAAGACGGCCCAAGCGACACTCCATCAAACGAATACATGAATGCAGAATGGGCGGGCGAAGGCACACCAAGAGGCGACTTCGTATTCAAGAAGGCAAAGAAATTCCCATTGAATACCGCAAACCGCCGAAGATTGGCTGTTGTCTATGCTGATGATTTGGCAGATAAGAGGCCCAATGAAACTCCAACATGGTCAAAACTCAAGTGGCCCGCAGTAGCAAAGAAGGTTCGTAGTGCAGTAGCAAGTTATGGTTCCGAGCATCACAAAGGTCAAGGCTATGACGATGAAGAACACGAATCACTCGGTATGCGTCATCGTGGCCCTCACGAACAATCCTTGCATGACCGTAGCGATGAAGCATACGCTATGGATAAGAGGCACAGTAAGATGGGTCGCAAATACGATAATGTCGGGGCTATGGATGCAGAAACAAACCGATGGCACAACAAGCGCAACGGACAATTCACAGGCCGATGGTCAAAGCATCGTGGCGATGGAACATTTAGAGAATTGGGTGCAGACACCGCAGGTTATCTTCAAGATGGTTCACTAAGCATGGATGGCTACACTCCTTTGGAATCCGTTGAAGTGGATAGGACTTCAATGCAACCTACTCAAAACTACGGTGCAGATGGTGTTCTCGGAGAGGACAATTTCTATTCATCAGCAAAATTAGGTGCAGGGGTAACAGTCGGTATGGCAAGTGCGTCTGCCGTTATTGCCGCAGTTCTAATGACTCTATGGAAGTGAAATAAATGGTAACTCGAAATCAAATGGTAGGCGCAGTATTGGTCGGTGGACTGATTACTTTCGTGTTTAATGCACAAGTTATGTCTATGTTTGATAAAGTCAAGTCGTTTGTTAGCGGATTGATGGGTGGAACCGAAACAAAAGAAGCGCAAGGTGCTAATGGAACAGATGGCATTAACGAGCGTGGAGATGTTGTCCTCGGAACAAACCGTATTTATCAAATCCCAATCAATTCGGGAGGCACTTCTATGCCTGTTATCACTCCACTTGCTGAACCTGTATCGGGTTCGGGAAATTATGTGGGTCAAACTGCATACCCTATGGCGGCACAGAATAACCTTGAGATGTTAATTGACGGTGCATCATGGATGAATGCGGCGGCTTACACAAATGCGGCCTTCGGTCAAAATTATTCGGGTAGTGCTGTTGGCAACGAGTGATTTATTAACCCGTTACATACACGCATAGTATAATGAGAGTTAGTCCGTTTTACTTTCACAAGGATAAGTCCATTCGCTTTCCATACAGCGTTTTCGACTTTTTCACTAAATGCCTCAATAACAATCTTTATTAACCTGTTTAGCAGACGGGGAATCATGGCGACAAGAGCAATCCGTTATGACCAATTAGAATTTGAAAGCGCAAGAACCGCAACCGAGGCGACTTCGTGGTGCAATTACCATCACGGTGACGAAGTTATTTGGGGGCCACTTCAAGAAGCCGTTAGGCATCAAATTAGTGTTGCAGGTGATGACGCACAAGAATACCAAAACCAAATCGCACAGGTTAGAAACCATTCCCATGCCAACAATTACTACAATTTGATGCAGACGGTTTATGGACACCTTATCCCCCATATCCTCTATCTCGAATTGGGCGGTTCAACCATTCAATCACTTATGCGTGAGAAACTCATTGAAATGCGTGATGTAATCAAGGCAGGTGTAGCGGCTTCTCCTAATGATTACTACGATGGCCGAAATGACCCTCTTTTCTATGACCCACGAAATGAAATGACGAGAGCCATGAGTCAATTTGCGAGAACACTCAATGAAAAATACTTCGGCTCGTCACAACATCAAGTTATTTCTGTCGGCGTAACAAATTACCTCGTAAGTCAAGAAACTACGGATGACGAAATTGACGAAATCGTTGGTAATGATATGCAATACGGCCACCTATGGCGAATCACTCCATACTACCTTCTTCGTGGTGGACACGGCCATGCTACAAATGTAACTACATACCCTCAAATCTCCGATGTTACAATGGAGGGATTCATGGAAAAACTCGTTGAGAAGCACCCTGCGGTAGCCCTTCAAATTGCTCGGCATGACCAAATGTTCATAGACAACCCTCAAGCGAAATCTATCGGCCATTCATGGACTTCACGCAATCGAAGTGAGGATTGTTGGTTCAAGATTGACCACGACCAAGTAACGAAGCGACACACTACGACCTTCGCCCCACCCCGAACCTTCTTTGGAAAGCACACACCTGCCTTCAAGGAAATGGTGGAAAAGATTGACCTATTCAAAGCCGATGTAATCACCTTCATTGAGATGGCAAAGCCACAAGTTAAGGTAGCGGTTGATAAGGAACAGGCTCTCGCAAATAAGACGGAAGAATCCATGCAGAAATCCATTGTGAGCCTTGTTCAAGGACTTCTTGACGATGCAGACACGGTGGATATTGGAACGGCTATTCTTGGCAACATCGCAGGTATCGCATCCCTTCCGATTGACCTTTCCAATTGCCCTCAATACCCTAACGGCTACATTCAATACACATACCATGACTACACTCGCAAGCAAGATTTGGTTCAATACTTTTACCCTCAACACATGAATGGGGTTGTATCGCTAAGTGATTTCAATGTGACCAATGAAGTCCAACAAGCCCTATACAAAGCATACCGAGAAAACCTTCAATCCATGCGTGATAACCATGCACACCGATGCGCTCAATTGGCTCGTCAAATCGCACAGGCAACCACCCGCCACGATGCAGAAGTGCAGGTTGTAACAGACGCTTTCACAGCATACCAAGCACAGGTTTAGGTCTGTCGGTGTCTTTAGATAACGGGAACGACCAAATACACCCATGAGTGCTGTCCTTGACTTCCGTGAATTGCGTGATAAGGTTCTCGCAGGGGAAGAAGATGATGAGGTCGAAACTGTTGATACACCAATGAAGGTTGAGGCCACAGAATCCAAAACTCTCGCCGCCCTATGTCTATCCATCGGTTCTGCCGCATTATACGGTTATGACCGTAGTGTGAACAAGGTGGGTGGATGGTTTGAGGGGGCTTATGGAACCGCTATTTTGCTTTTGGGAATCGCCCTTCCTTTCGGATTCGCTGTTGGCAATATCAATCGTGGATTAGAGGCTCAAACTGAAAAAGACCGTTACGAAAAATTGCTTGACGAATCCCAAACCATTATCGAGGAACAACAGGAAGAATTAGAGGCTTTGGAAGCCGAAAACGAGGAAAAGGAAGCAGAAGACCAAGCAGAAGCCGAAAACTCCTACCAATACGATTATTTGAACGCAGAAGATTCATTCTTTCACGGCCCTTCCCTCGGTATGGGTGTGACCGCATTCGGCCAAGAGGGAGTCCTTTACAGGCCAAAAGATACAGGAATGCTTTGGTGATTTTCTCCATCACACATGGAGATTTCTCCATCGAGAGTATTAGATAGTGGCAGGGTTAATGTAAAACCATGTCCAAGACAACCTTCTTAGGCTATGTCCCATCTTTGAAATCAAAGCATGAAGCCACGATTGTTGGTGGTAAGGCTATTGAATCCAAAGGCGGCTCAATCCGCTATATGCTTCAAGGTGAATACGATGGCCGAAAAACACTCCCTAAGACCGTTTCTAAGGCCGACTTTGAGAGCGTCTATGGTTTTGATGCTAAGGAAGCGGAAGCCGTGTATATCAAAGGCATTCAAGATTTCGGCGGAGTTAAACGAGATGGGTATGCTAAGTATCACCAAGTAGGAAGGGAAGATGTGGAGGGTTTTGAACCAAAAGAAATTATCCCTATTGAAAACAAAGACGAGGCCCTGCCTGTAATCAGCGAAGAAATGGATAAAGAACCTGCTTTCGTTTTGACCGAGATTCCACATTCCGAGTTCAAAAAACTCGGTTTTAGGGCTGATACAGTAGGCAATCCCTCCCCTGCCTCCGTTGAACCCCCTGCACCTTCCGAGAAACCATTCCCGCAAGAGCCGTCCAACGAAAACTTCTCGGCTGATAATGAAGCCTATTATCAAGAGTGGTTAGAACACCGAGATGCTTACGAAAAGTATGATGCGGCCTACATCATGGACATGATTAAGGAATTGGTAATCCATGATAGAAGCGAAAAGGAGTGGTTAGAATCATACGGCTACGAAGATTGGTCGGAAGTTAATTTGAGCAAAAAGGATGCAATTAACGCAATAGTCGCTTTGAAAATGAAACCCGAAGTCAAAGAAGCATTTGGATTTGGAAAAGACGAAGAAGAAGAAAAGGAAGAATCCGATGAACCTAAAACTCAAGAGTTCACAGTCGTTATGCAACCCGGCGACAAGTTAGAATTGACCGATATTGAGGAAGATGAAGGCGAGGAAACTGACGAAGAAACTGACGAATCCACGGAGGAAGAAGAACCTAAAGAGGAAAATAATGACGAAACGGACGAAAATGAGGAAAAAGAGGCCGAACATCCTAAGACACGAACATTTGTTGTATCATCCGTTGATTATGATACAGGGCAAATAGATGACTTAGACCTTCCACAAGATTTTATTTTCTCATTGGATATTGACGAGATTGGAGATGCCAACGATAAGCAAGAAATCGCTGACCTTCTCGTTGATAACATTTCCGATGAAACAGGATGGGTTGTTGAGGGATTCTATTTCCAAGAAAAGATGCCCGATGGAACGCTTGTTCATTTGGATGGGGAAAATTATGAAGCCGTTGAAACAAAAATCACACGCCCCGTCAAGGAAGAAAAGGAAGAAGACGAAGAAGATGATGAAGGAAGTGTTGATTTAGGCACAATCGCTAAGGTTGGTGCAGTAGGATTAGGGGCTTTGGTTCTTGGTAACTTGGTTCTTGGTGCAGAAGGTAAATATATTTGTCCTCATTGTAGTGTTGATTTAGAAGAAGATGGATTGGATTTCACAGAAGTATTCACTTGTCCCGCTTGTGCAGGGGTTATCTATGATTCGGGAGTTATCGGTGGTGGGCATCATCCCGCCGACTTTATGGGGAATTGGAAGGCCGAAGAACCATTCGCTTTCAATGCCGATACTGATTATTCAGACATTTATGGCGCAGAAGGTGAAGGCTCAATAGATGTTAGCCCCTACGATGAAATTAGGGAAGTTCCTGTTCATTTCCGTCACGACTACGCTTCCAAAGATTATGAATGGAAGGGGGAAAAATATCAGTTGAGTGGTGGCAAGGATGATGGCATGACCATTAGTGAGGATTTAGACGAGGGGGAAACCGATGAAGTTATTGAAATGGTTGAACAAATCGTTACTGAAAGCGATGAAGACGAAGGCTATGAAACCTTTGACGACTCTCAAGGAATTAGGGGCCATGTGGATTGGGACACATACAAAGATGAGGGGAGATTTTACGGATTAGCCGCCGAAGGAGAAGATGTCCAAAAGATGACTTCTTCCGAATTCGTTCCATTTGACCAAATAACCGCCGAGATTCAAGAAGAATGGGACGAAACAACCCCTTCAATTGCCGCAGATTATCAGCCTTCTAACGAGCCATCTAACGCTAATTTCTCCGCCGAAGATTACCAATCCCTCAAAGATGAATACGAAAGACATTGGGGGGAAATTGACGATGACCAAGCAAAAGGGCTTATTCGTTGTAAGGGTTGTGATGAAGTGACTTCCTATTACGATGAAATGAATTATTGTGAAGCCTGTCAGGAGAGAAAAAAGGAAGGGCTAATTGATGATGAAGGCAATTGGACAGATGACCCCTCCCATCCATTATATGAATTGAAGCCGAAGTATGCTGAAACCGTAGGAACCCCATCACCAAGCGGCCCATCATCCACTCCCGAACCTGCCGAAGCAACAGGAAGCGAACCTTCAAACGAACACATGGAATCAGAATCCAAGAACATGAAATTGGCTTTAGGCGTTACGGTTGTCGGAATAGGTATTGCGGCATTCATTGGAAAAGACAGGCTTGGAAAATTGCTTGATTGGTTCGAGAAGTGAGCGCAAGGCTTTTATAGTCGTTAAGACAAGGTTACATTATGACGGTAGTGCAAGAGCATACGCTGTATAAAAAGGATTCTAAGGGCAAAATACGCTCATGGAGAGGTTGGGTGGAAGAAGGTCAAGGTGGCCGATTTTTATTCTATGTGGAAACAGGATTACTGCATGGTAACAAGACCCGAAATAGACCGAAAATTATTTATCATGGGAAACAAAAGCGAGATGCAAAACAGCAAGCAGTATTCCAATTAGATTCAAAGCGCAACAAGAAGCGTGACGAGGGTTATTTTAACACGATTGATGAAGCCCAAACAATTACTGTGATTCGCCCTATGCTTGCCCTCGATTTTAAGCAAAGAGGCCACGACATTACCTATCCCGCCGTTGGACAACGCAAGTTTGATGGTGTTCGATGTTTGGCAAGTTTAGACGACAATGGTAATGTATCGTTGAAATCCCGAAAGGGTAAAGAGTTTCCTCACATGGAACATTTGCGACAACAAATTGCAGGGTTGAGAGATATTCCCGATGGTGGATTCCTTGATGGCGAATTGTATTCCGATACACTTACTTTCCAAGAAGTCGTGGGCTTAGTCCGAAGGGAAACCCTTAATGCAGGTGACGAAGATAAATTGAAGCAGATTTCATACCGTCTATACGACATTTATGACCCTGCCGACCCCAAAAAGGGCTTCGCTGACCGCTACAATGTTTTGGCCTTGTTAGGGCATCAATTTTCTAACAAACCCAACCTCATTATTACTGAAAATACTCGACTTGAGAACCCAAGTGATGTGCAGAAATACCATGACCAATTCGTAAAGGAAGGATATGAGGGCATAATGGTGCGAAATAATCATGGGGAATATGGATTGAATAAGCGTTCTAAGCACCTTCAAAAATACAAAACCTTCTTTGACCAAGAATTCGAGATTGTCGGCTATTATGAAGGGACAGGAAACGATGCGGGAACAGTTATTTGGGAGTGTATGACCGAAGAAGGAGAATTATTCAAAGCAAGGCCCAAAGGAACGAGGGAACAACGAACACTATGGTTCGATAATGCAGATTCTTACATTGGTGCAACCTTGACCGTGCGCTATTTTGAGATGACTGATGATGGCATTCCTCGATTCCCTGTCGGTATTGCCATCCGTGATTACGAATGAATGTTTTTAGATAGCAGGGAAGACAAACTTCTTCCATGACGGGTTACAATATCCAACAGGACTATTTGGGCGGCCCGCAATACATTACGGTTCATACCCCTGCGGGATGCGACCCTGCCGTTCCACCATGTTCAGTTACACAACAAGAAGTAATTGGCTACACAAGCGGTGGAGAACCTATCTCCAAAGGCCAATCTTCAAGTCCGTGGATGGCTTGGGTTCCGACCCTCACTACTCTTGACCAAAGTGGAAACGCTTATCAGCCCTACACACAGGGTATTCCTACTACATTAGAAGGTGGGTCGGTTGTAAAATGGGATTCAACGGATTCTCAAGCATTAGCCTACCTCGATTCAGCCCCCGGCGCAGGTGCTATGAAAGCATATCAAGAGCGAACCTGCAATCCATTATGGTCAAATGTTTTCGGATGCAAAGAGGGAGATACGATTTGGGTTTCACACGAAGCAGTAGCAGAACATGAGCCATCATTCTTTGAGAAACTAAAATCACTTTTCGGAGCAGAAGAAGACAGCAGTAACGGCGTAAAGGCGTTTTTAGACAGAAATACCGTTCCTTTGGCTACTACTGCCGTTCTTTTAGGCTCTTTCATGTGGTGGCGTAACCGAAAGTAAGGTGAGTGACCATGCCAAAAAGTGCTGACGAAGCAGAAAAGATTGAGGAAGTAGCATCAACCCCAATCAAAGAAGCAAACGAACAAGCACGGCAAGCGTGGAGAGGATGGGTTATTCCCGCCGTAGGTTCAATGGCCTTCTTTTCCTCAATGGTAATCAACGGGATGAAAAATTACAAAGCGTATGGATTCCCTTCCCATGTTTTCACTCGTTCCGATTGGATTCTTCTTGCCATGCCACCAATCATTATCGTGGCGGCTCTATCCGACATTATGCTGAATGGTGAGAATTATGACTAAGGCGGGAACACATTTTGTCGTGGTCACAGGAGTCACATTCATTGTTTTTATGACCGAAGCATTACTGCATTACAATCAAGGTATTAGTGAGAGCAAAAGGATTCCTCTAACATGGTCGAATTTCAGCATTCCTACGGGCAAAAAATTGTTACACATGGCGGGAATCGTTATCTTGGCCTCCACTCTTTCGGGATGGGTTATTGGCAAAATTGAACAACAGGTTTAGATAGCAACCGACACTATCTTTCCGTATGGACGATGAAGAAGGAGTTATTGCCGACACCCTTCATCGTAAAATTGCCTTCATGGATGACCGCAAAAGGTCGCTTGGCCCCGAATACTATGCCTCTAAGGACTTTTGGGATAGAATGTGGGAGATAGAGTGGGAACAGTTAGAAACGATGCTTAGAGAGCCTACAAACATTCTCGATGATATGGAAACCATTCCGACAAACTTTCCAAAAATTGAATATCAAGATAAGGCGTTGAATCTGTATTCATATTCGGACTTTTCTATGTTGCATAATCAAGGGATTTTTCGTTCCGAATTATTTTTCATTGACCGCACAGGAAATTGGACGAAAAAGGTTGTAAAGGAAATGAAGATATACGGTTACAAACACATTAAGACAATCAACAAACATCTGCTGTTTAGGAGTGATGAATATGTCCAATGAAGCCTATGAACAGGTCGTGAAACAAGATTACCTCACAGGTAAGCAATTGACGATTCTATCCCTCGTTATCATCACCGTCATACAGTCAATCCCATTTATGATTGACCACACTCCCGAATTAGAATGGTTGCTACTCGGTTTCACAGCCGCAGTATCGGCTTGTGCAGTAGTCGGCGCAATCCTCGTTCAATTCAATGCAGACAAAATGGCAAAGGTCTATCGAGGGGTGTTCAACGAGGATTTTTACAAAACAGTCGGTTTATTCACTCAAATGCGGAAAATCGTTCTTGCCGAGGCCGCCGAGAAGGAAAGAAATGTGGAAGAAGAATTAGAAGATGTAGTCCCAAAAGCCTACGCATTCTTCCGTGCTTACCTCGATAAGCAGAATGTCGAACCACCTTCACTTGAAGAATTGGGTATCGAACCTGCCCCACAAAATGTCGAAGACGAGGGGGAATTATTTGTATGAGAAATTCGACACTTGGACTGTGCATTCTATCCTTGATTGCATGGACTTGGGTATTATGGCTATACATTAGATACGGCCTCGTTCATCCTTTGGAATTAACACCCCTCATTTACAAAGACCTTGAGTGGCTTGGCCCATTCGCTATTCTTCTCGATGTAGTCGTTATCTTGGCCTTCTTGATGGTCATAAACCCCCTCATACCGAAGAAGGAGAGGATAGAGGGCGATGCGTCCGAGCATGAACCTTTAGATAACAAGACCAACAATTGACTCTTATACAGGAAGTGCGATTATGGCAAATCAAGACCCACAACCCGAAATCTATACTACAAGGTATAATTTTAACGCAGACACAGGTGACGGTGGTGCTACTATCGCCGCAAACACAAGTCAAGTCGTTTCCATTTACACCAACCAAGCAAATAATGAAGAAGTCCGTATCTATGGTATCGCTTGCCGTGTAACTGATTCAGCAGGTGTAACATCTGCCGCAGACAACGATTTCGCAGTTTCTATTCAAGTCGGTGCAAACAATGTGCCTTCAAATCAGTTCGATATTTCATGGTTGGCTAACAACATCGCCGCAGGTGGCGGAATCCTTATGTTCCCATCTCCTGTCCTTGTTCTATTCCAACAACCACTATCTGTTACTGTAACTACCCTTTCAACAATCACAGGCGGTGCGGCGGCGGCTAAGAACCAAACGGTTGTAATTGACCTAATTGGTGAATTGGCTATCCAAAAAGCACCTCCGGGCTATCGTGGCGTTTAATCAAATCGTTTAGATAGCAACGGCAACAATCATAGCCTATGAGTATTCGCCGTCAATGTTACGAGTGGCGTAATGTAACGGGGTCGGCCACAAAGCCATTTATTTTGAATCAATATCCTGTAACGGCTCTCAATAGATTTTATACACATCCCTTGCCACTCCGCAAGGCTGTGAGTATTTTCAATGGCGGAATCGGGAACAATCTTGATATGCCCGCCCAACTGAAAGCCTATCAGTATGTCGTGATTGACTCAATCGGAGTATGGCCTCCACCACTTCACGCACAAATCGTGGTAAATACTACGAAATACTTCCAAGACCCCGATAATGTCCCTTCAAGGGATGGTGGGCTTGGCGGATTCATTATTCCATTTCCCAACGGCCAAATCCTGTATTCGGCTACACCTTCCATGTTCAATCAAGCGGTGTTAAATTACGATTACGCCGATGGACTCATGCCCGCAGTTATCATTCGACCCGGCGATTTATGGGATATTCAAGTGACGAATCAGCAACCTGCATCGGCAACAGCCGAGGGCGACCCCGACAGTTTAGTTAATAAGTGTTTCGTAAAGTATCTTCTCATTGATGGGGCAGATTCTATCGTGGCAAAAAGATTGGTTGATGCGGGATGGCCCCTTAGTGTGGAGAATATATGGCAATACAAACAAGACCTACTACGCACTCATCTTTATGCAGGGTTAGCCCCACTACCCGAAACCCTTGAAAAAGCCCGAAGGAAGGTGTAAATATGGCAATTCGGAAGCAAATATACACATGGGAATTATACGGCGATGGTGGAGATGGAACCTCAACGACACATTATCCGTCTGCGGGGACAGAAAATTCGATTCTGTGGGGCAGTTATGGGAATGTCCAACCTGCTCAACAAACAGGATTGGTAAAGGAAACTGAATTCGTTGTTTTAGAGAAGATTCGTTGCACCCCCGGAATTAGTCCTTCGGCTTATGTGACGAGGGGAGTCGCCCCCAATGTCGAGTTAATCAAGTGGCCTCCAAATATGTTCATCAATGTCGTCATAGATACCACTAACTACTATCAAGACCCTCAAAATGTATGGGGTTCGGGTGTATCGGGAACAGCATCCCCATATCCACAAGCGGTGCAAGATGCACCATATTACGATTTATGGCCTCCTGTATATGTCCTTCCCGACCAAACTATTGATGTGCGTTACACTCTATTCAATGATATTCAAGAATCGGCTTCACTTGGCTTGTGGAATACGATACCGACTTCAACCATGTTATGTGCCGTCTATGTCGAATATACACTCTTTGATGGCACAGATGCGCTGATGGCTCGTAAATTGATGCAGTTAGGGATTCCGATTACAGTTAGCACCGTTGAAAGTTATCGTCAAATGCTCTTGAAGAACAAAGGATTGGAAACGGACACCTTTGAACACTATCTTCAAATCATGCAGAATGAGCGCAAAAGAAAGAAAAAAGAAAGGAAGTTACAAGGCATCGCAACCTCCTATGAATACGGTGGTGACGAGTAATGGTTCACCGCAATTGGGACGATGAACCCGAACCAATGACTCCCCTTATCCTACTTTTGGGCGTTTTGATGCTTATTTTGCTCTTTTAGTAGTTACGGCAAGAAAGTGGCTGATATTTTGGCGGCATCCTTTAGATAACAAGACGGATAATGATTGAGTATGGGTTCTAAGAATTCTGCAAATCCTTATGAGGCTCGCCGTAAATCGGTGAACCCCTACAATAAAACGCAACAGGCGTTGCAGACAGGCTATTCTCAACAAGGGGACAATGTTGAGCCAAGCCCTCAACCATACCATGACCAAAATCGTCCCGGCCATGTGGAGAAAGCAAAGCCTGTTAGGAAAGGTCTTGACCCAACGATTTATGATAGGCAAACTCAAACGCCTGTATCACTTGGAAATCAAGAATCAGCCCTATTCACTTCGGTATATCCGTGGTTTTTAGTGCCAAGACCTACATCGGCTAACATCATTCAAAGGCAAAACTTCAATTTCGCCACAACAAATATGCCTAACAATTCCTATCTCGATATGTGCGTTTTGAATGTAACGAGAGCAGAAGGAACGGTTGCTTCAACGACCCCTGTATCTATTGCTACAAACCCTGCACCCGCACCACAGATTCCATCTAACCCAATCACAGCGAATCCCGAACCTATCAACCCTAACCTTAACTCACAAGCAGGGACTCCCGATTTCCCGATTACAGGTGGGGCAGGTTCAACCGTTGCAGGGACAATCGGAACATACACCCCTGCATCTATCGGTGAGTTTTACAAAATTGCTTCTTTCGGTCATGCAGAATTACCTACCGCAACCGCAGGTGTGACTTACCAATTATGGGTTGATGGCGTTATGATGATGGAATGGGCTGACTTCCAATGGTCGCCTGTAACACCAAAGCGTGATATGTGGAATTTCGATGTCCCTATTTTTGTCGAAAAGCAGATTGTTTTCCGTGTTATCAATGAAACAGGCGTGAACATCACAACAGGTTCAATGGAAGCGTGTTTTGCAGGTTGGAGTGAGCAAAAGATGGGCTTCTTAGAAACGGACAAGGTGCAGATTCAAAATGTCGCCAACTGATAGGTGATTGAGATGGGAAATACATACACAGGTTCTAACACAGGAAAAGCGGGCCTTGAGGTTACGGAGGTTGATGGCAACCCCGATGTCTTCGGTGTATCAAAAATCATCGTTTCTAATGGAACATTAACGGATGATGGAAATGGAACCGTAACTTTAACCACAGGTGGTGGTGGCGGTGGTGGTAGCGGAACAGTCACTTCGGTTGAAGTAAGTGGTGGGACAACGGGATTATCCACAAGCGGTGGCCCGATTACAACAAGTGGGACAATCACTCTTTCGGGAACATTGATTGTAGCCAACGGTGGAACAGGTGCTACTACTCTTACAGACGGTGGTGTGCTTCTTGGTTCGGGAACAGGTGCAATTACGGCACTCGGACAGGCAACAAACGGTCAATTAGTCATCGGTTCAACAGGTGCAGACCCCTCATTGGCTACTTTGACGGATGGCGCAGGGATTACTATTACCGAAGGCGCAGGGTCAATCACAATCGCAAGCAGTATTACACAATCCACAGGCGCAAATCCAACCGCAGAAGTGGGTAGCACCGCCGTCAATGGGACAGCCGCTACTTTCATGCGTAGCGATGGCGCACCCGCATTAGCCGATACTGCCGTGAGTGCAGGTTCTTACACCAATGCCGACATTACTGTTGATGCTAAAGGACGGATTACTGCCGCCGCTAATGGAAGTGGTGGAGGCGGAAGCCCCGCAGGTTCAAATACACAGGTTCAATTCAACGATAGTGGCTCATTTGGCGCAAATGCAGGTATTGTAATAGATACTGCCAACACTCGTTTAGGTGTGGGTGAAGCAACCCCTACGGCTACCCTTCATGTATCTGCGGGAACGGCTAACATCGTAGCGAAATTCCTCTCCACAGATGCTACGGCTTCGATTGAATTAGCAGATAATGGAACCACAAACAATGCCATCTTAACAAGAGTGGGACAATTGCTAACTTTGTGCGCTAACGGAGGCAATATCACATTAGGTGATACAAGCGCAGAACTTGGGTTCTTTGGTGCTACCCCTGCCCCTAAAGATACAGGCGTTCAAGACCCCGGATTATTACCTCCGCCTGACGGAACGGGGGCGGGTAACGCAAATGCAATCTTCGCAACACAACAATGGTGTGTTGATTTATACACGGCTTTGAGAAGTTACGGTCTGCTTGGTTGATGAGAACCTTTAGACAGGTAATACCACAATGGATTCTCTATGTCCGAGGAAGTTAGTATCACCCTTAATGTCGAAGATGCCGAATTGCTTTTGAATCTTGTAAATCAAGTGCAAGTTACAGGAAAAGAATCAATGGAACAAGTTTTGAGAATCATACATCGTGTGGAAGCAGTTATTCCTGTCGAAGATGAAGAAATCGAAGATTAACCACCCTAAATACACATTGTATGACGGCCCTGATGCACTAATTGGAAGCATCGAAAAGCCGTAATTAACTCGTCAATCCTACCGTATGCTCATCTAAAGCCTCGTCTGAAACATCTTCATCGAGGTATTCCTTCTCATAATCGGCTTGAGTTTCCTCATCCTTTGAATCCGAATCGGCTTTCTTTTTTGAGGAAAACATATCCATCGTGGAGATGCCTAAAATCGCAAGGAATCCGCCGACAATCATAGCCACAAACTTTACCGCCCCATTAAGGTCATTGGGGGTCGGGGCTTCTTTCTCATCGGAGGCTTCGCCACCGCTAATCAAATCGGACATAGGGAATGTTTCATTCCCTTGCTATCTAAAGCCTATTCTTCTTCTTGGGGAAGGTTGAGGCCACGCTTTTGAAGATTGCGCTTGTAGCGGCTCTTGTGGCCCTTATTTCGCATTCGTGGTGGGTGGAACCATCCAATGCACTTGTCGGCATTAGAACCGTCACCCTTTTCCCATGCTTTAACGCCTTGAGTCCATGAACCCTTAGAACGAGAAGTGGGGACACAATCGTATGGGAACACTTCTTTGTCGGGGTTATCGTGAATGTATTGGTTGCCCCATCGTGTGCCTTTGCTTGAAGAACCCATTCAATAAGCCCCCATCATTACTTTTGCCAAAATCATTGTCCCCGAAATACCGAGTAAGATGCCATTCCATAGTGCCAAGTATGTGTATTTTCTCATCTCTTGATACTTTTCATCTAACATCTGTTGATAAACAGGGGTGGCTTTTTCTGCAAATACTTTACTGTATGCCTCAATAAAGGCATCGTCCATAACTACAATAGGTGCTTCCATGATTGAACGAGTGGTGCAACGGGTATAAAAAGATTTCTAAAAGTCATCTAACCGCCGTTGCGTTGTTTCCTCATCTGTGGAAAAGGTATCAGCCACCCAAGACGATACCAATTGATAGAGATTGTCTGTGTAGTCATCACACCCGTATTTTTCAATGATATATGCAATTAAGCCATCGTATTTTTCAACAGAACCTTGATGCACAGTCAAAATTAGTTTGTGATTACAAATCAAATCTTCGATTTCTCCTGTAAGTGGATTCTCCGCATCCTTCTTAATCACACCAATACATTTCCCTGCAATCGGGACTCTCCGATAACTTGCGCCACATTTTGTGCAACGGGTTTTTTGCTGACCATACGCACGGAGATTTCCCCTCATATCACGGATTAGGTGTCTGTTAATCAATTTCCCTGCTTGAATCTCGTTATCAACCGACCTCAATACGGTTCCTAATTCAAATTGTAACATCGTTTTCTCCCTCATTGATTCTAATGTGTTGTATGGATTGTTTCTCGGTGATTGGCAAGCATCAGTAGTTTCGTGAGTATAACCAAAACCTTCAAAGGCATTCAAGCCCTTCTCTAAGCGAATCTCCACAGTTTCGACACCGAGGCTCTTAGTAGCCTCTTTTGCTATGGGTCTGTCTTTCGTCCCTTCATAGAAGGAAAGAGGGTAACGACTCATGGTATCAACATTCAATGCTTCCTTATCAATTTCCGTAGGAATAATTGTAGTCGTCAAAATCAATGGTGCATCCATCATCCCACCCCGATTCGCTGAAAGGAAAGACCTTGAGAAGTTTAACAAACCATCTAACAACAACAAAATAGCGTCAATATCGCCATCACAATTGCGTCTTTTCGCCGCATGGAAGAATGGATGACCATAATGCCCCTTAATATCGGCAAAACCGATGATACGGGAAAGAATTGCCCCCGAAGTGTGCGGTGCAATCCCCATAATCAAATGACCTACTAAATCCTCGTAGGTTTCACATTTGTAAAATCTATCCATCCCATAGAGAGTGACCAATAAATCATCAATATACTTTGTAGTGTTCACTAACTTTTCCGTGCAATTCATGGGGATGACTACATCTTGTGGCTTCAATTCAATGACCTCGTTTTCATCATCACATTCGTAGCCTAATTCCCTTGCCTGTTCCACAGTAATTCCTATTTCTTTTGGCTTGAAATGAGTCATGGTAATATCCACCATATCGAATCGGATTGTGCCATCACGGAAGGTTGAAATCTCATTCTTGTGTCTTAGAATACCCTTGATAACATTCTCACTCGTCTTTTCCCGACTATTCATTCCCTTTACTCCCTTTACAGGAGGATTGGAACCTGTTTTCCTCACAGCGTTCTTTTCACCAAATACTGCATCGTCTTCTTGGTTTTCGATTTCATGCACCTTTTTCAAAGCCGCTTCCCATAAATGCTTCGGGGCTACTTCTTCCCATAACTCATCTTCTTTTCCAACCCACTCATTTCCGTGAAACACAGTTTCGATTCCACAACAAGCACCCTTCGTAGTAAAGTCACTACATTTCGTGCAAACACGAATGCCGATTTGCATAGCATCCTCTCGTTTTGCGGCATCGGACACCAATCGCTTTGAACCTACTTTGTGACCCACAGGAAACATCGTGTGTATCGGCGGTTTCATTTCCCTATGTTTTGAACCTTCGGGCTTTCCCATTCTTGCACCAATTCTGTAAGTGACTCTTGGTTTGAAATTGATACTTTTCAATGATGGCCCTAACGCTTCAATCGCCAACAAGTTCCCGGAGGAAGGCAACCGATTTCCACTTTTAGCCCAAAATTTGAGGATTTCTGCTCTTTTTCCTTCGATGGCATATTCGTTGTGTAATTTTTTACACTTTACATTTACACCCAACCGATAGCAAATAGTTCGGGCATCATCCGATAGAATATCTCCATCCTCATTCAGCCCACCCATTAGGGTCTTGAAGTCCTTTTCGTCAATATCAGAAAAGAATGGAACATAACATGGTGCTAATGGTAATCCTAACTCAACCTGCTTCATCGCTTCTTCAAATGTTTCGGGATATTCCAATCCCTTTGATTCGCAAACCTGTTCCGCCCACTCTTTCACATAGGGGCTTTCAAGGAGTATGTGATTGTTTTCCAAAAACTCCCCAACAGGAACAAGGATTTCACCCAAGTCCCAAATCTGCTCTATCTTGTAATCGGGGTCTGTCGGATATTGTAAGTCCAAATCATCAAAATGCTCAATGGTTCGTGCCGAACCATCTTTGAATTGAATATACGGGCCATCAATAGAGTCACAAGGAGTCGCCACCGTTCCTTTTCCGGGGCGTTCATACTTCAATTGTGTTCCGATAATAACGAAGCCCGATAAAGCGGTCATCGTGGCAGGGTGTAAAGAGGTAGTAGCCAATCCCGCTAATCGTGACCTTCCATAGCGTAATCGGAATCCTCCTGTTTCCATAGGGAGGGAGAATATAGGACGACCTGCGAGAACATCGGAAATAAACTTTGTGTTGGGCTTGACCTTGTTATTCGTTCCCTTAGAGGAACCCTTAGCGAAAGGCCGTAGCCATTCCCAACCATCAAGACCGAGAGCGTCCACATATTTCAAGATTTTGGGTGCTTTGAGAACCAATCCTTCGCAAACAACGAGAAGCATACCTTCCCGCACCTTATTTGTTTTGACTCTCGGTAAATCACGCTGACCCGTAACTTCACCACCCACACCTTCACCGTCAATGTAAATCGGACACGATTTTACAATCGTTTCTATTTCGGGGTTGGATGGTCGGTGTTGTAATCCTCTCGCATACGCACCTGTTTCCTCTTTGTATCTTTCGACTTCCTCAAAAGACATGATGGGATTCTTCAAATCAAAATCACGGCGAAGAATATCAGCGATGAGAACCGAAAGAGCCTGTCCCGTTCCGCCCGCAGAACGAATTGGCCCTGCAAATGAAATGGCAAGGGACGGGCTACCATCAGCATTCGTGATGAATCTTGCCGATACGACACCTTCAAGCGGGGCTACGAGGATTCCTTCGGTCAATACGGCCAATCCCGCACAGACACCATGATAAATTGCTAACTCCGATAAAAATTGTGAATCTTCTGCGGCTTTCCAAAGCCCTGTTGCTTGTTGCTTTTTGAACTCCGATAGCGTATCTCGCCAAGCAGAAACCCCGATTTCGTCTTTGAAACCCATTGATTTGCCCGAACCGCCACAATCGTAACACTCGGAAGACCAATTACCCTTCTTGATTTCACCACTCCCTCCACAATCCGAGCAATCAACAATCTTCCCGAATAAATAAGATTCAGCACAAACGATTTTGGCAATCTCAATCGCCACCCTTTCACGGTTGCCATCGTATTCTTCCGTCAATTCTCTAATCTGTTCTGCTGTTTGTCGAGGGTGAAGGAAATCCAATAATTTTTGAGTCCTGTCGGCTAAATCTTTCGCCTTTGGAATCTCCACAGACATTCTTGGGTCATGGCCTTTGGAACGGGCTTCTTCTGCTATCTCATAGATAGCATCTGCATCAGCATGAAGCCGTTTGATGTATTCAGCATACGCTACCATACCCTCTCATTGTCCGAAGGCGTATTTAACTGCTTCAATAACCCCAAAGAATGCTACTCCATTCTTCGGTTTCGGCATGGTCATGGTATGTTTCAAGGTTGATGCCTTCGGTTTGCCCCCTAATGGGTGGTGTAACAGAAATCAATTCCAATTCACGGCGACCTTTCCGAATATCGTTCTTGATGTTGCGGAAGTAAATGAATGCAATAGGCTTCAACCCCTTTCGCTTGCGGATTACTGCGTAGTATGTTTTATCGAGTGGCGCATCCATCATGGCTTCATAGAAGCCTTGTCGAGAAGGATATGTCCACATTCCTAATTGGTCTTCAAGCGTCACACTTCTTGATTTCCCGTATCGTTTTGCTTTCCATGCCTCAAGGAAATGTGGTGTTCCAATAACCCACACATTATCTCCATTTGGGGCCGTCCTCCCTATCGTATGCGCTCTCGCCATAATTACTGAATAACGACAGGGGTTTATGAACATTCCCTCATTGAACAATGGATTTTAGGTCTTTTCCACGAAGCATTAGTAGGCCCGCACCAATCACAAAGGAAGCCCACAGGCTCTTGTTTTTATTGTCGGGGAACAAATACTGTTCTTGAACATCTTGACTGAATCGAAATAAGCACGAAGCGGCAGTAAAAAGAATTACACCGTCCAATACCGATAGACCTTCTTCCGCTTTATGGCGGATAATGGCAGGGAGGCTCATAGATAAGGTTTATTGACCCTACTATCTAAACTCAAGCATTTAACAATCGCTCAATCAAAGCGGCCTTCTTACCCTTTGTATCTAATCCACGCTCGGAAAGCATTTCACGAAGGGCATTAACGGTCATATCCTTTAGGGTTTCTTCCAAGTTCTCGGCAATATCTTCTGCCAATTCTTCGGCTACATCGCCTAAATCACTATCTAACTTGCCATCTTCGGCAATATCAGTAGCAACCTCAAGACCTGTTTCAACGATTTCATCCACAACATCGTCTAATTCAATTTCAAGACCTGTCTTTTCTTCAACGAAGTCCTCGATTTCTTCAATAATTTCATCTCGGTTGTTTCTCCATGCTTTTTCTAACATAGCAACGAGGGCTAATCCACCCCCACCTGCGGCGGCCATAGTAATTGAATCGGGGAGATAACCTGCGCTTCCGATTGAGGCAAGAGCCGTGCCAAGTAGTGCTATTCCGTCTTGTAGTGCGTCACGCATTGATTGGGACATAAGGCTACATACTCTTTGTTGCTATCTAAATCTTCCTTTAGGTGTTTTTAGATAACAGAAGAAGGAAAGAGGAAGCATGGCTAACACAACGGCTATTTACTCACTCTTGGCTGTCGGCTTAATAGGCGGCGGCGTTTGGTATTATCAAAAGAACCAAGATACGACCCCTGTGGGATTAGTCGTCACAAACCAAGTGGAGAGCGCACGAATGCCGATGGGAGAAACTTCCGATGGAAAAACAATTTCAGCAAATGCCATTGAAGGAACATGGAGAGAAAGCGAAGATTCCCTTTCCGTTGCTTCCGAATCCGCAGACAAGCCATTGATGGTCATTTATCACGATGGAAAACCAATCCATGCAGAAGTAACCACAATAAGTGAATGGATTGTGGATGGCCCCGGAATGGAACTGCCCGATATTTGTTGCGAAACGCCGCCGTGTGAAACAATAGGTGAAGATTACGGCACTCAAGAATGTTGGGATGCGGTGGAAGCAAGGATGAAAGAGGTTCAAAAAAAGTGGATTGATTTAGCCAAAGAACACGGTGCTACGGATGAATCCCTTGAAATGTATGGTTTGGTGGAAGAAGAATCCACAGCACAAGAAGCAGAATCCATTTTCGGCCCTATGCTTTCGATTCAATCTCACGCCATGTGGTAATTTTCTTACAACGAATTGAGTAGCGGTAGTTCCGGGGGTTCGGAACATAAATACTGATTTAACCCGATAATTCATTGATTCTAAGATATTGCCCCCGCTTCAAGTCATGCGTGACCTCAAAGTTAGGTCACAAACCCCGAATATGGCTTGCGCTCATATCCACCGAAACTTGTGGGAGAACCCTCAAGGAAGATGCGTCAATTTTCGTCAGCCAATGAATACTTGAATTGAAACTTCTTTGATGTTGGATATTGTTTCAAAGCATGGCCTAAATATGATATTTGGAATACGATGTCCACCGTTCTATCAAGTCCTTTACCTGTGAATTGCTTCTTTGGTATCAAATTGATATTGCTTCTTGATTCGTAAGTCGTTGCCGTTCCTACCTTTGCACCTTCAAGGCTCACACCGTATCTTTCAGTCAATTGTTCAATCGGTGATACTGTATATGGTGGCGGAACACGACTGTCGTTTTGCATTTGAGCGAAAACGGTCTTATTGGTTTTGAATCGGTTCATCAATGTTGCGTCTTGAACCCCTAACTGTTCCATATTATTTTTAATCACTTTGATGATTTCATCTTTCCAAAACATCTGCGCTTCGCCCGGAGTAGCAAAGGTCGTGCCGAAATCATAAATGAAAGCATCCCACCAAATCTCCATGTAATCGGGGTCACGCTTATTCTTGTTCTTGGAAGCCGTAGCGTAAGGCCCACTCACATTGTTTCCACCAAGCACATTACCTTGAGGGTTGCGAATATGTCCGTAAAATTGCATCACAATCTTTTCTTCGGGAACGAATTGCGATACCCACCGTCCGTTCTCCTTTTTGATGATAGGTTGTCCTTTGTAATCCTGTTTGCTCATTGTCCGAACCGTTGTTTTCAATTCCCTTGCGGCTTGGGTAGCCGATGACCCGTAGTGCATTTTGATAAGGAAATCCTCAATCTTTTGGAATGGAAGTCCTACGAATTGGAGAGCAGTTCCCTCTTTACCTTTGAATTTGACCCCAAGATGTTGTCCATACTTTCGGACACTACGCCGAGTGGTCTTGGCAACCTTAGCCGACCTCTCAATACCCCATCCGTTTGATTGCATTAGACGCAAGGCATAGAGAACCCTGTTTTGGGTTTCATCATTTGGTTTCCATGCCATGATAATCACTTGTCCTATTCTCTATCTAATTCTTCGGAATTGTGCCATCGCTTCACGAATCATTCTGTGGACTGTATAATGTCCCCCTTCTTCAACCGAGAAACCCATCACGAAGAAGTGAAAATAGTCCTTCCGTGCCACATAATCCATCATGTCTTTGATTGGGTCGTCAGACCGTTCTTCCCACACATCTTCGGGGTATTTATCATCATAGATGGTTTTCAAAAAGGTGTATCGCTCATCCCATTCCATCTTCCGAATGACGGAGAGAAACTTCGGGTAGTAATAACCCCGAATGAATGACCATGAAAGAGCCTCTTTATCCATCACTCACCACTCCAATTTCCTTTAACAAGGACGGTATTACCCATCACAGTCACCAATTTCGATTTGTCGGGCAAGATGATTTTCTGTAAATCTGTCCATTGTTTGCCTCGTTTTAGAGAGTTAGCAAACTTCGTGATTTCCTTCAAGGTTCCACTTGCTTGTTTCCCATTAGTGCCGTTGCTAAACTTCCGCATAATCTTCTTGTGCAAATCAACCATTTCATAATCAAGACCACCTTGTAGTGCTGTCTTAGAGAAGTTATCAGTCAATGTAGTCAAAGATTCTCCGAATAGTGATATTGCCATGCCTACATCGGCTTCGTAATCCAATTCAGCCCTACCATTCAGTCGTGCGAATCCCTTAATCAAATTGAGAAATTCAGCCCACTTTCGATAATCGGTATTTCCACGCTTTGCGAATGCTTCTTTGAATCCTTCTGTCTTTTCAATTTCCTCAAACTCGGATGCAATAATTTCATCATAGATTCCCAAAGTGGGTTGTAGTTTGGAAACGAATTTCAAGTATTCACGGAAAAAAGACCTTAAATTCTCGATTTTGTCTTTGTTACTCCCCGATGCTGTCTTTTTATCCATGTTGTCCATAATCTTCATTTTGATTTTGGTTGAAGCATCCACACCATTACTCAAGGTGGGTTTTGCGAAGATTAGAGTCAGTCGTGAAATGATTGGCATTGTGTATTTTCCAAACGCCCTCAACATTTCCTCTTTGTCGTGTTCGTCCTCTCGCCAATAATTCGGAGGGTTGCCAAAGAAGGCCATGTTCAGCATCGCATGACGGGTTACATCTAATTTCCCTTTCTGTAAATTGTAGTGTCCATCAGTCATCACATTGAGCATTTCACCGAATACATCTTCCTCAAGCGTTTGAAACTCGGAGAATATGATACGGTCATGGTTCATTTTGGGCAATAGCCCCAATTCAATTGAATTCAAATCATCGGAAGACATGGCCCCGAACATGGCGGCGAATGTGGAGAGTTTTCCTGTCCCTGCCATACGGCAACGGACGAGTGGTGAAATGACCTTATCAACCAAGTGATTTTTACCTTCACCCGGATTTGTAATTAACCCAATGTGAATCATATCCTCCTTATCAAACGGAGAAAGACAGTAAAGTAAAATTGCCTGTTTCAAATCCTTGTCGGCATAGATTTCAGCCCACAGGCCATCGTCTGCCATCATCACATCGAGAGGCGTTAGCGGTCTTTGGAAAGTGTTGCCATCAACATCAATGTCTTCTATTTGGTGCTTTGCACATTCTTTGACGAAGGCATCAACGACCTTTGCATTGACTTGCGATTTGTGAATGTCTGCTTCCCAATCTATTGAGTCAATAATGAAGACCCTATCCGATTTGAAATTAGTGTAACAACCCGATATTTTGATGGGCTTTCCATCTGCAAGCGATTTGCGAATGATACTGTCGGCCTTTGCCAATTCGGATTCCGTCAATTTACCCGACAAATACTTGTCGTTACAATTGTGAGCGACACATGATACCGAGTTTTCACCATCGGACACGCCGAATCGAATGAGGGTTTTATCCTTTCCCGAATCCTTTGTTGAAACACCTTTGACTTCACGCTTCGTAACTACACCCGAACCTTTGGAATCGTCAGCCGATACCAATGTTTGAATGATGCCGAGAACATTAGCCTGTTGTTCAACAAGAGGTTTCGCTTGGTGAGGATGCTTCCCTTCAACGACCTTTTTCACAAATGCGTGAATGGATTGAGGAATCATACTAACCACATTGACCTAACGCCTATATGAAAGGTTGCGAAAGAACGAATCCGAATCGGTGGCCTACACCCTGCCGCCCGAAGACGGCAAGATGCAGACGGGGGGTTCTCAAGTCGGGAGGGGAAACCCAACAGGAGTCGGATAGACCTAACGCTAACGCTTATTAAGGCGGTTGAGCAATCAGTCAAGAATGACTTCATTCAGGCACTTGGTCAGCAGGGATTGGTGGGATTACCACATCGTCACCTGCGGAGTCAAGGCGAAGAACCATCTTGTTGAATTGGCGACCACTCTTTTCGGAGGTTTGCTTGGTTCTCAAGAAAGATACTGCAAGAGGCAACGAGTTACCATTTGCGGCCTGTCCTTCGATGAATTGAGAGAAATGGTTGGTTTCATATCCGCCAACCCAAAGAGTAACACGGCGGCCCTCATTGTTTGTATCAATCATATTGACGGCGGTGGAGATACCATACTCGCCTTCGATTCCTTCATTGTAAGATTCCACAATGTAGCCTTGATAGAGAGTATCGAATTCTGCCTTCAATTTCTCTCGGATTGGGAAGACCGCTTCGGTCTTCGCAGGGGCTTGTTCTGCGGCTTCTGCCAAAAATGCTTCAATTTCGCTGTTTTTCTTGCTCATAATTTTTCACTTCCATATTCGCCGTTTCTGTTGCGGCGTAATTCATACTTGTTCGACCCCCTTAATAAAGGTTCACAGGGCGGATATAGGCAGTAGTCCAAAATAATGCAATACTATAAATACTTGTTTTACCAAAAGTGATTTATGCTATGGTTGAATCTATCCACAGGGGATGTTATGGAAGTCCCAAAACGCCCCTCTCCCGCATGGGTAGTAGTAATAGGGGCGGATATTGCAGGTCAAAATAGTGAAAGCACACTTGAAGGATTACGCCGTGTAATTATGGGTGCAAGTAGTTACGGTGTTAGCCCCGACAATTTTGAATGGGTAGGGAAGACAGGTATTAACCTCTATGATAATGAAGAAGAATGGCACAATTTAATTCAGTTAAGTGGTTTCCCATATATTCAATCCAAAATTGCAGACGATGGCACACTCGAAATTCGCTATGATACTAATGCTAAGGATGCAGGTTCGACAAGTGAGGGATTATCCCTTACTACAAGTGGTGACGATGATGATACCCCACTAAAGCGAGGCGGTCAGCGTCAAAAAGGCAGGTCGGGTAAAGGTCAGCCCGGAGGTTCGGGACAAGGCGACCCCGCAGACGGTGACGGCGATGAAGACGGTGAAGGAGGCGAAGGTGGAGAAGGTCAAGGAGAGGGAGAAGGAGAAGGCGAAGGCGAGGGCGAAGGTGAAGGAGAGGGTGAAGGCGAAGATGAAGACCGTGATGCTTACCAAGAAGGCCAAGATAACGCAGACAATGTTTCCGATGACTTGAAAGAGAAGATGAAGGAAAAGATGAAAGGTCAAGGCGAACCCGCAGACGAAAGCGGCCCTTCAAGCGGCCCCGCACCCGATGGTAGCGAAGGTGGCGCACCCGCAGACGACCCCACAGGCGAAGCAGGTAAGGGAACAGGCGATGGTGACGGAACACCCTCTCAAGGAGAAGGTGGACAGGGCGATGGCGATTCTCAAGGCGGTCAAGGTCAAGGTGATTCCGATGGTTCGGGAGAGGGTGGCGATGGCGATGCTGATGGCGGAGAAGGTCAAGGCGAAGGTCAAGGAGATGGTGACGGCGAAGGAGAGGGCGAAGGCGAAGGCGGAGATGGCCCATGTGATACTTGCGGAGAGCAGGGTCAAGAATGTGCTTGCGATAGTCCTTCCGAAGATGGCGACACTCAACCAACAGATGACCCACAAGATGCAAGCGGGGATGGCGGCGATTCAGATAATGAGAGTGGAGATTCCAACGATTCCGATAATAATTCCGATTCTTCCGATTCAAATGGGAACGAAAAGGGCGATAAAGGAGATAAAAGCGGAGATTCTTCCGAAAGTGGCGATTCCGATGGCGGAGAAGGTGATGATGGAGAGGGTGAAGGTCTTGGCCTCCCGCCCGAAGATAAAGAAGCACTACAACAATGTGTTGAAGAAGCCGAAGACGCAAGGGATTCTGCCGAAGAATCTATGCAACAAGCAAATGGTTCCGATGCACGAAAAGATGCCCAAGACGCTCGCCGTGCCGCAGATGAAGCACAGGAAATCGTGGACAGGGGTAATGGGAATCAAAAAGACCAAGATTTAGCAGACGAAGCAGAAGAATACGCTCAACAGGCAGAAGAATATGCAGATTTAGCAGAAGAATTAGAAGATGAAATCCAAGAATTATTTGAAGAAAGCGGTCTTGATGAAGAAGATTACGAGGACTTCAAAGAAGGACTCCTTAGTGAGTTATTTGGTGAAGAATCCGAATTTAGTGAAGAATTAAGTGAAAGGGAGAAGCGAATACAAAGGAAGATTGCTCGCCGTATTAGAAGGATGAAAGAGCGTGATACTGTTCGATGTGTTAATTGGGAAACAGGTGAAATCAAATCCTTCCCACCAAATGAAACCATTGGTGATACATGGATTGAAATTACCTCATTCTTCTCACCCTTTGAAACAAAGAATGGCAAACAAATTGTGGTTGATAGAACAATTGCAGGTGCGGTTGAAATGGCGAAGGAACTCGGTATCAAGGTATGGCATTCCGATAAAAAGGAAGCGAAGTTTGAATCCAATAGGGCCGATTTCGTGGATGCACTCAAAAAGATGCGAATGTTCCAAGTCAGTTCCACAGGTAAAATGACCCATGACGACATAACACTAATCACATATTGATTCGTTGCCTTTAGATAACGGGAGCGACAATCTATCCTTATGTCTTCCGAAGCATGGAAAGAGGAATGGAACAAGTTCACTCCCGAAGCCATTGAGGAAATGAAGGAGTATTCCGACCAAACCCACCTCCACCGTGAATGGATGAGTTATGTCTATGAGAAGGATGGCAGATACCATTTAGGGAAGCCGTCATACGGTGATGAGTCCCGAATCGAAGTGAATCCTAACGAAAAGGCAAAGGAAGATTCATCCAAAGGATTATCCGAAAGCCAAAGATTGTGGACAATTCACGGACACCCTCTCAAAGACGGTAAAATCTATACAGGTCGCCAATACTTTTCCTCAACAGATATTCTTCAAGAGTTTGTAAAGTCAAGGGACAACGATGAAAAGGTCGTTCAGTATGTC
>Ga0080013_1000329_pt1 | contig 67375 bp, 64 predicted proteins | sample ETNvirenome_6_85_FD_69236 | JGI IMG/M metagenome (GOLD analysis project Ga0080013, IMG submission 69236) | Marine viral communities from the Pacific Ocean - ETNP_6_85 (SPADES assembly) (version 2) | ecosystem: Environmental > Aquatic > Marine > Oceanic | place: Pacific Ocean | collected 2013-06-19 | reverse complement strand
GTATGCTCCAAAGCTCATAAAAGCATCTTTACCACTTTCGCCATCGGTCAGATCACCAAAGTGTGTGACGACTTGGGCGCCATCACAGTCGATGGTATAGGCATAATCCACCGTTGTATCTTCGACGCGAAATTGCCCCGGATCGCTTTTAACGTGCAGGGTAGTTTGAGGATCGGTTGTTCCAATCCCGACAGCATCATCTTTAGCAAAAAGAATGGCACTCGCGCTGGGGCACAAGGTTATTGTGTCTTGTCCGAAGTCAATGTAAGTTGCGGCGCCCAGCCGATCATCTTCAAAATATATATCGCCGCGGCGAACACTACCTGTGGTAAATTTGTAGCTCATTCAATTTTATCCTCCATCATATATAGTCTGCTCCCCATCTTCAAACGTAATAATTGTGTGGTTTGTTGGGTGAGATTTCACATGAATTTTGACAAAATCATCAAAAGCATCAAAAAAGGCGATGGAACCTCGTGGCGCGGGGGTTAGCCAATGGATTACTGTGTGCCCCGTGGCGAATGTTGCGCCCTCTATTACCACCCCTTCGCCAGAAATGCCTGTTTCGTCATGTGGCCGACAAACAGTAAATGTCCTGATACCTTCCGGTGCGCGGTTGCTTGGTCGTTTGGGCTTTAGATCTTCAGGTTCTGTCGCCAGTTCTAATAGCTGCTCACTATCTATTTCACTCATTGGGTCTCACCTCTGTTTTCTTTTCTGAATTCTTTTTGCGTTCAAATTCCACGCGCAAATTCATAAGTTTTTCTTTGATATCACATATTTTTGATTCAATTGAGTTTATCTTATCAAAAATGGAGATATAACAATCGTTTTGTTTTTTTGCCATTTAATTAGATCCCTACGGTGCGAGCATCACTTCCCATCTTACTCTAAATAGAGGGATGACCCACACAAAGTTCTCTAAAACTTCAATACCAAACCGGGTTTCCCCAACATCCAGGGCCAGAACATATCCAATGAGTTTTCCATCGGATGAAAAAACGCCTGATCCTGACGAGCCAGCCCACGCAAAAGAATCAATAAATATTGCTTCATCCGAATCAAATCCTATAATTTTTCCACCAAAGGTAAGTGGCCCTGCATTGTTCGGAAATCCGGTATAATAAATTTGGTTCATTGCTGAAAGTTTTTTTGTCCATTCTCGATTTTTTGGTATATCCTCTGGGATTTGAAGGGGCTCGCGGCCTTCTATCTCCTCTGTCTCCATGATGATATAGTCTGTATCTATATCAATTAATGTAAAATTAATACAGCTTACCACCTCCTCGTCTACTATTATTTTTGTGGTCGTACAGTCACCCAAGATGCCATGAAAAGTAGTAAGCACGTAATGTCTATCCTCGTGAGCAAAATAGATGCCGCTCGATGCTGACATGATGCCAGTTAATAACTCCATAGACGCCACTTGGACGGCGCTTTGCCGAGACTTAATTAATGCTTGTCTGTCTGTTTCCTTTAATTCGCTTGAAACATTGGCGTAATGAGTAATAGCTTCACTACTCGGAAGCCGCAATGATTGTTGGGCGCTATAGTAACTTCCGTAAAGAACCAGCGCAAGAAGGCCCGAGAAGCTTAATGTTAGCGCCAGTCCTTTTAGAAGCTTTTTCAGCATATTTCATTCCTACACTTGTCTTTGATAACTTAAAAATACAGGCAGTTCTTCAAGGCCTGCCTTTTTTGCAAACCAGACTAAATCTTCATTGCCTGTGATTTTAACTCTGCCGTTCTTTCCTATGGCTACGAATACCGGATTGCGGGCGCCATCCTTAATGAATTCTTGATACTTGGTGGGGTCTTTCAAGTCGTCTTTAAGACGCTGATAAACCGAATCAAACTGTTGATATTTAGCGTCGAAAACATCGCGGGGATGGCGGCTAATGCGCGAACAATAAGGCCACAATTCTTCAACCGGCAACATAACATGATATTGCATATCGTTTGTGTTGACAGGAAAATCATATAGCTGGACGCCGCCTTCAGCCCAATCATCTGCAATTGATTGCAATGTTGAGCGGGGTGTGGGCATTACCGAGGCAGGCGAAGCTCGCTGGGCTCCCAGAGAACCTGCAACTCCTCCGAAATTACTCATTCCAAAAGCGCTTCCGAATCCTTGCTCTTGAAGCTGCTTTAATCCTTCTCGAATATCGCGCACATTACGGATGGTTCCTTGCACGTTGGTTTGATAAACTGCTGACCAATCAATAACCTTCAAGCCTTCGATTTCTCTCATCTGGGGAAGCAAAACATTATCTCGATATTCAATACGGTTTTGACCTCCCAAAAGCTCGTACTTAATTTCAAAAACTACATAATCTTCGGTGGGCGTAATCGGTCGTTTGGTATCGGCCAGTGGGCGCACGGTAGTGACAGCAGGGATGCCCCGAATTTCAGCGCCAAGCTCGGAGTCAGAACCACCAACACCATCAATAACACCACAACCTACGCGGATCCGGTAAATTCGTAAATCATAGTTAGGATCGGTTTTCTTTTCCAGCAGCTTTTGAATTCTCTCCAACTGTTCCTCTTCATATTGTTCGGGGGTTTTGATCCACGGGGGCAGCTCTTCTTGAAGGTTAATGTTCTCGCTCAATGGGGCCGGAGGCTCGTTGATTTCCGCATCTTTTGCGATGCCCCATTTATATTGAGGCCCCCAGGCGCCGCCGATTCCTTTGCCTCGGAAGCGGTATTCTTCTCTTACGAAATTATTCCAGTCTAACGGCATGCCTAAGTTTTGCTGATCTTCTACTTCAATCTCAATATTATACAGCGGGGAGGCACCCTGGCTCATCGGATAGAGATAAGTATTAATTGCCACCACTCTTTCGACAACACCCATTTGATCCCAATTATCGCGGATCCAGTGTGCTATAGATGTGGCTTTTTTTGATAGGGGATTGTCGCTGGCTGTTTCGCCATAGCGCCGGTCTATTGCACGAATATATGTCTGAGCCATAGAGCCATCCACCATGTCTTGACGGTCCCTTCTGGCTTCGTCCTCCGCTTTTTCAACCGGCAAGCTGAGAATTTCATCAGCGGCTTCGAACACTTGTTCAGGATTGTCGTTCAAATATTGTGCGAAGTCCACAGCAGTATTGATTTGCTCCTCACCATCATATGAATCAACCATGATGCTCAACATATATTGTAGTAAAACGCCCTGGACGCCACCGCCCTCATGATACATAATTTGAGGAACGATCACAAATCGTAAGTCGTTTGCGATATTGACGGCTTGGGGTGTCCATTGATATTCTCGGCCAAATGGAAGCTCCTCTTGACCCTGGCGCGCGACTCTTTGGCTCATTGCGGCTTGGGCGCGGAGTTGTTGCGCCATTTGTCTATTGAGAGAGTCTCCTTCATACCTAAGATTATAGTGAGGATTCCCCTTTTGCAAACCGGGCCAAAGTCTCCCAAGCTCTTTGGGTATATCCCGGGTCGGCCCATAATAGAAAACGTCTCCCGGAACCTTTATATTGGAAGGAATGATTTGCAGCCGCTGGTCTTTGGGGGTGTCAGGATCTCTACCAGGAGGGTTTTTCGGATCAAACTGAAACAGAATCTTATCGTGGTCTAAAGTAATCTTCCAATTATCGAGCCTTTCTTTAAGCTCGTCAGTTCCCATTCTCTTTCTTTCATCATCATAGAAAGTTTTGGTTGCGTAGTGGTTTTCAACCAGATTCGTGCGAAGAAGTCCGCGGTATGCAGACTCATTGTCATCGACATCCGTTTGTATGCTTCGCGCAAAGTCTGCGAAGTCTTCGGTGGAGTGGTTGTTCTTCATCACCGCGCCTACCCACAATTCAAGGTGTGCGGTCTTTGTCTCCGGTGTGTCGATATCGTCGCCGCGTATTCGGCCTGTCTTCATGGCAACTGTCCAGTACGTAGCATCATGCTGCTCCACCTCATGATCCAGGTTGTCTAAGATTTCCTCGGTGCCAATCTCGTCCATAAACTCTTGTTGCTCTGGTGTGATGCTCGCCCATCCCCAGAAGCTCTCTCGGGCAGACTCAGGCTCCTGCCTTTTTGGAATACGGTTGATATCGTGCAATTCATTTTCATCTCTCTTGTCCATGGGGATCCATTTACCATCCAGCACGTTTATGTTAGGCCACCCGAGATCAACTTCTGCTCGTATCTGGACGAATGCGTCAAAACTTACATCGTCGGGGCGTCCTACATCGCGATCCACCTCAAACCCCAATATGTAGCGTTGTTCATGATCGGCAAAGCGATCTTCAAGCTCTTGCAGTTCTCGTTCCATCTGGTCGACACGAGACTCAACAGTGCCCACAAATTTTATGTCAGGATTTTCATCACGTAGCCAGCTAATCATTTCCATGAAGGCGGAGGGGTCTTCGGAGTGCTGGCCCTCTTCTTCCACGCTGTCTACGTTGTGGGCTTGAAGAAACGCACTAATATGGGGCCAAGTATCTTCATCGGGTGGTTGATTATAGCGCCCTTTAATCTGATAAACGGTGTCGTGGTCCACACTATATCCTATCGAGGCAAACGAGGAACTTTCTTTGCGCCCGGGGAGGTGCTTGCGGAGTGAATACATCATAGAACCCTCCCCAGACGTGGCGCCGCAGTGTCCCATTCGTTCCGCCTCAATAGGACAGTCGTCTTGTTCGGTGTCATACCAAAAATAGCCATCGTCCAAGCGCATTATAATCTGATCGGGTTTTTCCTGCTGGGCCAAGAAGTGGCCGGCCACATGCATGGCTTCGTCGATATTCCTTTTAGCAACGGTTTGATAGTTATCAGGATGATGATTTAAAAAGAGGAACACATCTCGATATTGATTCTTAAAGCGTTCAAAAGCGCTTCTTAATACCTCTCGACATTGTAATTGAACATTTTCAACATCCCTGGAAGGAAGGCCTTGGTCGCTTAAGAACCCCAAAGATTTCTTAAAGGTTCGGTTCCAGCTTCCAAATCGATGCTCCTCAACCGAATTGGCCATCTTCTCTAGTTCGTTATATATTTTCGCGCGGTTTGCGACTGCCTCGTCTTTCTTGCCCGCGGGGAATGCGTACTCTAGTTCGAACTCTAGTTTCTCTTTGAATTCTTGAGCAAATGCTTCAGACGCCTTTTCGTTGGCGCCGCCTTCCCATGGATTCACCCCAAGATTCCACAGGCGCGTGGCTTTCCATTGGTTTGCCGCCCACACTTTTCCTTTTTCAGGTGTTTTGTCTAGCGCGTCTTCGAAGAGATCGATAATAATCTCGGGCAATCCTATGTCGCGGAGACCTTCTATTAGTATCTCTTCATTAAGATACTGGAACCATTTATCGGTTGCGTAACTCATATAATTTTTACCTCAACACTGTAAATAGTTGCTTATTTTACATTACTTCCAAAAGAGTTGGACTCCCATAATCATACAAGATAAAAGAATGCATATCATGGTTTTGGGTGTGAAGGGAGATTCATTCATCAGCCACCACGTTAAAAGCGGAAACACCATGTAGGATGCGGCGAACGCGGTGAGGCGCGAACTCCACAATTCTTGTGTAGCTTCAACCAGAAACTTGGTTCCAAACCAAAAAGAAAGTCCTACGGGCACAGCATAAATTAAGACGGCCAGAAAAGGTTTATCTTTCCACCACTCCCACACAAACTGTGAGTTAAGCTGGAACCACGCTAGTGTGTGGCCCAAACAAAAGCAAAGAATTCCTGCCATCATTTTAGAAGTTAGCAATTACTAATTCCTCCCACAATTTTGAATTTTCCTGTGGATTTCCATATTTATCGAGCCCTACAATATTGTATCCATCATACAACTTCAATAGTTCGGCATGAAAACTATAAACCACAATCCATTTTTGGTTTGTATCCATTTCTTTTAGTGTAGCCGCCAATGTTTTATGGTTTACTATGGTGGTTTCATAGCCTCGGCTCTTACCATAATCAAATAAATTATAGTTAAACTTTCCGACAGGCACCAACAAATAATCAGCAGTTATATTCTGAAGAGTTTTTACAAACTCACTTTCCTTATCCAGAACGATATGAAAATTTGGAGGATTAAATCTTTTTAAATACGACAGTGCGATAGGATTAAAGTTTTTATCGCTAAGTTCGCCGCTTGAAATCAAACCGGTGCTAGAGCAACGGTTTAAAAGGAAAAACAAGCTGGAACGCAAATAAGGATCCCTATAGGTAGGCCACGTTTCCTGAAGAATAGGAAACATGTGTTCGCTCTCAAAAGTAAACACCGGAGAAGACACAATAGCGTGAAGGCGCTCGGCGTCTTCTAAAGCGCATTCCCAAAATTCATGAATAAGCGGCTTTATAGTGTGGGCACATATATATCGTTGGCTCTCGGCTAGCGTAAACTCCAGATCGCCGGCGTAAAATAAAAATGAATGAACCATGCTCCCTTCCGGAATGATTTTTTTTAGGAAGGTTGCGCATTTGAATTGATTTAAAGAGTCTTTAATCGGAGACTTCATTCGAAGACTCTCCGTTAGTGAAGTTATCTTTAAAATCGTCTAATTTTTGTTGTAGGTTTTCTAAATCTTCTTGGGGGCTCGCGGGAGCAGTCCGATAATTAAGATAGCCAGTTACAATGTTAGTTACATCATTTAATATAAAGTCTGCTTTAGCAAGTGCCTGCCTTACTTCGTCCAAATCTTCTATGGTCTGCAGCGATAAGAGGGCGGGATTTTTCAGAGTTTTTTCTAATTCCGCAATCTCTAAGTTGCTTGATGCCTTTTGTAAAAGCCGTTCCACTTCGCTTTGTAGTTCAGATAATTCTACAGAATATTGTATATTTACTCGCTGACTCATCTTACCCTCGCAACAATTGCTTGCTGTCGGTGTTTAGCTGCTTTTCAATGATCTCGGGGGAACCGACAACTATAATTTCAGTTCCAGTTTGCCCTCTATTAATGGTAAGCTTTGAAAAACGGTGGTTGTTATCAAGTCCTGGCGAGATTCCGCCAGTTTCATTTAACTTCTGCATACTTCGTTCTTCTCTAATCATTACTACATGTTCAGGATTGACTAATATTTCTCGTAATGTAAACTTTTGACTAGTTGTAAAAGTTCCTGCACTGCAAATTTCTGTAAGTTTAATTAACATTTTTCCTCCATTGGATATACGTGGCGACTCTGCGCTAGCATTTCTCGACCCTTTACCCACAGCAAAGCATGGCGGGGGTGCTTGTCCCCCAGATAGATAGCTGCTATTGGTTTCTGGGTGGTTATAACATAGGGCTCGTGTTCATTAAATAACTGAACCGCCTGGGGGATATAACACAAATCACCTTCTTTCATCATTTTTACTCCGTTTGTATGATCCCAAAGTTTGTGGTAATTAAAGTTCCGGCGCAGCTAGCGGCGTTTTGCAACGCTGTGCGCGTGACTTTAACAGGATCAATAATACCAATTTCATAACAGTCTACCAGTTCAGAAGTTCTAAAGTCCCACCCCTGGGCATCATCAGCTTGAAGAACCTGCTGGATAATAAGGTCTGCGGAGCCTCCCGCATTGAATGCCATCTGTTGCATTGGGGCGCGGCATGCTGCTTTTACAATAGAAATACCCAGAGCTTGATCACTGTTATCAAGTTCTGAAAGCTTAATGTTTTCTACGGCTCGCAGGAGGGCTGTACCTCCTCCGGGCACAATGCCTTCTTCTTGTGCGGAGTTTACCGCTTCGAGCGCGTCTTCAATGCGATGCTTTTTCTCAATCATTTCAACTTCTGTCGCTCCTCCTACTCGGATGACACCTACACCAGATGCCAATCTTACAATACGGTCTTGGATTTTTTCGGCGTCAGAAATTGATTCGGTTTCCTTAATCGCGTTTTTAAAACTAGTGATTCTCTCTTCAACTAATTCAAAATTAGCATTACCACCAACGATGGTTGTACTATATTTATTACTCTCGATAAAATTTGCACTACCAAGATCGGTTAATTTTACATCTTCTAGTTTCTGGCCACTTTCCCGCGTCACAAAAGTTGCGCCCACCGACAATGCCAAGTCGTCTAAAATACTGCGTCTTTCTTCTCCATAGTACGGTGCCTTGATAGCTGCGATCTTTAAGGTTCCGCGCAGGGCGTTCATAATCATAGCTGCGAGAGCCTGACCTTCTACTTCTTCAGCAACAATAATAAGAGCACGACCTTCGCGTGCTACCAACTCTAACAACGGCAGAATGGGTTCGACCGAAGATATCTTATGGTCCGTTACAAAAATCAACGGCTCGTCGTGATGCATCATGGAACGGCGCTCGTCGGTTATAAACGCACCAGCGCAAAAGCCAATCGGCAACTTAAACCCTTCAGTTATATCTAGGGAAGTTTCTAGCGAGCGTGATTCTTCAATGGCAATAGAGCCATCTTGTCCAACTTTGTCAACTGCCATAGCTATAAGCTCACCTATTCTTAAATCATTATTAGCAGAGATACTGGCAATGTGCGTAATCTCTTCGGTGCTAGTGACGGGTGTTGACATGTCACCCAGTTCCTCCACCACCATTTTAACAGCCGCGTCGATACCGCGTTGCAATTCGATGGGCGATACTCCCGACGCTATATAACGCTGGGCTTCTACTAAAATAGCTCGCGCTAATACTGTGGCCGTTGTCGTTCCATCGCCCGCATCACTATTAGTTTGGACGGCTGCCTGTTTAATAATCTCTGCTGCCGCGTTCTCAAATGGATCGTCTAACGCAACAAAGTGTGCGACGGTTACACCGTCTTTTGTAATGAAAGGAGTCTGCCCCTTCTCTTGTAGAAGAACGTTTCTGCCGCGTGGTCCTAGCGTGGATGCCACGTTGTCGGCCAGTGTGTTAACACCGTTCATAATCTTCTGCTGTAATTCTCTTCGGCTATTATAAGCTCTACTCAATTTGCACCTCTATTATTATTATAACCTCTCGACTATGTTATGTCAAGTCTTAATAACAGTATTTACTTCATTTTTTAGAATGTCTGCATCTTGCTTGGCTTGAAGACCGACTGCTTTTCTGTTTTGATCTTTGGCGCCAATAAAATATTTATTAATGTTCTCGGATAAATCGCCCAGGGCGTTAAAGATTGCGACAATACTTCCGTTGAGGCTCTGGGTATATTCCTCGGCCTTCCCCTTTAATAGTTCTGGATCTAGATCCAAGGTGCCCTTGTAGGATTTCGATCCATCCGGGTTCGTTAAGTTTCTATACACAGTAGGGCTAATTGACCACTGCGCTCCTCCAACGACCTTGCTGCCATAACCCTTTGTATCTTTTAAGGCCGCAAACACTTGCCGACTAATGTCAGCCTCGGAGGAAAATTCGCCTCTAATTCGTTCATACTCTTCGGCCGAAAAAAGCTTAGCAGAAGCGACGTCTTGCGTTTCGCCAGTGGCCATGTAAACCAATAGTTCATCATCGCCAGAAAAACGAGTTGGTTCGGTAATGTCGCTTCCGTCAGCAAGTTTAAATTTCTTCATCCCTCTTAATGCGGCCAGTGCAGATGTGGGGTAGATATTTTTTTCAGGGTCAACGTTAAAGGCAGTCTTTCTAAGCTCGGATGCTTTTTTTGGTACCCAGCCATAAAGGGGAATTTCTTTGGGCGCTCCGATGAGGTTTAAGAAATTCTCGCGAGTAATGGTAAATTCATAAAAGTCTAATTTACCGTTCCAGCCTTTCGTGCCTTTGTCGGCGTCCTTAATGACGATTAGATAAACTATAGAATCAGATTTTCGTTGTGGCGCAGGATCCAAAAAGAAGTCCACAAGGTTTTTATAAGAACCATGGACAATGCCGCCCTTTCTAAGAACCTTCAAGCTGTAGGGAACAATGGCAAAATCCTGTTCGGCTGCTTCCCCATCTTCTTTACCGCGTGCTTGCTGTAACTGTATAAAAAGCTGGTTGTCTTCAATCGGAAGCGACCCGGTTGCACCAACATCCTCGGGATCATCAACCTGAATGGAAGTGCCTCCGAATAGGGCTGCGAGGAAAGCTTCAAAAAGAAAGCCCGTAACAGATGCGCCATAGTCACTAATGATGCTGGCGAAAGTATCGAGAAAGATCAGATACGACATGATCCTAGCGATGTCTCCCTCACCAGGAGGGGGCGCTTGCTGATCTACGAAGGCTTTTACGCTTTGGATTTTGGCTTCGACAGTAGGGCCTTCAATGTTTCTCATTAAAGACTCCATAATTTCGCGATCACCGTTTTCTGTTTTACCCCAAAGTTCTGTAATTTTAATGACGGGTCTTCGTATAACGGTCACATCGTCGGATCTGGTGCTCTCATCTGTTGGATCTTTTTCTTCTGCTTCGGATAGCACATAGCCAGTTGATGAAAAAGTGCCGATGGCCTCCATCGCCTCTTCAATCATTTCCACCAACGAATTTGGATCGATGACCTCTTCTAGTGTTTTGTTGTATTCTTCTATTAAAATTTCGCGCAAATCCGACATACTTTGTTCCCTCATATAATAATGTCTGCAATACCTAGTTCGACTGCTTCTTCTGCTGATAAATAGACATTAACTTTTCGTTCGAGCATCTTTTTCAGTCTTGATTTTGTCATTTTTGTTTCTGCGACCAAACAATCTGAATACATTTCTTGCAATTGTTCGATTGCTTCCATTTCATTTAACATATTGTGCAGGTTTCCCTGGTTGCCTCCCACCACCGTGTGAAGCATAATTCTGCAGTTTTTTGCGATCTTTCTCTCGCCCTTTGTTCCCGCAGCCAAAAGCAAAACGCCGGCTGACATAACTTTGCCAAGACCAATGGTGTGAATCTCGCTATCTTCTCTCACAATTCTCATTGTATCATACAACGCAAACATATCGTCGGCGCTTCCACCATAGGTTGAAAGATAAAACTTGATGGGCTTCTTCTTTTCTTCGTCCTTGGTTAATCTATTGACTTCGTTCAAATATAACAAAGCATGAACCAAATCTGCTATTTTCTCCTCTACTACATCTGCGAAAAGACCGATCATATTTAACTCGGGCTCGGGTGGGGCGTCTTTGTCTTTGAGAGAGGCCGGGTCAAAAAATATTATCTTTTTCTCCTCTTCTTCTTCATCAGTATTGGTGATAAAGTTAGTTAAAGCGCTCTTGATTTTGTCAATCATTATTGCTCCTTGTCGATTGAAAGAAATTGTGCCACAAATTCCTTGTGCTTGTTTAAGTATAACATACTAGAGTCCCAATCGTCAAACTCTAATAATGGTTTAAAAGATTTTGAGTGACACTCGACTATTTCAGTGATGGCTTTTTGTTTATAGATGGCAAGCTCATCTTCGTGCCGATGGATAAACGCCATGATATTATGGGAACTTTCTTTGGAGTCCCGCATTTTTTCTGCGCGATATATTTTTGAGTAAGCATAATGTTCAATGCCTCTCACGATAATTCCCAAGCTTATTAATTGAGAGGTTTTAATTAATCGGAAGCTACTCCTCGTAGCGTTTAAAAAATAAAACGTCTTGCATGTAAAGTATCCGAATAAATAGGCTAGCACAAACAGGGCCCATTCCATATAACCACCTTTAAAAAAATAACCATCAGAGAGAAAGTCACTGATGGTTATTATAATCGCTCGCTGTTACTTTGTCAAGTTATTTCTTTGCAGTGAGTCTCGCAAAAATTCTTTCAGCTAATTGATCGCTTACTTCTTCGCGCTGCTTTTCGGCAACTAAGCGTGAAGCAACACGACGGGCAACCTCAGCGACGATGGCTTCTTGCTCTTCGGCTACCTTCTTCGCTTGTTGGGGGGAAACGCCGCCTTCCTTCCACCACTCTTCCTCGCTTTTTTTCTCCGGATCATCCTCAATTTCTCCGGGCATCCGAGACGAACGGCCGCGGCCCGTTTCTGTGCCAGTGACGCCCGAGGTGCGTTGAGAAAGTTTCCCGGGACGTCCCGTTCTTTCTTCTTCGATCTCTTGGCCTTCTTGATAGTTGCGCATTCCTGGCTCTTCTTCAACATCCAATTCAGCGCCCATTTCCATTTCCACGTCATCGGGTGCGCCTTCAACGCCGGGCTCTTCCAAGTCCATTTCTACATCAGCATCTACTTCGAGTTCTTCACCTCCTTCTACAGATGCATCAACACCAAGGCGGTCAGCAAGGAGATCAACTAAGTCACCAAGCAATTCTTCACGCGCCTCTTCGGGGATATCCAGGAGAGGATCGCCCTCGTCTTCAAGGTCGCCCTCTTCGGGCTCCATTCCCATATCCATGTCGGGAGGCATTTCGTCGCCTTCGGGCGGCCCTTCTTCGACGCCCACGTCCAGAGCTAATTCTTCTTCCTCTGGTTGTTCACTTAAATAAGTTTCGGTGAGGGGTGTTAGATTAGCAAGCTTCATAAAGTGCCGAATCTCGCCCTCTGTTAACAGTTTCTTACGAGCCATTTAAAATTCTCCTTAAGCCAAATTCTTGAACTCAAAAATAAATAGTAGGATTGTTCATTAAACACCTAAAAAAACGCACAATTAAAGTTCTGGATGCTCTTCTGCGATGAGATCAAAGATGTCTACTACCTGCTGTTCGGAGAGGCCTAGGTCGGTTAGTTTTTCTTTTCCTGTCTGCCTAAGTTTTTCAGATTTAGCCACGCGGCTTTTAGATTGAGGCTTCACTTCATTTATAAAATCGTGAATCCTGTCATCATTTTCAATGTATCCCGTAATTAAGTGTCGAAAGAAAGCGGCCTGCGATAAGCCATCGTGCTTCAGTCTAATTAAAAGCTTTGCATGTCGGTGGTCGTTGTCAGTAAAAACAATGCGCTTGGTTAAGTTGCCATAATCTATTTCATTACTCACTACCACTTCCTTGTATTAATATGCGTGTGGCTTTCCGACAAACTAGATGTGGTCTGTTCAATAAACTCTGCTTTGGACTGCAGTTCTTCAATTGACCTTGCGCCGCTATACGAGAGGCCCGACCGAATGCCTCGTTCTAATTCTTCAAGAATAGTCTCAACCTTTCCACCATATGGAACACGCGAGGCAATACCTTCTAGCGAAGAATATTTTCCGCGCCAATCTGTCTGCGCCTCTTTGCTGGCCATTCCTCGATAGGATTTCCATACGCTACCGTTAGCTTCTCTAAAAATTTCTCCTGGCGCCTCAGCCGCACCTGCGAGCAGGGAGCCACACATTACTGCGTCGGCCCCCGCGGCGAGAGCTTTTACCATGTCGCCAGAATTGCGCAAGCCGCCGTCAGCAATGATGGCTACGTCCCGATCTGTTTGCGCGCAATCTAAGATTGTTTGTAAGCCAGGAAGGCCATGGCCCGTTTGAATTCGCGTTGAGCAAATGGAGCCCCCGCCAATATTGCACCGCACAGAGCTAGCACCCCAATCAGAGAGATCGTTAATCGCCTCCAAGGTTGCAACGTTGCCTGCCATAATATGAATGTCGTAATCAAACATAGTGCGTAACTGTTGTAAGGCTGCCTTCATTAATATATGGTGCCCGTGGGCTACGTCTATGCAGATAAATGTTGCGCCGGCTTCAGTTGCTGCAATGGTGCGGTCAGTATAATCTCCCGTAACTCCAACAGCGGCACCAATATTAATCTCGCCGGCATTATCTGTTGCTATAGCAATATGGCGCGCTTGTTCTTCTATCGAATTATATCGATGAACAATGCCCGCGGCTCCTCTTTTGGCCAACTCCACAGCCATTGGTGCAGTGGTCACTGTGTCCATTGGGGATGAAAAAATTGGCGTTTGTAATATTAAACCATCGCCTAGGTCTGTAGAGATATCAATCTCCGAACGTGATTCGATATCGGAATATTGGGGTGACAATAATACATCGTCATATGAAATTGTTTTACGCATTAGGCATAACTCTCGATGAAATTTTTGATATCGCTTCTCCGATACCATGTATCTTTGTGAGGTTTCTCCGGGTCGCTCAAGATTTTAACTTGGGTTTGCGGAGGGTCTGCAATCACCATTGCGATTGTGGGAACCCCATTAAACTTTAACTGTCTTTCAACCTCGGGATGGTCATCGATGTTGAATGCAAAAAAATAGACGCCTTCATAATCAGACGATATCTCTTCATAAAAATCCTTTAAAGCATGACAGTAGTGACACTCATTAGAATAGAACTTAATCAAGCACGTAGCTGCTTCTCTGGTCTTGCCATCAAGCAAGTTGTTCAATGCCTTAATCGACAATCGTTGTACTGTCATCTTCTTGCTCCTTTTGTTTCATATATTCTGCGACCACTTTCTGCGCTTTGTCCCAGCAGTCCGGACAATAAAGACGTACTGTGTCTTTATCTTCTCTTACAACTACGTTCCACGACTCTACCATGACTTTATCTTGCTTGTCAAACGGCTTTACACAGGCGTTACATTCGTCTGGTAGCTGGTTGAACTGGAAAATTTTTTCCGACAGATTTTTAGTACTATCCTCCCCTAATTGTTTTTCCATTGCGCGCCTTTGTTTTCTATTCATCGGTTGATTCCCTCCACCCATCCGGGAATCATTCTTTGTGTTCCATCAAAAACTACGACTGCAGATGGGAACGGGGCCGAATTTTGACTGTCTCCAAATTTTAAGCGTCCTTTGACAAAGTGAATTTGAGCAGCCTTCATAACATATTCGTGCCAATACTTTGTGTCTGTTCGCGCTGGAATCAACATCACCACTTTAGTGTCTGCGTGCTGCGATTCTTCATATCCCTTTTTAATCCACGCATCAATGCCGCGGCCATATGGGGGGTTAACAAATACAGTGTGTCCTTCCCAACTTTTCTTCAAGCCATCTTCCATTGGTGTATAGAAGTTAGTGCACTTGGTATTATGCGGAGTGGCGCACGGGTCTAAATCAAAAGGCCCGAATCTCCAATCTAGTTTCTTAAAAAAGTCATCGGGTGTTGCCCACTCTCCGCTTTTGCTTGAAAACATAACTACTTGTGTTGCTTTATCCATTATTAATCCTTTGTGTTGCTTTGTTATAATATTCTTCATCTATCTCGCAGCCCACAAAGCTGCGATTAGTATTCTGTGCGGCTACTGCTGTGGTTGCGGAGCCTGCGAAACAATCCAAAACTAAATCGCCTTCATTGGAGTGCTTCTTAATTAGTGCCTCAAACAGAGGAAGACTTTTCTGTGTGGGGTGAAATCGGGATTTTCCCCCTTGGAGGGGATATTCGTATATACCTTTGTCGTATTTGCTATTAAAAGTGGGCTTTGACTTCTTGATGCCGAGCAGTGCGATCTCTCTGCAATTTGTTAAATAATTGACGCTGCTGTTAATTGGTTGTGGGTTTGTTTTAAGCCATTCGATAAAACGAATCTGTTTAAATTTTTCAGTCTCAAGCATGCTTTTAAGATTTGTCAACTTCCACAAATCAAAAAACACAATACAGGTACCACTGGGTTTCAATACGCGATAGAAGTGTTTGATGAACATTTCAAGCTGCTCTATTGTGAATTCAGAGTCCCAGCCGCCATAATTAGTTTTCACTGCGTACTTTTTACCATAAATGCTGCCGTACTTCAGAAAGTCGGCTTTCATTTTTAAAAGCGCCTTGTCTCTATTCTCAGGCTTTACTTGAGATTTTTCGAACCACTCGTTCCACTGTTCTTCTGTCTTATAGTCAAGCCAATCTTGCTCAGTCATAATATTAACAGAACCAAACATATCTTGTGCAGCAACGTGATTAACCCACTTGTCCATCCCAGAATCACGCGAGGTGATATAGGGGGGATCTGTTAAAATAAGGTCTACAGACTCATCCGGTATATCTGATAAGAACTGTAGACCTTCTTGGTGTTTAAGTATAATGCTCACTTTTGGTAATCATAGTGCGCTTGGTTAGAGTTCGCACCCTTTTGCCGGTTTTCAAGAACTGGCATTAGTTCACCATTGCTAGTGTCGTTGGTTCCGCCGTCTTTAACAGATTTTACATGATCAGCTTCATACTTTCCAAAGTAAAGATCTAAAATACTCATTTTTTCACCTGATCTAAGGACGCCCTTTTGTTTGTCATATAGTTCTAATTTTTGAGCCCAAGTAAAACAATCAGACGAATTTCTAATAATGGAAACTACACCGTCTTTTTTAAGATCATCAATATCTTGCAAAAATGCCCACTCAAACAAAGATTTGATATTTTTGTAACACGATGGTGTTCCATAGTATTTTGTCCAATATGTATAAGACTCGTCTTCTAAGTTTTCCTCCAAAACTGATTTAGATTTGTTTTGGGCGTCTGTGTCAATTTTAAGAAACCATTCAAAGAACCCCCTATAGTCATCAATTTTGAAATACTTATCATCAAAAACCTTAAAAGCTTCAAAAAGATTATGAACTTGACCTCTCGTGAGTCTTTTAGAAATAGTTTCTTTCTCAAATTCGTCGTCCAAATTAACAACGTGATTTGTAAGCCTGTTTAGCGCAGATATAGTTTTTGTACTCCAAGCAGCCGTATTTTCATACACATCGTCAAGTTGTGTGCCCTTCAGAAAACCCTTATAATTTTTTTCAATCTTAAGAGCAAGCTGGGCTAGTGTTTCTTCATGAGTGCGCTTATCAATTGGGTCCGAGCCTTTAAAGATAAAGTTCGTAAAAAAACTCGAAGTCTTTCCGCCGTACTCACGAATGGTTTGTGCCAAAAGTGTGACCCTCGCTTGACGCCACTCCTGTCCATTCAGTTTTGTTTGGGTATTGAGCGCACGGAACAAGTGACACATATCATTAATTGTTATTTTTCTCAAAATAACGACTTCAATTTTTTCAGTGTAAAGCACGTCGTGCTGTAAGTCCTCAATCATTTGATTAAAACTGACTGGCTCTTCACCATATTCGTCGCTTTGGATTACCAAATCTTCTTTGCCATTAATGAAAGCTACAAGATAACTTGCTGAATTGTTACCATCAATGCTCACATATTTGTGCCCGTTATCCAGTAGTGATTGAAAATATACAATTGATGGCTTGTCATCTATTTCCTTACAATATTTTAAGGATTCCTGTACATCAACGTTAATTATTTTGTTAAAAGTCGAGCCACTAAGAAAATTAGAAATATATGAACAAGCTTGAGATGTTGTCCATCCAGATCCATAATGGTACCCACCAAATCTTTGGAAACTACCATCTAGTTTAGTTTTGTTGTATATTTTCTTCAGCATGAATAGACTTTTCTTTTCACACTTCGCATCATATTTATCAGTCATTGCTGGCATTTTAAATTACCTTTATTCCATTTTGTTTAATTTCTGTCATACATACACTCGCCTTAAGGCGAGGATCGGCTTTTGGTTTCGGATCGAAATAGTCCTTTCTAAGTTGTGGTAAAACTATATCATATACTTGATCGCCTGTCAAGTACCAAGACTCTTCAAGTTTGCCAGTTTTGGCACAAAATCTGTCAAAATAGTGCCGCTTCATATCCTTGACTTTTCTCTTGGTGTATTCTACTTGTTCATTCCATGTGTTTTTATTGGACTGACCCGTATATGCGCCCTTAATATTGTTACTAATGGTAGATTTTCTCTCGGCCGGCTGGAGTTGGGCGCCCTCCATGTAATAACAATCGGGTCCAGACTTTTCCTTGCGTGCAATACAGCCTGTCTGGATAGATGCTATTACTTCTCGTAATTTACGTGGATCTGTCGGTAAACCACGTTCCGTCAATAGTGTAGTAAGATCAATATACAAACCAACAAGTTTAAGATCATCAGCAGTCATCCCGTACTCCCTAGTGCGCCATCACCCCTGTCGCTGATGGTCATTGGATATTCATTATAGAGTGTCTCTGCGGCTGTCTCTTGCGGTCGAAAATGAACCACAGGGGTCAGCACCAGTTGTGCAATTTTTGTGCCGTTCTCAACATATTCTGTGGTTGAGCCGATGTTGTGAAGGTTAATAAAGACCTCGCCTTCATAACCTGAATCAATTACGCAGGCTCCTACAACCAAGCTTCTCTTCGCGGCCATTCCTGACCGGTTTTTTACCTCAAGCATATAGCCATGTGGCACTTCAAACTTCAAGCCAGTTGGGAAGATTTTGCTATCTCCCGGCTGCATCCGCCAGTGAGCGGTGGTCATATCGGGGCAAAAGTATACATCGAGTCCTGCGTCCGAAGGGTTTGCGCGAGTTGGGGTCGTAACCCCTTCCCGCACTTTAGAATATCGTATAATCATGGGGTGTTGTTGCCTCCGCTAATCATTTCAAAGTTCTCCACCACTTCATCGATGTTAAACTTACCCTTGTAAAGCCGATAGGCTTTTACTGCTGCTCGAATTTCGTCGGTATTCAACCAACTGTTCTCGCGGTACTCTGACCGCAGGTCGCGACGTTGATCCTTATAGGGTTCCATCGCCTCTTCAATTGCTGCCAATGAGCGAATATACTCCTTGACATACTTTTTCTTTTCTTCGTGTGAATTGGCCACACTGCCTCCTTTGTTACTTATATAATATAACAAATTCTAGAGGGAATGTCAAGCGTTTATTTGCCTTGACCCCGATATTTTTTCTTGTATCTCTTGCCGCCGCCATTTGGGCCGGGACTACCATATTTCGTATTGGTAGATTGTCCATTATACGTTCGTTTCGGCCTCTTTACTGCCGTTTTATTCTTAGTGTGTTTGCTAGATGCCATTTTTACTCCTATTTAAAGTCAAATTTAACTGTAGCTTCAATTTTCAAGTGTGGGACGTGAAGATGATTTGCAAGATTGTGCTTCAAACACTCGTCAGATTCTAGGAACCAATCTGCGTGTCCTTTTTCATGAATAATATCTAAAAAATAATCTTCGTGATGGCCACAATTTTTTGCCATCATCTTATAAACTTTTTGGTTGAGCCGCTCCGTTTCTTCTGCATCGGCTTTAACCTCTTCTACTTTTCCAATAGTCATTGACGAGACATCATGAATCATCAAGGTAGCGTCTGGGTCCATATAGCGCATACCTTCTTTACCAAAGCTAAAAAGGAGCGCACCACATGACATGGCCTTTCCTTGAACTATTGTAGCAACTGAAATGCGAGAATGTCTTATGTCAGAAATCATTGACATCAAACTATATACTTGCCCTCCATAGCTATCTATAATTATAGGGACCACCGGTTGGCCTGTGTTTTGGGCTTTGCTCATTTTGTCCGAAAACTCTTTTGCGGACGCTTCATCAAATTTTTTGACGCGGATAACAATCGGAAGATCGTCAATGAGTTCTTTATCTTTCAATAAAGGACTAAAATTTTTAATAACATTCATATTATTAACTAGCCCAATAGCCTGAAAGTTCTACCAATTGCATAGGTAGAAAACCCCCATTGCTCATCATACTTTAATCTTGCCATATAAGGTCGGTTCAAGAAGATCGCGTCTTTCTCTGGTTTAACGCCCCAGCAGCGGATTTTGGTCAACTCGTTATTAGAATCAATTGTCTCCACAATCCAATAAAGTTTTCCATTTTTTGTTTTCTTCGGAATAATCTTGCGCGGAATAAACCAGCACACTTCCAAATCGGTATCAAATTCAGAAATGGGAGGAATAAATTTCTCTTGGAGTTTCTCCACCGTTTCTGTTTTAATGACAAGGTTAATCGGGAAGACTCCTGTAAGCTCTGTCTTAAATTGAATGATCTCTTCTTCGGTGAAATCGCCTTCGGGCCGATACAGTTCCAGATTCTCTCGAAACTTCTTTAAGTTCTTCGGACGCTCGACCACACAAGCTGACCAAAAATGCTTTCGACCAGTGAATCTGTCATCCATGATGTTGTCCAGGGCTCCTCCACGACATAGCGCGTCGAGGGCTTTCTTGTTGAATTTGCTATAAGATATTTCTTCTCTAAACAGAAGATCTTCTGCGTTCTTAAAAGGTCGATGCTCAAGAATCTGTTCAATCGCTGACATACCTAGACCCTTAATGGAAGTGAGCGGCTGAATAAGCGTTTTGCCATCTTTGCTAATCTCCCACACGGTTCCAGATTTGTTGATGTCTAACGGAGCGATCTTGAAGCCATACTTCTTGGCGATGTTGATTGCCTTTTCTTTTCTCGTCTCGGGCTCTTTGTCCAAGAAGGCGGCCATCCACTCAGAAGGATAATAATTCCACAGCCACGCGCACTGGTAAGAGATAATGCTGTAGGACACTGCATGCGACTTATTGAAGCCGTATCCAGAGAAATACTCAAACTTATCCCACAAGGCCTCTGCCTTGTCTCTATCGATTCCCTTAGCTGCGCAGCCGTCTACAAACTTAACTCTAAGTTTGGTTTTGATTCCGCCTTTACCAGTTCCCTTTTTAGTGAGAATCTTGCGCAAGAGGTTGCCCTCGTCAAGAGTAAGGCCACCGAGCCTGTGAGCCAACAATGCAATCTGTTCCTGAAAAATCAAGAACCCAAAGGTCTCTCCGGTAATCTCTTGGGACTCTTCGGAAAGATACGATACATATTGGGGATGGTTCTTTGCTTCCATATAATCTGCATCGACGCCAGCCGACAAAGGGCCGGGACGAAAGATGGAAGTTACGGCTGAAATATCAATGATATTGCGTGGTTGTGCTTTTGTACAAAAGCTTTGCGCGCCTTGTTCTGTAAACTGAAATACACCAGCCCACTTGCCTTGATGGAAAATGTTTTCATACACCGCTTGGTCATCAAAATCGATTACATCTGGATGTATATTCTCATTGTAATACTTGAGAACATCTTCAAAGGTTGGGTCTTCGACTCCATGGTGACGACGCAAGATATGCTCAATGCACCCTTCCATCATCTTCAAGGTAGACAGTCCCAATAGATCAAACTTAATGAAGCCCATGGGCTCTAGATGTCGAACGTTCTGACCTTCGGCCCACGGCGCTTGACGCACCCCACCCGAATTAATGAGAGGCATTGACTGATCCAAATCCTCGGCAATCACCACCCCGCCGGCGTGACGCGAACAGGAGCGTACCTGTCCTACAAGGCCCTCAACGCGTGCCTTGACTTCTGGATACTTTTGAAGAAAGCTTTGGAGGGTAACAGAATATTCCATCACCTCTTCCCACGTCGGTGCATACACGCCGGCTTTAATACCGTGCTTCTTCTTAGCTTCGGGCGTTGCTTCTCGAATCATCACACTAGTGACGTTGTTAACCTCTGTAAAGGGGATACCATAAAGCTTTGAGATGTCTTTGATTAGAGATCTCAACTGCAATGTATTCCAATTGGAGATCGGGGCTACGCAATCTTCACCCCACATCTGAACCAACCTCTCTTTAAGCTCCATACTATCAGATACATCATAATCAATATCGGGATAGTCGGTTGCGTCCGAGCGCAGAAACCGTGAGAATAGCAGCCCATACTTAATGGGATCTACCTGCGTAATGCCCAGCGTGTAGGCTACCAGGGAACCAGCGGCCGAGCCCCGGCCAGGGCCAGCAAGCATCTGCTTGGTGGCTTCGTCTGCAATTGCTTTCATTGTCAGGAAATACTTGGAAAATCCGCGGTCATCAATTACATCTAGTTCTTTCTTTAATCTCGCGAGATACTCTTTGTTATCATGGAGGCCGCGTTCACGCAAACCTTCCAAGGCGTAGTTTACCAGCGCTTGCGTAGCAGTGGTGCCGGCAGGCACAACAAAATCAGGAAGGCGCACGGTTGTATCTGGAAAGAAACTTTCAATGCGGTCGTGGGCAATATGGTATGTCTCGGTAATGCTATTCATTACCAAGTCATCATTATACTCAAAGCCCGTGCTCAGACAATAATCTTGATAGCTTTTCCACATTTGGTCGCCGTTCTTGGGATACAGTTCGTATCCAATCTCCTCTACACCCTCGGGGAATTCCGCGCCCTCACCCCAGGATGGAGTTCCTTTCCCGAGCCAACCCAGGCGCTTGTATAGCTCTCTATCCTTCCATGCAGTCTGGTTCGGGTAGTGACTGTCGGCTGTGGAAATCAGCTTCATATTAAACTCTTCAGAAATCTGAATGATGAGCTGGTTAAGTTCGTGCTGCTCTTTAATATTGTTCCACTGTAGCTCTCCATACCAGCGATCTCCGAAGACCGCTTGCATGCGGCGCGTAGTCTCGCGCATGTCATCGAGGGCCGCTTCACGGTCAACACCGGTACGGTTGCCCTCGTCATCATACGTGCCATTCTCCCAGTAGTTTCCGGCATAGACTCCACCGAGACATGCGGAGGCAGCGATGATTCCCTCGTTATATTTCTCAAGCAGCGCATAGTCCATGCGAGGATAACGATAGAAGTTTTCACTCTTATAGCTCTCGGATACCAATTTGAAAAGGTTGTTAAGCCCTGTTTGGTTCTGGGCCAAAAGAATGAGGTGGCGTCTGCGGCGTAAAATATCTTGTACGCGCTTGCTGTCAGTTTCGTCTTCTACGGTTGCGCCTGACGCTGCGTCTTTCTTGGCGCTTCTCGCGCGTTTCTTGTCAGCCATCGCTGTGTCGTATTCTTCGCGCCATTCGTCAATGGAGGGAATGAAGTAAGCTTCGACTCCAAAAATAGGTTTGAAGTCTCTCCCGCCTGCCTGCATCTTTTTGGCGTGCAATACCTGATATGCTAGACCGTTCATATTGCCGTGGTCAGTGAGTGCTAATGCATCACTGCCATTCTCATATGCAAAGTCCATGTGTGCTTGCGGATAGCCAATGGCATCAAACAGCGATCCCGCTACGCTGTGGGCGTGAAGCCCTACGAATTTAATCGTCATTTAGTTTTCCCTCTCTATATACTAATTTAACATGTTTATGGGCTTTAGTCAAGTTATTTGACGGTTTTTGTATAAAATTTTCAGAACCCATAAATAGTTGATATTCTTGCCATTTTGAGATATCATAGTACCAGTCAAGCTCTTCTTTGTGAGCATTCGTCTCGTTAATTTTTTGAAAGACTGTATCGAAGTCAAATTGGCGTGCTGACCACCTTTCATTAAGTGGCAATTTTTTTTGGGGGTATTTTTCTTCGGGGCCTGGGTTAATAAACTCACGAGTGGTAGTTTTGTTGATATGTCTGCGACACTGTATGTAGTCTTCTCCAAACATTGTAAAGGCAAGCGGTACATTATCTTTAACAGTTTTGCCATTATGCGTTAAAAAAAAGTTATTTTCAAAATCTGAAATTTTGGGCCGCAAATTTCTTAGCGAATATACATTATAGGCACTCATTGGAAATGTCACAAAATACTTGTGTGGAATCACCCAGTGGGAGATAATGTTTGCTACCCTCCACGCTGAATTTACGCCATGCAAAGCTGACCACCCGTAGGAGTCTCGCCGGTCTCGGTCTTTGGGATGAACTGGCACGTAGTATATAGGTATTTCCTTGCGCTGTTCACTCGGAAAGATAGCATGTTTTCGCGAATAATATACAGGGTCATAGGCCCACTCTCCTATCACTTTTTTTATGATGGGCGCAAGGTCATCATTGGCGACAATCCAAATGGTTTGACAGCCTGCGATAGCGCACTCAAAGACTGCTTTTTGAATGGCCGTAAAGCCAGGATCTACTGGGAGTAGGCACTCTGGTGTGGTCAAATCAAAATCTGTATGTAAATTGGCTAGTGGTATAATACCGGCAAGATGTATGTGTCTCCCATCACTCATAAGTTTTCTAAAAGTCTATGATATCCCATACAAGCCGATGATAAATCTTTGAGTAGATCTTCTTCTTTAATCTCCGGAGTTTCGATAGTCTCGACGGATGACTGTGGGCGCGCCAGTTCCTTGCGTCTCTCGCGGCCAATGATAGTCGTTCTAAATTTGTAATATTTTGGCACCCCCGTAGGCGAATAACCATTAAACAACCCCTTCATTCCTCGGCTTTCCATTTCAGCTACCATCTTAAATCTCGCCATGGTTTGCGAGTAGTCAAAATCTAATAACTCTGTTTCTGTTAGCCTGGAAACAAGACAAGCATCCTTGACAGGAGAAGCCCCATCAATGCGATCTGTAGGGTAAAACCAGATTTGCTTAACGAATTCATCCGCTGTCTCAATGAAATCGATTTCATGTTTCCCTCCTCGATTGAATGCTATCCAATCATAACACATATATGTGGGGTTGGCAACTATTTTTTCTTCAGTGAGGCCAGTGCAATTGTCATCACCAAAATAATAAGCTTTTTCAAATTTGATCTCAGCTATTTTTGAATACTCGTTGGAACACACTAAAGTTTCTCCCGTGTATCTCATGCTTTCACACAGATCGCTTAACGGCATTTGTCCTTCGAGCGACAGAAGAAACAAGAGCCTTTCCCAAAGTAATTCTTTAGCAGTTCCAACGTTAATGTTTTGATTGTGCGTGACGAGAGAGCGAGAAACATTCTCCAAACGCACACACGAAAGATCCCACGAGGGCTCTAAATAATCAAATCTAAAAGGTCGACGTGGTACTGTGAAAAAAATGGGCAATTTGTTATGGAAGGCATACAAAACAGCCGTTAAATTGCTACCAATTACTACGTCGCCGTATTCAAGAATCATCCTCGCAGACTTCGCTGGCGCTGCTGTATCCACTCTCTTCCTCTTCTTCTACTTCTTGTAAAAGGGCCTTAATATCTAAATTGGCACAGTCTCTTTTGGTTTTGCTCACATGATAGTGGCTAATAAATCCGGAGAAGGAACCATACTTTACATCCTGCTCATAATTGGTAGACGTATTGCCAAATTGTGTGAGGGGTGCTTCATAGGGAATGTCTAGGCCCTCGTGGATTGCTTTCCAAAGTGCCTTTAAGGCTCTAATTTGAACCGGATAAAAATCTAGGTAGGGATCTATATCCTCGCCGTGAACACGAGAATTTTCTACGAGTGCTCTTTCGCCATATCCATTTTTAACATACCAGTCTTGGTACTTGAGATAATAAGCGTTGCTAATCTCCACTCCCACAGAGGCGCGATTAACTCGGGTGCTTCCCGCGTGCCAACATCCATGTTGCATATCAATAGTTTGATAAATGGTTCCATCATTATCAATTAAGAAATGGACTGAGATCCCTTTCTTGTCGAGCACTTGCTGACAGGAGTTAGAACTTAGGCAAACATCCCAATGGTTTACAAACAGGCGTATTTTGCGTGAGGGTCGGCCTGTATAGTCATAGTAGGTGCCGGCTTTAGATTTTTGACCGCCGCTCTCAGACCACAACACAACTTTGTCCCACTTAATTGGAATAAAGTTTCCGTTATAGACGATGTAATTAGAATACGCAGGCGTGCTAGGTTTATGCTCATCTATCTCGGCTTGTCTTTCAGTCCAAACCCTACGAAATGTCATTGGGCCGACCAAGCCATCAGGCGAAAGTCCGCGTTCGCGCTGCCATTTCTTAATGGCGCGTACTAGCTGGTCGTCAAAATATTTCTCTCCAAACCAAGTTGGATCCCATCCCAAATTCGCCCCGGATGATTGGTTATAAAAGTTCTTATCAATGGGCATAGCATTTTATTTTCCTGTTACTCCGACAATATTCCTACAATATAATTATCTAGCACTAGGTTAATTGTCTCATTTTTCACATTAATTTCCTCAATCATCGACTTGTCAACGATGATTTCTGTGCCTACATTGAGTTCCTCTTTAAATCTTACATCTTGTGCCCAACTCACGACCTTAACAACTACATGCTTTTCTTCCGTAGGTTTAAAATCCTCGGGAAGAACGATTCCGCTTGCGGTGGTGGGGCCCGGCGGGGGCGGTACTACTATTTGTAGATGCCTATTTACAGGCTTCAGCATTGGTCACCTCTTTATTGATTACTCTTTCATGAGTACTGAATTCTTTTCTCGTTAAAAAAGCTTCTTCGCGTGCATTGCATTTTTTACAACGCATTGAAACGTTGATGTTTTCGCAAATCATTGCTTCTATTCTGCCTGTGGGTACCCAGTAGCATTCCTTCTGGTTTCCTTTACAGGCTATCTTTATTCTTCTCTCTGCAAGAAGATGATTAAAGTTCATAGTTTCTCCTATAATGTACATGTATCGTTAGTGCAGAATTTTGTTCCCGCACCACCCTCGGATTCATCTATTCTGGCGAGGGGGGTAATCTTAGCAAACATTTTTTCATAGGTGTCTTTTGTAATAGACTCATAGGGAGCCTGCTCATAGCCTGTCTCTTGATACTTCAAGAAAGAAACAGCTTTTAATCTGGTCTCATACATTTCTAGCGCATTCTTAAGTTGGTGTGATTCGTCTTCTTTAAATGTCACAGTAATTGAAACTGAATTGTCTGCCCAATAATATTGATATTGAGCAGCAATCTCAAGCTGTTCCCATATGCTTACGTCGCACTTACTCTTCGTAAAATATGGCTCGTGGACTGGAAACTCCACTACCATTGTGCGTGGGGAATATTTATCCTTCTCAATATTATATCCGGAGTTCTTGAGCCTGTCAAGGATTTTTGAATCCTGGGAGAATCTAATGCGTCTAATGTAGTATTCGTCTTCCGGAAAATGAATACCGGGAGTGGAACCATTCAATAAAGAAACGGTGCCAGACGGCTTGATCGATGTCGTCCGGACAGATTTTGGAATGCATAGCCAGTTTGAATACTCTTCATCTAATTCTTTGACATAATTATAAGCTTTGTCACACCACTCATACATTTCGCGGCGTCCATGCTTGTTAAATGCTTGGACCACTCCCGATTGGGACAGTCCAATGCGCCTGTTCTTGAGCATCTTGGCGTTAGTCTCTGGCCAGTGCGTGTTAGAGAGTGTGATGGTCTTGCCGTATAAATATGCAATCTTTAATGTCTTAAGGTAGTCTTCTAGATCGTCGTGCTTAGCTGGGAATGTTTCAACCAGACAGCAAAGCTCTGCATCTTCAAGCTGTTGTTCTACGCACGGGTTAAAGCCGGCAACGTTAATGTCGTCTAGTCGGATCCCATCCTTAAAGCGGCCTCGGGTGCGCGCATTCTCTAGCCAGATGTATCCGGGCTCTCCGTTAGCTTGACTTTGTGCAGCGTGCCATGTGTAATCCATACCCACTACTGCATTGAAAGAGTTGTTGGACCCCCATCGATGATGATAAAGCTTTTCGTCATCGTTTTTCATTTCCAGATAATATCGATCATCATAGTTGCCAATGGCTAACGCGGCTGACCGACGAACATTACCAGCTACCACGCAGCGGCCAATGAGGTTTTCTGTATCTACTATATCAACTGACGAAACTGGTTCACCCGGCTTGCTTCCATAAAGCTTTACTAGGTTTTCATGAAGTTCTTTGAGGGGGCCATGGCCACTAGAGGTTCCACCAAATCCATGGATAAGGGCGCCTTCGGGACGGATGGCAGAATAATCAAACTTGGGAACCTTTCCTCCAAAGAAAAATCCATCCAACAACAGATGGACAGAATCTACCCAGCCCTCGCGGGAGTCGTCAATGACCAGTGTATCATTTGTATATTGTGGTTCTTGAACGGTCAGCGTGTTGGCTCCTTCAGTATCAAATCCTACGCCAATCCCCAGCATCAAAGCATCCATCATCCACGCAAAAAGATATCCCCCCTTGCTGGAGAGATCTCTTGTGGAGCGGAACGCGCAATTAAAAAGTCCTGCGGCGGTGCGCTCTTCTACAAACTTGGTACCCATCATCCAGAGGCCGCGACCAGGAGGCGTCCACTTCAGATTAAACAGCCGGTCATAAGCTTCTTTGGCAGTCTTTTGTGCCTTTGCATCATTCCATTCAAGACTAAGCAAAAAGACATGTTGCTTTTGCATGTTAAACATCCCTTCAATCACACGCTTGCAGGTTTGCCACCATTCTTCTGATCCACTGGCATCTGGATCGAATTCGCTAAGCCTACGAGAGTAGGTGCGTTTGAATGTGACGTATCCTAGTGGACCCCATGGTACTTCTTTAGTTTTATAGGGCTCCAAAAAGGTGTCTGATAGTCGGAATCTCCGGATGTTTTCTATGGTTCTCATTTGTTTTTATTTCCTTTTTAATCTTGAATATTTTTCTCGTAATAATTTCTGCTGTTCTTTGGAACTTAGCGTAAGCGGGGCTGTTACAACAGAATTAACTGTGGTGGGCATCGATGCTTTTGGAAGAATCTTAATCTGTACATTGGATGTATCCATAAAGATAGGATACACCATCCCATCCGGCCCATTTCTATTCTTTGCAATAAACAGCTTTCCCTGATTATTTTGTTTGTCTTCGATTGTTCGAGAAATCGAAAAGATAAAGTCTGCTACGAAACACTTGTTAAATGCTTCTGAGATCTGCTCCATTGTAATAACTTCTGCGCTTAATCCAGAGCGATTTGTTTGCGATGCTGTCCATATGGGACACTTGAATTCCGAAGCGAGCGCGCGTAGCTCTTCGTAAATAGACTCAAGCTCGTTTCTCTTCTCTTTTCTTGCGATAACCGGTTTTAAAAGATCGGCATAATCAATAATAATCATACCGGGAGTAATGCCCCGCTTGAGCAAGCGCGCAAGATGGGAGCGAATTGTGTTGGTGCTGGCTGACTTGGTGGGATACTCTTTAACAATCAAAGAGCCATCAAGCTCTTTAATCTCTTCATAGATTTCGTCTTTAAAGCTACGAATATCTGAAAGTGGGTAGCCAGTAATACAACTATCGTAACGTATTCCAATAACGGTATCTTGCAATTCAAGTGTGTAATGTACAACCGTCTTGCCCTCTAAGATCCCTTGGGCGCCAAGATGCACTAACGCCATTGACTTTCCTGCGCCTGTGGGTGCAATAACAACGCCTAATTCACTTTTGCCGAGGCCCCCGCCAGTAATTGTGTCTATTTCTTTCCACCCTGTGGTCATAGGATTTCGATGCTTGGGCTTAAACCTCTCTTCAAAATCAGCAAAATAGTCATAGCCGAAATTGTTTTCGGATCCAAGTTTAAGAGCATCATTAATAACTGTAGAGATTTCATCGAACGAGCAATTTTGTAGCAGCCCTACAGATTTCATCATGGCTTCTTTAAGGTTTTGCTTGCGGCAAAAATCCAGAGAGGTTTCCTTAATGTATAATATGTCGGACATTTCACGCGTATGAATTCTAGCGAAATAATCGCGTACTTGATTTTGTGTAACCTCATCCTCATTATCCATTTCGGTTCTAAGAATTGTAATCATTGCCTCGACAGAAGGATGGGTGCCGTATCTATTTCGATAGTTAATAACTTTGGTAACAAAGACGCGTAAATATTCAAGTTCTAAAAATTCTGTGTCGAGGACTTCGGTAATCTGATCCGCGAACGGTCTGTCCTCAAAAATAAGTTGTACTAGTCCCTCTTGGAAGGCTTTTCCGTACCTTCCAAAATTCACATTTTCAGTGAGCATCTATTCCCTCTCGATGTTGTATTATATATATAACAAACCTCCCCATAAAGTCAATCTAAAATTTAAAATAATTCTTTTGTGTTGTCAAGACATTCCCTGGTGATCTTATTTAAGTTCTCTTTAAGATCCTCCCAGTTTAATTCACCAAATCCATCTGCGCGCATCATACCAATGAGTTCGGTTTTATTAAATTCGCACTCAAAGTTTTCTATCGATTCTTCAACATGCTGTTTAGATTGAAACGACATTTGTGGAGCATATAATTGCATCATCTTATAGTTGTGCGCGATTAACTTTTGGTTGTCGGCAACGTTCGAGAAAAACTTTAAGTTACTATCAGCATCTTTGCAAAATTCTACAACTTCATCAATCGTATACGACTTCTCTTCACTAAGAAAATCAAGGCGTTTCTGAATTGTTTTAAACCCGGCACCCTTAACACCAGGAAGGTTGTCGGAAGCGTCTCCAATGATCGCTCTGGCGAGTGCCATATTGGTTGGGTGTACTCCTGTCTGCTCAATGATGCGCTTTTGGTTTAGCAACTCGTTTTTAGTAGGCCGAAGCAGTACAGTTTCCTCGTTGCAAACCTGCATAAAATCTTTGTCATTAGAAATGATAATTTTTTGCCATCCTTTATAATAATCCATCTGCGTAATATATGCAATCACATCGTCAGCTTCAATTTCCGGAATCATAAACTGAATGATGGGCATGTTATTCATATATTCAATAACACGACTTTGTTGCCACATCTTGTTCTGCAACTCTTCGTCATCAGTAAGGTTGTGATACGCTCGATTTAATCTAATCGGCTTCCTACCCTCTTTATAGTTTTTGTCTATGCTCTTTCGCTTTCTAGAGCCGTTAGGACCGTCCCATACCACTACGATCTGATCCGGTTTCGTCTCTCGGACGTGTCGCTGAAGGATTTTGATAAACCCTTTCAGGCCGCCGATGGGATCTCCATTAGAGGAAATCGAGGGGTCTACGATATACGCCCTCAAATATGCGTTTAACGCATCTACAATTAATACTCGTTTCATTTAAAAAGCCCTACCTGTTATATACAATATAACATGGCAGGGCTTAAATGTCAAGCAGTTTTTAGCGATATCTGCGGGCTGGTGGGTGTGGTCTGCCGCGGCCTTGGATGTATCTAACATGCGTATGCGGCTGTCGTGACAACATCTGGCGAGGCACCGTTCGCAAATCCCAATACCCGTGTACCCACACACCACGCGGAGTTCGGTGTCCCCTTACCCAGACCCATGCACGGACATTGACACTAACATTGTGCGTGTGGGGATGGGGGGTGTGACGCACGACTGGTGGTGCGGGTGGTCGCTGACTCGGTGGAGGGGTGTGTGCGTGAACTGTGCAGCCACTCCCAATTAAAGCTATAAAAGCTATAGTGAATTTATTCATTTTGTTTTCCTTTCTCTGCTGGTGCGGCTAATTCGTCCGGATCTTCATAAAAATCTTCTGCGCTTCCATCCCGACGATCAAATCTTTGAATAACCTCTTCATCCATTAGACGTATGACGTGCTCTCTAAATTCATTATCGGTTTTAATAATCTCGGTCCACTTTGAAGGCTGGAATTTCTTGGAGTATCCGTCTGCAGTTTCTAATGTATACCACGCACCCTTGGAAGTGAGACACTCGGATGTTTTAATAGCATCAAACCAACTCTCTTCGTCTCGGATACCAACTTCGTCAGTGCCCCACATAATACGGAAAGCACAATTTCTTCCTTGAGTTCCAAACCTAGACTTCTCCAGTCTAATCTTGACTTCGGATCCGATACGGAAACCTTTATCATCCATCACAAACGCACTCTTAGCCTTGCGTCCGGTTAGCCAGATACGCAAAGAATAAGAATAGTGCATAGCTTTTCCGCCCGGTGTCATATAGGGCGTAGTCATCGCTGTGATATGCGCCATAGGGCCGCTAGTAATGTTGGTCTTAAGCTGGTTAAGAACCAAGAAGGTTGCTTGCTTGTCTGCAATCGGGAGAGTAAGCTTTGACATTCCCTTCGCAAGGATGCGCGCCTTCATTGCCATCGAGGATTGAGGATTAAAGTCGCCCTCAACATCTGATACCGATGGAGTGAATGCTAGAGAGTCCCAAATCAACAACAGCTTTTCATCCGTTGCTGCCAGAAGTTCTTCAATCGTCTCCAATACAAACTCGACAGACGATGCCTGAACGTACATTAACCGCTCTAGGTCGCATCCTGCTGCCTCCAAAAAAGCAGGGTCGATGGCTGACTCGGAATCAAAATACACCACCAGCTTATCCTGTTTTTGGGCGTTCGCTGCAATCTGTGCAGCCATGTAAGATTTGCCTGTGGAGGTGAGTCCTGCAATCTCTGTGACCTTACCAACAGGAATGCCTGCGTACTGTCCTTTACAGATAATACTATCCAGCCAGCGGGAGCCTGTGGGTATCCACTCTTTGACTTCCGTAGGATTGTCTCCTGTCAGGTCGTGGGCCACGTTGCGGCCCGCTTTTTTATTTACCAAGGTCATGAGATCTTGCATAGATACACGACCAGCTTTAGTTTGTTTTGCCTTTCTCGGCATTTTGCCTTCCTTTGTTTCTAATTAATGGGGGGCAGACTTTTCCCGGTCTGCCAGCGGGGCGAGCCTAGCCTGCTACCAATTCATTGAAAGCACGGTCGACGTCAGTCGTTTCGGTTGTGCTATACTTGGCAGTCTCGCGTGAGCGCGACTCGGCGGATCCGTCTCCGGCAAGCTGCTCGTCGAGAATAGCGTCTACCTGCTGTGAACTAAGTCTCTCAAATAGACCGTCAAAGTCAGGCATGCCATCAAGGAGGGCGGGGATGGCTTCAGTATCCTCAAGCAATGTTGAGGTGTTACGACGCATTTTCAGGCTCGTCTGGGGGTAGGCTCCAGGCTTTGTGGGCTTAGTGTAGGTAAGAGTAATATCTGTACCCTCCCCGATATCAGTGATATCGCCATATTCTGGATCCAGGATGTAGCCCAGAAGAAGTTCGTATGCGGTCTTACCATAACCGTATACCTTAATTCCCTCATCTTCTCGACCACGAATAACGACAGGGCTGAAGTATCGAGTGCGCACAAAGAGTGACTTTGCAAGCTTCTTGCTTTCCTCGTCGTTATTTTCGCTTCCTTCGCGCCACAGTTGTGATGCGAATTCGCAGATAGGACATGCTTCACTAAAGTTACGCTTGGGACACAGGACACCGCCCTTGTGATCACCTACGTTATAATGAAAGAACATTTCCTTCAACGGATCTCCGTCGTTAGTTGGAATGATCCGAATATCGGTGTCTCCCTCGTCTGGCTTGAACCAAACAGAAGTAGAATCACCCTTGTTTTCACCGCGCAAAGTTGCGAGCTTGCGGCGCATAAGCTCCATATCAATTGACATTATTCAATTTCTCCTTTTGTGAATAAAGTATATCACACTCAACTTGAAGAGTCAAGTGTTTTTTGTTGTTGTACTACGTTAGTATGGGCAACGCAGAACCCAAAGTCATCATGTTCCGTCTCATAAATTGCATATGAGATTTTTTTGTAAGCATTTTTCGGCTTCTCTTTGAGCATATCGACCAACTTTTTGTGCAACCCTCCTTCGGTCGCTAATTTCTTTTCGTTTATACATATATAATAACCGATCTCGCGAGGGTTGTCAAGGTCAAAAAGCCATTTTTCTTCAAGATTTTTTACATCGAGCATTCCAATGGTCCTAATGCGATTAACGTCAGATGTCTTGGAGACAGAGCCGATCTCTGGTTCGCTAAATTCAAAGTAGTTCAGGTAATGTAGTGTTGAGAAAATGGAATCGTTCAACACTTCATAATGGGTCTTGATGGGAACCTCGCCAAGCACATGCTCTAAGCTAAGGTTAGAAATGAGGGTGATGCTGCGGAAGAGGCCCGAGCGAGCGTATTCCTGCAAAACCCCAAAGGTTATATTCTCCACCAGTTGAGGTGTCCCTGTGAGCAAATCAACATCAGGTTTGATATAGATGAGATCAATTTCTTGGGATTGAACCTGTGCAAGTACGCCAAGAGTATAGTTAGAACTCATGGAGGAGCCCATCACAAAGACCTGCGTGCGATCTCGCACGTCGGCAAAGAACTCAGAGAGATCCGGAATATTTTGTTCATACTTCTCCGGATCCGTGAAAGCCTCTAGTCTAAATTTATTTGTCGTGTTTCGCTTTACTTTATCGTTAAGCTCATACACGTTATAATTTTCAATATGCGCAAACTTTCGTGCGATAGCCGTGGCGGCATTGCCAATTCCAATGACTGAAATCATAATCCTAACTCCTGTAGCTCTCCGTAGTTCTTGCCGCATGTCAAGTTGACAAGAAAGGTGTCCAGCTTGTTCTGTGCAAAGATGTCTTTGATCTCTGGCACCAAGTGGCGTTCGCCATCGGCCAAGTCAATCACCACCTCATCATGAACGATGTGGGAAACAAACGATTGCTTATCTTCTAAAAACTTATCCAAGGCTATTGCGCGCTCCATCACCAAATCTGCGGTGGTACTCTGTATAATATAATTCAAAGCTTTGCGTTTGTCAACCTTTATTTTTCTTTTAAATGGGGTTCTTACAAATTGTCCATCATACCAGCGCTCTACCACCTGCTCTCTTTTATATTGTTCGAACTCAGTAGCGGCAGCTTCATTATTATAAATCCAGGCAAAGAACTTTACCTTGGCTTCCTGTCGAGAGATCTCCTCCTGGATCAGGTTTTTGATATGCCACTCGTGCACGTCTTCTTGTGGTTGTTCTCCGCCGGCGAGCGCAATGAAGGTTCGGACCTCCGCGGCGTTGTAGTCAAGTGACAATAGCCACTCGTTATGGGGCTTTACAAGCTTCCTAAATTCCTTTTGAAGGGTCAGTATGGGAAACGAATTTGCCTGCGTTGTAAGGCGTCCTGTGACCGTTCCGAACAGGTTGTAATCAATGTAGCGTGGTCCCTTCAAGGTGTTCTGGACCCGCCGGCGGTTTGCTGAAGAATGAAACAAAGTTTTGCAATCTTCATTATTAAGATTTAAGGTCTGGTAGCGTATCTTATACAAAAGCTTTTGAACTTCTTGAAGATGATCGTAACACTCGGGGCGACTATAGGTTTCGCAGACATGCTCCGTTATTTTGTTTTTGATCTCGCAAAATTGTTTCAGAAAATCTTGAGGCACCAAGTCAAAGATGCAATGGTCTCGCATATCCACTTTGGCCAACTGAAAGGATTTCAAATAAGCTTGCAGTCTTTTCTGCGCTCTGTTCAAGTCCGGCTGCAAATCAACGGGGCATACGTCTGCCAGTGATTGCCCCTCCGCGAGGAGCGATCCATACTCTACATCAGTCTCTTTGAGAGAGCCGGTGTATTTCCATGTCTTGGTTAACTGATCAGGAAAGTTATCAAAGTATAATTTTCCATCACAATAAATTCCAATACATTCTGTTTTATCATCAATAGCCTGAAATATCATCTGTGCTGCTAACCGTAGTGCCCCTAGGTGCTGCCTCAGCCATTTGAGCGAGTACCTGTTTCTTAATATAGCTCATTGAGCCCACGTTGTCAAATGGTTTATTCATAATTCTTTCAAAATAATCTAATGCCCTGTTATTTCCATGAATGCGTGCTAAATCTTGACAGTCGTCTATAAGAATCTTTTGCTCAAATTCTTTGAACTGGGTTTCTTCTTCCAAAAAACGAATTTTACAGTATAAGCGCAAGAAATACATATTCGAATATTGCGCAGACAAGCTCTCTGGGGTATAATCTTGGGGCTGCTGGATAGTGGGGAGAGTGCGGCCGTTGCATTCGTCCAGCTTGACGGAGGGGCGTTTAACAGCGTTATACATTCCCAAAAGCAAGTTCGGCAAGTTCGCAAAGTTATCTTCATGTACACTCTTATACATCATATTTATAATTTTGGTGCGGTTTCCCAATCCATAGGCTAGGGCATATGGACGCATTCCTTCAGAATCGATGTCTGCTACAATGCGCCATGGCACAAATTGATCAATCATAAATCCATATTGGTTACAAATATTTACAAAGTATTCCCAATTAGGACTCTCCACAAACTTTTGCATCTTCTCCAGATCGTTGGCTGCGTCTAAATCTGCAATCTCAATAGCAAAGCCTGAACAATTAATGGGACAGTGGCGACTTTTAGTGAAAGCTGCCTGAGTAAAGGCGGATCGATGGGCAGTCCGCCCTAACGTCGCCATAAACTGTGTGATGAAATCCTCAAAAGTTAATATTTTAGTTTGTGGTTGTGCGAACAATTGTTTTAAAGCCGCAGTATATGAACGAATTTGCTCATTATAAAGATTGACCGGATTTACAAATGCTTTATGAATGCGCAACTCGGTGAGAAATTCATCGCCGGGCGATACCTTGCCATTATAGCTGTCTTTAGAGTATTGCTGCATCATGCTATGAAAAGCATCCACCACAAAAGCGGCACCATAAAAGTTCTGTTGTTGACAAAACTTAGCATCAAAGGATTTTATGCCACCATATACCGAGGGCGTGTTAATAATCATGGGAACATGAAACTCATCGATTCTTCCATACATTAGCTTTTCGCCCGTATGAAAATTAATAACATGGTCCGGATTATCACGATCAACAAAGCCTACGTAGATTAATCGTTTTTGATATAACTCTTTGGTGGTCTCGTTATTATCTTCAGCAAAAAATGTGGACATCTAAATCTCTCCTTTTACTCAGTTGGGGGGGTGGCTACTGTATCGGCGCCGGCGCCATTATCCGTATTGGTGCGATGCATCATAGTAGCTCCGCCGGCAGCGGCCGCCTTTCGCTCTAACCGATGTTGAGAACACTTAGAAATCAGGGCAGCATCACGGGGATCGGCATCCTCATTGCCAGGGATCGGGGCCGCTACTTCCGCGCCAGGGACAGCGGTCTCCTTGGTAACCTCGGCCACCCATTTCGCATGAATGGTAGTCTCCGCTACACCGGTGCCTAGGCTGTGTTCTACCTTGTGGGCCATAAAATAGCCTCCAATCCCGAAGCGAGTTAAGTCAAACTTTTCTCCATAGGTGGCGCCCTCGGAAGGAGAAAAGCCCCGGGGGTCTACATAGAGATATTGTCCCGGCATTACATTCGGTAAACAGAAAGTTGAAATAGTGGCGTCATAAAGAACGCGCAACTGCTCTAAGCCTTCATAGCCATCTTGCTCAAAACGTACCTCGGCTAGCCCCGGCGAGCTTGTCTTTTTAAGATCAATTGTCTTTACTATGCCTACATCCTGTCCTTGGTTATAGTGCATAATACCATTTCGCATGTCCGTTGGCAGGTGCCCTCTCATTAATTCTGTAGGCTTAGAACGTCCGGCGTAAAAAACCATGTAATTAGTTTCATTCTCGATACCCCCATTAGCACCTTGTGCGGTGGCGATATTGCGGGAATTATCACTATTAGGACCCGAGATATTCAATATCGGAGGTCGCATTTGACCTTCACTTCCGAAGCCGCCGGCTTGAACTATGGTTGCTGCGCCTTCCGGCGCAGGGACAAGGCGCAAGGGGACGTATAGTCCTCCCAGACCGGCGCGTTGGCGGTGATAATTGGCTGCCATCGTCTTGGACGTCAGTGTGTCTACTGGCACTCCGGGTGCACCGGTGCCTGCTTTTCGCATGCGGTCAGACAGAGCAATGTCTTGCGACGAACAATAGTCAGTGAGGGCTGCTTGATTAAGTTTAATCTTTTGCTTGATGCTATAGTTGAAACACGTATCATTGTTTAAGAAATTTCTGAGGAGGTGGTTGAAAAAGTCATTAAGAAACCGTGGCAACGTATAGACGGCGCGATCTTTTTTAAGCAACTTGGCAGTAAGCCACTCATTAAAGTATTTGATAGAAACCGGAATATCGCCCAAATTTACAAATAATGATTTGCTCACGTCAATGGGGTTGACAATCTCTACAGGACCCAGGACAGTACGGTAGCGCTGGAATTGTTCGGCAAATTTCTTTAATTTATAAACTTCATACGCTTTATCACATTCGGTGATAAATCCTTTACCAGTGCCGGGGAGCCCATCCTTCTCGGAAATGTCTTGGATAATGGCTTGCATACCTTCTTCCGACAGGTATGCGTCGATTCCTTCTAAAATAGTATCCACGAGATCAGCGACATAAAAATAGGGGATATTCTGATCCTTATAGTCGTTGACATATTTAGTAAATAACCGCTTGCTTTGGGCAATTCCTTCGTCGTCGTCGCCCGCTTCTTTAGACTTAGATTCAGCATCTTGAACTATACGGGCTGTGGCATCTTTGGCTTCCGTAATATTGAGACCACTCTGTCCGCTGACGGCAGATAGGTCTCCCATGTCAGCATAAGGTCCTTTGCTCTTCCACTCTCTCAACTGGGTATAGCTAATGTTTAAATAGTGAACCCGACCGCTGTTAAAAAGGTGCTGCGTTAAAATCTTCATACTCTCTAGTTTCAAGTCTTCAACTTCATCTTTCTCTTCTTCCTTTATCTTGTTGATCTCTTCGCTCTTGCAAGCCTTTTTAAGCTTGTCCATACGCAGGCGCCGAAAGAGCATCCACTTGGCAATATCTAAATCCGTAAAGATATTAAAGTGCCTATCATCAAAGAAGTCTTCAATGTAGGCCAAATAATTAATAGTGAAGGTTACGCGCCCCATTTCATCAAACTTAAAGTCATGTGTAGTGGGAGTGAGATTTAGGCTAACAAAACTGCTATTAACGGCCGCCTCGATACTATTATATTGAGAGCTAGCGGTGTCGCCATGGCTCAGATAGTCCCCGATGCGATTGCCCCGATTGTCAATGTGCCAAAACGTTTGATCAGTCAAAGGAGGTGGTGGCGAATAGCCCACTACCGCTTTAAGACGAAAGTTTAATTTATCCAGAGGGTCCAAGTCAGAAGTTAAGTTTGCTGCTTCCTGGTCCCCTCCGAGCCCATTACTAATGGGAATACAATCAAGTGGATCCTCGGATGCATTCTCTTGGGAATTTCCCCGGCGATAGCCCGCGGGTACCACGTCTCCAACCCGCGGACCACCGGTTTTAAGGGCCAAATCCACATAACGATAGGGCTTTTTCTGCGTGCCTCGTATGCGCATTAGCTCATCAAAGCTATTAGCAAAAATCACCAACTTAGCTTTAATACTTTTTTTGACTGCGAATGGATTGCTCCCATCATAAGTAAAATCAAAACTCTTAACACCCACACCATGACCGCGTTGATTGGCAGACTTCATCATCTGTTGAGGATCAAAGATGGCAGGGTAATTGGTCTCATAGGCATCAAAATCAATCTCTTGTTCGGAAGTCCGCTCTTCTCCATTAACTGTGTCTTCGGTTACCTTAAAGAAGCGCATCAAAGGCTGCAGCATAGATAACTGTGAATGATGGGCTTGATATAAGGGCATCATCTTAGGATCAGCAGTCAATAGGTTCATAAAACCAAAAGCGGAGCCGTCAACTTGTAACGAAGCGTTAGTAAAATCTGTTTTAGGATCAAGCTGAACACCGGGCTGGTCGAATGTGCCGGCTTTATGGTAGGTATCGGCTAAAACATACGGAAGTTTTTTCCCCCAGACAGAATCAAGCTTGACTTTTTTGTAGTTTACCAGAGAGAAAACTTTGGACAACATAAAACATTGCTCTCTAAAGGCGGCTTTTTGAACAATGCCCAATGCAATATCTGCGCGGACCTTGGCCCGATCAACATTCTTCTGTCTTTCGGCCGCTACCCGAGCGAACTCCGCATCCGGATCCTTAAGAAGATCGGCATATTTCGTTTCATCAAATTGGTTATCTTCCCTTTCAATATAAAAACAGCGATAACGCAACCATTCAGTATACTTTTCTATGGCAAATTGTAATAGAGTTTTCTTTCCCGGTGCGATAGTCGCGTGTAAGGAGGTGGCATAGCTCGCAGCGTATGCACCGTGTCCGACTTTAACCGTGATTGCCTTTGATTCAAGACGCGTGGTAAGCGCAGCCTGGGCTGTGACCCCCATGGTCACCACTGGATGATAAACCGCTGCCTCCAATGAAGCATTAGCCCCTTGACCCCAGCCCATTAATTGCAACGAATAGTTCACTGCGTCTATAATCGGAATTCCTCCGCAATCTAGAGTGCCTCCTTTCTTATTGTCGCCTGGACATTTACAATAAGCGCAATCGCCGCCGGCTAGCCAATTATCGGCGGCCTCGCCAGAATCGGTGGCGCCTTCACCCGGAACACGCCAGATACGGGAACGGATAGTAGCTGACTTGTCTGCATTAGTTGCGTCAAACTGTTTCAGAAAATTGGGGTGATACTTCTTCATGTCATCAGGCACATTTTCTAATTTAGCGAAAGCTTCGTTCCAATTCTTTTCATTGCTTACGAGCCCGTTATGACAATGTTGCATAGCCGCAATAAAGTTCTCTCTAAATTGCATATAGGCAATACGCACAGCGTTCGCATTCTTCCTATAAGCTTCCGGCAGTGGGGCGCCCGGTGAGCTTCGGAGATAAGCGCCATTAAAGGCTCCAACGTAATAAGCTCCCTGCTCTTGCAGATGTAGGCTCTTGCCCCCAACACATGCTTGCAACATGGGGTCGGTAGAATTAATACAATTAGCTGTTCTATTCTCGATGAACTCACCGGCGCGAAACGCAATTTCTCCAGGATCTCCTTTGCAAGTAGGGGGGACGCGCGCGGCTCGATACCATGTAGATTCCATTTTCGCGGCTGTTAGTTCCTTCGGCGTCATCTCGGCCTGCACACCGCTGGCGCGCTTCACGCGATATCCCCCTACAACTGAGTCGTCTTTTACGTACATGCTGCTAACCTTGGCCAAATCTTCCCCCCAAGGACCCCACGCGGACTCGTCCAGCGGACGCGCATCGAGGGAGTCGAGGGTCGACTGGGGTATGATCGCTTGCGACGTCACATTCGGGTCCATGTCGTTAACAAGCACCAGTTCCCCGCCGTAGAGGCGAATGGCCTCATCGATTGGGACGCCGTGGACGAAAGCTCTTATAGTTGTGGGGGTGAGTTCTTTTCCCGCTAAGAAGTCTGCATCGTCCCAATAATAGCCAGATCTATCGGTAGCCGAGAACCCCATGTGGTCTTTATACAGGGCTTCTGCGCAGAAGCTGGTTGCATTCCCATAAAGGTCTGCATATCTTTTGGTCGCGGTTGCAAGGTCGCGGCTGCCCGGGTCGTCTTGAAGTTCAGCCAACAGGCTCGCGGCCGTGGTGGTTCCGCCTTCAGCTTGAATAATCTCCTGGGCGCCCTCGGCTTGTGTACTGGGGCGCTCAAGACTGATGGTGCGAGTGAGGGACTCTTGATAGCCGGGGTCGCCTTCGAGAAACTCAAAGAAATCGAAGACAAAATCTGGGTTGTAATTGGGTACCTCGAAATCATCATTTGAGGCTTTTTTAGCCCTGTCTTCAATCCAGAATTGCCATTCTCCGGTAAACCCTTCAGGGGTGCGGCCGCCCTTTGCCATAATTACACCCTCAGCGCACTTAAAGCGCTATCTAAACTGATGGGGATAAACAAGGAAGCTCCCGCAAATAAATGGGCTTCGGTGGGATATCCGTTATACCACGCGATTACCCACCAATATCTTACATCTCCATAATGTTTATGGGCAAGATTGGAAAGCCGATCTGTGCTTTTCCATATATGAGTTGTGGACGCGATGGCTCTCATCTCGGCTGTTGAAGGCTGATGGAGCTTGGGAGTCTCATATTGACGAATTCGCTTGTCTCCGCGCTTTTTACGCAAGGGTGCGTAATAATCGCTAGCGTTTGTTAAAACTCGGGTAGTAGAATATCGTGTTGCCATTAAAGTTTATTAGCTCCGCCAGAATAGAATGCGCCAATCTTTCTTGTCTAAATCGTCTAGCTCTTCTTGGTACTGTTTTTGTTTATTCTGATAGAAGACAGAGTCCTCAGTTTGTCCCGAGGACCTTTCAGGGTTATTATTTCCCGTGGTGATCACATCAGCTTCGATTTCGGCCTCTAAGAGCGCTTGAGTTTGTTCGGATGTCTGGTTTTCACCATGAAGTGTTTGATTCAATTTAGTGGCATCTTTCGTGCCAGTGGGCATTTCCTCAGCCGCGTCCGGAGATTTGTTGGTGCTGGCTGCAGCTTGGTTGTTGGTAGGATCAACGTTGGGCGGAACAGTATAATACGCCATATCATCTACCGCTCCATAAGGAAAAGCCATATTACCAAAGGTTCCGTCATCAAACCAGCCGAGATGTTGTTCGTGAATTGGGCTAAAGTCTACAGCAACCTCGATCATCTTAGGAAGAATCGCTCCTCCCATATTTCCCTCAAAGACTCCATCGTCTCCTTCAATGTTATGATTAATATTAACGTTTTCAATCACGCCCAGAAGCCCACTAGTTGCATCAGCAGTGCTGTCTTCGATACTGCCCATCGACTTAACAATTGCTTTGGCTTTATTCTGGGCTGACTGTACTTTTTTCATATCTCCCCATTCTGAAGGTTTCAAGATCTTCTTCATTATCTCGTTAACACCCACAAACTTGTCGACATCTGCCGCATCGCGCTGGCGCGCAAGGTTCATCACCCCTAGCCGGACCAAGGGTGCGCCGGAGATGGTATTGGCATGCGCCGCTAAAGGGTTTCCCGCTGAGTCACGCGATTCTTCGAAAGTCTTTGTAGCAGGATTATAGGCGCGGGGGCGCAGTCCCGTATAGTTGGGGTATAAATATTGAAGAAGCTTTTGAACCTTAGCAAGATTTTGATAAGCCTCATCGACAGTGGCTGCCGGGACCTTAAAAGCTAAAGTTATTTTGCGAGTAGTGTTCTTGAACATATAGATGGGATCTGCGCGGCCGTATACCTTTTCCGATGCCCAGTCACTATTGTAAGTTTCATTATAAGCAGTTATAAAGGCTTTGAAGGCTACAAAATGATCCGAGTTAACGTGATAAAACGTAATAATTTGTTTTTTAGTGTTAGCTAATGCGTCGGTGCCATCAATATAAAACGGCAAGTCTGCGGCCGCTAGTTTATTAATATCAAATTTGTCGTTTCCATTTGCCATAAGTATATTTTAGTCCCTTATAGGAGCCCCAACTCTGTGAGCTTACCGTCTACAATATTAAGTACCTTGGTTTCAAAAATATCGTTATTAACCTTTATCTCAACTTCATATTTATCTTTCGAAGTTGTAGAAGATCCTTGTGCAGAAGCGGGCGCCCATGGGGCGGGGCCCACAGCGGGCGCAGTGCGGTTCATTGCGGCGAGCGCCGTTGCCACGGTAGCCGCCGCAGTCAAAGTCGACCCGAATGGTCCGGGCCAATCGGGCATGCGATCCATGGCGTCGGCAATGCGTTCAATTGTGTCGGCGACTTCGACCATTGCCCCCACCTCAACCGAAGCTAGAGATTCACTAAAGGTGGCAATCGATGCAAGCTTCTTTTCGCTGATCAGGTACAGTCCCAGCGACATGGCGATAAGTCCACCACCCATTGCTGCGAATCCCAACCCGGCCGCCTCGCCGGCGCCTGAATATCCAAATAAACCGATTGATCCAAGCAGTGCAATGAATTGTGTAACACGCTTCCAGTCCATTACCACAAACAACTCACTCATGCCCTCTGCCATTTTTCCTATTCCGGCCGCGGCAACACCAATTCCGGCGCCGATCATTGCCACTGTGGCGCCGAATGATAGCAGAACCGGAATTGCCGGGGCAGCCGCGGTGCCGGCGGAGCCAATTCCTTTGCCGACTGCGCGGGCGCCTGTTGCGGCTGTTTTAGAGCGCAATCCAAAAGTACCCAGAACAAGGTTGAGTCCGCCCCAGGCCACCGACAGAACCTTAAGACCCCCACCGAGAATGGCAGCCCATTTAACTAAGGGTTTTATCCACGATATGTTATTTTGGATCGCTTGGGCTATCGAACTGATCCACTGTGTCAATTCGGTAAAGATGGGAATCAGAGGCAATAGTGCGTTTTTAAGCTCTGTCATTGCGTCTTGCATTGCCGCGGCTTGTTTTTTCTGATCTGCAATTTCCGCTGAAGTCTTCCCAATATCGCCGGTAAGACCGTCATAGTCACCTGAGAGCATCCCCGCTAAATCGCTTACATTTTCTAAGCCTGCGGCATCAGCATAAAACTTACGTTGATAATAAGACATGTCGTCAAAGGACAATCCAGTGTCTAGGATAGCATCGCGAATCATATCAAAACGAGCCGCTGGATCCGTTTCGGTCAAGAGATCCATGGCATTTACCATGTTTCCCCCGAGAGCAGCATTAAGCTTTCCGGCCTGTTCTGCGGCGCCTTCGAATGTATCGAACTTAGAGGTCATATGAAGCAACTTGCCTATTTCTAGACCAGTTGCTTTGGCTCGCATTGCTAAATCTTTAAAGGCTTGCGTACCGTTATTGCCCATCTTCGCTAACTCTCCACCAACGCTCGCAAAATCACCATGTAGTTGTTTGACAGGCACTCCCAAATCTTGAGCCAAGGCTGTGATTTCGCGGGATGTGCGTGCGGCGCCTTGGGCTGATAGTCCAAAAGCCTTCGTGGAAATCTGCATTCCCTTTGCCACATCGCCAGACGCAACTCCAAATTCTCCTAAAATTGCAGTAGTTTGAAGTACCTCTGCACGGGTCGACTGCGAGAGCATTGTGAAGTCAGTGAAAGACGTCATTAAAGCTTCAGTTGCGGCGGCCGCTTCACCTGTTTCAACACCAAACTGGCGGGTGGACTCATAGAGACTGGTGACTTCGCCAGCCATGGCTTTAGATCCACCAGTAGCTTTCATAAAGCCCGATTCCATCTTATCAACTTCGAATCCAAGGTTAATGATAGTGTCGATAATGCTGGTGAATGCACCATCGGACACCCCCTTTAAAAACTCAATGGGAGCCTGGAGTCCTTCCCCTAGCTTCACCAGATTAGCAGTGTTAATTTTGCTGTGGCGTCCATAGAGGGCCATGGATGATGCCATGTCTTTGCCGATATTGTGGGCGCGCTTTAAAACGTTTTCCTGCTTTTCGAATTCTTTGGTGGTTTCTTTTGCAGTGTCAAGGCGCCTTTGTTCTTCGCCGGTGATGCTCCCGATGAGCGTCTTTTTTCGCTCTAGAAACTCAACGTCCGCTTTGGCAAGCTCGACGGTGAGCCGTTGTTGTTCGGCAAGATTCTGAGCTTGATTATATCTACCAGTCTCGCTAGCGTGAGCGTCCTTTAGTAGCTGAAGCTCTTCTTTAAGGGCTGTCGCGCGCCGTTCAAGGAGTTGAAGCTCTTCCTCGCGCAGTCTATTAATCTCAGCTAGTTCTTCGGGAGTAGGATCTGCCACTATAAAATTCTCTTTAAATTAGGGTGATATAAATCGTCTAAAATAAATAGTTTATTGATCAAAAAGACAGAACTATCATTTATTTCGCTCGCCCATCTGCATTAAATGTGGTGGGGGTGAAGGTTGGTTTTGACTAGTAAGAGTTTGGCTTTTACCACCTTTACCGCGGGCTGCTTCTTCATGAGCCTGTTTTTCGTCATCTAATTGTTTGATCAGTCGTTCGACAAACCATCGACGTAGCCCTACGGGAAGATTATAAGCTTCGGAAAAGGACCATCCTCCCCAATATTTCAAGAAGAAGAACTGCTCATAAACCATTTCCATGTAATCATCGGTCAGGCCAAAAAAAGTCCGCGGAAAGCGGAACCTCCATGTCCGCGGCATAGTCACACTCTGTACAGGCATATCGCTGAGTGAGATCGATGTTTGGCGCGGCGCGGCGGTAAATGGTGCGAATGTGGCGAGAGTCAATTGAAGGAATGTTGTCAATAAGATATTGAATCGCTTGTGCCGAATCATCTCCATTTACCGCCACAACAAGGTTGCTCAATTGACGGGTCACATTTTTCTCATAATTGCTTTTCTTACGGTCCGCTTGCGCAGCGCTAGTTAGGTTCTTTTCATCATTTCCCGTAAGCAATTTAAAGGTAACTGTAATCTGAGTTTTAGGGAGAATAGTGTCGAACGTTCCGTCCTGGTTGTCCACTAATTCTTGTTCGGTAAGATCTGTCCCAGTATATACACTGGCGTCATTTAGGTCAAAGCTGTATTCGCTGGTGACAGTGCATGAGGGGCACGTCACTTTGGTGTTGTAATCGCTCCCATATCCGGAAACGCGGGCCGAAAGGATAATAGCATTGCGATCTCCCACCAGCAATGTGTCAGGATTAATGCGTTTATCCACAATCAAGCTGCGAATGACACGGTCGAGCGCAACCCCTTTTCTCAACAGGGTGGTCGAGGTGAGCATATCTTCCTCTTTGGCAGTCATTTGCTTGATTTCAATACTTTCTTGCCCACATAGAGGGTGCTCTTCAGTATAAAAATTACCCTGTGATGGCAGTTCTACAAACTCAGTAGGCACCACAAAGGAAAATGTGTTGGAAGTAGTCCCCTCTTGGAGTACAGTGGGTGGGGGTCCTGCGGCTGGTTCTGCGGTAGGTCCGCCCACGCGGTTTTTATTTCGTGACAATATACACCTCTCGTAATTTAGTTGTCGTTATGTTATATGTAATTCTAGATGTTGAAGAATTCGTTGCCGCCGTTTCCAGCCACTGCAACGGAAGGACCAGCGGTCTCAACTCGGGCCCAGTCATACTTCAGAGTAAGATCTAATTGAGTAAGTTCGTCTTCGCCATATGCAAGATCGCCGTACTTAAGATCGGTAATAAATGAATTCCACAAGGTCCAGGTTTCTAGCGGCTTGCCTTCGGAATCGATTTGAGTAATAATGACGGTTCCAAGTGCGCCAGCGGCCTTGGCCTTTGACATAGTGGTCAATGAATTAGAATCTGTTGGCGGCGTATAGCCGGACTGTACAACAATGTCAGACAGCGTAGCAGCCATATCGGGGTTGACGGGATCCACCAAAGCAAGGGTGACATCCTGCCACGATACGGAACCAGGGTAGTAGAAAGTATGGTTCAAATACTTGTGTTCTGTAGCTGCAATCTGGAATGACGGCTTACTTACCGTTTTGGCGTACCACAATGTGGCGCCTCCTTGGGCAGATTGAATACCCTGAAACTCTACCGTAAACCTAAATTTTCTTTTAGGATCTTTAAGGGTGGTATCTTGACCGAAATTTGTTGACCAGAATGGCATTAGTTGGAACTCCTGTTTCTAATTTTATATAGTATGTGAGGGGAAATTTCTTTCATCTCTTTTAATCGTCGAATGAAGCACCGGTCGAGGCAATCACAAAGTCGATAGCAATGTATTCGATAGCTCTTGCAGGCTTCACCATAATCTTAGCATACAAAATGTTTTGATCAATCAGGTCTGGAGTCGTGGTGGTCTCGTCCAAGATTAACCTGTAATCGGTGATACCGAAGTTTGCCTTGGTGTTAGCCAGAAGTGGCTCGATAAGAGACTTGAAACGATTCCAAGTAGCTTGAACATTTTGTTCGAAAAGAACTTGTGTGGAAAGGATGGAAATCTGCTTCTTCAAGTAGATGACAAGCCTTCTCACGTTAATCCTGTCAAGGGCCGATTGGCGTTCTTGCAGGGTCTTTTGTCCAAAGACCACAATTCCGCTTGAGGGGAAGGTGGCAATTGGGTTAATGCGCGCATCATAAAGAGTGTCGCGATTCTTAGAGGTTAATCTTTCTGTGACAGCCGTGATGGGGATACCAGCAGCGCCGTCGCTCAGTCCGCCTCGGTTAAACCCTGCAGGGGCAAACCAGAGTTCGGACGTCTTCTGCGAGCTAGCCAGCACACCGAGCATAGCAACTGTAGGCGGAATCCAAAGGAGACGACCTGTGCCTGCATCCCGGGTTTGGACCCAAGGATAGAAGGTGCAACCGTAGCTGGAGTCAATGCGGCGATTTCTCAATGCAGTAGCTGCAGATTGAGGCGTCGTTGCAATTCGTTGAGCCTTGGTGTTGTAATAAGCCTCGGCAGAAGGAAGATAGACATCCGGGAGGTCAATGAGGGCCAGCGAGTCAGCGCGGTCTTCACAGACATCAATCATACGACCCGTCAGAGACGTATTGGTAAGTCCTGGACTCGACAGCAAGTTCATATCAATAAACTCGGGGTCTGCCACACTATCAATTGCTTGTGCATAAGTGTGATAGATGTAACTGTTATCTTCAGTGTTACCCGCGCTCATGCCGGCATTGTAGAGGGGATCGGGCTTTTGGATATCAAATCCATCAAAGCCACCCCAGAATGGAGCCGTGAAGCGGTTGTATTGCTGTGCCAGCAGGTTCTCGTAAGAGCCGGTAGAAACTGATAATTCAGCTGCCCGGGAGCCTGACTGATAATAGAAGTCTCCGTTGACACCGATTCGAACATCATCCAAAGAGAAGACATAAGACCATGCGTCCACGCCAGTATGGGCATCCCTCTGCGGGTTTTGTCCGGAGACAGGATCATCTGGAAAGCCACTGTAAAGCAGTCTATGCCAATCGGCAACGCTGGGGTCGGGGCGGGTGCTGCCCGAATCACGAGTGACCGAGAATCCAAAGTAAGCGTCAGTGGGGTTAGTAAGTCCGCCGGCGGATGCAGAAATGCGTAAGCGGTCGACCGGGAAGTACAGAGATGCTGTAAGACCCACAAGGACTCCAGTGGTTCCCGATCCTGTCAAAAATTGTCCGCTGTCTGCAGCACCAACAGTGGTCCATGCGATACTGGGTGCATTACTAATCGAACCCGAACTGATTACAAACTTGCTGGTAGGATAGTTAGCAGTGCCACCGGTTCCGGATCCGGATACGATAGGCTCAAAGTTGGGGGGTCCGAAATAGCCGAAGGGGAGGAGAAGGGGATCGGAGGCGCCGGCATCGACGTCTTCGTTCATCTCAACGTATACAAACTTGGATTCGTTAGGATATTCTCCATATTCCTTAAGGCGCCGCTCATTTTGGTCCCAAGAATAATACTTGTCGCCAATAATACGTGCCACATAATTAGGGGAAGTGGGGTCAAGAGTGCAGTTATCAAAGCGTTCTAAGATCACCACATTGTTGTCGGTATCGAGAAGTGAGCGAATGACCACCGAGAACGTTCCGTATTGGGTAGTTGTACTCGTAGAGATCTTTACTTTCTCAATGGACACCTTGGCGTTCTTGTTGAGCCATTCGCCATGTCCTCGTCCTTTAAGACGGAAAAGCTTTTGTTGCTGGGCAGGCTTATATGTGGCGGGGTCACCGCTCAAGTCCTGACCAATAAACCACCCTGCGACAGCTTCGCGGGAGGCTTGTGATTTCATGTTCGCGGGGGAGGTGCCCAAAGAATCACTGCCACTCAAGGCGATTCCGTAGATAGCGCCTTGCATGTTCTGTCCGATAAGAGAAGAACCCGATACCACATAGCTGCGGAGGGTATTCTCAAAAGACTCACCCAAGAATATATGATCTTGGATAGGATAAAATGTTCCAGACGCGTTTAAAAGCTGAGGATTGGTATTAAACCGCTTTCTAATGAACGTTTCAGAATCGTCATCAAAACCAAATTTTACCTTGTGCTCGACCAAACTTGAATCGGTGTATACCAGCGTGAAGAGGTTGTTCGAATCCATTCCAATACACATCGTACTACCCGACGAAACAGTTCCACCGGTTCCGCGTGCAGAACCAGAAAGTACCACAGATCCACTATTCATGTAGAAAATAGCGGCTAGCACGCCTGCGCCGGGTTGGCGAGCAGAGATGCCACCACATTGACCAGGATTGGCGATATGGGCTGCGGGATCCACGAGATGTGCTCCACTTCCGGACGGGAAAACGAAAAGACCATAAGCACCGCCGGCCGATGTGGTAGTACCCGGGTTGTTACCGTCTCCGCCGCCGCGGTTCGTGGCGCTCGTTTTACCGAGGTTGCCCATGTTGTTCGTGGTCTTCCAGCCAGCAGCGGCTGCGCCGCCTACACCGTTTCCAACGGCTGTTTGTTGTCCCAATAGGCGCACGTATGTAAGAGGAGCAACGTTTGCATTCAAGAATGCTTTAGCTGCATACGTTCCGTACATTGGAGATTGGTAGTTACCGTTGCGGTAGATATCGCCGCCGGCTCGGCCGGGGACGGTGTCTCCAAACATTTCAACAAAGTCTGCATAAGATGAGACTTGGACTGGCTGCATCGCGAGACCGCGAGAGGCGCGACCAATTACGACGGGGCCGATAGCTTGGGCGGTTTTAGGAATGAAAGAGTTATCAATTTCATTAATGAACACACCGGGGGAGACAAATTTAAAGTTTTTCACTGACATATTGCTGGGTTCCTCTTCTGTGAGTATGACATTATATCATATTGCAATCATAAACTAAATAGTATTTCTATTTTCAAAAAGCGGAAAAAGGTCCTGAACTAAATAGAAAAAAGGGGGCCCATGTCAGGAACTCTCTCCAAAGAATGGAATCTCGCCTCCTGGGACCTCTCTTTCGGAGGGAAACTGGAATTCTACGGTGTTTTGGTCCATGCGTACAATAGGGCGATCCGCATTCTCCCCCTCGCCGATCAAATAGCCCAGGACACGGATGGTAATCTCGGTCGTAAACATGCGTAAGTCCTCAGCTAAATTGCTCACGTTGTTATTGTGAGTGAAGCTTTGATCGATGAACGCTTCATATAAATGTCCGTTGCGGCGCATGACAAAAGAGTTAATTTGCCCTGTGCGTCCGATAAACGGCGTCACCAACTCGTTCATTTGTTGTTGATATTCGGTTTTGATCCTGATCTTGTATTCAATATTAACGTATACAGGAATGGGAATAGAAAGCGTTTCAATCACAATCTTTCTGTTTTTTCGCGGATAATAAAGTTGGCTCTTGGTGCCGGTGTTGTTTCGCGTACCACTGGCCACAGCGAAATTGCGTGTCTTATCGGGAACGATGCGTTTGGCAATAACAAAGCGACCAGAGCGTCCATTTTTGCGTTTCGAATAATAGTGAGCCTGAAAGGAGCCTTTTTTCTGTGGATCTTTGACAATATTTGTGCGTTCGACACTAACCAATGGAAGCTTAAGGGCGCCGGCGTCATCTCGTAAAGCCTTCTCGTTCTTAATCTGAAACGCTCTTTCCGGCACCTGCCACAATACAGGGGTTTCAACAAAGCCTTCATTGGTTCGCGTAGAGAGCTTTAAATCTTCTTTGACCCAGGATACGATGGAATAATCTATATTCTCAATGGTCGAAGCAAGCATCCCTATTTCTTTTAAACTAAAGGATGCCTCATGGTCCTTTGGCAACATAGCAAAATCAAAGTTATCAGGTAGCATCGAATAATCCCTTTCTGGCGCGTTTGCACGTCGCAGCAATTTCAAAACTGTGGTCTACTTGTCCAAAAAGCTTAGTAGGCTCGGACAGCTTTACAATTTCATAGAAGTAATCTCCGTAAAGCACGAAATCGCCCTCACGGACATATAAGTCTTGATCTTCGGTAAGGCGCCGGCGGTGGAAGTGGATAGTAATCTCCCAGGACTTGTCAATTCCGGCATTTTCCATATATTCGGTGACATAGTCGGTAAATTCGACCAAGGCATAGACTCGCACCGGGGGCAAGTAAGTTTTATCAATAGCTTCACCGTATAATTCATGGAAATTGGTGACTTCCAAATCAATGGGATAGTACAAGATCTGTTGACCAATGACTTTTTCGATTAATTCATCATTAACCTGCTTTACGAGGTCGCGTTCTTTCTTACCTAAGAAAAGCGGGGGTGGTGGTGCTGGGGGTCTTTTCCATTCGTTATCGGACATTCATTATTATCCCACAAATATGGGCAACGGTGAAAATTTCATGGTCTCGGCGGCCGCTGTGGCGCGCTCCGAGTCATCTTTGGTGAGTTGCACATACTCCATTTCTTTAAGAAGCTCTCGGAGCTTATCTTTAAGGCTTGTTTGTTCTTCCTTAGCTTGTGAGAGCAGTTCTGAATGATTGAGAGTGACGCTCTCGCCAGGAATGGGCATTGTCGTGAATTTGCCGCGAATTTGACCCAGCATCTCCTTACAGAGCGCTAAGGCGTACTTTCTAATCCATTGCTTACCAATTGAGTTGATATTGCCGTAGGGGATGTTGCCGAAAGGCGCGGTGTTGATGTTATTGATCCCACCGATGCTGCCGCTATAGCCAGCGTTGTCATCCCAGGCGTTGTCCTCAACATAAAACTTGAACCAAATACGATCCATCTCTGCAAGTCCCCAATAGCTCGGGGTGGGGAACAGTCTAAGCCTTCCATCAATCAATTCATAGGAATAGTTGGAAGTACGGGTCCTAATAGAGTCCTCGTACATGATAGCTTGTAGCTTGTTCTGCCATGTGGGAATAATCTCAAATGTGGAGTCATCGGCGAACTGTCCGTAGGTGGAATAATTACCAACGACACCTACCCCTCCATAATAGCCATAGAAGCGCCACATTGCTCTAGGAGAGACGTAAAAAACCTGAGTGATGATTACCCTCTTATTATCAACTTTGCCGCTGTAATCGACTGGGCGCCCTGCGTCGTCGACGCCCGAAGTAGAGGCACTGCTAATAATGCCCTGGAGATCGTAGTCCTGCACACCTTGAGCAGGTCCGAAAGAGGCGGAATATTCGCGGATGGTGCCACCAAACCCTGCGGCCGCTGCTAAACCGTCGCCGGCGGAGCGCGCTGCTTCAAACTGAAAGCGGGGGTACTTGAGGGAAACGTGTGTTCCTCCTAAACTGGAGGAAAGGGAGCCACTCTTGATATTTCCGATATGATCGAAGGTGCCGGTAGCATCTCCGAGCAAACTGCCGAGGCTGTTTTTGCCCTGGTGAAGGTTAATAATGTAGGAGTACTCTAATACGGCTTCTTCATAAGCGGCGTATACATTGTTGGGGGTCAACTCAATGTCGACTACATCTCCACCCAGTTTCTTATAAACATAGGCTACCTGGAGGGCTGCTCCGCTTAGGAAATCAACGGAACCGGTATAGGCTCCGAAGGGTACTGCGGCGGCAACTTTGGCTGCGCTGCCGGTGGAAGTTAATACTATCGCACTAGTTTCGGAAATAGGTTGAAGGTCAGTTGGCATAAAAAGGGATCCTCTGCTAAACTAAATAGTTGTTCAAGAGCAAAGGCGCCTGCAAGTATTCATAAAACGAAAATCTCAAAAATTTACCGGGGAAAAAATTTGGTAAATCGACATTTTGGTTTGGGCTCTCCAAAAACAAAACCCCTGTCACACGAAGGTGACAGGGGGATTGTTTTATAGAGGACTAATCTAATCTATTGATCAGCCGCCTGACTCACCCAAGAGTCCGCGTACGATAACCAGACCGTACATATCGGGACGCACCATCTTCTTGGCGTACCGAGTCATCACGCCCTTGCGGGGCACGAAGTCTTCAGGGCCAAAGATAGTGGGTGTGGTTTGCAGTGGCACATACGGTGCGTAAACAAATCCGCTTTCAAGGAAAGAGGATCCGCGACGTCCGACCAGGACCACGTTCCGGAGGAAGTATGGGTCAACAATGACATCAAACTTCTTGGAAAGTGAACCGACCTTGACGGCACCAATGGAACCCTTCTCGTCGTCATTAGTGACGGAAGCACGGAAGCCAGCCGTAAACTCAAGGAGGTTGGCAACTTCGGGTCCGCAGACGACAAAGTTAGCACCACCCCGCAAAGTCTTGCGGTGAATCTGTGCAGACACATCATTAATGGTCTCGATGAGGGTTTCATACCACTCACTCACTGTACCGGTGAAATCGGGAGCCTTAGTAGACGCACCAATCTCAGCACCAGTCTCACGGTTTAAGAACATACCGGGAGAGCGGGACCAGTAGTAGGTTGCTGCAGTCGCGCCATTGACGAGATCTGCGAGAACCTCACGGTCAATCTCAAGAGCAACTTGCTCAGAGAGAATGCTCGTAAGCTCAACCTCAGCATCAAGGTTGTGGTAGGCGTTAAGATCTTGTCCTAACTCCGGGGTCCACTTAGCCTTGAGCTTCTTGGTCATGGCAGTAATCGCCACGGAATCGACCTTGATGTCGATCTCGGGGATGTTCTGCTCATTCTCAAGTCCCCACTCAGCCTGTCCAACAATAGAACCTGCTGCACCACCGGCGACGAGGTCATCGGTTTGTGCCCACGAAATGGTGTTTTCACTCGCTGTCAAAGCACCGAGAACGAGGTTACTCAGCTCTTGGACGCGGCCCGGGTTGGATGAACCACCATCACTACCCGTACTAACGAAGACAAGCTTCAGACGGGGAGTACCAGAGGCACTTACCACTTGAGTGTGACGACGAATGAGGCGAGCAATCGGCTGATTGGCGGCCGTTTGGTTGCCAGGACCAGTGGACCGGAGAACTCCGTTACCGACCGAAGACGACACGTTGAACGACTGAGGTCCATCAGTGTTACACTGATCCAAACCACTCAGCAGAACTGTCACCTCAGCGACCCAGGTCGACCCGGAAACCAAATCCGGATCCCAAGTAACTGCCTTATTAAGGACAGATGCTGAAGTTTCCTGACTTCCAAAGATGCCATAAGTGCCGGCTTGGGGAGTCCATGTGAGATTATCCGCGGTGCTTGAACCTGTCGGAGACGAATAACCGTTGTTGAGGTTATACGCACCACCAGCATAGCCTACGCCATACTCGTCAAGTTCCACACCACCAGTGATCTGGGAGCCAACCTTTGCGCCACCGTAGAAAGAACTGGACCAGTTGTAGGCCAAACGCGAATACTCGTCGTTCTGGCCGTCGCCGGTGTCCCTGCTAATGGTGAAATCCAGGAAGAAGATGAGACCCGAGGGGAGACTCATCGGCTGAACACTAACAAGATCGTTAGCGATCAGTCCCGCAAAAACACGACGGACAATGGGGAATGCGACGGCTGCAAAACCTTCGACATCTCCACCGGCCATGGTAGAAGTTTCACGGAGAAGCTCTTTTGCTTGGTTCTCAAGCAGTCGAGCCATAGAGTGGCGCTTGCGATCACTATCAATGCCTTCCAGCAATCCAGTGCGCTCCCACTTCTCTAAAAGTGCATGCCCTTCGGCACGCAGGTCACGATTGATAACTCCTTCGGTCAATCGTTCAATAATACCAGCCATTTTAAAATACCTCCTATATTAATGTATTTGTATCTTAATCGATACCTGCTAGTTTTTTCATCCTATCCGCAATTGGATCGGATGGTGTGCTTTCCTGACGGGAAGCACGAATAACAGAGGTGCGCTGACGACCAATTGCTTCGCTAAGTGATTGTGGTCCACGTTTAGGGGCGGACTCCACTGTGCTTTCAAGCGTACGGTATATTGTCTTGGCTTCTGTTACGGAACCAGCTTTTGAAATAGCATCGGCAATTTTTGTTTTTTGCCGCTCATTTAGGGAGGTATTTCTCAAAACACGGTTCGTGTAAAGCAAGCGAGCATTGGAAAGGTTTACATCATGTAAATTTTCCTTTAGCTGTTGAGTTGCTTGCTTGTATTGTGTAAGGCTATCTTTAAGTCGTTTATTTTCGAAAACAACTTCTTCTTGAGCCTTCTTCAAATCGTTCATATTGTCCTCGACGTCAGTACTGCGACGGCGAGCAAATTCTTTTTCCATTTCCCAGCGCATCTTCTCGGATGAGCTTCCAGCCCAACCAGTTAAGTCTGCGCCCATATCAACTGTGAGTCTTTCTACGATGGAATCAATAAATTCATCGGAAATATCGAGGGATTCTTTGGTGGTGGGTGCTTCACCGCCATCTTCAGAGTCAACCTCTTGTTCACTAGCTGCGGCCGTTAGCGCGGCGTCGGCTTCGCCTTGACCACCACCTTCTCCACCCTCATCTTCAGGCTTGGGAGGGTTGGCCATTTCACTGGATTCTTGGGCGCCCAGTGGATCGGTATCTTCCAACAATGCATACAAATCTGCTTCGTTAAGATTGATTTCCTGCTCACCTTGAAGCTGCTGTACGGCTTCTTGGAGGGCATCAAGGTTAATGTCTACCTCGACATCTTCGCCGGAACGTGGGAGGCGGGATAAGCCTTCACCCTCGTTTTCGGAGAGTCCGTCAGTCGCAGCGAGTGGAATGTTTTCGGCCACTTCTTCGGCTTCGCCTTCTTCAAGCGCGCCTTCTTCGGGGGCGCCCAAATCCATGGGGGGGGCGCCGGCATCAGGCGCTGCTAAGTCTGCACCAAGGTCGAGAGGGGCTTCCTCTTCTTGCTCCAGAAGGGCGTTAAGGGTGCTTCTCACCTCTTCTGAATATCTATCGATTACGGAAGCTTCCGCGTTTTTAAGCGCGGCTTCGCGCAGAGCTTTTGCGTCGACAATCGCGTCTCTTAACAAGTGGGACATTAATATACTCCTACAAATGGCACTAATTCAAAATAAATAGTGCTGCAGAAGTCAAAACGACTATTATTATGAGCCGCGACTATTGATAATCCACCAATTTTCACCGTCTGATTGAAGACAGCGAGAAGAAGTGTTCATTTTTAATTTGATATCCTCGAACAGATCGATTGAACCGCCGGCACTCTTGATGGTTAAAACGTTTCCTTTGAGGGTGTATTTTTCGGTATGAACTGCCTTAATATTAAGGAGGCGTCCACGGTTTGTGCTGGCGTCGGGAAGCACCACACACACATTGTTGGCGGAGGTGTCTGCCAGGATAGTATAGTCGTCGGGTCCGACTTTGTAGTCCTTCTGAGATACAGTAGTAATGTTTTGGTGCTGCGCTGAACTGTGTAGTACGGGGCCGTCTAGTTGTACTTGTTCGCTGGCTTTCAAAGTTAGCGTCGAGACTTGACCGTGGACATTCAAAAGGTTTTGTCCGGAGTCGAACGTTAATGTGGGTGCCGAACCAAAAGATGAACCCTTTCTAAACTGGAGGGTGTGCTGCTCGCCGCTAGGGTGATGAATCTTAGAGTTAATGTAGTCTTTATAGAAGGCTTGGAGGGTGGATTTGCGGATCAGGTTGTGCGAGTTGTCGTATACCAAAATACTGTCGCCGTCTGCCAGGGTTTGTCCGTTCATTTTGATAGAACCTACCGTGTGGAAGCTTAATGTTAGTTGGTCGTCTTCGACAGCCAGGGCGCCGTTCTTGCGCAGGTCTAAACTCTTGGCTGGGACTAGTCCTCGCAAGTTCTCCGCGGGGAGATCGATTAGGTTCTCTCCAGATCCATAAATATTGTTGAATTTCAAATTTTCGCCGGTTAGCGTGTGTCCATCCCATGCGAGGTTGGCGGCTGCTGTGATGGTTTTGTCGCCATTGGCTATCAGAACACCGGAAGCACGATTGTTTTTGATGGTCTCGACTGCTACGGGCTTTAAGAGCGTTCCGTCGTGCAATTTATAACCTTCGGCAATTACTGTTTGCGTAAAGATCTTTTGGCCGCCGATCTTCTCATCGGAAAAGTTGTCAATCGCATGATCAACCTTGTCAATCTTCTTAAGTTGTTCTCGCTCTTCCTCTCCCAATCCCACAAGGGGGGTTTCGAGAGGAAATTGCGCAATATTATAAGCCATACTATGTTTGTACCTTCTAGTTGGACCAGTATTTGGTGTTATCTGTGATAATTAGGCTACCCAAATTATAATCGCTCTCATAATAAAAGCCAAAATCGTATCTTTCTAAGATCTGGCGTACTAGCGCCTGCATTCGAGTGGAGTTTCCCGTTATTATGCGGAGAGGCACGCTGTAGCTTAAGACAAAATTCTCAACTTTACTCTGAACGGAGGCGTGGTGGGCGCCGTGTAAGTCTAATGTTCTCATAATTGTAAGTAGTACGTAAAAAGGGCGCCCCCCACAAGGAGGGACGCCCAGTAAACATTATCTTAGTAAGAGATAAAACTCAAATTAGACAATAGACCACGAACCGGAAATCGTGTAGACAAAGCCCACAGTAGCATAAGGATCGTTGAGAACAACTTGCTCTACACCATCCATCTTGTGGGTTCCAGAGACTTCAACATGAATACGATTATTTACGCCGCAGTTACTCGGAGCTTTAAGAAAGAAGGTATCACCCACTGTTGGAGCCGAGGCTTCGGGGAGACTAACTTCTACATATCCGTCGTTGGGATCAATGGTGCCGGTAAAGTAGTTCATTCCTGCAGTCAATGTCGAGTTGTCAATGACAGCTGTGGAACTCATCGAGTCACCACCGGAAGTGTCTACCGACAGTACACCGTTAGTATTGGTGATACCAGTACCAGCGATGGCTTCCATGAGATCATCAATGGATTCCTTTCTGCTTGCGTTGCTGTCGTTAGCGTCGATGATAGCAATGCTATCGTTAGCAACGTCAACAGCAGCAGCAGTCAACGAGTTCAGGTCGAGAGCCAGCACCGAGGATGCAGCCTTCAGACCGTCGCTTCCAGCAAGGAAAGTTGCGAAATCAGCAAGCGAGTCTTTCTTGGCATCGCCAGTAGCGCCGCCATCAAGGAACATGACATAGTCAGCCGCGGCAATCTGCGTATCCACGAGCAGAGCAGGAGACTTGATGGCCAGGTTGTCGACAGTGATTTTGTGAAGACCATCATCGCCATCATCATTGAACATGATAGTATCGCCAGTGCCAATCTCTTCAGCCCCCAACTCATCAATGTCGATGGACAAGACGCCAGAAGCCGCATTAATACCGGTAGCACTAGTAGTGCCAGCGGCTGCTGAGATCAAGTCAGCCCACTTTTCTTTCTTACCGTCGCCGGTACCACCACCGTCGAGGAAGACCACATAGTCGTCAGCAACGGTCATAGCTGCTTCTGTAAGAAGTGGAAGCAGGTCCGTGATCAGGTTATCACCTGTAATTTTCTTGGTTGGATCACTAGCTTCGGCTTGTTGAACAATACCAAATGTATCGCCACTCACAACAGCAGTCACTGCTGAGAGGTCATCCATGTCAAGACCCATATCGTTAGCTCCAACCGAGAGACCACCATTTGTTTGGTTAACAACAGCAAGTGTTGTGTTGGTCACAGTAAGACCGGCGCCACCGAGTAAGTCAGCGAAATCGGATGTATCACACTTAGCAGCAGTACCAGAAGCACCACCATTAAGGAAGATGAGGTTGTCACCGTCAGCAAGCGTTTCAGCCGAGGCTTCGGTCAGATCGACCGAGACAGCATCAGCAGCGACATCGATTAGCGTACCTGCACCAACCTCAAGAACCCCAGAGTCAGCGTCAAGACCAGCACCGGCTATCGCAGCCACCGTGGTCGCAAAGCTGGCCCTTTTACTGCTGCCATCTCCGGCATCAACAATGGCAATGCCATCGTTTGCAACGTCCATTGTGGCGGTGGACAAGTCGACGAGGTCAAGCGTCAAAGCGTTTGCCGAACGGGCGAGTCCGCCGTTGGTGGCGGAGACAAGATTGTCGCACAAATCTGTGCTAAGATTTCTACCGTCGATTAATCCGGAAGCTGAAATGTTAGTGGCAACACCACTTGCACTCAGAGACGTCTGGATTGGACCTGCGATAGTTAGAGAACCACTTAAAGTTGTGGGACCTAATTGAAATTTATAAGCCATATTTAAAAACCCTCCATATTATAGTTTTTTAGGCGAGCAGGTAAAGATAAACCTCACCCACTCAAGCCCCATCTATCAAGACGAGGCTCGCTATTAATTAGTGTTTAGGGTCGCTTAAATTTAATAAATTAGCTGGCGGTCGACGCTCCAATCACAAATATGGCGCCTTTAGAAGCATGTCTAATCAACTTTTGCATTTTCGGTCTATCAATAAATAAGCCAAGATCCGGAAGATGCGTACACACAAGAGACGGCGCCGTAGGGCGAATTGAGCACGATAGAGTCGACCCCATCAATGGTGTGACTACCCGAAGTGGCGATAGTGACAATGCGTACAGCACTACAATTGCTGGGCCCTTTGATGTGTACAAGGTCGCCTAATGTAGGAGCAGGTGTTTCGGGCAGTGAAACAATCATGGTCGTCACTGCGGAGCCCAGTGTCCCCGTAAAATAATTAAAGCCGGCTGTCAGCGTGGTACCCTGCACTGCCGCAGTTGCAGTTACTCGATCCCCTGATCCTGTGCCCGCCGTAATGCCAGTTAAGCGACTTCCATCGCCTTCGAAGAAAGTGGCTTTGACACCAATGCTGGCGGTAAGATCACCGGTAACATTGAGTACATCACCATCAAATGTGAGATTACTTTCACAAGTGATGTCATTAGCATCGCCGCCAACGTTGGTAATGATGGCGTTATTGGTGGCGTTAGAGAGGCGGGGCACATTAATAATTGCGCTCCCGTCTGAGGTACTCAAATTACCTGAGAGTATGTTGCCAACTATTAAGTCGCCAGGAAGATACTCTTGAGCCGCTATTACAGTGCCAGATAAAGTGTTGTATGCCATAAAGCACCAGAGCCTCCATTAGAATACATACCACTCAGTAGCACCATTTGAATACAGATGAATAGCAGGCATTGAGCCTGTTAGTAAATAGTAGTCCGCATTATCAATTGTATCAGCACCAGAGCCTGAAATGTGAATTGCCGATCCTGTTGAGCGAGAGCCGGGATATTCATCCTTTACGATTATAATTCCGCCGCGGCCAATTGTGGCAGCGCTGGGGAGCCTGAAATCGGTGCGCAAGTCTCCCACATTGATTCCTACAATGTAGTCTCCAGCCGACGCTGTAACCTTGTCGATGAGCACATTCCGATAGTTACCTTGGAATGCGCCGGATACAGTCAGTCCGCCCGAGCCTGTAATATATACTCGACTTTCAACCAACGAGGCGCTTAGGACATAGCCTGCGCCGCCGGCTTTCCACACAGATAAACTTCCTGTGCGAATGTGTGTATCGTCGTTGCTGTTACCAAATTTAGTGGAACCCGTTGCATCGATGACCGTCACATCTTCAATGTGCATGTGACTGGCGCTAATCGTACCTGTAACCGAAAGCGTTCCTGTTAGCTGCAATAAATTATGAGCCGACTGGTATGTAAAATTAGCCGAGCCCGAGGAGAACGTGTCTCCTGCGCCTGTCATGTATTGCACAGAGCCGGATGGTCCGTTGGCATTGCCAGTAGCGGATCCGGTATCGGAACAGTTTATATATGCCCATCCAAAATTTGCCATTAATCAATCCATCCTTTAGGAAACTTCGCCCATTACTACCCAGGTGTTTGCAGCTGCTAGCACACAGTGCGCAATTTTTCCGCCAGTACCTAGTGTAACTGCAGCATTGGCGGAGCCCCCGTTGATAGTGCCGCCGCTATTGGGATAGATTTTCAACCCACCGCCGCTACTACCATTCCAAATAATAAGAACGCGCCCGGAGTCGGCTCCCGCTGGTAAGACAACACCCTTAGTGCCATCGCCACCCTGGACATTGTTGTAGTATTTGATGGCTGCTGCAGCATCACCTTGGTTAGAACCTGCGGATGTCACGGTGGCGTACGAATTGATGTTAAGAACACCCGAACCACCATCCATAAGTGTTACAGTGCCGTCGACGGCCAAGTCAGATTCACAATCAACAGCCTTTCCAAATACGACTTCTTCGGATCCGTTTGCAGTGACTACTTTAATATAAGAGTTTCCACCCTCGGTAATATTTAAGGCAGGGTCTTCGTCATCGACTAGCTCAATCTTGTTCGCGGCGAGGGCGCCCGCATTTGTAAGCCCCCATCGCCCAGTTGGGCTATCGATCATGTAGGAACTACCCGTAATACCATTAGAGCTTGACAGGCTTAAGTGCGCAGAGACAACGCCTGTGTTAGTTATGCCTGTACCAGTCCCGCCAATCCAGAAAGAACTTCCGGTAATACCGGTGGACGCACTAACATAGCCCGCCACGGTGTGATCGCCGGAGCCGGCGATGACGCGGATTCCGCCGGTGACGTTCATGGTACAGTTAGAAGCCGTACCAAAATTCATCTGTTGAGCTTCAAGTATGAATTGATTATCTGCTTTAGCCGGAGAGGTGGTGCCGGCATAGGTGCCACCGGTGTCCACATTGCCACAATCTATTTGGATCTTACCATTACCATAGATGCGAAAAGCAGGTTCCGAATTTTCTCGTTCATTGAATCCAAAGGTGATATAATCGTTGGAGGAGGTGCATGCTACAAGAAAATTAACATAAGAGCTAGTTTGCGCATTGTGGAAAAGAAATCCGCGATCCCCAATCGTATCCACGCCGGGTGCTGGCAAGTCGAGATGGGGAATTTTAAGTTCGATGCGTCCGTCAGCGTTATTGGTTCGACCAGTAGGATGGCGCCATTCTCGGGCATAGAAGTTCATCCATTTGCCAAGAGCGTTTCGATCACCCTTCCAAAATTGGATTGCTGTATGTGCGTCCAGGGCCGAACTCACTTGCAGAGCTACGCGCGGGGCGGCGCCCAAAACACAAATTCCACCAGAGCCGGTGATGGCGCCGGAGACATACAGCGCGGAACCTGATTCAGCAGCAATGGTGCCCATAGGACCGCCAATAAAGACACTCGAAGCGGTAAGTCCGTGTTCGAGTTTGAGAGTGGAGCCTGTGATGTTTGAGGAGGCGCTTAGGGTTGCGGTGCTGGAGGCGCCGACAGACAAAAGCGATCCGTTGAAAGTAAGATTCGATTCGACATCTGCGGTTGATGCATCGCCGTAACTTACAAGACCATTAGCAGTAGAGCCATTAAAGCTAATTCCGCCACCACCGCCACCAGATCCGGTAACGTTTTGGAGGAATGAGCCATCACCAAAGAAAAAGCCGCCAGAGATCGCTGCCGATGCAGACATATTGCCTTCAACAGTAAAATCTCCAACTAAATTATGTCTTCCTGGGGTAAAACCTTCACCTGAACCAAAGCCCATGTGTTATTGTCTCCTTAGTGTATTAGCCAAGATGCTCAGTCAATCCTGAACCAGTTAGCGCATACATACTCTTGCGATCAATCCCTGTAAGTTCAGCAATCACACAATAAGATGCATTTCCACTATTCGTGCCGGGCGCACTAATAAAGATTTGGCTGCACTTTGCATTGAAAGTATAAGAATCTTCATCACTGTCGAGTTCGACATAGTGCATTCCGCTAATCACTGGTCCCGAGCCTGTCGAATTAAAATGAATCCTAATCGTTTCACTCGCATGATTAATAACTGTGACGTTTTTTGTCACGTAAGGAAATTGATATTGCTCTTCGTGTAATGCGGCATGTGTGGTAGATCCGCTAATATAAGGTTGTCCCGAAACCTGATAGGAACCCACATTTGCTAGTCCGGGGGGAGACCATCCAATATGACTTGCCATTATAAAACTCCTAATTTCTTCATATTCATTATAAATAGTACCTAAATTTTTCTATTGCGCCTTCTTTCTTCAGCGCGCTTTCTTTTTTTTTCATCTCGTAATCTTTGACGCTCGGCGCGGATGCGTTTTTCCTTCTTGGCGACCGAAGGTTTTTTATGATGCCGCTTCTCTTTGACAGCTTCTAAGATACGCTCTTTCTTCACTTTCTTGATAAAGCGACGAATCATTTTTTCCGCGTGGCCGCGGCACTCTTTTTGAGTAACCTTTACATGTGTTGCTTTTGCCATTTTCCTTCCTATTTCAATGCCTGCCAAATGGCAGATGACTTGCCCATAAGGGAACTAATATCTACGCCCGAGTCTCTAGAATCTCCGAGATCTACGGTACCAGCCGAGGGGCTCGGGCCCTGTGCAGGTAGCGCTTCCGTCCCTTCAAAGAGGTTTACACCATTATAGGCGTCTTTTCCAATGGCATCCATCATCTGTTGTCGGTGCTCTTGCAACTTGCGCGACGTGGATTCCGCTTGTTGTTTCATATACTTTTCACTCTCGCGCTTCTTTTGTCTGCGTGGCGGTGCGGCTTCAGTGATTACATTTTGTTGTAATCCTTTAGCTACTTCTGCTACCACGTTAGACAAGAGACCTTCTTCTAAAAGGACCTCGTGAATACATTCTTTTACTAAGGGCTTGATTAGTTCTTTTAGTTGTGTTTTTTTCATAATACTCTCGGGTTAATTCCTGCTAGTTGTTGCCAACGTTTAACTTGTGCTTCTTGGAGATTTGCGGTTGGGGTGTCCGTAAGTCCCGGAATCTTGCCTTTGGACACTCCCTCTGCGGTTGTCAGGTGCTTTTTCACTTGAGCAATGTCGTCTCCATGTTTATCCAATATTTTTTGAATATCCTCTCCGACACCCGGCAAAGATGCCAGTGCTTCTAATTTTGACTCTGCGGACTCAAAGACTTTTAACCAATCTTCAGGGGTTCCGATTCCCAGCTTCTCTCCTTGCTCCGTCAAGTTCGCCGCGAGTTCGACGATGGCCGCGGTGCCCTTCAGCTTCTTCATCGCATTAGCTCTCTGCACCATTGGCCCGGCAAACTTGGCGCCTTTGGCGACAAGATCGTAAGCTTTTGCCGATTTGCTGCCGGCTTTAGCTGCCGTTGCTCCGGCCTTGGCAGCATCACCTACGACAGGTACGAGAGCGATGGTATTAATCAATGCCGATTGCCAATCTCCTTGGCCTATGTCAATGGCTAATGATAATAGTGCTACAGGAGTGCCCACGACTTCTCCTACCCCCGGGAAAACAGCACTCGCCAGTGCGGCCGCGTCGAGGGCGGACTCTAATTTCTTGACGGTCTCGCCATCCAAGGTTTCTCGTACGGCGTCGGCCGCAGCCGCGGCTGAGTCTAGACCCGTGGCGGCCATACCGCCCAGCTTGTCTAAGATCCCTTCTTCCTCCTCTTCGCCTTTTTCCTTTCGGTCGTCCGCTACTTCAGGGGGTTTCTTGTTTTCCACGCGCGCGCCCACTCTTTCGACTGTCTGAGCTATCAGGGCTGCAACAAAGCGGGCTGTTTCGGGATCTTTTACAATATCATAAACTGGCGCTAGGTCAAGAGGCTGGAGGCTCGGAGCGTCAGGTATCCCTTGGCGTTTTTCCCTTCCTCCTACTCCTTTGCGAGTTGGTTTTACCTCTTGATCGGCCACACCTTTGTAAGGTGTCGCTTCTTGAAGAATTCGCTTGGTAATCTCTTGCATGAGTTTCATATTCATCGTGCCTAACCATTGAGCTAACAATTGGCGCAGACCTTTAATCTCCTCGTCGCTTAAACTGGGTGCTGCTTTTTTCACCAGACCCCCTCCATAAGGATCGGCTAACTTGCTCGCGGCCATTCTGAGTTCCATCTTGTCTACTTGGCGTGGGGGTCCAGAATCTTCCTCTTCAGGGGTGTCCGCGGGGCCTCCCGCTTCTCCGCCGGCGTCTGTGGGAGGGGCTGCATCATCCGTGGAGGGGGAACCCAGCCAATCCTTTACTAATTCCACAAACTTTTGCCTACTCCAGTTAGCGCCTCCAAGAAAGCGCGAGATCTGCTGAGAAGGGTCGCTATCGGCATTTCCCGTACCTAGTACATCGAGAATCGCTTGGGGATTCTTGTGGCGCTGTTTAATAAGTGGCGCCATAATAGCCTCGAACGTCGCATAAGAGCCTCCTCCTGCTTTCTCATGGGGTACTAACACAGCTTTACGCAAAGCTTCATAGGCCTCTCCAAATTCTTCAATACCGTTGGCATTTTGTAACTGTTGAAAAAGCGCCTTCACATCCCCATCCGCTGGCGCGGGAGTGGCGCGCGGTGCGCTTGCACCTCCTTTGGCTTGTATATTGACGCCCTTAAACCCGGCGCGTTTAAAAGCTCGATTAAGAGCCTTCACCAATTGAGGAGACGCAGTGGCTGCGCCTACAAGGGCCCCTAACGTCTTATAGTTGTCCAAATTCAATTCAGGATAACGATCTAAGTATAGGCTGCCCCCTTCGGGATCGGGGCCTTCTTTAATCACAAAGTTCTGATCAGCGAAAAGTTTCTCTAAATCTTGGGTGATGGCATCATTAGCGACCACATTCTTTAGGCGCTGATTTACTTGTTGCAGAGTCATATGAAGTTCGGCGAAACCGTCTGCGGGATACTCTGCCTGAGGCTCTTCTTGCTTGCCATGATCGGCGGCGCCGATGGAGGTCATCTGCCGAGGCTGGCCGTGGGCGTAAGCACTGGCACGTCCCACATTTTGTGCCAATCGCGTGCCTGAATAGGGCGCCTCGTCTAACCGTTGGGTGCCTTCATTCAGAAAGGAACGCCAGTTATCACTAAGCTTTTTGTCGTTTTTGAAACTAGACCAGTCACTCATCCGTCAACACCTCGTTAAGGAGGCGATTGATACGATCAGCTTTAGTAAACACATTGGATAAATTGATATCCCGTGCTTCTTTCATCATAAACGCCTCGGGAGTAGAAGGCTCTGATACAAAATCAAAGCAGATAAGCTGGAAGTCGTCTTCAACGATGGTGCGGCCTTGGGCTTCGCTCACAGAGCCCATGCCGCGGGAGGAAATCCCCAGCTTGACACCACTGTTTACTAAGCCTCGCAAGATATTGCCGGAGGGGGTATCCAGCACTTTTACTTTCCCCATCACGCTCTTATTTTCCATCCAAACATCTGTTACCATGTGGGAGGCATTCTTAAGGTTAATAATAGAATCATCAGGATGATCCAGTTCTCCGAGCGCACGGTTCTCTTTCACTAATTTTTTATAGGTTTCAACCTCACGGACCAAAACACGATAGGGATAAATTCGGCCATTGCCGTTTTGGATATCCGCTTCTTGTAATTTGCCGCTTAACATCATGCCGCCATTTTTTACAAATCGCTTCTCGTCTTCTGTCAATAGATCTTGGCATACGCCACCTTCGCAAAGGGCGTAATATTCTCTTAATAATTTCTTTCCCATAGTTAAGAACCTTTGCAACACCGTCTGACCGGTTGTAGCATCCACTTGTTATTCCATGCGTTTGTGTTCATGTTTTATTCCTTCGTCTCCGATAATCATATTAAGAACGTATGAGGTCCCGGATGAGAGACTGCCTAAAATTAGATAATTTACGGGCGTTACATCAAAATTAAATAGTTCTGTGTAGGGAGAAAGCAACATTAAAATCCACCCTACATGGAAACCCACACACATGGGGCATGAAAACAAATCGCCAAGCCAGCCTCGTTTAGGGCGAATGGCATCTAGTACTTTTCCGTATACCAAAATTTGGGTCATGCCATAAGCTGCCAATATAAAGTATAATAATTCCATTTATTCTCCGGGTTTTTCAATTTGATGGCCTTGTTTGCCACCGATGTTCTCGTCTCTGATCCATTTTTTAATAACTTCATCCATATTGGGAATGGGCTCATTAGGATTGCTATCGGCCATGTCTTCAATTTGTGGTAATAACTCTGCAATGAATTTATCTTCTAGTTGGTCATCAATCAGTTCTTGAAAGCCGTCACTTAAATTCAGCGCTGCCAAAAATGGATTTTGGGCCGTTTGAGCGTCGGGCTCCTGAGCGTACATTTTGAACAGCTTTCCCACCAATTTCCCTACGCGACGAGTATTTTTTACCAGTGTGCCCAACGGGCCAGCAAATGATAAAGCAAAAGTAAAAGCGGCTTCTCCCATCATATTTAAAAGTTCTCTTTTGCGTTCTGTACTGAGTTCTTTTTCTTGCATCTCCTGGATCATTGCCATGGCTTGACCTAATTGTCCCCACGTCATTCCAGCAGTCGGTCCTTCTTCCTCTTCAGCAAGATAAGTTTGCCACCCTTCCATTATCAATTTCATGTCAGGCATTATTCTGTTCTCTACGCCGGCGCTGGTGTAGGCTGGGCGATGTCTGGACTGTCTTCACTTGATTCGAGCCCTCCCCTACTTTTAAAAAATTTCAACACGGGCGCCAATGAAGCCACAACAAACTCTACGCCCTTGGCAATTGCCTTTAGCCAGCCCCAAAACTTTGTAACGCCTCCTGTAACAATGGCGGCGCCCTGATCAGCAAGCTTCTTGAGCGTGCCGCCAAAAAGCTCTAGAGCTTTATCTTTTAAAAACTTTTGGGCAACATTCAAAAAGCAGCCTGTCGCGACTTCTTGAGCAGAGCCAGCGGTTTCGGGTACTGCCCCTGCTGGACCTTCTTCGTCCTCTCCGCCACATCCAAAGAATTCTTGAGCGAAGTCGGCGACCTTGCTCCAAGCAAATTGCAGACCAACACTTAGTGCTACAAGACCAAGAGCCTTCATCCAAGGCTTCGTAATGCTGTTCAACCACTCAAG
>Ga0080013_1000327_pt1 | contig 67571 bp, 54 predicted proteins | sample ETNvirenome_6_85_FD_69236 | JGI IMG/M metagenome (GOLD analysis project Ga0080013, IMG submission 69236) | Marine viral communities from the Pacific Ocean - ETNP_6_85 (SPADES assembly) (version 2) | ecosystem: Environmental > Aquatic > Marine > Oceanic | place: Pacific Ocean | collected 2013-06-19 | reverse complement strand
GGTTATCTTCGTGAAATGGAACGTGAAGCGTATGAGAGTGGAAATATGATCTTTCGGGATTGGGAAGATAAATTAAAAGATAAGGGTGGTAAGCCACTATTTACTAGTACAAGTCAATATGTACCATCCCCAACAAGTGATCTAGTTGGCGGTGGAATGTTAGAGGAACATAAAATGAAAAAGAAAGTTAATGAATCTCACTTAAGGAGTATTATTCGCGGTGTTATCCAAGAAATGTTTGATGAAGATCTACATGAAGGAGAAGATTTGGGAATGGATGAAAAAGGAGAGGCCGACGAAGAAATGGCCCAAGCTGGCGCAGCGGCGGCAACACGCGACAAAGCGCCGTATGAAGTTGGTGGTGAAGCTATTGATGAAGGCATTGGTGGTAAATTAATGGGAATGGCTAGCAAAGCTGTTGGTGGTGCGGCCAAAAAAGTAGGCCAAGCGGCACTTGGGGCAGTAACCGATAAGGCTAAGGAATTGGGGGCTCAAGCTGTAGAAAAGGGCGCTCAAAAAGTACAGAAAGCAATCGGCGGAGCAGAAGAAGAATCAGCACTTTCTGAGGATACCGAAGGTGAAGAAACCGAGCACTATGGAGAAGATGAGGGCGAAGATCACAAAAGAGAAGAAAACATGGAAGATCATGTGGATGCGATTGAACATCATTTAGACAAACTAAAAGACGATATGGGATATGATGAAAAACATGAAGATCGTGATGAAAAAGGCGACCATTTTAAAGAATCTTATTTTCCTGTTCAACATGATATTCGTGAACAAGCACGATATGAAACTTATACCGGCCTCTTGAAAAAATGGGGCTACACAAAAAAGAGGAAATAAATTATGGCAAGTCCAGGCAAACGACGAAGAAAGAGAATGCATAGACCACCAGAAGAAGTGGTTGTTCCGGTGGTTGCTGAACCCCCTGCACCGAAACCAAAAAAGAAAAAGAAATCATTTTTTAGTAAAGATAAGGATTAACAATGAAACTTGACTTAAATTCTCTTACGAGGGATTTTATTATAAATGAAGGTTCGGGTCCAACAATCACTAGTTGGATTCAAGCACTTTCTGAAAATATTAATTTATTAAAACCTCGCAGTTTATCTGAAGAAAGAAGGGTTGAAGTTATGAAACATCAATTGCGTGAATTACGAAGAACTTCACGTAGGATGCAGGAACAAATTAACAAGCTAGAAGAACAAGTGACAATCCTTCAGGAAGATAAGCAAAATGGCCAACAATAAAAAAGAAAATATTGACGAGATCTCGGCTATGAGTGGAGGGGCAGTTGAAGGTTCACCTAGTTCTGATAAGGATAATAAAAAAAAATCTTCTACAATTTTTCAAGAAGAAGATGAAGAAGAATTTAGAAAAATTGTTCAAGAACTCCTTAAAAAAGCTATAAATAAAAGAATACTTTCAGAAAACCGACAATTAAAAGAAGAAAAGAAACTGAAATCCCTTATAAAACCTTTAGTGATAAAAGCTGTTTTTAATAAAATTAATGAAGAAAAAGAGTTAAAATCATTTATTAGAATATTGCTCAAAGAAGCAAAAAAGGATGTAGAAAAATCACCTCATTCCTCAACCGCAATTAATCTTTTAGAAGACTTACTTAAACAAATTCTTCCAAATCTTGAAAGCGAGTATAAAACTTTAACAACCGCAAAAGAACAACGTGATTCTTTTAGGGCTCATATCGTTAATGCTGTTTCTACTTTGTTGGAAACTGAAGACGTTAATAAAGAAGGTGGAGCAGGAGCTGAAGAAGAAAAGTTAATAGGTTTGGACGAGCAAGAAGATGAGATAGAAGATGAGATAGAAGAAGAGATAGAACTTAAAGTATCGGATGTGGGAGCACCAGCCGATGATAAGTTTATTGATATTGAGGGAGAAGAACCTATTCCCGAAGAAGAAGAAGATACGTTTGGTCTTGAGGGTCAAGATGCAACTGGTCGAGCTTTAGCAAAACAAGCTTTTGATAATATAGAAAAAAATATTGTTGAAACTTATGCTATACTACATGATAGTGAAGATGAGAAACTTTTTCAAGATTATCTCATCACAAATTTAAAATTGTATTTAGACAAATGGGAGAAAGAACTTGGAGCAGTAACGGAACCAACAACAGATGAATATGAAACAGAAAAAGAAGAAGGTGAACCAGGCGCTGAAGCTGGCGCAGAATTTGACGCAGAACTTGGTGGAGAACTTGGTGGAGAAACACCCGCCCCGGCAGGTGGCGAAGAACTTATACAATGAGGCATTAATGAGATTTGAAAAAATCGGAACAGAAGTAGGCAAACTCGTAGACGAAAAAAACACTGCATATGGCAGCGCATTTGAAAATTCAGAAAAAATATTAAAAGTTTTATATCCAAATGGTATAGAGCCATTTCAATATAAAGATATGTTAGCAGTTACTAGAATTGTTGATAAATTATTTAGAATAGCAACTAATAAGGATGCTTTCGGTGAAAGCCCCTTTAAAGATATAGCCGGGTATGGTATATTGGGAGTTGCTAATGATGAAGAAGAATAAAAATGTTGGAAGAAATCTTTATTATTCTATTTCCAATAAATTAAGAAAAGAGGGGAAATCAAGTGAAGAATTTGAAATCCTTTTTAATAATCTTTCACTAGAAGAAGTCATAGGTTTGAAGCTTGAATTATCTTCAAAGTTTGGCTTAAAGGGAAAGATGTATGGTTTACCAATTTGGTATTCTTTAAGAACCATTGTAAAGGATGCAATATTAAAATATGCTCTTTCAGCAACACGCTCCAAAAGAGAAGCGGCTAGATTTTTGGGTATTCAAGAAAATAGTTTTAAACTTTTAATAAGAAGCCATCAAATTGATAGCTATTTTGAAGAAAAGATTGACAAGGAGCCCTAATAATGCTAGTATAAAGATGATAGTTGGAAGTACCATATTGCAAGATAAATCTTAACTATTATAATATTTATGCTTCAATGGCTCTGTTGAAGCAATTTTGAACGTTGAGAAAATGTACAAAATGGTTGTGGAAACGAGCCTAGCTTTGTTGATGTGAAGAAACAACAATCTTGTGGTACTTCTTTTTTTTTCTTCCCGCGAATGTAGCTCAACTGGCAGAGTGTCAGCCTTCCAAGCTGAACGTTGTGGGTTCGAACCCCATCATTCGCTTTTTTACAAAATATAAATAATTGTGATATAATACTTATTACTGCGGGGGTGAACTGGATTCGACTGGGTGTCGAGATAGATTTGTGCAAGGGTGTATAAGCAAACACTAAAAGGCTTAAAACAAATAACTGCTAACGATAATGTTGCATTAACTTTGGCTGCGTAAGCAAACAAAGCGGGGCTTTTACGGTTTTCCTTGTTATCCAATAAACCGTGCTTTAAATTAACACACACACAAAGGAGGACATTTATTATGTCAGAAAATAAAAATACAAGCGGATACGAAATTAGACAAGGATTGTTACAGCAAGCTCAACGGATTGTAGAACAAAATGCTCATATGCAATTTGAAACAAGCGGCAAAAAAGATTGGACGCCTGTTACTTCTGAGCAAGTTATTAAAGTTGCAGAAGAACTTAACATTTTTGTGCAAAAGAAAGATTAAAGTTTAACCTTGTATATCACAAACTGTTAAAACATTTAGGACGCGGGAGTCGGTGCCCGCCACCTCCATTAAATATTAATCATATCAATGATGAGTTTATACTTTTTATAATCTTTTAACAATTTTTTCATTGCTTGTTGACGTATTGAAGAAATCTGATCGTTAGTTGTTGCCATACATAAGTTTTCGAAACCACGATAAGCTGAATGTATAGCTCCAACAACTTCACCATATCCATTTAAAATGGGAGAACCTGATGATCCGCCTTTGGTTGGAATAGAAAAAACATAAGATAATTTTCTATCTTTTCTTATTTTCATTGCTCCTAAATAATATCCATCAAACAAAGGTATCATTTTGGAAGACCAAAGAGCCATTGGAGCTGCAATATTATAATATTTTTCACCAATTAAAGGTGTTGATCGTGATATAGTTAAAGTTGGTAGTGGTATTTTGGATGTTCCTAAAATACAAATATCTGACTTTAGATCATATTTAATTGGAAGGGCACCATAAATATTTCCTTTATAATCATTCAAGATATACCGGCCTTTTTCAGTTAATTTCCAATTTGGATCATTTCGGGAGTATTCTTTAATAAAATAATTGATTTGATCTCCAAATGTAACAGTGCAAACATGAGCAGAAGTAGCAACAAGTGTTACATCTCTATCACGACCAACAATAAAGCCTGATGCGGAACTCCGTAAATATATTTCATATTTTTCTACATTATTGGTTGTGGAAGTTTGTGTAAGATGAATAGTTTTATAAATGTCAATCTTAATAAAAGATTTTCTTTTTTCTCTAAAAAGATCACCAGGTCCAAAAAAATATGAATTAGTGGCGCAAGATGAACATCCCACAAAAGTTAGGAACATTATGAATACTAAAATAAGTTTTGCTACCGCATTTTTCAAGTTTCAATATCAACTCCTATAAAGTAACTATAATGAGAAAACTCAAAACACCAGGCTATTTAGTTATGAGCCACGCGGCTAACAGTGATTCAAATGGAAGGGTTTTATGGCAAAAAAGTTTTATGTTTTAGATACGAGCGTGTATCTTACCGATTATCGTGCAATTTTTTCTTACGGCAATAACGATATCATTATTCCTCTAGTTGTTTTAGAAGAACTAGATAATTGTAAAAAAAGACCAAATGGAGTAGGAGTAAATGCTAGAAGCATTATTAGAACATTAGACGAATTAAGAGAAAAGGGCAATTTTCAAAAAGGAATTAGAATAAGAAAAGGGGCAGGTTTGTGTTTTACAAAAGCACCGGACTTATCAGAACTTCCAACCGGCTTTTCTCCAACAATTGCAGATCATCAGATTATTGCAACAGCTTTAACAATTAAAAAAGAATTTCCTGAAAGAAAAGTTATTGTTGCTTCCAATGATATAAATTTAAGAATTAAATGTGATGCTGTTGGTTTAAGTGCTGAAGGATATAAAACAGAAAAGGTTATCAAAACTGCGCATGAGCTTTATAATGGGTTTGCAAAAGTTTTAGTGGATGACCAAATTATAGATAGATTTTACGCGGGAGAACAAATCTTTTTATCTGATGCTGTTGACGAAAAGCCTGAATTATATGCTAATCAATTTGTGATGTTAGTGTCTTCTTCTAATGAGAAGAAAACTGCAATTACTAGATTTATTGATACACTTATACCATTTAAAAAAATCCCAGATCGAAAAGAAGAAGATGGATGGGGTATAAACCCTAAAAATAAAGAACAAAATTTTGCTCTTGATTTACTTTTAGATCCTGAGATTCCTATTGTTTCTTTAATTGGAAAAGCAGGGAGTGGAAAAACCTTATGTGCTCTTGCTGCTGGATTGCAACAAGTAATGGGTGAAGATTCTGTTTATAATCGCATGATTGTTTCAAGGCCCATTATGCCAATGGGTAAAGATTTAGGATATTTACCTGGAACAATGGAAGAAAAAATGGCACCTTGGCTTGCCCCTATTCAAGATAATCTGAGATTTCTATTTGGAGATGATAGTTTGATGCTTTATCAATATATGCAAAAAAAAATTATTGAAATAGAAGCATTAACTTATATAAGAGGGAGATCAATTCAAAAAGCTTATATTATTATTGATGAATGTCAAAATTTGACACGACATGAGATTAAAACTATCTTAACTCGTGTCGGCCATGGAAGTAAAATTGTTTTGACTGGAGATATTGAGCAAATAGATAATGTTAATATAGATGAAACCTCAAATGGTTTAACTTATGCAATTGAAAAGTTAAAACCTTATGATATTACAGGCCATATTACATTCTTGAAGGGAGAGCGGTCTAAAGTGGCAACTTTGACATCTAAAGTTCTTTAATTTTAAAAGAGTTTGAAAATGTGATATGATCTAATCAATATATTATATTGTATATTAAGATATGAAAAAATATTTAAAACATTCTGTTGAGAAATCCTTAAAAGAAAGAAAGGAATATCACTTATATGATATTCCTGTTTCTATTTTAAATCCACTTCCAGAACATATCAATATAGAAGATATTTTAAATAGAATAAAGGATTTAGTTCCTTATGAAATATGTTCTGATCTTGAAGGAATTTATATTGGTGAATTTTCTGAATTAAAAGATCGAAAAATTCAAGCGATGTTTAAAGAAGGTGCGATTTATCTTTCTTCTTTTAAAGATTTTCCTGATGTAACAGATAAAATTATTGTTAATGATATTATTCATGAGTTAGCTCATGTGTTTGAGGATAATTCTTATTTTGATATTTATGATGATAGTTCAATTGAAAATGAATATATTGGAAAAAAGAAGAAATTAGTTGCTTTATTAAGAGCTAATGAAATTTCGTTTGCTGGCATGGGTAAACTATTTTTTTCTGATGAATTTGTAGATGAATTAGATGATTTTTTATTTAATAATTTAGGCTATGACAACTTAGCACTTTTAACTGCTGGTTTATTTATGTCTCCTTATTCAGTCACATCAATTAGAGAATATTTTGCTAACGGTTTTGAAGAATACATAAATGGAGATCAAAACTATCTAAAAGATATAAGCCCAGCTTTATATAATAAATTAGAAAATATTTTAAACACGGAGTAAAGAAATGGAAGTTAATGTTAATAAAAAACAAGATCGTTTAGTGGTGGATGTTACTATAGATAATGATCCAGTAAGAAAAATCTCAGCAACCACAGCTAAAATTAAATTATGGTTATCTGAAAATGATTATACATATGGAGAATGCATCCAAGAATCAAGATTGTGTAATAGAAATAACACATTCTCAGGACAATGGGTGTTTCTTTTATCTAATAATAAAAAAACAGTTGACAAAACACCCCAACCTGTGGTATCATCAAATAGTGATAAGAAAACTAAAAAAAATTCTTAACTACAAGATGAGTAAAAATGCCACATGTATCATTTAGTGCTTTAAAAAATTGGGATTTTTGCCCATTCTATCATAAGCTTACATATATCGACAGAATTAAGCTTTTCAAAGGAAATGTTTATACTGCTTTTGGCACAGCCCTTCATGAAGCATGTGAAAAGCTTACATTAAATGAATCTGTTGATTATAAAAATGTCTTTAAACAATCATTTAAAGATGAACTCAGTAAATTAAAAGATATACCAGAAGAACATGCGCCAATGATCTTAGAAATGAAAGTTCAAGGTATTGAACTTGCTTCTATGGTTTTAGAAGCTCTTAATATTAAATTTCCAGGATATAAAGTTGTTTCCGCAGAAGAAGAAATCTTTGAACCAATTCTCGATTGTGCTGGTGAATATGATTATAAAGGTTTTCTAGATCTCGTTGTTAAAACTCCAGATGGAAAATATCATATTATTGATTGGAAGTCATGCTCATGGGGCTGGGACATTCAGAGAAAGACAGCAAAAATGACAACCTATCAATTAACTTTTTATAAAAACTTTTTTTGTGAAAAGCACAATGTTGACCCAAAAAATGTTGAAACTTATTTTGGCCTTTTAAAGCGAACAGCAAAGAAAAACAAGATTGAAATCTTCCGAGTTTCCAGCGGACCAAGAAAAATTAAAAATGCATTAAACATTTTAAATAAGGCGGTGTATAATATCCATAATAATAACCACCCAAAAAATCGCCTAAAATGTGATAAGTGCGAATTTAATAGAACTGAGTGGTGCCCGTAGGAGAAAAAATAAAGTGGTAGAAAAAGTTGTGGATTTAGAATTTGCACCACAAGATAATAAAAAGAAAATTAAAGTTTTAACAATATCAGATCATCCTCTCTCACCTTCTGGAGTGGGAATCCAAACAAAATATTTTATTCATGGTTTGTTAAAAACAGGCAAATTTTCTTTTATTAGTTTAGGTGGAGCAATCAAACATGAAGATTATAAGCCTCTTAAAACTGAAGAATTTGGAGATGATTGGATTCTTTTTCCTGTTGATGGATATGGAGGCCCAGACATTGTTCGATCTATGCTGAGAACTCATAAGCCAGATATTGTATGGTTTATGACAGATCCTCGATTTTTTCCCTGGTTATGGCAAATGGAGAATGAAATACGCTCTTTGTGTCCTTTGGTTTATTATCATGTTTGGGACAATTTTCCATATCCTAGTTTTAATAAGGTTTGGTATGATTCGACTGATGTTATGGTAACTATTTCAAAATTAACATCAAATATTGTCCAGACTGTTTCTCCCGACACCGAAGAACATTATTTGCCACACACTTCACCACTTCATCTCTTTAAAAAAGTGCCCGAAGAACATCGAAGAAAAGTGAGAAAAGAACAGTTTAAAATTGATGATGATCATCTTTTAGTTTTTTGGAATAGTCGGAATGCAAGGAGAAAACAAAGCGGTTCTTTAATTTTCTGGTTTAATGACTTTTTAAAGAAGCTTCAAAAGAAAAACAAAAACGCAAAAGCCTCTTTGTTGATGCATACTGAACCTAAAGATCCAAACGGTCAGGATTTATTTGCTATCATTGCAGAATTAGGTTTGAATAAAGGCGAAGTTTTAATATCATCGCAAAAAATGGATCCTCAAAATTTAATTGATATATATAATGCAGCAGATGTTACTGTTGGTATTTCCGATGCTGAAGGATTTGGGTTATCAACCTTTGAATCTTTAGCGTGTGAAACTCCTATTGTCGTAACGATGACAGGCGGATTGCAAGAGCAAGTAACTAAAATAAACTCAGTTTCTCAAAAACAAATGTTAAAAAGAAATTCAACAACAAAATCAGTTACCCTATATGAACATGGAATTGGATTGGAGCCAACATCAAAAGCGATCATTGGCTCTCAAGAAGTTCCATTTATTTATGAAGATAGAATATCAGGTGATGTTGTAGTAGATGCTTTAATGCAAATGTATGAAATGGGAAAAGAGAAGCGTGAAGAATTGGGTGCCGCTGGTCGCCAGCATATTGAAGAAAATTATAATTTTCAAAATTTTGAAAGAAAATGGGAAAAAATTATGTTAAACACTCATGAAAAACACGGATCATGGGATAATAGAAAAAATTATAAATCTTGGGAGTTGCGAACAGTATGAAAAGAGTAGTTGTGAGAGGTCCAGCTTTAAGCCAAAGCGGATATGGAGAACACACTAGGTTTCTTTTAAGAGCTTTACGCTCGCGGACGGATCTTTTTGAAATATTTTTTATTAATACTAATTGGGGCCAAACTGGTTGGATCTGGGAAGACAATGAGGAACGAAGATGGATGGATCTTCTTCTTCAAAAAACAATTCAGTACACTCAGCAAGGCGGACAATTTGATATTTCACTGCAAATAACAATTCCAAATGAATGGGAAAAGATTGCAACAACTAATATTGGTGTTACAGCTGGAATTGAAACAACAAAAATTGCCCCTCAATGGGTTGAAAAATCCTTGCAGATGGATAAGATTATTGTTGTTTCCGAACATGCTAAATATGGTTTTGTCAATACAGAATACCCAGCGAAAAATAATGCCACTGGTGAAGATTTCATGGCTAAAACCACATGCCCTGTAGACGTTGTAAATTATCCGGTTAAAGAAATCGAACCTAAACCTATTTCTTTAGATTTAAAATATGATTTCAATTTCTTAACAATTGGAACTTGGATTCCAAGAAAAAATTTAGAAAATACTGTTAAATGGTTTGTTGAACAATTTTATGATGATGAAGTGGGACTCATTGTTAAGACTTCTATGGCTAGAAATTGTTTACAGGATAGAGAGATAACTTCTATTAGATTACAAGAGCTATTAAATGAATATAAAGAAAGGAAATGTGAAGTTTATCTTTTACATGGAGACATATCCGAAGAAGAAATGACTGGTTTATATCAACACCCAAAGGTTCGGTCTTTTATTAGTTTATCTCATGGCGAAGGCTTTGGTCTTCCACTTTATGAAGCAGCTTATAATGCTTTGCCTATTATTGCTCCTGCATGGAGTGGTCATTGTGATTTTCTTTATGTTCCTAAAAAAGATAGTAAAGGAAAAGTTAAAAATACTGCTATGTTTTCGTCTGTTTCTTATGATCTTAAACCAGTACAAGAGAATGCTCTCTGGGAAGGTGTAATTCAAAAAGACTCAATGTGGTGTTTTCCTAAAGAGTGGGCTGCAAAAAAAGAAATGAAGGCAGCAATCAAAAACGAAAAAACCTTAAAATCAAAAGCAAAAAAACTTCAGAAATATTTAAAAGAAACATTTTCTGCTGAACAACAATATGAGAAAATGTGTTTCTCAGTTAATGGAAAAGAAGAAGCCTTGGATGATGATTGGTTAGAACAAATTGAAAGTATTGTTCAAGAATATGCTTAGGTTTTCGGATGAATATAATTTTTATTGCCGATTATTTTGTTGAGCATATTATTGGTGGCGGAGAACTAAATAACGAAGAATTAATTACGATGTTGTCTGATAAAGGACACACTGTTAAAAAACATCAATCTCAGTTTATAACTCCACAATTTTTGAAGGCAAATTTAAGTAATTTTTTTATTGTTTCAAATTTTGTTAATTTATCTTTTAAAGCCAGAGAAGTTTTAACACAGAAATGTCGTTATATTATTTATGAGCATGACCACAAATATTTAAGTAAAAGAGATCCAGCAAAATACAAAGATTTTAAAGCGCCACAAACTGATATTATAAATTTTTATTTTTATAAAAATGCTCAAGCAGTCTTATGTCAATCCAAATTTCATAAAGATATTATTGAAAAAAATCTGCATCTTGATAACATTATTAATGTGGGTGGTAATTTATGGTCTTTAAAATCTTTAGAAAAAATGCGTTCTTTCGGCAATCGGCCCAAAAGCGATAAGTGTTCAATACTTAATTCATCTATCCCACATAAGAATACTGAGGGTGCAATACAATATGCTAATGCTAAAAAGATAAATTATGAATTAATAGCAAGTTCAAATTATGATCAGTTTTTGGAGAGCCTGGGAGAAAATAAAAAATTTCTTTTCTTGCCCAAAACACCAGAGACTTTATCAAGAGTTGTTGTTGAAGCTAGAATGATGGGTTGTTCAGTTCTTACAAATAATTTAGTTGGTGCCGCAAGTGAAGATTGGTTTAAGATAAAAGGTTCAGAGCTAATTGATTTGATGACAAGCAAGCGTGATGAAATCCAATCTATAGTCGAAAAATGTCTTCAATTTAAAAGAAAACAAGATCAAACCCCTCTAGTGTCTATAGTCACCACTTTTCACAAAGCTGATGAATATTTGGAAGATTATATGAAAAATATCACAGGACAAGACATGTTTGAACAGTGCGAGCTAATCATATTAGATGCGGCATCACCAGGAAATGAACAAACTACAATAAACAAGTATTTAAAAAAATATCCCAATATAACATATAAAAGATTTTCTGAAAGATTATCCATTACTTCATGTCTTAATAAAGGCATAAAACTTTCAAAAGGTAAATATTTAACATTTGGTTTTGTTGATGATATCAAAAGAAAAGATTGTATTGAGGTTTTATACAAAAACATTATTAAAAATCCTGATATTAGTTTAGTCTATGGAGATGTTTTTATGACAGAACAACCTCATGAATCATATGAATCCAATTCTTCGGATGGTAAAATGTTTGAACATTCTAGGTATGAATTTTCTAAAGAAAATATGGTAAAATGTTTGCCCGGTCCCATGCCTTTATGGGATCGAATAATACATGAATCATGTGGATTTTTTGACGAAGAAAATTGTAATTTTGCAGATGATTGGGATATGTGGTTGAGAGCAGTTAGTGTAGGTCATAAATTTAAGAAAGTCAATGAAGTTGTTGGTTTATATTTTGGTGGTGGACGATCTCGTCAAGATAATAATTTAGAACAACAGAAAGAAGAAGCTCAAATCTTCTTTAAATATCGAAATATTTTTGGGAGAAGATTCGAGGAATACAAAACATATTTTATGCAATTTTTAACAGGAGAAAATAATAGTGAACAACGACAGGAAATATCTTCCGACTCTATCCGAGTTGGTTGATAGATTATCAATTGCTCAATTAAAAGAAGTTTTTATTTCTGAGCATAAAAAAGAGTATTCTCAAGAGATAAAAGATATACTCCATGACATTGATTTAATAATGGAACAAAAAAGTGCTAAAATAGATGCAAATGCTATTAGAGCAATTGTGGTTTTGTCTCAAATGAATTTACATATTTGGCACAATGAATCCAATTATCGTAAAGGAATTAGAGATGGCAATGATTTAGAGCTTACTCACGGATTAAATGGTATTAGAAATACTGCAAAAAATAAAATTCAAGAGAAAGTCGGTGGCCGCAAAGATTATAAGATAGATTGTTTGGCGGCTGAATTTGAAGATTGGGAGATTAGTTGGTAGATCTTGATGATGTATATAATTTTGATGTTGTAATTGTTGGAGCAGGGGTTGTTGGTTTAGCAACAGCTCATGAACTGGCTAAACATTACGAAAATATACTAATTGTTGAAAAAGAAAATTCCATAGGCCAACACACTTCTAGTCGCAATAGTGGAATTATTCATTCGGGTATTTATTATCCTCCCCGCACCCTAAAATCCTCTCTATGTTTAAAAGGCAATACATTGCTTTATGACTTCTTACTCAAACATGATGTCCCACACAATAAATGTGGAAAATTGATCGTAGCGTCCACATTTGATGAAATTGAAAAACTAGATGCCATCTATCAAAATGGTATAGAAAACAAAGTTCAAGGATTACGTTTTCTTACAGTGGATGAAATTAAAAAAGCGGAGCCGAATATCAATGCTATTAAAGCCATTTATGTTCCAACTACAGGAATTGTGAACGCGCACCAATTAATGAATCAAATAAGGCATAATATTATTGAGGATGATGTGGTTGTAATATATAACAACACTGTTTCGGCTATAAAATATAATGAAAAGCAATATACACTGTCTTTTACAGAAGTAGATTTTCATGTTCAGTCAAAGGTGGTTATTAATGCAGCAGGCTTATGGAGTGATAAGATTGCCCAAATGATAGGAATTAATGATTATGAATTGGAATGGTACAAAGGAGAATATTATAAAACAAATAAATATCGAGGAATGAAACATTTGGTTTATCCTTTACCAGATGAAAATTCATTGGGAATTCACACTGTTATAGATTTAGAAGGCAATCTTTCTTTTGGCCCAAATGCATATTTTGTAAATAAAGTTGATTATGATATAAATTTTTTAAATCATCAAGAGTTTTGTGATAAAATAAATAAGTATTTAAGCATATCTCATAATGACATTTGGCCTGACACTAGCGGAATCCGCCCTAAAATTAAACAGCAGAGTGGGTTTAGAGATTTTGTGATTGCAAACGAAGCAGATAAAGGTTATAAAAATTTTATTAATTTGATAGGCATTGAATCACCTGGATTAACTTGTTGTTTTTCCATAGCAGAATATGTTAAAAATATTATCGAAGAATAGAGGAGTGAAAGAATGAATATATTAATCACAGGCGGCGCAGGATATATTGGAAGTGAATTAGTCAATCTTTTGATTTCTGAGCATGAGGTTACAGTTTATGATAATTTAATGTATGAGCCTACCTCGTTGTTACGCTATACAAATCATGAAAATTTTAAATTTGTTAAGGCTGATGTTAGAGATTTAAAAAAATTAGAGAAATACGTTAGCGAATCGGACATTATAATTCCTCTTGCAGCACTCGTGGGTTTTCCATTATGTGAAAGAGATCCGCGAGGAGCACAAGAAATTAATCATGATGTAAATACGTGGATCGCCAAAAATAAATCTAAAGAACAGAGGGTTGTTTATCCTTGTACTAATTCTGGCTATGGTATTAGCGTGGACGGTTCAGTTTGTACCGAAGAATCCCCTCTTAATCCCTTAACTTTATATGGCAAAACTAAAGTTGCTGCTGAAAATGAATATAAAAATGTGGAAAATCATGTAACTTTTAGATTGGCTACAGTTTTTGGGCCTTCTTCTAGGATGCGGACTGATTTGCTTGTTAATAATTTTGTTTTGAAAACTTTAAGGGAGCGTGTTATCCTTTTATATGAGTGCGAGTTTATGAGAAATTATGTGCATATTTTAGACGTGTGTCGGGGCTTTAAATATGTTATAGATAATTGGAGCTTGTGTAAAAACGAAACATATAATTTAGGCAACGATTCCCTCAACATGAACAAATTACAATTGGCTCAGAAGATTCAACAACATTTACCTTTAGAAATTATTCGTGCTGAAATTATGTCTGATCCTGATGTTCGTGATTATATTGTTAGCAGTGAAAAATTTTATAATAAAGGATTTGAGTGCAAATTTGATTTAGACGATGGGATTAAGCAATTGCAAAAAGCTTATAGCATTATTGAATCTCCGTGGTATGCAAATTATTAAAATATATGAGAAGATTAGATATATTATTTATTCACCCTAATGCATCAAGAAAGATTTATCAGGGATTAAGTTCAGAACACTCCGCTATTGAGCCTCCAATCTGGGCTGGCATGTTAGCAAATCATTGTCGCTCCCGTGGTTTTGGGGTGGCTATATTAGATTGTGAAGCCGAACGTATCTCTATTGAAGAAGCGGCTACAGAAATTAAAGATCGAAATCCAAAGGTTGCATGTTTTGTTGTGTACGGCCAACAACCAAGTGCGTCAACCCAAAATATGCAAGGAGCAATTGAGACTTCTAATACTTTAAAAAAACTGGATAGTTCTATTACTACTTTATTTGTAGGTGGCCACATCGCCGCCTTGCCCAGAGAAGTTTTAAAAACAGAGTCTTCTATTGACTACATTTGCCAAAATGAAGGAGTGTATACAATAAGCAATTTTCTTTCTGCAATCAACTCAATTAATTTTGATGAATCTAAAATAGATGGATTAGGGTATCGGGATGAAAGCGGAAACATAATCTTAAACAGACCACAGTCCATTGTTCCTAAATCTTTATTAAGTATTGATTTACCAGGTGTAGCTTGGGATTTGCTTCCTAATATTAAAAAATATCGAACCGCTGGTTGGCACTCGTGGTCGAATGATTCCAACAAGGAACCGTTTGCTGCGTTGTATACAAGTTTGGGTTGTCCGTATAAATGTTCATTTTGTATGATTAACATTATTAATCGAACAAATCCCGAACCCACTATTGCAAGTGCGGATAGCAATGTTTTTAGGTTTTGGGAGCCTGAATTTATTATAAATCAATTTGATGAAATAGCTAAAATGGGCGTTAAGAATGTGAAAATTGCTGATGAATTATTTGTTCTTAATCCTAGACATTTTGAAAGTATATGTAACATTTTAATCGAAAGAGATTATGGGTTTAATCTTTGGGCTTATTCTCGTATCGATACATGCCGACCGAAATATTTAGACATTTTAAAAAAGGCTGGAATAAACTGGCTTGGGCTAGGAATAGAAAATCCTTCTGAAGCCTTAAGGCAAGAAATTCATAAAGATAGTTACAAAACCGTTAATATAACTGATATAATGGATAATATTAGAAGTGCAGGGATAAATGTAGCTGCAAATTATATTTTTGGTTTGCCAATGGACACAGAAGAAAGTATGCAAGGCACTCTTAACTTTGCGCTAGAAAATATGTCGGAAATGGTAAATTTATATTGTGCGATGGCATACCCAGGAAGTCCACTTCATTTAATAGCAAAAGGTCAAGGCTGGAGACTCCCAGAAACATATTCAGGATATAGTCAACATTCTTATGATATTTTAAATTTGTCTAATTCTGCTTTATCTTCTAAACAAATTTTAGAATTTAGGGATAAAGCATGGATGAAATATCACACTGATCAAAAATACTTAAATTTGTTGGAAGATAAGTTTGGTGAAGCGGCCAAAAAAAATGTTGAAGAAACAACAAAAATTAAGCTTAAGAGAAAATTATTAGGAGATTAAAAATGGCAGCAAATGATAAAAATAAAGTTACTATCCTTAAATTAAGGAAACAAAAAAGAGAAGGAATCAAAACAGTTTTAGTTACATCATATGATTATCCACAAGCGCGGATTACGGATGGTTCAGGAGTTGATGCAATTCTTGTTGGCGATTCTTTAGGTATGACAACCTTGGGACATAAAACTACAATTCCAGTAACAATGGGTGATATGATCTTACATTGTGAAGCGGTGGCAAGAGGGGCGAAGAACGCTTTTCTTATTGGAGATATGCCGTATATGTCTTATCAAACTTCTAATGAAGAAGCAGTAAAAAATGCTGGGCGATTTGTAAGGTCTGGAATGGATTGTGTTAAAGTTGAAGGAGCAATGGTTGATAGAATTAAAGCTATCGCTGATTGTGGAATTTTGGTGATGAGCCACTTAGGTCTTACTCCCCACACACGAGCAAAATTAGGAGGATACAGAGTTCAAGGTAAGACTGCTGATCAAGCGGATATTATTTTGGAACAAGCCTTTAAACTACAAGAAGCCGGTTGTTCGTTTTTACTATTAGAAGCAATGCCAAAAGAGCCAGCAGAATTAATTGCCAAGAAATTATCCATACCTGTATATGGAATCGGCGCGGGAGACAAGGTGGATGGACAACTTGTTATTTTTCACGATTTGATGGGATTGTTTTGGGAATTTAAATCTAAGTTTGTCAAAAGGTATTGTGAAGCTGGTAGGATTATGCAAGACGCAATGGCCGAATATGCTGATGAGGTTAGAAATGGTGTTTTTCCAGCCGACGAAAACTTTTATGAAATCAAAGATGAAGAATTAGAAAAACTTTTGGGTGATACAAAATGGAAATATGAAACAGACCAAGGCTTTCCCACAAATCATTGTCTAACTCCAAATACAGTTACTAGAAAAGATTAGAAAACAAAATGAATGTAGCTGATTATGTAATTAATCACTTATCCGAAATAGGTGTTAAAAAAGTTTTTGTTGTTTATGGTGCAGCCAATGGGAACTTGATCGATTCTTTTACTAGGAATGAAAAGATTGATTATGTTGCCACAATGCATGAACAAGGCGGTGGATTTGCTGCTGAAGGATACGCGAAAGTATCTAAAAATTTGGGTGTTGCCATTGCCACTAGTGGACCTGGAGGTATGAACTTTGTTACTTCTATGGGGAATTGTTTTTATGATTCTGTGCCTTGTCTTTTCTTGACTGGCCAAGTTAAAACTCGATATATGAGAAAAGATAAATCAGTTCGGCAAATTGGCTTTCAAGAAAGTGATATGGTGAGCATCACAAAGCCAGTTACAAAATATTCGAAGTTGGTGGAAAACCCGCTGGATATTAGATATGAATTGGAAAAAGCAATTTATATAGCAAAAAGTGGACGCCCAGGTCCAGTTCATTTAGATTTGCCAATTGATGTTCAAAAAGCCGAAATTGATTCGGAGGAACTTCTTGGGTTTGATGAACAACTTGAAGAAAAATGTTACAACGAGAACAAGATCGAGCACCAGATTGATAAATTTATTGATGATCTTTTGAACTCTAAAAGACCATGTTTGCTGATAGGAGGTGGCGTTCGGCTGGCTAATGCTGAAAAGGATATTTTAGAATTAGCAAAATTATTAAAAATTCCTTGTTTTCCGACTTGGAACGCATTAGATATTATTTGTTCTGATTTTGAATATTATGGTGGTCGAGTTGGAACATATGGAGGCGCGGGCAGAAATTTTGGTATCCAAAATTCTGATTTGCTGTTAGCGATTGGTAGTAGAATTTCTGGACGAATTACGGGCGGTGAACCGCATTTATTTGCACGAGGTGCGAAAAAATATATGGTTGATGTCGATGGTTCTGCAATGCAAAAAAAGCTTCAACAATTGCCATTTGATGAATGTATTTTGTCAGACGCGAAAGTGTTTATAAACTTGATGCTAAAAAAATTAAAGAATATAAAAGTTCCAAATTTCCGTGCGTGGAATGAAAAAATAAAATATTGGAAAGAAAAGTATGATCCTGTTACAGATGACATGTTTGAACCATCAAAATATGTGAATCCTTATGCTTTTCTTAGAATACTATCAGAAGAAATGAAACCAAATGATATTTTTGTTGGTGATTGTGGTGGTAATATTGTAGCAATAAATCATGCCTTTAAAACAAAAACTGGTCAACATTATTTTACTAATAATGGAAATTCACCGATGGGATTTTCTTTTTCAGGAGCAATGGGCGCGTGGTTTGTGGGCGAAGACACTCGTGACGTAGTTTGTGTGATCGGTGATGGTGGAATGTGTATGAACATTCAAGAAATACAGACCATGTTGAACTATAATGTTAAGGTGAAAACAATTATTTTAAATAATCACATCTATGGTATCACAAAAGCATTTCAAGAAGTAAATTTTGAAGGCCGCAGCGAAGCCTGTGGACCAAAGGGTTATCGTCCCCCCGATTTTATTAAAGTTGCTAAAGCTTATGGTATGGATACGATGGTTATAGACGATGGGGCCGATTATGAAAAGGTAAGAAAACAAATTCGAAAATTTTTAGATCATGATGATTCTATCATCTGTGATTTAAATTGTCACGAATGGCATACTTATGAGCCCAAAATTGTTGGTTGGTCCACACCAATTGAGGATATGTATCCTTATATTCCTAGAGAAGAATTTTATGAAAACATGATAATTGAGCCGCTTGAAATTTCGAAGAATCCGCCAATGCCTAGTGTTTTTAATTCAACTGAGTCTATGGAATAAATAAATAACAATAAAAAACACCATGATGACTTTTAAAGAAGAAAAACACCAACAAATTGAATTTCCATTAGCGATGGAAACAATTGACGCCGCCGATATTGTTGCTTTGATTGAGTGGTTAAAATCATATCCTAGGCTCACAAAAGGAGAACTTACTTAAGAGAAAGTATATACTTTGGGTTTAAAAAATAGAACTGCGGGATTTCATAAAAAAGTAGACAATCTTCCTCCGTCTGCATCTAAAATTTCAAATTTTGTTTTGGGAATTATTAATGAAAAATAAATTATTGGTGGTTTATAACACATGTGGTGTGAAAGCAGAAAATATTGAATATTATACTGCCTCTATTGATTCTATTTTAAATCAAGATTTCGAAGATTATAGAGTTGTCGTTTCAATGTTTAAAAATTCTTTTGAATGCAAAAAAGCTTTAGCACAAAAATTTGGTAATAAAATATCCTATGTTTTTTATGACAAAGAGAGACTAACCGTTAATCAAACATTTAACAAAACTGTTCAAATTTGCGTTGAAAAGTTTGGAAAATTTGAGGGTTATTTGTATGTTGATTCTGGAGTGATTTTTGGATCACTTATTAATGCTGGTAGTTTTAAACACAATCAACATGTATTAAAAAATATTTATGAATTATTTAAATCCGGACCTTATTCTATGGTCACATTACAAGTAGATCTAGACGCAGGATATCAGCATATAGGGTATGAATACCAATCAAGAGCCACCGACACGCCCCAAATTCAGGGTCAAGATTTTATAGTTCCAGTTGGTAGTGCAGTTAATTTACATGCTCAAATTTTTTCTCATGAAATATATGAAAATTTTAATCATAAGTTAATTCCCGATGTTTTTGCTGCTTATTGCACAGAATCAACGTTTTCATTTTTAAATGCAATAGTTCATGAAAAATGGGTTATAATGAAAGATATTCTTATTAGCCACCTTCCTTCTTTGGAGGGCGCTTCTGTTTCGTTTTTCCACCATTCTTTAATACACAGGAACTCATGGAACAATCTCTTATATGAAAGAAATGCATTGGATTTCATAAACGATCCAGAAGCCGTGGATGCTGGCTTGGGTTATGAAGAATGCAATAACATTATGATGCACAAAGAAGCCGCTTATGATGAGAATGGGTTTGCAAAATATCCCGAAAAATTAAAAGCTGTTATTAAAAAATATTTATTTTTATCAAAAGAAGAATTAGATTATGATAAAATTGTTTACAAGACAATTTAAGGAAGACGAAAATGAAAAACAAATTATTGGTTGTTTATAACACATGTGGAGTTTGTATGATGTCCTCAGACATTACCAACTATTATATAAAGTCAATTGAAGGTCTTTTAGATCAAGATTTTGAAGACTGTAAGATTGTGGTGTCAATGTTTAAAAACTCAGTTTCTTGCAAAAAAGCTTTGGCACAAAAATTTGGTAATAAAATATCTTATGTTTTTTATGACGAAGGCACTCTAAGCGTTAACCAGACATTTAATAAAACTGTTCAAATTTGTGTTGAAAAATTTGGTAAATTTGAAGGATATTTATTTATTGATTCGGGAATCACTTTCGGCCCTCACCAAACAACACATCATCCAGCGCATGGAGCATCATATTATGAAAGAGATAGAACTGTTATAGGAAAATTATATAATACATTTAAGTCGGGAGTATATGGTATCACAACCGCACAAGTTGATTGGGATGCTGGCTTTTCTACAATTGGTTTTAAATACGATTCCGGCCCACCTGCACAAATCCAAGGAGAGGATTTTATAATTCCTCTTGGAAAGGCTGTAAATGGACATATTCAAATTTATTCTAATGAAATGTTTGAGGCTTTCGATAATAAAATGATGCCAGACGTTTTTGCAGCCGAATGTTCTGAATCTGTATTTTCTTTTTTGTGTGCTGTGATTCATCAAAAATGGGTTATAATGAAAGATGCACTTGTTCATCATAAAGGGGGTTTAGAGGGTCACGGATCTGCTTCGGCGGCTTTTTCAAAATCATCGCTTACGTTTGGAAATTCATGGAACAATCTTTTGTTTGGAAGAAATGCCCTGGATTTTATTGATGATCCGGATGCTATTGAGGCTGGTCTTGGTTATGAAGAATGTAATAGTATTATGTTACATAAAGAAGATGCGTTCGACGAAAATGGGTTTGCAAAATATCCCGAAAAATTAAAAGCTGTTATTAAAAAATATTTATTTTTATCAAAAGAAGAACTAGATTATGATAAAATATCATACAATACATTATTAAACTAAAAGGAAACTAAAAATAATGAACATAAAATACCCATTAGCAAAAGAAACCATTAACAATGAGGATATTGATGCTTTGTGTGACTGGCTTAAAAGCTATCCGAGGTTAACAAAAGGCGAATTGACCCCAAAAGTGGAATCTAAATGGGCTGAATTTATTGGAACCAAACATGCGGTTTTTAACAATTCAGGATCATCAGCTAATTTATTAATGGTTTATGCTGCAATCGCTGCCGGAAAAATTAAAAATAAAAAAATTGCTGTTCCATCAGTTGGTTGGGTAACAACGATTGCTCCAGCAATTCAATTTGGTTTGCATCCTATTATGGTTGGGGCAGATGAAAAAACTTATGGAATGGATTTAGATGCGTTAGAAGAAGTATGCAAAACAGAAAAGCCGGATGCCGTTATTTTCGTTCAAGTTTTAGGCGTTCCACATTATAAAGAAAGAATTTTAGAACTTAAGCAAAAATATGGATTTTGTTTGCTTGAGGATTCATGCGCTGCTCTTGGTGCTTCTTATGCCGATGGGAGCAAGGTTGGAACTGTAGGAGATATGTCGTCTTTTTCTTTTTATTTTGGACACCAACTTTCGACAATTGAGGGCGGCATGGTAAATACAGATGATAAAGAATTATATAATACTTTGTTAATGTTAAGAAGTCACGGTTGGGCCAAAGACCTGGATTCTGATGATTATCAAAAATTGGTTAAAAAATATAATGTAGATGATTTTCATAAGCCATTTACTTTTTTTATTCCTGGTTTTAATTTGCGCTCTACAGATCTTCAGGCATTTATTGGGTTGAGACAGGTTGATAAAGCTGAATGGGCCACTACTCGAAGAAATGAAAATCATTTAAGGTATGCTAAAAACTTAAAAGGATGTGTTACATTTCAAGAATGGGGAGACAATGTTCCCGTTTCAATTTCTTTTGGTGCATTAGCACGAAATAATGATCATCGAAAAGAAATAGTTTCGCGCTTGGTTGCTCATGGAGTAGAAACAAGAATTTTTAGTGCGGGCAATCTAGGAAAACATCCCTTTTGGACCGATCTATATGAAACATTCGAAGACGAGGTGAGCGACAGGATTCATGCTTGTGGATTCTTTTTACCCAATTATCCAGAATTATCATTAAATGAGATTGATATAATTTGTAATATTGTAAGAGGTTAAAATGAAATTGCATCTTGGCTGCTATGGTAAAAAAATAGAAGGCTTTGTAAATATTGATATTCGCGAAGAAGTTGAACCAGATCTGGTAGACAATGTTTTTGAGCTAAAAAAAGTAGAAAACAACAGTGCAGAACTGATTTATGTATCTCATGTTTTAGAACACGCAGATTATATAGAATCTGAAGCAGCATTAAAACGATGGCATCAAGTTCTTAAATCTGGCGGGATTTTGCGACTTTCAGTTCCAGACATGGAAGCCCATTTTGCTCACTATTTTTATCATAAAAATTTAAGAGCATTAAATTCTGCTTTGTGGGGAAGCCAACGCCACCCTTATGATTATCATAAAAATGGATGGGATTTTAATCAGCTTAAAAAAGAATTGAGAGAAATAGGATTTACGGACATCAAAAGATATGATTGGCGTAAAACCGAGCATTGTTCCGTTGATGATTACTCTCAAGCTTATTTCCCTCATATGGACAAAGAAAATGGAAAATTAATGAGTTTAAATATAGAGGCTACAAAAATATGATTGATATTAAAGGGAAAAAAGTAATTGTAACGGGCGCAAATTCAATGATAGGCCGCAGCGTAATCAAAGAACTGCAAAAAAGAGAAGCAATTATTGATCCTGTATATCATGAAGAATGTGATTTATTAAACTATGAGGAATGTTTGAGCAGATTTAAAAAATCAAATCCAGATTTTTGTATTCATGCAGCAGGATATAATGGAAATATAAGTTTTAATAGAAAATACCCAGCAGATATTTTTTTCAATACAACTATTATGGGGCTCAATACTTTAAATGCTTGTACGAAAGTGGGGGTTAAAAAAATTGTTACTTTATTAGCCTCATGCGCTTATCGTGGCACTAGTCAAGAATTAAAAGAATGTGATTTTTTCTTGGGGATGCCTGATCCCACAGTTGAAGGTCACGGTCTAAGTAAAAAAACGTTATTTTATTATTCTAAACAACTTTATAAACAACATGGTATTCGTGCAGTTTGCACTATTTTTAATACTGCTTTTGGCCCGTGGGATTCTTATGATCTTAACAAAACTAAAGTTGCCGGTGGCCTTATTAAGAAATTTGTGGATGCAGTTGAAAAAAACGAAGAAGAAGTTGTATGTTGGGGAACGGGCAAGCCACGACGGGAATTGATTTATTGCGATGACGCGGGCAAAGCAGTAGTTGAAGTATTGCAAAAATATGAAGATACTAATTTACCTATTAATCTAGGATTTGGGGAAGATATTAGCATAAAAGATCTAGCTACTAAAATTGCAAACATTGTTCATTTTACGGGTAAAATCGTATGGGATACCAACCGCCCTGACGGACAATTTAGAAAATTATTAAATTCAGATAGATCTAGAGAATATAAAATAAAGATTAAAAATCCAAAAAATTTGGATGAGGGTTTGGTTGAAACAATTAAATGGTATCGGGAGCATAAAAATGGGTAAAAAATATGATTTATCGATTGTGATACCGGCGATACGCACAAATGCATGGCCGATATTATATAAAAGCGTAGAAAATGCTTGTAAGAAATACGAGTGGCAATTGGTATTAATTTCTCCATTTGCTTTACCAGATGAATTAAAAGATAAAGACAATATTCTCTTGATTAAAGAGTATGGAAATGTCCCGAGATGTGTTCAAAGAGGTGTAGAAAAGGCCGAAGCGCCTCTTTTCTTTTTAACTGTTGATGATTGTATTTTTGCAAAAGATTCAATTGATTTGGCGATGGATAAATATAAAGAAGTATGCAGCGAAAATGATGTTATAGCTATGATTTATGGTGAAGGTGGCAATAAGATGGATAAAGAATACTGGACTGTCAAAGGTCCACCGGAACGTCCGGATATTGCTGCACCACTTCGATTACCAGGCATTAATAGAGAGTGGAGAATTGCTAATCAATGTTTAATGAGCCGACAATATTTTATTGATCTTGGTGGTCTTGATTGCGAAAACTTTTCTTATTTAGATAAACCAATTCATGATTTCATGTTTAGACTTCAACGTAATGGTGGAAAAATTTATTTTTCCCCGAAACATGTGTGTATCGCAACACATTTTCCACTTGAAACAGGGGATCATGGCCCAATTCATAATACCGGCTCGAAGGATAGTTCTTATTTTAATATGATCTATTCTATCGAAAACTTTTATGCCAACCGAATTAAGTTGGAATATGATAATTGGAAAAAATCCCCTGTGGTTTGGAAAGCACGATTTACAAAGTCTGTTCCTAAAACATATGAAGATATGTGCATAATGGAGGGCTACGATCTTGGACCAATCAATGAGATGAAAAAAAAGCTTGAAGGATATTTAAAATGCGAGTTGATGTAACTATAATCTTACCAGGTTTAAGAAGATATATGTGGGATGAATTTTATGAGAGTGTAAAAAAAACACTTGATAAAACATTCGAAGTAATAATTGTGTCACCTCACAAAACTTTAACAGAAAAATTAAAAGACGTTCCTAATATTAAACTTATAACAGATTATGGTTCGCCTGCGCGATGCCAACAAATTGGTTTATGTCATGCTACTGGAAAATATGTTACGTGGTGTGCAGACGATTGTGTATATTTCAAAGATAAGTTAGGAGAAATTGTTGATTTTTACGAAAAGAACAGAAATTCTTATAAAGATATAGCTATTTTTAAATATTTTGAGGGAGAATGTGGTGCCAACGGTTTAAAACATACTTCTGGTCAAACTGAAATGTCTACATGGGATTATTATAGACTTAAAAATTCATGTCCATGGCTTAATGATACTCATATTCCCGATAGTTATTGGCTTCTTAATTCGGGAATTCTTGATACTAAATATGCTAAAGAATTAGGTGGCTGGGATACACAATTTGAAACTATGTTTTGTGCTCATACTGATTTTGCGATTAGAACTCAAAATAACGATTCAACTTATTTACTGTTTGAAGATCCTATTGTAAATTGTTCTCACACTCCTGGGACTAGTGGGGATCATGGACCAGTGCATTTTGCTCAACTATTACATGATGAACCATTACTTAAGCAAATATATTGGGACAAAGATAGTTTAAAACGAATTAAAATTGATTTAAATAATTGGGAAAATTCTCCCAAGTTATGGACCAGACGATTCAAAAAGAGTGGAATCTGATGGATAAGAAAAAAATAAAGATTTTAGTTATTGGAGAAAGTTGCAGGGATATTTTTAATTATGGCTATTGTGAAAGATTGTGTCCTGAAGCTCCGGTTCCTGTTTTTAATTTAATAAGAACTGCCGAGAATGGTGGGATGGCTAGAAATGTGTATTCAAATTTATTAGCGATGAACGCTGATGCTTTTTTATATACAAACAAAAATTGGAAAAATATAACTAAAACCAGATTTGTTGAAGAAAAAAACAATCATATGTTTATGCGACTTGATATTGGGGATAAAGATTATGGTAAAGTTAATTTGAAAAAAATAAAATTTTCTAATTATGACGCTGTTATAATATCTGATTACAACAAGGGATTTTTAACAGAAAAGGACATAGAAGATATTTCTGATAAGCACCCCAATACATTTTTAGACACAAAAAAACAGCTTGGTGATTGGTGTAGAAAAATTAAATTTATAAAAATAAACAATTTTGAATATAATAGAACCAAACATCTAGTAGATGAAAATATGGAAGAAAAATTAATTATTACTATGGGACCAGAAGGTTGCAAATATCAAAATATAATTTTTCCTGTTGAAGAAGTTGAAATAAAAGATTCATCCGGTGCTGGCGACACATTTATTTCAGCGTTTACTTTAAGATATTTGGAGACTGAAAATGTTCATGAGGCATTGAAGTATGCAAGCAATTCGGCAACAAAAGTAGTCCAAAAGCGCGGAGTTAGTACGGTATAAAGGATGAAATCAAATATTTTAATTACAGGCTCTTCGGGCTATTTAGGTAAATATTTTTTAAGAAAAATAATTTCCACTAAAGATTATAATATAAATTTACTTTTTGAGGATATAAATAATTTTGAGAGTATTAGAGATTATTTTTCTTCAAATAGAATTGACGTAGTTGTTCATTTAGCTGCTTTAGTTGCTTCTAGGGCGAATCAAAATGAGATGATGAAGACTAATTTAGAAGCAACTAAAAATTTGGCTAACTTAATTGATAAAAATACTCATTTTATTTTTCTATCATCCGATCATGTATTCAAAAGTGATAAAGAAAAAATATATAAAACGGAGGACATTAAAGATCCTGAAACTCTTTATGGAAAATCCAAACACCTTGCAGAAGAATATTTGTCTAAGAATGTGGAAAAATTAACAGTTCTAAGAACATCCATGTTATACGGATATAATGACCCAAAGAGAAATAATTTTTTTAAGTTTCTTATTGATAATTTAAAGGTGTTAAAAAAAATAGATATTTATTCAAATGTGTGCAATCAACCAACTCACGTCAGTGATGTAAGTGATTTTATTATTAAAATAATAAGAGAGAAAAAGTTTGGATTTTTTCATGCATTAGGTGATGAATACCTAAATCGTTTTGAGTTGGGTAAAATGTTTTGTGAAATTCATGGGTATGATGTTGAATATTTGAATTCTGTAAAACAACAAGAAGGTGGAAGAATTCCTAATTATTTAAATTTACAACCAAGTCAATGTTTTTTGGAGAATAAAAAATATTCGCTCGAAATGGGTTTGAAACAATATTCATGAAAATTTTCGCCAATGGTTGTTTTGATATTTTACATCGAGGACACATCGAACTTTTTAAATATGCTAAATCTTTAGGAAACAAATTAATAGTCGGAATAGATTCAGATGAAAAAGTTAAGCGAGATAAAGGCCAAGATCGTCCATTCAATTACTTGAAGGATAGAATAGCTATGTTGGAAGCGATTAAGTATATTGATGAGGTGGTTTCTTTCGACACACGACAAGAATTGGAAGATTTAATTAAAACTCACAATCCCGACGTTCTTGTGGTAGGATCTGATTGGAAAGGAAAAGAAGTGGTGGGAGACATTTTTGCAAAAGAAGTGAAATTTTTTGATAGAATAGGTGATTATTCTACAACAAAGATATTGGAGAACAACAAATGATTTATGTATTTGATATAGATGGAACCATTTGCAATAATACCTATGGTGATTATGATAATGCTGAACCATTTAGAGATAGAATTGAAAAGAATAACGAATTATATGATGAGGGAAACACTATAATCTATCAAACTGCTCGCGGCATGGGCCGAACAAACAACAATGTTATTAAAGCCTATCAAATATTTTATAATTATACGGCAAAACAACTTGATAGGTGGGGCGTTAAATACCATGATTTATTTATGGGAAAACCAAATGGAGATGTTTACGTAGATGATAAAGGAATTAAAGATGGAAACTTCTATACCAATTAAATTTGTACCCAAAGGATGGGGTTTTGAAAAATGGATTGTTAATTGTGAACAATATTGTGGCAAACTTTTATATTTTGTAAAGGATCGTCGTTGTTCTTGGCATTATCATAAGATTAAGGATGAAGTATTTTACATTCAATCAGGTAAAATCGTAGTTAAATATGCGAATCATGATGATTTAGAACAAGCCGAAGAAGTAGTGTTGGGTCCGGGTGATAATTTTCATGTATATACTGGCTTAAGGCATCAAATGATTGCTCTTGAAGATACAGAATTATTTGAATTCTCGACACAACATTTCGATTCGGATAGTTATAGAATAAAAAAAGGAGATTAAAATGGAACTTAAATTATCTAATCAAGCGATTGGTGCAATAATGCTCGCACTACAAAGAGGAATTATGGAACAAGAAGACATTACAAATGTTTTAAAGGAATTTAAATTAGTGGTTTCAGATGAAGGATTGGTGGTAGAAAATCCACCAGTAATTCAGGTAGATGAAAACACTGAAAATACTACAAATGCCTAAATATGTTTATTTCTGTAAAAAATGTGAGGGTATTTTTGAAGTAAATCATTCTTTGCAAAAAACATGCACATTGTGCGAAATTTGTGAGACAGAAGGTCAACTTGAGCGGAAGCCTTCATCGTTTTTTTTAAGCAAAAAACAAGCTAAATTAGCAGGAAAAAATCAACCTGGCGCTCTTGTGAAGGAAACCATTGAAGATACGCGCCAAGAGTTGAGGGTTGAAAGAGAAAAATTAGGCAACAGGGAGTTTAAGGATGTTAAGTAATAATGTGGAGTGGATATTATTGGTGGCCATTATATCCGTTATATTAAATATAGTTTTTTTTATATATGCCCGCAGGATTTTGTTTCGTGTGTTTTTTGCATCAGAAGCAGCATCTGAAATTTTTACACGACTGGATTCTTTTCAAGAACATCTTCAATCAATTTATGAATTACCCACCTTTTATGGAGATGACACTTTACAAGGTCTTTTGGAACACATTAAATCATTAACAAGTTATTTGGGTCAATATGAAGAAGTGTATTCTTTTACACAACCGGATTTAATGGAGCAATTAGAATCTGCTTCAGAAGAATTACAAGAGATATATGAACAAGAAACGCAAGAAAAAGAAGAATAATAATTACTTTACTAAAGTTCACGAGAATGCAATCCTTGAATATATTAATTCCGAGGATCAAGCTTTCCGTAATGAAATTTATAGAGATGTAATTCAGCCAGTTTTCACAGAAATGATCAACAAGATCGTTTTTACTTATAAATTCACCAACCTTCCTAATGTCGATAGTCTTAAATCCGAATGCGAAATGCATCTCGTAACAATTTTAAGTAACTTTGATCCCTCCAAAGGCTCCAAAGCATTTTCTTATTTTAGCGTTATAACAAAAAATTGGTTTATAGCAAAGGTTAAAAAAACCGCAATTCAATTAAAAAGAGAAGCTCATTATGATGAAATCTCTAAACGAATAGAAATGGAACACCTTTCCATTTATAATAAATACGATAAAGAGCGCGAGCAGAAAGAGTTTATAGAACATTTGTGGAAAGAAATAAAAAAATGGGAAGGTCAAAATTTAAAAGACAACGAAAGAAAGGTACTTGAAGCAATTAAGATTTTGTTTACTGATGCCGACTCCATTGAAATTTTTAATAAGAAAGCTATTTATTTGTACATTAGAGAGATCACTAATTTAAACACCAAACAGGTTTTAAACAACCTTAATAAGTTTAGAAGTGAATATGCTAATTTTAAAAAGAAATGGAACAATTAAATAAAAATTTTGACTCTCTCACCGAAGAAGCGATTGATAATGTCCGAGCTGATCGCAATCAAACAAAAGAATTACTAAAAGATTTAGTTAAATATCTTTCAAACGATGAACATCGACACAAAGAAGTTGGTATAATTGCTGCCAAATATGTCGAAACCCTTCAAAGATCAAATGAACAACTTGTTAAAATTGCTGCTTTAAAGCAAAAAGAAGTGGCAAATAATACTGGCCTTACAGATGATGAAAGGTCTGAAATATTTGATAAATTAAATGAGGGGAATAAATAATGGTTAAAAAATTCAAGTATGATCTTGATCTGGACGATACTGCATCTCCCCGCACATTTAGATTTGATGAGTCTGAACATAGACAAGCTCTTATAAATAATTTTCTTAAAACAGATTCTGATGTATTGAACTTAGTAGGCGCAACCGATCCATTTATGGCACAAGCTCAGTCTATGAGAAAGATGATGCAAGAATATAATCATATGCGAGCGGTGACACCTACAGATCACATCGCCCGCGCATTAAAGGTTGAGATATTAACTGGTGTTCAAGCTGGAGTTGGGCCTGAACAAATGGCAGGTTCAAAAAAGCCACGATTTAAGGTGTATGCTCGACGTATTGGCCCCACCGCTGATATGTCACAACCTGCTAGTGTTGATTGGTGTAAAATAACAGGAAAAGACGCAATTAACAAGGCGATAGCACAACATCCAGTTTATTATCCAGTTCCCGGCGCTGAACAACCTTCAGTTGGTGATATAATAAAAGTTTCGGTTTTTGAATCTACGGAATTTGGAAGGTCTAATCTATATCATGGAATTTTGCAATCTGAGTTATTAAAACCTAGAAAAAGCGCACAGAATAAAACCAACAAAGGATTAAGACCTGCAACACCAGAAAACAAAAAAGAGCCAATAGATTGTAAAAATAGAAATAAACTTAGAAAGAAAGCAGAAAAATTTCCCACAAATAAATTCCTTAGAGGAAAGGGTAATGCCCTTACTGATTTGATAGAATATAATGGTCATATTACTGATAAAAATGCCGAAAAGCTCCCTGGATCTGTAAAATTGTTTTTGACTAAACTTAATGAAATAGCTCCCAATGAGACACGGACAGGAGTTCCAGGCGGCATTGGCGGAGGCGGCAAAATCCGTTTTACCGATTTTGATAGGACTGGTAAAGACCAAGCAGAAAGAATGTATAAAAATTGGGTGAGCGTGGCAGAAAATGTACAAGGGGACACTGGTCGCCCGCCACTGTCTCCTTTGAGAAACCCGTCAGATTGGTGGAAAGATTTAACACAAGCTAACGTATCATTAGACAAATATAGTAACAAAGTAGTTATAGGAAAAATAAAAGGAATATTTAAAGATAATTATAGAAACGAAGCGATTAAACAAGCACAAGCGTTGCTAGAAAAAACCCCTGTATCTAAACACCAAAAAGGCAAATCGATTGACATTGGTTTGCTTAAATCAGATAAGATTCTCGTTAAACAAGCCGCTAATCTCGGGCTCTTTAAAATACTTAAAGCGGTGGCTCAAGAAACTTGTTCATTTATTTTAGTTGAAAAAGATCACTTTCATATAAACACAGATGCAAAGGAATTTGGTTGGAAAAAAGATTCAGGTCTGGGCGCATGGGCTGATGTCATTCCACCAAAAGGGCCACCAAAAAAATAAGGACAAAACACTATGGAACCAAGCAAAAAAGCAAGAACCCGCGAGGGATTATGTCAAGAGATTCTGGATCAATTAGACGAGACTGATAATTCTCAAATTATTTACACTGGCGTTGGCTTGGCTGGTGGCGAAATGGTCGAGCCATTACCCATTTATAATAAAGCTGATTGCGAAGAAGTAATTTCTGGCAAAAATAATACTTGGATTGTTCTTGGTAGAGACAGACCATCGGGCATTACATCAGGCCGAAATGCCAATACTCAAGCTGGAGCAATTGATATTGTTGTGGGGCGAATGGGGCCAAATGTTGTAGAGTGCGAAAAAGGTGGCAAAAAAGTTTTTGTGGATCCGATTTTTTCTGCTGATGCTGCTCGAATTTATATAAGTCAAAAAACTGATATTGATAAGAATTTTAATTTAGCACCTGGATCTCTTGGAAGTCCTGGGCTTTATCATTCCGATACTTTCGCAAAGAAAATACCAGGCGTTCCTGAACTTCATCCTAAATCTGGTATTGCTATTAAAGCCGATGATGTTCGATTGATTTCAAGGAGAGGAATTAAGTTGGTTACAATGCAACCCGGCGCAGAATCTATTTCAACCAATAAAGACAAAACCCGAAGCATTCAAGGAATTAATCTTATTGCTGGCAATAGAACAACAGGAAGATACTATCAAATTGAACCAATTGTTAAAGGAAATTCTCTTAATCGATGTTTAGCTGAAATGGTCACACAAATGAGTAAATTGACTGGTTGTGTTTGGACGTTATTAAAATTTCAACATGAGCTAAATTCAGCAGTCACTGCTCATACACATGCAGGTATCGATGGCAAAACTCGCGTTATAAAGAGTGAAGTTGTTGATTCTGTGGGACAAAATACCACGAGTGCTCATAATACAACTTCGATGACAGATCTTGAAACAATAAAGTCTAATATTGAATTGATCCGAACAAATTATATCGGATATCAGGCAAAGAAAAGTTATTTGAGTCGCTGGAATTTTGTTAATTAAATATGGCAAACATTAATCATAAAAAATCCAAGCCTATGATTTCGGTTGATTGGACCTTAAACAATAACAGGAGTAAGCCATTTTATCAACCAAAAACGGAAGTATATCCTCCAGCTGGCAAAACTACAAAAGATGCCGATCATATTCATCAATATAATGTGGATGAATATGGAAACGGATGGGCGCTAGAACATAAACACCTACAAGATTCGAGAATTAAACATAAACATAAAATAGTGAATTGGGTTGTTGAAGAATCTCAAAGCAATTGCTATCCTCAATGTGAAGCTCAATTCGGAAAAAGAGGCTCACCACCACACATCCATATATTAGATGAGCCAAAGATACAAAAATTCCCTGAAAGATATTCAGTTACTGTCATATCTGATTATTTGAATACCGGAGGACAACTTTTACAGGATAGAATGAATTCATGCACTGGCTCGGGCATTCAAAGAATTTTAAATTATTATAGCAGGAAACCAAATTCTTCTGTTCTTAATAGTGTTTTAACTGAAGAATATTATGTTTCTGAACGTCCCGGCGCAAAGATGAAGGTATTAATTTCACTTCCATCAAATACAGTAGACGGGTTAGAATATAAAGATGCGCCAACAATAAACCGCACCGGCCTAAAAGAAATAAATATTAATACTTTTGGAATCGATGAAAAGATAATCAGTGCTAATAGTTTTTTAATAAAATATTTTGGCGAAATAAAGAAATTCCAAGGTAAAATTTTCGGCTTGGATTCTGATCGATTGTCCACAAGTTTATTGGGCGTAATACCTGCTTTAAGTAATTTAATGCTGGAAAATGAGATTGAGTTTTCTTCTGCCAAATCCACGTTAATAACGCTTTTTACCGATAGCGAATATAAAGTATTATCTGTTAGGTTTAATGACGGCGCTCGCCCAGTTTTAGCTAATAAAGGACTCGACACCTTTTTAGAAAATCGGAACATTCAAGATAAGCGGGCAATTTATCTATTATCTAAGCTTGATAAAATAGATGATATTCATTCTAATAATACACCCATATCGTGGACTTCGTTTTTAAAGGATTATATCCTCAATCCTCCAGAATTTCAATTTGGTGAACAATTTCCACAATCTACAAATGTAGCACCCGCAACCAATGAGAAACTTAACAAAGATAATCAAAGTCCCGTAAAAACTGAAGAAGACGTTGTAAAATTTAAAGAATGGGTTGAAGAGCCATCAAATTTACAGGATTTAGATAAAAATTTAGCAACAGTATCAGATTTTGTTGGTGATGAAATTATTGGAAATATTAAAAATCTTTCAGAAATTGCTCATGACGTTGATAGCCTGTTTTCTGAAATTCTTAATGCAACTGGTTTAGATGAACTTATAAAATCTGCCTTGCACTGTGTTAATGTTGATACTGAATTTGGAATTGGAGAACTCAATGACGATCTTTTGAGATCTACAACACAATTATTAACTGATGTTCAAAGCGTATTTTTTCTTCCTACGTTGGAGATTGAAGGTCAAAATCCTGAGATAGTTGACTTTATTCAGGGTATTGCTACACAAATGTGGGAGGGAATAAAACAAGCAGCTCTAGTAACCATTGTTACAATGGTTCAGGATTTATTAAAGATGATATTTAATTTTTGTACTGAATGTTCTGTTAGATCGGAAGATGGAAGTGTAAAAACCTATAACCAGTATAATTTTGGAGCAACCGGATGGGGTGGTTTCCTTGGAAGTGCCTTTTCAAGCGGGCCTGCCTGGGCTGCTTTAGGTAATCGAGCAACTGCTGGTGTTTTACAAGGATTTAATCAAACCAGATATTTGGGAGATTATGATGCTTTTGCCGAGAATGTTTTAAAAAATAGCACACAACACATTGATAGATTATTAGATGATGAGGTTGATAGGACATGGGAGGAGATACAAGCAACTATTCTCTCTTATACTGATGGTTCAAATTTATCGAACGCCCGCCAAAATATAGAAAGGGCTAAAGAAAGTTCTCTTGTTGTTGAATGGAGAACTAGATTAAATTTGAGTTCAGGCCAAACATTAACTAAGAAAGGAATTAAGGATTGGTTAAAGAATCAAGAAGGTTCTCCTTGGAAAACTCATGCTTTTAAACAAGCCAGTAAAGAATATACTGAATGGATGAACGCCAGCTTAACTGCTTTTACTCCTGGTGAACTTGGAAACGCACTTTTGGGTTGTCAAATTTCTGACGATGCAAAAGAGATTGGCCGCAATTCTATTCAAAATTATCCAGCTTTATGTCTTGCGATTTGTGGAGATAGTCCTGAACAAACTGATGATAATATTGCCAATTGTTATGCTATGGCTGGCAAATTATTGGGACAAGATCCTATATTAACAGCGATTGCCGATCTTGCAGACGACGTTCCAGGCGAGCTTAAATGTTTGGACGATATTAACTATGATGAATTACGAGAAACTTTATTGAGAACTAAAGATTCATCTATGACACCCGAAGAAATCGCTGAACAAGTGCGAAAAGCTAAAGAAAGAAATAGAAAGCGCGTAAATGAACTTCTTGGATTATTGGGCAAAAAAAGTTCATGGGATAATCTCTCACCACAACTTTATTGTACAGCTAGTAGCGACGGAACAATTATACCAGGCATTCTTTCATTAGATTCTCCTATCAAACAGGCGGCTACGAAAAAAACATTAGACACAATTTATGACTCTTTAAAAATGACTTTTAACGAAAATGCAACTTCATTTATACCAGCATTAGGAACTAGAACTATTGACCGGGTAGTCGTTCCAAGAACAATAGAAGTTGATATTGATAGTGCTTGGGAGTTTTTTACTGAAGGAACTTCAAAAGTCATTATCAATCCAGACTTTGAAGAATTGGTTCAAAAAGGATTATATTCTTATGGCTCACTTCCAAATGGAGCAACAATTCCAAATACCAGAAAACAACCAAGCGGAAGTATTTTTGGAGCCTTGTTCGGCTGGGATTCAATGCCTCGCGGCGATCCAATCAAATATAATTCGATATTGTCTATAGTAAACGATTCATGGAATAACTGTCAAGGTGTGGGAATGTGGGAAGAAGGCGCAACTCGTCCAACTGGTGAACAAGAATTAGAGTGGAAAGAAGCAAACGAGACTTGGGGGGGAAGATCATTTGAGTCTACCGATGATTCCGATCAAAATCTTGGCCCTGGACAGACCATGATGGATTACGTACTTAAATATGGAAATTCACCGATCCCAGCTTACAAGAATATTGAAGGCGACATAAATTTTCTTCCTGGCTTAAAAGAGGTTTATAAAACCATGTGCTCAAATTCTGAATTATTTCAGATTAATTTAGGAACCAACGATAATAAGTATAAATTAGGAGTTCCCAACAATCTTATTGAGGAATCTGGTGTCGATCTTAATAATATTTTATTAAGTTTAGATAATATTGGAAATTTTGGCTCAATAATTAATAGTGTAAAGGGAAGTAATGTTTCTGAATATGATGTACAAGCATTGACATTAAATTTTAGAGAATCAATCAACGCCCTCAAAGCTTCAAAGTTTAGAATTATATATAATGTTCCCGGTATATCTCCAGCATCTACTCTACTAACTCAACCAACAAAAGATAAATATACAGTTGTGTTTGAGATAGAATCATCTGCTCAAAATTCACCAGTAAGTTTTCCAGGCCCAATTTCAATTCAACCTATAAAACCAACCGTTCAAAAAGCAATATTTAACAATAACTTGCAAGTTAAATTTAGAACCTCAACCAGAAGTGATGAAAAGGTTCAACCACAAGAAGGATATTTTTATGACTTATGTTCAAAAATTTGGGGCCAACATATTCCTTTATATCGTAATGGGGTTAAATCTCTTGATATAGCCCCGGCAAGCACACGAATGGAAATATTAACACCAGCTGGCCGCGATCAGTTTGTTGATAATATCCTATATAATCTTTCTTCAACTCCCGAAAAAGGAGCATATGAAGAATTATATAATGATTTATTCTGTAGTCTTACAGTACAAATTAGTGAATCTCCTTATATGAATTATAAGCCTGATGATAGTGGTTTTGGGATGGCAAATGTTAATCTAGTTCCTCCACGTTATCAAGGTCAACCAAATTCATGTCATAAAACTTTATTGGACATTGATTTAATTAAACAACAAATCATGATGGAATATGATTTGACTAAATGCATTAATAGATTCTTTAGAGATCCTAATGATATGCCTAGCAATAAAAACAGTCCATTTGAGATTGCGAATAGAAGTGGTGCAATTTTATTGATAATAAGATCGTTTGCGTTGGAGTTCTTGTTAAAATCTTTAGCAAGTTTTCATTACTTTGCTCCTAATGCTCCAGAAGATGTTGATTCCGTTGTTATTTATCAATTATATAATAAGATGCATCAAGAGTTACCAAACTTGGCGATTGGAACTGATTTTTACAAATCGTTTCAAAAAGAAACTATTGAACTTTATAACAGAAATCGGCCAAAAGATCAACAATTAGACTTCACAGTCAATTCAGCTGGAATACAATACAATAAGTATGAAAAAGCATTAAAATATATGATTCGTTATCAAGTATTTTCGGTTTCAAAACGATTATCGGATTTTGCAAAAGGCCAAGGCGATTTGTCACCTCATTCAATTCTAATGGAGAAATGGCTCCCCGCAGTTGAGCCACCAATAAACGATATCGAACCTCGTTTTGCAAACGAAGACGGTGGAAATAAGGTTCTTAAAAGCTTCGATGAGGTCGCAGGCGTTGTGGAAATTACCCAAGAGATGCAAGCCGCCCGAATGGGAACTTTGAGCACTAATGGCATTAATCAGATTGTTGGAGTAATGGAAGGAGCTAACCTGCACGCGGGCCATGCTGCTCAACTCGGCACATTAATAAAAAGTTGGTTTAAACCAGACAAAAGATTAGAACAGTTTAAAAATTTAAACACACAAAATATTTTAAAGTTAACTGATGAGATATGGCCTGCGATTACAAGCCCTTGTTATTATAAAAGAAGATCAATGGGTGGATATCAAAGAGAAGTTTCCTGCTTAGAATTAATTGCTGATAATCCGGTTTGGAGATATGGAATCTCCAATCCTGAAATTAATGCGGGGAGTAAAATAATAAGATTTTTAAAGGCTTCACAATTTTGGACAGGAGATTCAACTCCGAAAGCGGGTGCCCAAGGGGATCACACATGGGGTCGATTCTACGATTGGGTTTTCGACGACGTTAACAACACTACAGGTAATATTCTGGCAAAAAGAGTTTCTTCTGGCAGAGGAAATAGCTATCCGCCTGCTTGGGAACCCCCTGTATTTAGTCCAGCTAGTTCAGGAACAGATCCAGACTGGGCGTCAGCACCTGTTGTTAAAAAAGCAGCACAACCATTTTGGGCAAGAACTTATGCAACACATGACTTCAGCTCGCATGGAACCGGAAGACTAGGAACGACCGATGAGGCTGCCACGCAGGACGCCTCACATTATGATAAAGAAGGAATGCTTTACAACCGGCTACTTGATGATTGTGATGCCGAGCCGGATCCTGAACGTACAATGCAAAAACTTCGCTCTCAGCAAAGAGCCTTTTTTGATTATCAAGGAAATTCAGTGAACAAATATCATGGCCGCTTGGCAATTTATCCAGATTTCAAATATCATGGTCCTGGTAGTATTCTGAAGGCATTAACACAATGGCAAACTGGATTTTTAGGCCGTGTCCAAGCCGGTCCAGGTTATGGTATTGCATTTAAAAGCTATAAAAAAGATACTACCGGCAATTATGCTGGTTATATTATTGGGCCGTATTACCCTGACTCAATACAAAGTAGTCAAAGTGAAGATAAGAGAATTGCTTTAAAAAAACGAGATTACGAGGGTTATTATGTTGATGAAAGCGGCCAACGGGCAGCAAGTAGCGGCGAAACCTTAAGTTTCTTAGAAGCGTTAGCAAAAGGTTTGTCTAATCTTGGAGTAGGCGTTAAGTCTACCGCTTTTCCAATTCATCCAGTATCGAGCCCCCTCAGTAGTGATTGGTATCACCGTGCCGGTGACGCCCAGAATTTCGGGGGATTTGAAGGTTCCGGCGATGATCGGCATGTTAAAGTTGGTCAACCACGAGGCTCAAAAGAAGCCCTAGCAGATCGATTAATAAAACCATTTAGCGGAACCGAGCGAGCTAGATATAGGTCACATTTAATAAGTCTGTTTACTCGTCATCAATGGGGTGAAATTCAATATTTAAGTTTATTGGATTTTCCTTTGAAAGTTATTCCCGAAGTTTTAAAATATGAAAGATATATTTGTACTATTTTAAGAGATTTATCTGCAAATCAAAGTGATGCTGATTTGGCTGTTCTTGGCCTTTCCCGCGCCGAACTTTTGGGCAGCGTAGGAGGGCATGAAGGTCGTCTTGCTGTGTCCGGTGCTGATGACACCGCTTTTTATGAATCACTTGTACTTAAATATTCTGATTGGATTACAGAATTTGAAGAAATTGTTGCTGAACTGACTGAAACTCGTTCTCAAAGGGAATGCTTAAAGACTTCTCTTGATGGTATTATACAATCTGGCAGAGAACCGCGAAATGAAATGATTATACCAAAAATGTATGATATTGGTAATGGAAATATTTTCTTGGAACCATATATCAGAATTGAAGATTATAGTGGAAATGAATCCTTCATTGACGAGATTAGAAACAATGTGGACTATGTGAAAGATTCAACTTCTTCTGGGAGAAGCGATTATACAAGAGGAGTGGTTAATATTGATAAATGGGGCGACTGGATGATGAGTGCCTTTGACGGAAACGAACCAAAAGATAAATTGCCAGGTTCACGGTATTCAGGCGGCGGAGATTGTAACGATCACGTTCTATGCGCTGATTGTGGCGAGGATTTACCATCTTGCAGACCAACAATTATAAGTATAGATGGTATCCTACCCGAGCCACAATTAATAGATTATTTTAAAAAGATATCTTATGGTGTGAGAATATGTTATTTACCATCTCCTGATGATTTTGTAGATCCTGCAAATCTTCCCACAGATACCCTTTTTGATGTAAACAAAACTGCTGATGCAGATTCCGTCGCAGCACTCGAAAAAACATTTTATGTAAAGGAGAGAGCCACTTTTTCAACAGGAGGAACCAAGGAGCGCGTTTTGCATCCATTTCCACTATGTTCCGTCGAAACTCCTATTGATATGATGGTAACGATTGCAGATGCAATAACGTTCACGGACGAACAGCAAATTGAAACACAGGCTGAAATGAATGAAAGATGCGCAGGTGATCCTGTCGCCCCACCACCGTCGATAAGAGTTAACTATTTCAGATCTTTGTTTGGTTCAGTTGTCACACCTGGAATTGAAGCACCACGAGATTATCTGAGAAGACAAATGATAGCAACGGAAGAATATAATTTCTTATTTAAATATTGTTTTCCAGTAGATAGAATGATTTCTTTGTCGCAAATTTATAATTCGGTATATCTCTCTACGTTACCTAATTTAGAAAATGTTTTTACACCAACAAAACATGAATTAATAAGAATTTTCTTACGATCTTTGAAAAGTGGCGATTGGAAAAATGCATGTGAAATTGGAAATGCGGATATAATGAATGCTGCAATTAACGGTATTCCTATTCCTTGGGCAGCTGTATTATCCTTAATTGTAAAATGGCCATTAAATGTTTATAAAGCATTTGTGGAACAATCAGACATGAATGTGGCGATGTCCAAAAATATTCAGAATGTTATTAAGGCTGTAAATAAAACTATGGTGACTATGCAAATGCAGGCAAAAGCACTTCAACAAGCCGCAGGCACCGCATGGAATCAAATTGAAGCGGCAACGCAATATGATATAACTAAAGAAGATTGTGGTTTTGGAATTGACACACCCGAAGCACTTAAGGCACCATATCCAGATGGGCAAATAAAAGACAATTTAATTCCAGTCCCAGAAACTTGGATGATTGGTTTGTTGTTGTTTCCTCCACAAATTTGGGGTCCGTGGACTGCACCGTTTGGGGTGCCCATTGGTCCTCACACAATTCCTTATTGGATCTTGGATGATCAACTTGTTCCTATTGATTGGTTTAATGCATTCCCAGATTGGTTGAATAATTTAGCAAGAGAGCCAGAGCGCCCTGCACTAGATCCTGGTGATGATGATTGTCCATTAGATTTTGGGGTTCCTGAGTTTAATGATCGGTATGGGGGAAATAATAATGGAGGAAATAATAATTCTGGCGGTTGATCAATGGGCGGTGGAAGTAATTATTAAAGGAGGAACTTTATATGGGATGGCTAGCACCAAGTTTACCACTAAGAAAAAGCACTGAAACGGGATATGTTCTTGTTAAGGATTATACAAAATTAGTAAAACAAAATTTTAAAAATTTACTTTTAACTGTTCCCGGCGAACGCATGATGGACCCTAATTTTGGTATTGGAATCAAAAGATTCCTTTTTGAAATTGATTCCCCATTATTATATGATAGAATATCATCTAAAGTTCGACAACAAGTTAATAGATATTTACCTTATTTAGATATCGAAAACATAATATTTAATTCAGCAACTGAAGATCCTACAATGGATTTAAATTCTTTAGGAGTCATAATAGAATATCGAATTGTTCCACTAGAGTTGAGTGATCAATTAGAAATAACTACTATTGTTGACTAATTATTTGCTGAAGGGGAAACAAAATTGGCAAACACAAAAAATTATCCTGCGGTACAATATACATCTCGCGATTTTAATTCTATAAAAAGAGATTTAGTGAATTATGCGAAAAGATATTATGCCAATACTTACCAAGATTTCAGTGAAGCCGGTTTTGGCTCTTTGATGCTGGATACTGTTGCCTATGTTGGAGATATTTTATCTTTTTATGTTGATTATAATGTTAATGAATGTTTCCTTGATACTGCAATTGAATACGATAATGTTATAAAATTAGGTCGTCAAATGGGTTTCCGCTTTAAAGGAAGCTCAACATCATCTGGTCAAGCTTCTTTTTATATAATAATTCCTGCTAATAGCACAGGAGATGATCTTGATTATGCTTATGTTCCGACATTAAAAAAAGGAAGCCGATTTTCTTCAGGTGATGGAATTACTTTCACTCTTAATGAAAATATAAATTTTGCAAATCCTTCAAATGAGCACACCACCGCTGTAGTTACCGAAACAGGAAATATAACTTCTTACGCAGTTAAAGCTCAAGGACAAGTAATATCAGGTGAACTTTTTGAAGAAAGAGTTGTAGTTGGAGATTATCAAAAGTTTTTCCGGACTCAACTGAATGGCTCTAATATTAACGAAATTATTTCTGTGGTTGATTCTGAGGGGAAAGAATATTATGAAGTTGATTATTTAGCACAAGACGTAGTTTATCGTTCACTTCTTAATACAGATAGCGATTATAAAACTGAAACAACGGCGGTCTTAAGACCATTTGCGGTTCCGCGAAGATTTATGGTGGAACAAGTTCAAGGAGATATGGTCTTACAATTTGGTTTTGGCTCAGAAGATAATACAGCCGCAGACACATTAATTGATCCAAGCAAAGTTATATTAGATGTTCATGGAAAAGATTATACAAGTGATGTCTCTCTAGATCCTACAAATTTATTAGGAAGCGATAAGTTTGGAATTGCTCCTTCAAATACTATTTTAACAGTTACTTATCGCGCAAATACAATTGACAATGTTAATGTTTCGGCTAATGGATTGGTGAATGTTGACGGACCTCTTTTTGATTTTAATGATTTATCTGTTCTTAGTGGAGATCAAGTGGAGAATGTTATAAACTCTTTAGAAGTAAATAACGAAGAACCAATTCTTGGAGATGTTTCATTACCATCAACAAATGAGTTAAAGCAAATGATTTATAATACTTTTGCTTCTCAAAACCGCGCTGTGACTGCTTTAGATTATAAAGCTATGTGTTATGCGATGCCACCCCAATTTGGGAAAATTAAGCGTGTAAATATAGTTAAGGATCGCGGCTCTTTAAAAAGAAATTTAAACGCATATCTTTTATCAGAGGATGTAAACGGTCATTTTATTCAAACTAATTCTACGATCAAATCAAATTTAAAACAGTGGTTAAACCAAAGCCGCATGATAAATGATACTGTTGATATTTTAGATGCTAAAATTATTAATATTGGGATTGATTTTGATATAGTAACATCTTTGAATGCGAATCGTTTTGATATTTTGGACCAAGCTGTTGCATCAATTGGAGCATTTTTAAACGAGAAATTAGAAATTGGAGAGCCGTTTTATTTTTCAACCATTTATAATCGTCTTAATTCCATTCCCGGAATTGCAGATACCACACGAGTTAAAGTTTATCAAAAAACAGGAAACAATTATTCTTCTAATTTTCGGTTTATTATTGATAATCATATTTCTAATGATGGTCGTTATATTGTTGTTCCAGATAATGCAGTTCTTGAGTTGAAATATCCAGATGTCGATATTAAAGGAAACATACGATAAATGGCTATCAAGAGATATACAGCAATTAAAGATAATACTATCACTAATGCTTATGAATCAAATTTAACTACTCGCGGAACAGGCAGCAATATGGGTTTGGCCGATTCTTTGGAGGTATTTTCAATTTATGCACAAGCAAACTCTTCTTCAAATGAACAGTGTAAATTTATTGTTCAGTTTCCCGTTACAGCCGATGATACTGGAACCACTATTATATCAGATAGAAATAATAATAATATCCCTGCAAGCGGAAGTGTAAATTTTTATTTAAGAGTTTTTAATGTTGCAACCAATCAAACTCTGCCGCGTGATTTTACTTTAGTGGTTTCTCCCATATCTCAATCCTGGGAAGAAGGCTATGGTTTGGATATGGAAAATTACTCAGACTTAACTTATGGTGGGACTGGTTCAAATTGGATGAGCGCATCAGCAACTAGTGTTTGGACAAATATAGTTCCCGAAAATCTCGAAGGAGGAAGTTTTTTAAGCGCATCTTGGATGGGCGCAGCATCAGATAACTACAATGAATTTAATTATAAACAAACATTTGGAACTGGTGTTGGCGATTTAGAGGTCGATATTACAGGACTTGTTGAACAATGGATTTTAGGAACTGCTGGTACTGGCCCAGCAGGTGCTGGCTATTCGAACTATGGTGTGGGAGTAATGTTAACTTCCAGTCAAGCCAGCGGTAATCGTTCATTTTACACTAAAAAGTTTTCTGCACGAGGAAGTGAATATTTCTTTAAACGCCCAATTATTGAAGCTCGATGGGATAATTCTCGGAAAGATAATCGAGGCAATTTTTATGTTTCAAGTTCAAATATGAATTCTGCGGATAATTTAAACACTCTTTATCTTTATAATTATGTTAGAGGTCAACCCACGGATCTTCCAAATCTTGGCGATAATCGTTTAGTTGGAGTAAGAATTTATACATCATCTTCTATGGGAGAAGTAATCCCAGCTGTTGGGAGTGGTTCATTTGAATATTTGAATGCTGTTACTGGTGGATGGGTGGCAACTGGAATTTATAGTGCTTCGTTTGCTCTTAATACGACTGCGAGCTTTGTACATGATAGATGGTTTACTGGATCCGAGGGTGCATCAATTGATGCTACTGATTCTAGAGTTTTTCATACTGGATCATTCACACCTATTCCTTTTAATTCTTCTAATGTATATTCAATACCGCGTTATGTTACTACGATTACTAATTTACAGTCAGAATACTATAGGAATGACAATGCTAGGTTACGCCTTTTTACTCGTTTAAAAGATTGGAGTCCAACTATTTACACAGTAGCATCTAAAGAGATAGAAAATAAATATGTTGAAAATGCATATTATAAGATTTATCGAGAAGGAGATGAATTAAATGTTATTGCATATGGAACAGGAAGTGATAAGTATACTCGGCTTTCTTACGATGGTTCGGGCAGTTATTTTGATTTAAATGTAAGTTTGTTAGAATCAGATTATTCTTATGCAATTAAATTTCTCTATTATATTAATGGTGCTTACGAAGAACAACCAGAAATTTTTAGATTCAGAGTAAAAGAGTAATGACATGGCTAACATTAAAGATCTTTTTGAAAAAAATAAAGATAATAAAATCTTAGCCGACGCTTCTTTAAACAAGGTTGGCTCTGGTATTGAATCTTCGAATTACGTAAAAAGTAACATAAAGAATAAAGAACGTTTTATCCCCCGTATTAATTTTAGTTCTGCTTCTAATTTTGCAAGATATGGCCTAGCAGAAAAATATTATTCGGATTCTATCAATTACATCACGAGTGAATATCCTTATGATGGTTCCCAAAAAGAAAAAATAGAATGGAACCTGTCTTCCTCATATCTTGACCGTCACATTTTTGAAAATGAATATCCAAGAACCACTGGTTATATTAATCTTGGTTTAGATTATGGAACAGTTACATTCGGCAGTTCTACAAACTTAGATGCGAGCACTAAATCAGAATATATTGGATTTTTAGGCAACACCACAACCCTTCCTCAAAATATTGATCCTAATCAACCGCTTTCTTTAAGATTTGATAATTTAAATCTTTATAATACAGCTAGTGCAGGATTTTCAAATTTAGAAATCAATGGTAGCACCGGCTTCGGTGCAGAATTTTGGCTCAAAAAAGATGGTTGGGGGATCACTACAGAATCTCGCGAACAAATTATTTTAGATATTTGGAATAGTTCTTCAGTTTCACCCATCGGGCTTTTCCGTGTTTCAGCTTTAAGCGCATCAGCAGCTTTTAATGTTTCTATTTTATCGGGCGCTGTAACAAATACATTTACACTTGGTTCCAAACTTCCTATAAGTGGAAACACATGGAATCATTATGCCTTAATGTTTAAGAATAATGATTCTAATTTAGTTGGCAAACTTTATCATAATGGAAATTTAGTTGATATAGATCGTTCTCTTACTTCTATTAATAAAATCACTGGCTCAATGATGGGGAATATTGGCGCAACTACTGGTTATGGTGATGGTGGAGACAGCGGCGAAGTCGATGGAGCGGGATTCGGAAAACTATCAGCTTCTTTGGATGAATTTCGATTTTGGAAAACAGAACGATCTGCTGAAAAAATTGGTCGTCATTGGTTTACTCAAGTCGGGGGTGGCACAAATAGCGATATAACACGCGCAGTCACAGCTTCTACAAAATATAGTTATGAAAATCCTGTAGATCTTGGATTTTATTATAAATTTAATGAAGGTATCTTTAACTCAACTGCCACAGTAACAAAAGATTCTGTTATATTAGATTATGCTGGGCGTGTAACAAATGGTAATTGGACGGGCTATTCCGTGGGTGGCCGGTCATCAGGTTCTGCGATTGTTGAAAGTAGTGCATCTTTGGCTGAATTTAAAGATCCAATTATTTATTCCACTCACCCCGATGTTGTGTCACTTCTTAAAACTAAAAAAGAAGAAGGATATCAACACGATCAAAAAAATTTAGCAAACATTTATTCTTCATATCCAAATTGGATCTTAGAAGAAGATGAGGGCGAACAAACCGAAGTCCTTAAAGATTTAACACAAATTATCGCTAGCTATTTTGATACTTTACAATTACAAATTGATTCACTTCCATCACTTAAGGATGTAAATTATTTTAGTGGTTCTGATAAACCATATCCTTTTGCAGAAACATTTATAAATTCTCTTGGAATGGTTTCTTCTGATATTTTTTCAAACGCTACCGATTTAGAATATTTGGCATCAAGAAATGATTATAAAAATTTCTCGTCTAAATTAGAAGATACAAAAAATAAAATATATCAAAACATTTATAACAATTTAGTTCACATTTATAAATCAAAAGGAACGGAAAAATCATTTAGAAATCTAATACGTTGTTTTGGTGTTGACGATGAGCTTGTCAATATTAATCTTTATGGTGACAACATCGAATATGAGTTTAGAAATAATGTAGACTATAGAATTGTTAAGAAGCGATATGCTAATTTTTATGAAGATAATAAGTTTTCAGCTACAGTATTTCAACAAACTTCTAGCACAAATTCTGAAAGTCGTGGTTATCTTAGTTCTAACCCAGAAGTATTTTATCGAGGAAACACTTACGAAGCGGAGGCTATTTTCGGTAGCAATTTAGATGGGGTCCATAAAAATTATATTTACACTCCTTTTACAAGTTCAGCTGTTTTTGGCTGTCACAGTGCTGTCACCGCTTCATGGATGGGAACTACATGGGGATCACCAGATTATGGAAACTTCCAGGTTTTAGCAGTCCGTCCATCAATTTCTTCTAAAGATGCCCGTTTTCACCTAACTGGAACAGCAGGAGGATTTTTCCCATTATTAACCAGTAGTTTATTTAGGAATGTTTATGATGATTCTAGATGGAATTTTGCAGTTAAGGTAAAACCCACCAAGTATCCTTTAGCTGACGGAGTTACTGGCAGCGCAACAGGAAGTTATGATGTTGAATTTTCTGGTTATAATTATGTTTTAGATTCTCTTGCTAATAGCTTTTCAGCTTCTTCTGTTATTGATGGAGCAGATGCAAGACAATTTTTGATTTCTAATAAGAGATTCTTTGCTGGTGCTCATAGAACCAATTTTACTGGGAGTGTTGTTCAAAACAGTAGTGCTAAGATTTCTTCTGTACGAGCTTGGATAGATTATTTAGATGACAAAAGCATTCAAGCCCACGCACAGGATGTTGAAAATTTTGGAACAAAATACCCTTATAAAAATGCTTATATTTCTCAATTAAGTAAATCACTTGGAAATAATATTGTCAGTATTCCTCAAATGGAAACGCTCGCCCTTTCTTGGAATTTTGATACTGTAACAAGTTCAAATGCAAGTGGACAGTTTGTTGTTCCTGATGTTTCCACAAGACCTATAAATTATATTGGTGGACCCGGAACTTTAAATAGTTCAGATTGTATAACTTGGGAAAATCTGGTCAATATGGTTGCTATTGGTTGTGGAGGTATCGTCAAGACCAGCGGCGGTAGCGGCTGGAATTCGTGGGCCAATGCAGCTCCGATTGGTGCAAATGGTGCTGTTACTTTTGACCCATTGTTCACTTACACCTCTATGTGGGAAGTATATGGCGGTCTTCATACATCTGCGGGTAGTGCAGGGGATCAAGGTCTTATTGCTTATGCTTTCTTTTTTGATTCCTTAACAGCAAATGCAGTCGTTATCCGAGAAGCAGGCTCAGATCCTACTGGTGGTTTATCATGGGCTTTTACTAATCCAACAGATCGTTTTAGGATTATTCGTGGCAATTTTGGTGAAGTTTTTTATCAGCGAAGCATTGATGATGGAGCAACATATTCTACAATTTATGCAAGCACCGTTAACGCAACGGGCGATTTATATCCTGTTGTAACATCTAATGATGCTTCTTGGATCGCTGGACTTTATGGCTCTGTGGAACAAGGCGTGACATCTTCTTTGGACTGGGGATGGCTTAGTTCAATTGCACAGCCTCAACACACTGGAATGGGTTATGGTTTTCCTGTAAATGACACTGGTTCAATAGACAGAAGGTATATCCATTCAGCCAAACAACAATTGCCTGAAGTTGTTAATAGTGGAGATATGGTTTCCATTATTGATGATACAGACAATCAAATGATGACGCGAGATTCAAGGCCAATAGATTATTATTTTGCATTTGAAAAAAGCATGTATGGAATAATTTCGGAACAGATAATAAATTATTTTGGAACAATCGTTGGTTTTAATAATTTAATTGGAGAACCAGTAAATCGATATCGTCAAGAATATAAAGATTTAGGAAAATTACGTTCTCTTTATTTTGAGAGGGTTAAGAATACTCCCGATTTTGAAAAATTTGTTGAATATTTTAAATGGATTGATACTGCCCTAGGTTTAATGCTAGTTCAATTAGCGCCAGCAACTGCTGGTTTTTCTGAAAAACTTCGCACAATGGTTGAAAGTCATGTGCTTGAAAGAAATAAATATTGGACAAAATTCCCAAGTTTGGAAGTAGAACAAAGTGTTCCTGAAGCTGGAGTGCGAGGCATTAATGAAATGCTTTATTCGTGGAAAAGAGGACATGCTCCATTTACACAAGAAGACACTCAAACTGCTTGTATCGAATGGAAAAATCCGGTTAATCTTAGAGTGTTTGACTATCCTGGTGCTTGGTCTGCTGGTTGTGGAGGAGTGTATAAAGGTTCTGGCGAAAACGCATGGAACTCCTGGGCAAATGCAAAAGGAATTAATACTTATAGTTCAGTCACTTTCTTATCCTCTTATAGCGATGCTACAACGAATAGTGCTAAAGTGGGGCTTCATACTTCGGAAGGCTCCGCAGGCGATGAGCCAGCATTTGCTTTTTGGTTCGATGCAAATTCCGCGAATGCCGTGCTCATCCATGAGAATGGTTCAGATCCTACTGGTGGCTCTACTTGGGCTTTAAATACGACTGATTATTGGCGCATTAAAAGAAGTGATGGTGGCACAATTGAATATCAACGTAGTACGGATGGGGGAGTTACTTTTTCTACTGTTTATACTAGTGCAACCAAGGACACATCCACCTTATACCCAGTTATAGCAGTTGAAAGAGTCCCTTCTTTAGCTGCTGGAATTACTTCCGCGACGGTCGAAAACCGAGATAATGTTAATTGTCTTTGGTGGAAAGAACGAGCCGAAGCTGATAATTCGTTACGTGGTAATTCAACAGTAGACACACAAAGGAACACATTTAGATTAGCAAATGATTTTAGAAGCGGAAGTGGCCCAACTCTTGCAGTTTCTAGAAATTCAACCGATACTAAAACAACTTATGCGGGAAGCACATATGCAATAAGAAACTTTACAAAACCCTATAGGTTAATGGTTGAAGAATTACCAGAAATTCATGGTGGATCAAATTTCTCAAGAGGAAAAAAACTTGATTATGCTCATACACAAATAAAAACAGATCCTTTCGGCGCTACACAAATTAAATTAAAACTTACGGCGTCAACAATTGAAGAAAAAGCTTGCACGGATGTTATTGATCCTAGTGCCAAAAAGAGACTTGAAGGTGCATTTGTAAGCAACCAAAGTACAACTGCTTTAGCCGATGTGTCTAAAAACTATGAAGGTGGAAGATCTTCAATGTTTGCACCGTTTAGTTTGTTTAGTTCTTCAATTACTCCTTCATATTTATCCAATTTTAGAAGCAACACTCAGATAGCCAATTATCATAATGATTCATATGGAGAAGATAATGAAACTCCAATACAAGGTCCATTCACCAATGCTCATGTTGGCGGCTGGCAATATCGACATCAAAATATAAACAGCGGAGCAGCAGATACAACTGCTACCAGGGCTGAAGCTTGGGAATTATCTGCGGATTCCAATTATATTCAAATTGCGTCACGCAATTATGATGCGAATCTTCCTCGCGCAACAATGCTTCGTACTGATTATGCAAAACGTCCAGTAAACATTCGCAACATTAAATGGGGAACTGGCTCTCAAGTTGCAGGCAATTTTAGAAAAAATTATGAAGTATTGCAAACATCAAAGCGTGCATTAAACAATCGCTTCTTTGTTAAAAATGAAGGATTTAATCCAGTTCTTAATATATCTCCAACTTTTGATGAGGTGGTGTCTTTTCAACTCCCACGTTACGATTTGACCGGAACAACGAAATCAATTTTTGTTGAAAGATTTAACGCTCCTGGTGGACCAGAAGTTAGCTCAAGAGGTGCTTTAGATCTTTATGCTGAAGAATATGCAATTTATAATAATTTAAATTTCCGAAATCAGATTGTTCGTAACGCATTAGATGGTTGGCAAAGAGCTTATTGTGGACAGTTTGGGACTTGGGCCGTTTCAGGAGCAGTTGAGGGATATCGCCAACCACGCACAGAAGATTATAACACTTTAGCAAATTATCATAAAGTTAATAGAAATGGACGTTCAACTGTTCTTATAAACGATTTTAGCAGAGAAGTTGAGTGGGTTAATCTTGGTGGCACAACTCCACTGGGCCGAACCGGGTGTGAATTGTCTAATTTTAATAGAACTTTAGGGGTTGTTGCCGCTGGACTTCCCCTAGTCCGATGGGGATCTTCCGCCGAGAGCAATCAAAGTATTGAAACAACTGGATATTTCGAAATCGAAGTTAGTGTTATTGATCCTATGCCCAATTGGGTTATCGGTCTATCTTCTAATGACAAGGAAATATCAAACAAGGTCGATGATTTTTGGGATTTTTCATTAAGAGGTTCCACTCAAGTGCGTGTCTTTGAGGGTGATATTGATAGAATGTCGGCACGGTCAATTGCCGTTGGAGATAAATTGCGAATTTCCAGAATTAGATCCCAGATTATCTATCAACATAAACCAGTAGGAACTGCTAATTGGATTACTTTTTATATAAGCACTATTACTCCAAAAGGTAATTATTATCCTCGGGCTGCTTTTGATTATCTGGCTGGAATCGATACTTCTATAACAAACGCTCGCATCTCCAACCCTCGTTACGATAATTGGTATGTCCAACACCCAATTCCACAAAGTGAATTGCAATATGCATGGATAAATGATTCTTATGATAAATCAAAAGATCAGCCATTTGGTTATGCCTCAAACTTTACCGTTCCTTCTGGAAGCACTGCCACAACTGCATCGGCAGTTCAGTTTGTGACAAAATCTTGTTGGAATTATGATTGGGCGACGTTGGGGGGTTGTTCTTATTATGTTAATTTTGCACAATATTATTTTCAATTCAATTGGCCAAAGGAATATTATAAATATACTATTACTCCCTCGACAAACACTTTAGAACCGGGATACATTTTTTCGTCGCATTTGTACGGAAGAACAATTAACGGTCATTTCAATAACATTAACGGTCCTTACGGTTATCCATCTTGGAAACAAATTAGAACTGGTGAAACACCCGTTGCACGGTATCAAAAAAATAATAATATTTTATCTATCATGCAACCTCCACGACTTACTGAATTACCCAATGGTAATGGCTTTGAAAAAGCAGCAGTATTTTATAACAGCCGAACAGATACTCAAAAACAATTTATTGTACCTCCAGTTGTGTTCAAATATCGTGCTCTTGATACAGAACATGCGGTTTCTGAACGTCGCGGACGAACAGGTCTTACTGATCTGGTTAGAACAAAATTAAGAAGCACATACGCAAATAATAATTGTTTGTTCTCGCACGGACCAGTTCAAACTATAGGTTCTAATAATGAATCAATTGCAGACTGGTTAAACGTTCCATCTGCAAAAACAGATATGCAGATTTATGATGTAATGAAGGCTGATCCTTCTGTATGGACAAACATTTACAAGCTCAATTATAAAGAGATTGTTTATCCGCGAGGGGCAAACGCAGGACTTACAACTGCTCGCGGAAGACCTGAATATGCGGAAGTTGCGATTGGGTCTTTATTTGGAAATACATTTTCTGCTTCTTTATCAGTAGGATCAAATGGAATTGATCGAGGACCACTTGAGCGAAGAACATTTTGGAGAGATTCGAATATCTTAAGAACTAGACGCGCAGGGGTTGTGCAATTTTCGAATGCAACTGTCGGAGTCGCCCTTGATCCAAGCTGGTATATTACTGGAACTATTCCAAACTCTCAAGGAATAATAAACGGTCACTCAACTGGTATTTATCCTTTTGGCACAATTCCTCTCTCATATTCATTGGGTGCCCAACAGACAGGATTACAACTCTGTACCCAAGTCGCGGGTGTCGCGTTCGGCACCCCAGATCAATATCCTAACACCGGAGAACTAAACTCAGCTAATTATCAAATTTTTGCTGGTTATGCAGGAACTAGTCGGGACAGCGCCAACCCGTCAGGGGTTTCCAGTTCTATCTCAGCACATTGTGTATGGTATCCCACAGCATCTGCTTTTTATTATCATTTTCCACGTATTGCGGGTGCCCAAGGCAGCAACGGACCTTATATGATCGGAATGAAATGGCGCACAGCAGAATTATCAGGCAAAAAGCCCTGGTTCGATTCTTATGAAGATTATGCCGCTGATATTCGCGGATTAGGAAAAAGTTTTACAGTTGTTCCAGAATTTAGAATTTCAGACCACATAAAATATTATATTGTCACAAAGGCGAAAGATTTTAAAGCGAAGAATGACAAGTTTCTAAGTTTAAACGGAGCCAGTATTACTTCAAGCGCAAATGATCGAGATTCATCCCCTAATGATGATATAAGAGGTTTTAGTGATAAATTTTTTAATGATTATTCAAATTCAGATTTTCAACAATATTTTGGAAAATTTGATACTGATTCTGATGATAATCTTACCAACCTTACTTTGAGATGCAAAGGGATCAAAAAACTTCTTCCTTATAATGGGTTTTACCCATCACAACGATCTTTACAATTGGCTTCTTTATTTTCTCAATCCATAGCTCCCTATGTAGACGGAATTCAGTGGAAACGAGGTCAAACTATAGACCCCGATCACCCACCTTCGGGGGCTTTAGCGGTCCAATCTCTGTTGCAACCTTTTTATGCACCAGGTATTATGTATAACACTATTAAATCAGGTATTGGTGTGACTTGGGGAGCTTATACAGGCTCTATTCCAGTTGGCACTGGAATATATGGAGCAGCGACGGTAGGCACATTGAGACTAAAATCTAATTATAAAATACCTTTTGAATCTATTTTAGATCCTTTAGGAAAAACAGGAATACCCAATCAATCTGGAAGTGAAACTGCGACTCAAAAATTGTACCTGGCTATTCCGACTTATCAGACAGGTTCCCGAAACGACTACGCCATCAGTGGCGCAGCCTTTCCGTGGGCACCGGTGTGCTGTCCAGAATCTCCAACAGCAAGACAGGCCCGCGCCCCATATGTAGAATTAACGGGCTCATCGAGAACATTAGCTCAAAGTAATAATTCTGATTATGGGGTATATCAATTGGCAATTAGTAATTTCTTAGCTGAAATCCCTAATTTCTTTTTAAATAATTCAGAAGATCCTGGTAAATTTAAAAAAATTGAATCATCTTTTAATGTGTCTCAAATACGGAACAGATTGCAAGCCGGTACGCGGTATTACATGGATATTTATTTGGACAAATCTGATGATTTGGTGATGATGGAAGAGAAATCTGTGTTCAAGGCACCTGGTTTGCCTGCTACTAGAGATGTGAACGGTAGATTGTTTGGACCTCCGTTGGCGACGAAGGAAAACTTCCTCAATTTCGCGGAAACATTGTGTTATACTCAATATACTCCTCCTTACTTTTTTGGACGCTCTAAAGTAACTATAGAATATTTATCAACAGCTGATGATGCTACCAATTTTACTTTTGGTAAATTTTTTAATGAAGTGACCTCGACATATTCCAATCGTACACTCACTGATCGATTTCAAGCGTATGCTGGCCACGGAGGGCTGCAATCCGCCGCCCATTCGGGAACTATGACCATAGATGCTTCAATTAATTTTGAGGGAGTCAGCAGGGGAATAGGAGGACCAAACGATACGACTACTGATGCTGGTTTGGATAAGTGGGTTATTAGCCCACGGATGGAAACTCCAGTTTTAGATTTTTCCGGTAATCTTGGCACTACAGCTGAAGACCGTCCTGATGGCCCTATAGGGATGTGGTCGGGTTATGGTGAATTACCTGTTAACAAATCAATTAATTTTGGAATAGACGAAACATATACTAATTTAAGTCTCGTTAATGCATTTGGTGGTCAGATTAACAGCCCAACAACCGGCTCTTTAATTGACGTAATGTTTGATAGTCAAACTCAACAAAAACAAGTGGGAGAAATGGCATTTTCCAAAGAAATATCGGAAGCAATTGTGGCAATTCCATATGTTGAAGCCCCTGACAACAATCCAAATCAGGCAACACGCACCAAAGATCCGATTTTAGGAAAATATTTCTTTTCATTAGGGGATAATCATATTGATAGTGCTAAAAGATTCCGAGCATTTTGGGGAAACAAGCGACAATTTGGTGAAGCAATTCCAGATGACCAAGCTTCTGTATGGGGTTCTGGTGGTCCTGTTGTTGATACTTCTATATCAGAGTTGGGGCTAATGATGGATAAATATATTTTCCCACCAGAACTTGATTTTAGAACTAATCGATTTACCTTTCGATCTTTCGTAGCCAATACGGTGACAGATCCAATCCCACTTGTAACAGGCGATTTTATTGAACCATTCGTTATGTATGTTATGGAATTTAATCATACATTAAAACGCCAGGATTTGATTGACATATGGCAAGGTTTAATGCCTGAAATTTCAACTCAAGCCGAGCAAGCAATAAGTGAAGCTTCGTGGCCAACTGGACCTTTGGAATTTTTTGGTGGTAAACAGATCCCAGCTAATATACGATGGATGGTATTCAAGGTGAAGAAAAGGGCTAATATTGATTATTATAAAGCCACACCTTCGGAAACGGATGATTCCCAAACTTCAACTATTATACACGAAGCTGAACTACTTGGCGCTAGTTATAATTGGCCCTATGATTACTTCTCGCTTGTTGAATTAGCAGAGCTTGAAGTTGAAGATGAATTTTTAATATATCCAGAAACGGAGACTGAAGGAACTTAATTATGAAATTTTTAAATAAAAAAGAACAAGTAATTGACCTTCAGTTAACTCAATATGGTAAGCGTCTTCTTTCGAAAGGAAAATTTAAACCATCTTTTTATGCATTTTTTGATGATGGAGTTTTGTACGATTCTCAATGGGGAGATGTGAGCGAAGTACAGAACGACTCTCAAAATAGAATTATAAAAGATACCCCTCGTTTGGAAGCTCAATATAATTTCAGCGGTGTAGAAACAAACATAAAAAGAGAAAATGATTATATTCGTTCTCAACCCGAAGAAGATGATTATGCTATTCAGGATGGTGTTTTCACAAAAATTGATCAAGGAAGATTTTTTCAATCTTTCCAAGACAAAAATTATTTGCTGACTTCAATGCTGGGCACTTCCGAATTAAGTAGCGATAAATTGCCTGCATGGAAAGTTTCTTTAATAAGCGGCGAGATTAGTGGCTCAACAGCAGTGTCTAATTATTTAACTTGTTCGAATCCAATGATTAATGTTCCTCAGTTGGAAATAAGCCCAGTTACATATGAAAGCAAAGTTGAGGTTGTTCCTGATTGGCAATTGAGTGATTATAATCCTGAAGATTTATATGGAAATCAGATCATAAAAATTCTTCCAAGAAATTCTGAACTTCTTATTGAAATAAACGAAAAAAATACTACTTTTGAAAATGAGAATTTTGATATTGAAATTTATGAAGTTTCAACAGAAATTGATTCGAATGTTTCTTTGTGTAACGACCAACAAGTAATTGAAAGATTGGTTCCACTTTATTTTATTAAACCGTTTGAGGACGTGCAAAATGGTATCTTAATGGACCAACAAGAGGATGTATTTCAAAACCCAAATTTAGATCTTGATCCTAGTTATGTTGAGTATTATATGGATGTTTTGGTTGACAATGAAATACCTGAACAAATTATTTGTAAATATACTTTGAATGAGGGTGAGGGTATTTTCTCACAAAGGGTTTTGGATTGTGAACAATATAAGCTGCTCAACCAAACTGGCAGCGCAGAATCCTTGTTCGATACTGATATTGATTTTTCTAATTCTGGAATACCTGGTGGTGGTGGATATTAATAAATGGAATTTTTAAGTGAAAAAGAATTATTAGGTAAATTTACGCCACAAGTTTATACTAGCAAAATAACTTTGGAACCTGCCAATCCACAAACACCACTTCGTAGAGATCCACATGTTAAACCACTTATTGTCGGAGCGACACTAACCTCGGGGATGAGTGAAGCCAGCCGTTATGCTTTGGATATAGACGATTCATCAGGCGCTCCGCTTCCAACACCAACTCAATTAAATGTTACCATTAACATGACAGTAAAAGATGTTCTTTATGATTTACAAGCTTCGTGGTTTAATAATATTAATTTCACTAGAAAAACTGGCACTCAACCCTTCGATTTAAAAAATTATATAAAGATATATTGTGGCCAATTGATGTCCGCTGGTGATTTTGGTACAGCCATGACAGCTATTAGAAACAATCCAGCAGGTTTAAAAAATCTTTTTGGTGTTGACGATATTAAAATGAAAACTTTGGGTGAAGTAGTTGGAAGTGTTAATGATGTTTTGACACAAGCCGTGGCAAACGAAAGTGCAGAAATAATTGAAAATCGGAGACGTGTTTCATCAATTGTTCAACAATCCACACAACTTAATTTAAAAAATATACCATATAATGTAACGTTTGGGCCTATAGAAAATCCTAATCCAAATTTTTTGGCCTATGTGACTTGGACAGAATTTGATCTACAGCAAATTGCAGTGGATTATGATTTCGACATCATCAATTTCGCATCATTTCAAAATATTTTTAATGTTAAATATTATTCCAGAAAAATGGTTGATAAAGTAATAGAAGGCGGAAAAGTTATAAATACTGCCTATATTTTTAGAGACAAAAGCGGCGTCGTTTGGAATGGACCAAATCCAGTACAAATAAATTCAAACCGATATTGGACTGGTCGATGGTATCAAATATCTGACGGAGCTATTTTGAATGCTGCTGAAGCTGCAACTGTTAGAAAAGCTACAAACGGTCAATTTGTATATGATCAAGGCTACGAAGTTCCTGTTAAGCAGGAAATTGTTTTTAAAAAGGGAGTTAAAAATACGAAGATTCAAGATTTTCGTACTGTTGAGAGAGTTGAAAAACTTAATTTAGATCTTTCTACTCTTGAGAATAAATTAAAGCCGATGTTATCTGGTTTTAAATTTTCTAGAATGTTGGATGAATATAAAAATAAATCAAACCAAAATTTTTCTACTATGCATTTGACCAGAGATTTAAATAATAATTGTCGGTTCATTTTTTCTATGAGATTTGATAAGATTTTAGAACAAAATTCTCTCTTTGGGAATCTTTATAAAAACCCTAGAACAAAAAATGCGGTAGTTGCTGGTTCTGAAATTATTTCTTTAAGACTTCATCGCATAAGATTAAAGGGAAGTCCTGAAATGGGCTCTAAACCACTTTACATATCCACAGCCGGTGAAGCCAATGATCGACCACGAAAATTTTATGACAATGAACCGTCGCCACCATCTTTTATGTATATGTCTGATACAGAACAAACTGTGGGTTCATTACCAGTCGGCCCTGCCAGCACTCAGACAACAGATGGCGATGAATTGTTGTTAGAATATAAGCCAACTAGTCTTAGTAGTGGAGATGTTGTGGCATTTGACGGTGTGTCTACTATTAGAAGCGTTTTTGGAACTCAGGTTTATACAGGGGATAATAATGTGTCTCAACTTCCAATAAAATATTTTACTGGAGTTGATCGATCAGTTGTAAATAAAACAGATGGCTTTTATCAATATAAAGTTGTTTTAGAAATAAAAGATGGTGCGCCTGCTTTTTTAGCAAATCTCATAGAACAATTAAGGAGTGCCCAAACAGCTCTGGGAGGATATTATGCAGAAGCCTCCAGACTTGGATCACCAGGCGCAAGCAATCCTTATGAAAATCCGCATGTACAACAATCCGGTGATTCGAGAGGATTAATCCAACCCAATGATCCAAGACCCGCAAACTTTAATGTTTTAGCAAATAGATTTACACAACATTTTATTAATACACAACCGGATCAACAAGATTCATCATCACCTTGGATGATTGCCGCAAGAATATATTCTCAAATAATATCGACTTTAGCCAATTTGCCTTCGGGTGAACAGCAAGAAATAAAAAATTCACTTATAGATTACATGAGTCCGCATACTGGCAATATTGAGGGCATCTTGCTCACATTTAAGTTGTTAGAAGAATTACAACAAATTCTTTTGGAAGCAATTAAGGGGTTGAGGCCCGTAAAAAGCAGTAATGGCAATTGGGCACTTCATCCGGGCGAAGGCAATTTTATGAAGGTTCAAGGTAATCAAATAGTTGCCAGTAACATCCAGGATTATGGCCCTCCTAAAATGAGTACGATCAAGACCGAATATCGTTTTCAATCCATATTTGATGCTAACATGCCAAAGAATGTTGGACTTAATATTTTGGGAATAGATATTGCTGATTATAATAATAATGGAGGTCTTTTAACTATACCCGGAACAGACTTCACCAATATGGTTGCCAATGAAACTAAAAAAATCTTTAGTAATGATCGTGTGTCTGATTGGGACGCAACAGGACTTATTTGGATAAGAAATATTCCTGAAGTTGGAAAAGCCACAACGTATAATGTTGGAGATGGGGACATGTCTTATTTTACTCCAACGATTATCAATACTTTGAGTGGAACTGTAAAAGTCGGTGGTGTAAATTCAAATCCGCAAATGTTGGCAGCTGATGCCTCTCGATGGGTTAATGATTTTAGTTCAGAGCAGAGAACAAAATTAGCACAAGATATAGAATTTTCTATCTCAAGTTTTGTAGGAACTAATTTTAATTTAACAGTTGTGCCAGAAAATGAAGTCCAAGTTCCTATTGTTCCGCCTGGGCCACAACCACCATCGAATCAAGTATTGGTTGATGATCGTAATACGTATTATGATACTTTGCGTGATGAACAGAAAGAACTCAACAGAGATGCTTATTCTAACTTTACTGAAATATTAGGCAATTTAAATGTTAATGGTGCTACTAATGTATCTTCTATATCATTGAGGGCATTAAAAAATAATGACTTAGAACTTTATAAACCGTCAAATCCGGCTGGACATTTGGCCAAATGGGGCTTGATGGATCCTACATTACCCGGCGCTCAACAACCAACTTTACAAATGCCGGATGCCAATGGAGTTTTGCAGACTATCGATATTAGAAGTTTTATGTCAACACTTCCCAATCAAGTTAAGGCTTTGTTTTCAATTGCTAGCAAGCCTGTTATTTCTGGCGGCGGCTTCGGATTAGATATTAGAATGGACTTAGTAAATGCTCTCTGGGGCCGATCTCGTGGAAATAGTGTTGGTGGTATTACTGATTGGAATCAGCCGAGAGAAGAACGCAGCGGCGGCAGAGCACTTACAAGATATGTGTTTGAAACTATTTATACATTGGAAGTTTTTACCGGATATGAAATGATTACTGAAGATGTCGGCGCGGGCGCAAACGCCGATGTACCTTCTTTAATAGAAAAAAAATGGGTGCCACTAACACGAACAATATATGGTGATGCTCACACTAATAATCAATATTTATTATGTAGATTTAGACCATATGAAAATAGTATTGCAGGCATCAGCCTAGAAAATGAATTGCCACTTTATGAACAATATTTTATGATACAACCAGGAAATGTTCCCCCAAGAGTTCAAGAAGATACCCAAGAAGACGATTTTGCGAGAGAAGCAGCAGAAGCAGAACAAGAAAGAAGTTTTACAGAATTTTTAGAAGCAGGCGCAGAATTTGATCCTCGATTAGAAGAGTTGGCTGCTGGATTTGGAGCCGGGGGTGCGGAGGCTTTCGCAGCCCTTGGAGATTTCAGTGGCTTGGGTGCCCTTTTCGGCAGCGATACGGACACGGGCGACGAACAAGAACAAGGAGTAGGGGGTTTCGGACAGGGAGCGGCTTTGGCCAGTGAGCTTGGTGGTGGTCTTGCCGATGGAATTCAAGCTGTGGAAGGTTTCGCAGCAGGTATTCTAGGTGGTATAATTGGCGGCAATAGCGGATATGGAGAATAAAAATGGTAGATTTTACTAGAACTTTACAAAATGTGCAACAACCTATACCCAAAAAGCTTTTGGTTGTTGAGTCGTATAATCAATATTCTTTGAATCAATTTATAGCCCAGCGTGACGCTGGAGGAATATCCCGCGAAATAGATTTTGCTCCACCCGATTTAGATCTTTTAAGATTTATGACTCATCGACAGTGGGATGATGATGGGTTGTTTAGCTATGCTGGGCAATTTGATTATATAAGTGTTGATAGTTGTATTATAGATGCTACTGGAAATCCATCAAGGGAGGAAGAAACGAAAGAAATTTTAACGCTTTCTCAAGGTTATGGCGGGAGTGGAATAGTTAATTTGGAAGCCTGGGCTTATAAAATTGATTCAACCCAACCACTTCAACCTAACCTGCCGGAATTTCATGACCCACGAGTGGCTTCTATGTTTGGTTCTAGAAATGGAGTAAGGGGCAAAACATTTTTCGATCATACTTTTGAAATGGAAATGCCTTTTCCTAAAAAAGAAGTTGATAAAAGATTGTTTGGAATTTCGACACCACCAACAGCAGAAGTAAAATCAATTTACAATTTTTACGTTGATTCATATGAAGGAGTCATAGCAGAAGATTTTGTTGATGAGCGCACAATTCCAAATATGTATGCGTTTTTATTAGTCCTTCAAGAAACAGATCCCGAAGATGTTATAGTCCGAGGAGATGATTCGACTATTGATGATATATTTGAGAGACATATAACGCTTCAACAAACGGTAAAGGATACTTTATATGCGTCTGATGCAAATGGCTCGGCTTTAACTAGGGAAGTTATTAATCGTACTCCAGAACAACAACTTAAAAAATCTAGCAGAAATCAATATTATGATAAGTATGCAAAAAACTATACTGCTTTTAGAACATTGATTGATAACAATAATGCAGAAGCCCAACAAGTTGAGAGTAAATTTACTAATATTATAGCACCCCTTACTGATATTCAATTGTATAGAGATTTCAATGACAAAAAAAGAAATTTTCCAATGGGAATAGATATTAGTTTTTCAACTGATACCAACACGGATTTTACTCAAGCATTGAAAGAGTCTAAATTAAGTTCAACAATGATCAAGGATATTATCAGCCCAACATCTGATTTTAAAGAATTGTCAGATTTAACTCAACATCAACCGATGACTTGGGGCAATATAACTTCACGACCAGAATGGGAAGTCCCTCAAGGTGCTGGTCTTATTGTGTGGATTGGGAAGAAATCTGATGATTTCTTTCAGAAAGAAAATGGATTTGTAGCTTATATTCCACAATCTAGTGTGGTAAATCCTTTAACGCGAACGACCGATAGAACTCTTTATTTGGCCGATAGGATTGATATAATTAATTGGGACAATTTGTATGTTAATCGCAACCCTGCGAGCTGGCCACGCACAGCTGAAGCAACAGCGCCTACCGATAATCTTGATTATGGCGTTGATGTTTATTTGGGCAACTCATCAGGGGCTCAAGTTTTTTCTAAAGGTAATCCAACCACAGAAAACTTTGTTAAAAGTCAAAGTGGATGGGGGATAAATATTATAGGATATTGGAAAACGTTTCAAGAATCGTCCACAACTGATTCTGTTAATCATTTTTCCCACTGGGAGGGATTCGGATACAACTTTTTGGAGACGTTTCATGGGAATGGCAATCTTGGCAAGGCTGGAAGGTTTGCCAGAGCCCAACAGTATGCAAGGAAACAAAGAGAATTGTCAGATATTGCATCTAGTGATTTTACATTAATTAATCTTCCAAGTCATACACGAGTAAACGAGCCACTAAAACAGTGGGACATAACTGGATGGGTAACAAGCTTGGCTTCTGATCCTGATAGGGCTTTCACACCTGGTGATGATGATATGGTCTTTCTTGGAGAATATAACGAAGAAGTTGAAGTTATATCTAACTCAAGCACTTCCACATTTTATAAAACATTAATGACCATTATTATGGCTGGTAAACTTTCTAAATTAATGTTAGAAAAAACAAGAACATTTAATCAAATTTTAAATGGTGAAAAAGCATACACAGAAACTGTTTTTTACCAAATAGAGAAGTGGGCTGTCGATTCTGCTGGTAATTATACAAGGTTGATTCAGTCTATTTATTTGCCAAATTCAAATGAAATTGATGTTCATCAATATATTGATACTCAAGTTAAATACGGAAAACGTTATAGATATAAAATCCATGCTTATCAAGCGGTCTTTGGTACAAAATATAGATATATTTTAGATGAATTGGAGGGGGTAGCAGGTTCTCAACTCCAAAGCACCAACAATGACTGGTTGGCGAAAATATGTGTATTTTCATCTCCCTCGGTTCGTTTAATTAAAACACCCTATTATGAAGCAGTTAAAATGGTAATGGATGCTCCCCCCGTTTGGCCTGATCTTGATATCCTTTCATATCGTAATCAAAACGACAAAGTTCTTTTTTGGTTTAGAGGAAATGTTGGAAACTATAAATTAAAACCAATTGCTATTGATGAAGATGATGCAGCCGATATACAAAAGCTTAGAGAGGCGCAAGACATTTTAGATCCTCATGAACCAATAACTTTTAAGAGTGACGACCAGGCAAAGATTTTTGAAATCTTTAGAATGGAAACAAGACCAGTATCTTATCAGCAATTTGCTGGTAAAAAGATATTTGAAGCTCACGCAGATGCATTTGAAGATCCAAAAAAATCAGCAACTGCCGCATCATTTATTGATTATATTACACCGAACAAAAAATATTATTATATGTTTAGGACAAAAGATGTTCATAATCATACTTCTAATCCAACAGCAATTTATGAGGTAGAGATGGTGGACCATGATATGGCCAACACATTAGTAACAAAAATGTTTCCCATAAAAAAGGAAAAAGATCCTCCACAGGTTCCATCCAAAAGTGGTAAAAAATATATTTATATTAAGCCATCAACAAATCAATTGGGGATTAACAAAGAAGAATCTAAATTGGTGGATAGTAACGGTGTTAATAAAAATAGTGTCCCTCCCGAAGTTGATAATGAAGGGGTTATGCTGGGATCTTCTAGCGAACCAGTTTGGGGAAAAAAATATAAAATTAGAATTGTTTCTAAACAAAGCGGCAAAAAAATTGATTTTAATGTAGAATTCAAAACCAAGCCTTGGCGCACGACAGATCAAGGATTGCCGAATGGATAAAAATTGTGTTAGAAGTAAAAAAACAAACTATTTATTTGAAGATAGGAGAAATTTATGGCGTTTTTAGACAATAGTGGTGACATTATTCTGGATGCAGTATTAACAGATACTGGTCGATATAGACTAGCAAAAGGAGATGGTTCGTTTAAAATTGTAAAGTTTGCGCTTGGAGATGATGAGATCAATTATGGTTCATATAATAAAAATAATTCAAGCGGAAGTGCATATTACGATTTAGAAATTCTTCAAACACCAATTTTAGAAGCATTTACAAATAATACTTCTACTATGAAATCTCGCTTAATTTCAATCGCACGAACAAATTTATTGTATTTGCCAGTTTTAAAGTTGGGTGGCGGAGATCTTTCACGAACTTCTGGCGGTGCGTTTACTGGATCATTTTGGTGCGCGGTTGATCAAAATACGGCAGGTCAGGAAAATATAATTACCGGCTTAATAGAAAAAGACAACGGCACTGTTACGGAAGATATTAAAGGACGACTCGACGGTTATGATCCATTCGGTGCCACTGCCGGTGATAGTAATTTTATTCGAGTAGACCAAGGTCTTGATACAACGGAAATTTCTTCTGATTATACAATTGATGCAGACCTTACTGAAACCCAGTATATTATCGAAATTGATAATCGATTTGGTACAATTGTATCGGGTCCAAATTTTGTACAGGGCAATACGGGGGTAGCTGCCAATATTTCGTTTATTGACGACGACAATATTGCAAGCTATTATTTATCAATAAATACTGACACTAATTTTATTGCGAATCTTCCAAATAATGCTTCTAGCACCACAATCCAAGGACCACGAGGTACATATTTAGAATTTAGAATTCAAGCCTCCACCGATTTGCAAACAAGCACCTACTTATTTACGCAATTAGGAAGCACACTACAGCAACAAGATTTGGGCGGCGGATCAGCAAACACATATTATTATATTGACACTATAATTAAAGTAACTGGCGCAACAACCGGCTATAGACTTGATATTCCAGTTAGATTTTTGAAGAAACAGGTGTAAAGGATAAATAATGGCAACGACATATAAAACATTTCTCAATAACGATATTACATCAACAAAGACATTGTTACACGAAAGTATCCCATTAACGGGCGCTCTTGTGTCTGGAACCTACGGAACATATCCAAGTGGCTCAAATATTAAAAATTATGCTCACGGCATGTTTCAAAGTGTTTATGACTATCCTTATCTAAGTTCTTCAGCTAATCATATTTTTGATATTACTTGCGGATATGCTCCGGGGTCGCCTTTATCTTCTTCAACTAGTGTACAAAATGCCAAGAAAATTAATATCTATAATCAAATGGCACAAGTCCTTATGGGCTATGATGCGACTGGTTCTATTTTAAGATTCGACGAAGATGGAAACATTACTGATGGCGGAACAAAAATAGATAACGGATATTTTCTTAATTTTTCTCGCCTTTTGTCAAAGGATGAAATTAAGAAAGGTTCCTTTACAATGAAGCTCGGAACTGGTTCGTGGGCATCACCGATGGAAACAGCAGTCGGCAGAGGCGATGCCAGAGTAACTATTGCAGACACAAATGCTCAAAATGATTATCGTGTAAATTCACCAGCTGGCGAATATGGTATTTTGTCTATGTCTGTTGGATATGACCCAGACGGACCCGTCACACCAAAAGTTGGACTTATTTTTTATCAAGCAGGGATTATATTTTTGTCTAGTTCTGTGTTTTTCCGAACTTCTCAAGGTGGCGTAATACAATCAAATGCCGACACAAACATGACAATGGCTGGCAATAATAACATTACTGCCTCTTTTACTGGGAGTCTTATACGGGATGCAGCCAATAATCTACGCCACCGGCTTGATACTATAAGTTTTAATAATACGACAGAATTAAATTCAACGATTCATTTCTGCCGAATTAATCATAACGATTTTAATTATAGTTCAAATCCAACATATTTGAGCCAAAGCAAGATTGTTGTGAAGAACAACACGCAAGATGCGCCGGTTTCTTATATCACAACTGTTGGGCTTTATTCTGCCGATAATGAGCTTTTGGCAGTAGCAAAACTTTCAGAAGCACTGAAAAAAGATCCAACAAACGAAATGACAGTCCGTGTGCGTCTTGATTATTAATTCAGAACTATTTAAAAATAGGTATGTCTACTTATAAGTTCTCTCCTAATGATATCTTTTATAATAGAATAAAGACTTTCCCAGAAGTAAGTTTTTATATCTATGACAGAAGGGTCATTTATAATAACAAAGGAGTTTCTGCCGGTCAGTTTGTGTCAAATGTTACACAAATGACTGGGCCTGTTACTGGTGGGTTTATTAGTCTATATGAATTAAATGTTGACAGACCTTCAGATTCATTGATTTATCCTTTCGTAACTAAGGATGGTTCTTTAACAGCATTCAAAACAGTATCGACAACAGCCTTTAATAGTGATTTTGCTTATGGTGAACAAATTAATGGTTCCTATCCTTTAACAGCTTCTATTTCTTTGGATAGGTATCAAGCAGATCAATCGCGACCAAAAATTCAAGCCCTAAAAACCGCTTTAAATTCATATCAAAACTTAAGCTATGCTTATGCTTATGATTCTGATTTCGGGAACAAAGCTACTCAAGAGATGCGCCTGATAAGTATACCTTCTATTTTTTATGGCTCCTCCATTAAAAAAGGAAGCGTTTCATTAAAATTTTATATAACAGGTACTTTGATCGGAGAACTAAAAGATGACAAAATGAACGGAGAGCTAAGACAATTCGCAACTAGCAGTGATGGAGTTACAATTACTCAAAGTGGTTCGATAGCAGGGGTCGTTCTTTACAATGAGGGTTTTGTTATCTTAACGGGAAGTTGGCCTTTAAGTTCACACACCGAAAAATATTTATGTCCAAGATCTGCTACCCCAGGGAAACCTCGTTGGATTGATTTTGGTTATACAGGCTCAAATGGATCTGGAGATTGTCTCAACGTAAATCTCCCATCATCAAGCTTCTCTATGATATTCAGCGGAACAAATTATGTTCCAACACTCACTATGTTGGCTCACGCTTCCAAGGGAGAGTTAAATCATTCAAATAATCCAACATATAAACAGTATGGCTCTGTCATTTCTCAAACATCTTCCATAGGAACTACGCAATTTGTGGAATCAATACGGGCTCCGATTGTGAATGTGGCAAGTTCTTCTTTCGTCAGCTCAAGTGCTGATTTTCAAAAAATCACATTTATAGATCAGATTGGCATTTATGATGATGACAAAAATCTTATTGCTATTGCAAAATTAGCTAATCCAATAAGAAAAAGGGAGATGGATGATTATACATTTAAATTAAAACTAGATTTTTGATATAATGGTAATCTATTTATGATAATGGAAAAAGAATTTGAAAATTGGCGTAAGTATCTTACAGAAAAAGAAAAACCTGTTCAAGATGAATATGAAGCTCATTTTTATTTAGCCCTTACACAATCTAAGGAGATTGATCGCACCGAGCTTATGGGGTTTATGAGAGCGATTCAAAATGTTACAACTGTTTATCGCGAAAAAGAAGTTTCAACTTCTACTCAAACTTTTGTGGGAGAATATAAAATCAGATTTGTGTTAACTCACGGAGCCGACGTAAAATATTATTATGATACAACTCTTAAACCTGGCTTGCGTAAGATTAAAGGATTATCAATCCAACGTGATTTAGGTTATGAAAAAACTGGTGAAGAATGATTCTTGGCCTAGATATTTCTACATCAATAACTGGCTATGCAATAATTGATTATGACGGAACCATAGTCAAAATTGGAAGTTGGGATTTGCGCAATAAAAACCATTACCCAGACTTTTATTCAAAGGTTATACATTGTAAAGAAAGATTAAAAGATATTTCTTATTGTTATGAAATTCAAGATATATTTATTGAACCTGCTTTAAATATGTTTATGATGGGTAAGTCATCATCGCACACTATTTCAACATTAATTAAGTTTAATGGAATTTTATCATGGCTTTGTTATGAAGAATTTAAAATACAGCCAGAATATATCCCAGCAGTATCAGCTAGAAAGAAATGCGGGATTACCATTAAGCGTGGTCAAAAAGCTAAAGAAATTGTTATGAAGTTTTTCCTTGACAATGAACCCGATTTTGTAGTAGAATATACTAAGCATGGAAATCCAAAACCTCAATATTATGATCAAGCTGATGCGCTTGTTATGGCAAGAGCAGGCTTAACATGTCTGAAAGAAAACTCAGGATCATAAAGGA
>Ga0080013_1000324_pt1 | contig 67950 bp, 96 predicted proteins | sample ETNvirenome_6_85_FD_69236 | JGI IMG/M metagenome (GOLD analysis project Ga0080013, IMG submission 69236) | Marine viral communities from the Pacific Ocean - ETNP_6_85 (SPADES assembly) (version 2) | ecosystem: Environmental > Aquatic > Marine > Oceanic | place: Pacific Ocean | collected 2013-06-19 | reverse complement strand
GCTAAATCCCTCCATTTTAAGTACCCTCTTTTATTTGTAGTCCATTTAATATAAGTATCGATCTTACGTTCCTTATATTTAGTTCTAGCTAAATGTTTAGAGGACTGTTTGTTTCTTTGCATTTTTTCTAAGGTTTTTTCGCATCTCATTAATATGTCTTATAGTAAGATCACATTCAGCTTGGTTTTGTGGTTTAAATAAAGCAATAGTATGAGCATGTAAAGACATCCAAGATTTAAATAACTTCCAACGTAATGGAAAAGATTCGTTAGCTCTTCCTTTACATTCAATTACAAAATCTCTACCTACAAAATCTGGTGTATATTTTATAGGTAATATCTTCTTACATCCTCTGTCTTTAAATTCTCCTTTCCCATTACTACATCTTTCAAAGGCTATACCAGAGAATTCAAACCCTTGCATTAGTTCATAACTAGTTGGTTCATATTCTGCTACTATACTAGCTTCTTTTAAAGCTTTATACATGTATACCTCTAACCCGGAAGCAAATTTGATACCATCATAGGTAGTTTTTTTACTTCGGACTGGACCTCTTTTTTTATAGGATTTCTTCTTCATAAACGTTAATGTTTTTTAATAGAAGTTCTTCAGACATATCTTGCATTTCTTCTCGTGCTGCCTGTATATATAAGATTGCATCCATTAGTTCTTCTTGTACGTCGTTTAAATAACCCGATAAGTCTTTTAAACCCTTGGTTCTTTCATCGTGTAGAGTGGAACCATATTTTTTGTAACCAGTATCTGATCTAGATATAAACTTATCTACTACACGCTCAACTACTGGGTCTCTAAATTCTATATTTTTATTCTTCATCTTTTACAAATGTTCCGTTAATCATTTTACCTGTTCTCTTACTAATTACTTTATAAGCTTCTGCAATACACGTTTCAATATGTACTCCTCTTTGATGAGCTAGATTAGTTAATACAACTACCATATCTCCGATAGCATCAATAACCTCTGGCTGGTCATCTTTTAATAAAGCTTTAGCTAACTCACCTGCTTCTTCTTGAAGCTTAACATATTGAGTATTTACATCTCCTTTATCATAAAGACCTCTTTCTCTAGCCCAATCTCTTATTTGTTCAAAAAGCTTTAATGGCTTCTTCTCACATTTAATCTCTCTTGTAGCTTTAAAATATTCTGCAAAAGCTTTATTGTAAATGTACGATCTCTTATCATTATACATTGACATCTTTGCGTTGTCTAGTATCCATTGAATTGTTTGTGCGTCTAATTTAAAGTTTCCATGAGATGTTTTCCATTCTAATCCCATATTCTTCTCTAAATATCCTTGTAGTTGATTTAAAGGACACGCAAAAGTTGAAGTTTGTTCTGTTACGTTTATTCTCATAATATTAAATAAATTTTTATATAATTTCCTATCGACTTTATAGCCATAAGACTTTTGAAGTTCTATCTCTTTGTCTGATATATAATCTATATCATCCGATTGATCAAGAACTTCATATTCACTGGGCTTATAGCCCTGAATTAGCGTAACACGGTTATTAAGATTACGTGTTACACCTATTTTTTTACCCGGTATGTGGTATAAATAATACATTATTTTGTTATTTTATCGTTATACAAATGTAAATTGTGTGCGAAATGGTAATAAGTACCGATCTCATATCCTGTCCTCTCTGAGACTAATTCCTGTAATCTTGAGAAACAATACTGATCGTTACAGAAACCGTACCAGAGGTCATTAGAACGCATTACAACAGCCATATTAAGCTTATTATTAAGTATTGTAAATTGAACTGCATAAGTACAAGGAGTATCTTTACGATATGTTTCCCATTCTTTAGCATCATAAATACTTATAGCTGCATGTCTAGTATCTGGTTGTTCTTTTAACTTAGCACATACATAATCTAATTGATTATTTCTTTTCCATTGCCAACCATAGTTAGATCTTACGCATCCATTACTATCCATCATCTTATACCATATAGGAGCTTTCTTAGCTATCTCTTCAGCATTAGGATCTCCAGACATATACCAATTCCATTCTCTTTCTGCATATGTAGGATTCCATTCTCTGTGTTTAGCTTTAATAGTATTATCTAAAGGATTTTCAATATAAAATCCTATATTAAATAAAGCTCTAGTATCATCAAACGGTACGCCATCAAACATTATCTTCGGAAAGAAATAGTTGAAAGCATCATTCGCATTCTTAAAGGTTGTTTTTATCATAATAATATCTATATAATTCAAATATTTTAGGATTCAATTGTTTTCCATTATATTTAAATGGAGATCGTCTCTTGGCTCCGTTAACCTCTACATCTATCCACCAGTGATAATTATCTCTATCACTTGAACAAGCCCAAGGACTTATTTTAATCCCATTGTTAACACACCAATGATGTGCTATCCTGTCTTTCTCAGACCATTCAGGTCCTTTTATTAGGGTTTTTCGTTTTCTAGCTGGTGCCATTAATCCCAAGGCATTTCCTCTTCTTCACCAATCCCAGGTACTTCGTGTGGTACAAAAGAACCTGATCTATGTTCCCATTTAAAATGAGCTTCAGCTCCATTCTCCCCTAAGTTCTGAAATTTAACTTTAAGAATCTTGGCTTTAACTGTTTTAGCTTCATAATCTCTGTGAACTAATATACCATGATAACTAGCATCATACCATTCTCCACCACCCTTAATGTTATACATAGTTGGTTCTTCAATCTTCCCTTCTTTATCTCTATACATTTTAGTTGGATGTGCGACTATAAAAACTAATACATCATATTTCTTTGCAAACATCTCTATCTTAGTTAGATATTCCATTGTATATCTATTTATATCCTCAGTCTTACAATCTACATCTCTTATTTTATTAAATGGATCAATAACTAAACATTTGATTCCTTTACGCTTAACAAGTTCAGCTCCTTTTCTCAGAACCGACTCAAGTGTATATCTTTCCATATCTATGAAAAAGAAATTGTCATCAACATGTTCAGCTACCTTCTTCCATTTATGTGTCCCTATATCCTCTTTAGAGGGCATATCTTGCCAAACCTTACGCATAAGCTTATGGGCGTGGAGATATGTAGGGGCATTCTCGGGAGACGCAAAAGCTGTCTTCCATTCATATCTTTGGTTGTAACCTACTACCATCTGATCAACGAAATCTGACTTTCCGCTACTAGGTATCCCAGTAACAGTGATAAACTGACCAGTATAAGTAGAGAAAATCCTATCAAAGTTAGGTAACCCAACTTGGTAACCAGGTTTGAAACCATTTTTAACAAAGTCTGTAACTTCATCTTCTATATCTTTAAAAGTTGTTACGTTTTCTAATGGAACGGGTCTAGCTGATTCTATTCTTTTTAGTAATGCTTCTTTACCATATTTAAGTAAATATTCATTCGAATCTTTACAATCTTCAAATGTGGCTAAGAAACAAACCTCTGCTCCTAGTCTTCTAATAAGCTCTTGTTGTAGAGCTTGACCTGCTTCATCATTATCAACTGCTAAGATTATCTTTTCTTTATCCTCAAAATAATCTATACAGTTATCTAAGTAGTCTAAGTTATTAGAGTTCAATGTAGCTCCATTAGGAACTGATATTACATTCTTAATACCAGCTTCATGTAAAGCTAATACATCCATTTCACCCTCAGTTATAACGCAATTGTCATAACCTATTATACTATTTATATTATAAAATACTTTTTCAGCTCCTTTATATAATTTAAAATTCTTTCTACCATCTCTATATTTAACATTAATAAGTTCATCACCTATTATATAATTAAACTGAATTGTATTCTCGGCCTTGCCGGTCTGTGGCATATACTCTTTACCTTCTGTTACATTTAAATCATCTAACGTTTGTTGAGATATACCTCGTGATTGGAACCATTTAAAGACCCTAGACGTGATTTGTTTTGGATCTACAACATTCAACGCATCAGGACGCAAATATGTCTTAGATGCATTCCCTTTGCGTTGATATGTATGTAATTGAAATGATGAATCACAATGATGACAAGTACCAAGACCACGTTCCCAATCATAACTTGAGCATTTAAGCTTTTGATTTTTCGGTTGTCTACTAGACGAACACAGGGGACAAATCCCCTGCGTAGCCCCAACCTTTAAGTTATGTTGGTTGAACTGGTCGATTAAAAATCCGTTAATCTCCGTGTTGTTTACTTGCATCTATTATAATTAAAATGGTAAATCGTCTTCTACTTTCTCTACTTGTGGTTGAGGTGCAGCTTGTTGTTGTACATCAAACTTCTTAACCTCACCGTTGGTCCATACTAATTTTACATTACCTAAATATACCTTCGGAGTTTTTGCTTCTCTCTCTTCTTTAGATTGAGAAACAATAACTGGACCTTGGTTACCGAATTGGTCAAGTTCATCGTTAAGGGTAATACTGATAGGTAAATACTTACCTTTCTTACCAACAATAATCTTGTCCTTTGGTATCTCGTTTAAGTTAATGCTTGTTGCTAATATTAATGCCATTATACAGTTGTTTCAAATAAATTGTTAAACATAGTTCGAAGATCTGCTGCATTCACACCAGTTCTTCTTCTGAAATTATCTGCTTTCTTAGAGTATGGGTGCAAACCATCAGCAGTGTTATTGTTAACATAAAATTCAGTTACAGGAAAATTCATTCCAGTCATTGCACATTGTTTTGTTGTTACTTTTCTTGTTCTTGCCATAATAAAATAAAATTTAAAGTGTTTTACTAATAAAATATTGTTTCGGATCGAAACTATCTGTCTTATAAAACAGATCATAAGCTTCTGAAGCTCGTTTAACTTTGTCCTGACCTGATTCATAGAATTCAGTAGAACAATCGTATATACCTATTTGATGTGTCTTTTTGTCTATGGCTATAAACATAAATTCATATCCAAATAAGCTACTATAAATATAAGCTTGACTATCATAATTATATCGATAAGCAGAGCTTTTAAATTTAGAAAGATCAGCAGTTGTTTTAAGGTCAATTATAAGCTTTTCATCGTGATTAACGATATCAGCTTTCCCTTTCCACATCTGTCCTTCTAGTTCAATTATGTTAGGTTGTTCGTAATTTACATTACCTTCTCGTATTAAACTCTTACATACATTATTCTCCATCACCTTTTCTGTCATTAATTCTATTTGATCTACTTCATGTTGTAATAAGCATAATTCGCCACCTGACATCTCTTTGTAAGCTTTAGTATTTCTAGTAGTGGATTCTATTACTTTGTATTTCTTGAGTTTTGTAGGTTCAAGAATTGCAGTGTGAAAGTATCCACCGACTAAAAATGCAGGTCTCTGTTCTGATTCCTTTCCTAAAGACAAAGGGTTGTTCAATAAAGCTGAGATATCTGAATTACTAAGATATTGTTTACCAAAATCTCCGTAATAATGTTCATCAACCTTCAGCTTTTCTAAAACCTCTTGTTTAGTCATAAACTATAATGTTGTTAATTCCTGTTCTATTTCTGGTGTTACATTATATTTCTTTTTGATAGCATCAAGTTTGCCGCCAGCTTTAATATAACCTTTTGCTTTGTCTAAAGCAGTTTTAGTCATAGGTAAGCCATTTGTGGCGTCCGCATCTTGTGTATCATCAATTAGGAATAAATTTCCTAATGCATACTTCTTTCCATAACTTGAAGCAGTACCGAATTGTTGTGGTGTCTGCATACCTTTCTGATTAAGATCAACACCAACTAATGCCGTAGCACTAACAGTATTTTCCCCGTCAGATAAAGTTGCACAACTCTCTACAATAGGCATAGGACTAGTTTCAACTAAGCTTTCGCTAATTGTAACTGATACTCCTAATTCTAATAAATAGGGTTTTGTTGCTTCGAGAATGTCTTCGGCTGATCTGAAGTAATATTTGCCGAATGAGTTAAACCTACTTTTTTTCGATTTAAACTTAGTCTGGATTGTAGCCAGTTTGTCGTTTATGGTCATATGGTTATAAGGTTTTGTTATTATTATAATTACACATTGATTTATTGTTTTACATTTATAACTTACAGAAAATCAAGCACTTGCGAGTGATCAACACTGTCAATTAGTTTTTGTACAGCTTGCTTTTTTAGCTCAGAAACACGCACATAAGCGCTTGCTCCTTTTATTCCAAGTTTATCAGCTATACATTGCGCTGGGTACTTATCGCAGTCTAAACCGTAACTAAGTCTTAATACTTCATATTCATTTTTATTTAAATATTTTTCCATTAAACCTTTTAAATAAACATTAAGTATTTGTATGTTATACGGTTCTGATTTATCTGCAATTTGATACATCATATTTTCTTCATCATCATTAGTTGGTTGCGCGTCAATACTTAAAAACATACTGTTGAAAAATATTTCAACCATCTTTTTATCTTTAGGATTTTTACGTATTTCATTTAACTTATGTTCTGGTATACGCATGCCGCCACGAGCCATATCTATACGTCTTCTAATAATACCTTTTATACGTTTTGCAAAGAAAGACTTTAATGTTTTTTCAATATCTTCAGCGTCAGCTAGCATAAGCCAGTCAAGTTTGTCTACAGCTTTAATAAGTCCTTCAGCACCTATTTGTATAAGATCGTTTATAGTTAACACGCCTGATGCTTGTTGCGTTGTTGAAAACTTACGAGCTAAATTTTCTACAAGAGGCATAAACTTTACTATGAGTTCGTCTCTTGTGTAATAATCATAAAACTTTTCTTCAGGCATAGATTTTTTAAGATCATTTTTATACCTTATATAGTTTTGTACATTATATTTCTTCATTTAATATTTGTTTTTCTTGCTTTAAAGCATCGTTAATGTTACGTTGAATAGTTCTAGTAGAACAATTAAGCAAGCCTGCTACTCTGCTCCACGTTATTTTTTTGCCATATTCATTTAAATCTAGCATACACTGATAAATAGTTTCTTCGTCAACTTGTTTTGATCTGCCAATTAATTTACCAACTATACTCATTTTTTCTTCAGGCTTTAAACCGCTATAGTCATTAAATATTATCTTACGTTTTTTATTTACAGGTGGTTCGCCACCAGTTTTAAAAACATCTTGAATCATTTCATTTAGTTTGTTATCACTAATAAAAAATGTTACAAATCCATTTTCTTTATTAGCTATAAATTTAAATACAGATCTCATATCGTCTTCAAGTGATACAATATCACCTTCAATACCATCTTCATTTAGATAATATAAAACATAAAAATGCCACTTTAAAGAACGGTACGTAGTTATCTTAGCCCTGCTATTAAACAAGTGATAAGCTTCGTGCGTACCGTCTTCATAGTATTCATACAATGCGGTTTTAATGCTAGCCACATCATTTACAGGGTTCCGCCTATAAATAACCCGCCTATCATTAAGCCATTTTATGTTTCTGTCATGTGACATTAGCCTCTTACTTTATTATCTTTACGGGCTTTTGTCACCCTTGGTTTTTTAAATTCTTTTATTTTGGTTCGTGTTTTAAACACGTCCGTTGAAATTAAATGTTGATAAGTTTGTTTTCTACTCATTCTATAGTTATTTTTACGTTATACCATTTACCGCCTTTTACCTCTTTGTTCACAAGAAAGTCTATACGGTTTTTCCATTTTTTATTCATACGATCTTCAACAGTCCAATAACCATCATATGATCCTGCGCCTTCAACACAAACTCTTGTGCCAAAAGTAAAGCCATATTTTTCTAAATCACGTGATACCGCTATCCAACGATGACCTTGTGGATTAGATTTGTTTATGGTTTTAAGTGATGCAGTTGTTAAATAATCTGCATTGCATTGTGCAGGATCAGCATGGTATATTGTAGCTGTCACTATTAATGTTGCTAAAAATTTCATCTGGTCTAGTTATTAATTGTTCGTTTTTATTAGCCACTAAGTATTTTTCACCTTCATAATAATTCCAATACGCTGTAATACTACAACCAGGAACTTTATATTGATCAGGCATACATTGGGGTGGTTCAGTAAATTGTTTATCTTTAGGTATATTTGGTGGTAAAAAAGATAATGGACCAAAACATTTGTCTATTGATAAATGTTTTTTACCATAGCGTTTAGTATACTCACTACCTAAAGCTAACATATGATTAAATAACCATCTGTATTGTTTGTCATTTTCTCTGCACCATATTGTTGATGGGTGATTTAGATGAGCTGTTTTATAAGGCACATCTTCATTTCCATAGTATCTATGTGCAGTACAAAGCATTTGCGCTGATTCTAAAATCATTTTAACTTTATGTTTATCATAAAAGTATGTTGCAGCTTTGTATGGGTCATTATGTAAGTAAAATATATTCATTCGTATAATTTATCTAATAATATTCCTACTACTTCTTCTGATATCATATTTTGATGATATAATTTCCATATTAATTTACTCATAATTACGTAATGTTTTGAATAACGGATGTCTGTAAGAACCCGCTTGTGTTCGTTGAAAATAAGTAAAGGTAGCACGCTGACCAATATAGTCATGAATGTTAAGTAACATATTTTCCAAATCCTTGTAAGTATAACCTTTGCCCGGTGGACAACCGAACTGTATACCTTCGTCATCTGTCATCAGAAACTTACCAAGCGTGCCTTGTCTCTTACCTTTACCCTCTTCATATCCTGTAATAGTTGCTTCAGTATCACTAAAGTCTTTAAACTTTTGTAAATTATAAGAACGTTTTTGCTCATAAGGTTTATTTAGTCTAAGTATAGAACCTTCATAACCTTGAGCTAAGTGTACATCATGTAACATTTTAGCTTCTGCATAACTATCAACACTAGTATTTTTAATTAGTGTCATTGTTCTGCATATAGGCAAGTTAAGTCTTAGTTGATTGTAACGAGTTTCATAATCATCTGTAGTTAGTTTGTTTAGTACAGTAAAATTCATTAAATCATAAACATGAAATTGTACAAGATGTTGTGCGTCTCGGCGATCGTCTTCAGTCGGTTTTTGTTTTCTGACTAATGATATAATCTTTTCAAAATCGTTCTTTAGACGATGATTATACAGCTCACCGTCAAGTACTTTGTACGGATATTTTTTGAAAAAATCTACTAGATCATACTCAATATGAGCTACGTTCATGAACTTTTTACCAGTACGTGAGTACGCACCATTTTTTGTAAATACACAACGTACACCATCAAGCTTTGGTTGTATAAATGTTTTCTCGGACCAGTCTATTTCTTTTTTACCGACTTTGTATGCGAGCATTGGTTTTATCATAAGTTATTTAATTTATTTTTTAAGTGATTAATTTTTCTATTTATTATTGCAGCTTTTTCATAAAGCTCTTCTGATTCGTACTTGGACAATAGAGTCATAAGTCTTGCTATTTCACCAAGTATAAGCTCTTCTTCACTGACAAGTCTAGCATTACCAAGACCATCGCTTAATGTTTCGTGAAGATCAACTTGAAACTGTTCATCATATTCTTTTTGTTTAGCAATTAATTTATCTGCAATTAAGTCTGCTAATTTATCTATTTCTTTATCTGTCATTATGCTTCAACTTCTTCAGGCCATTCATAACCTTGTTCAATAAGTTCATTTGTAATTTCCTGCTCTTTGTCTTCATATAAATCTTGATATGCATACATAATAGCATCTTGTACATAATTAGCTTCTAAATCATCTACATATATAAGCTCACAGTGATCAACCATAGCTTCTTGAAGTTTATCAGAAAGATCACTATCATAGTAATGTATATCTTCACCGACACATACGTCGCTGCCATCACCAAAAGTAGCAATCCATACTTCATAGCCATCAGCTGTAGATTCTGCAAATATAGAATAATCAGGGTTTCTATTATAAGAGTCTGTCAATTCAAAACCGTATTCATTTTGTAGTATTTCAAGCATTACATCTTGATCAGGATCTTCTGGGTAGTTGTATTTTTCTTTTAGTTTCTTTTCAATTAGTTCGTTTGTTAGTGTTTTATTCATCGTTTTCAATTAATTTAGCAATATATCGCCATGTTAGTAATTCATTTTCGTTAGAGCTTAAGCATCGTTTTAGTAGTTCAACTGATAATCTACCGTCACCACCTGCTTTAATATCTCGTTTATATGTTCTGTTTTCTAGTTCTATAAAGCTAATTTTAGCAAAAGCTTTATGTCTAGCTCTTTCTTTTATTTCTTTATTCATAGTCTTTAGATATTAGAATATTATCGCCATACTTAAAATCCCAAGCAGAAACTTTAATAAGTTCTATATCTGAAAATGTATATAATGAGCTAATGTCACTGATTTTAAGATTAGAATAAAATGTCTCATTGCTAAGTAATTCAATAATATCTGTGATAGTATTTTCGTACTGAGCCATGTTTGATAATAAAGCCTCTTTAACTTCGGGCTTTAGTCTTTCATAAATTGTAAGTCTTGCCATAATTGTTTTATATTATTATCCGTTATTATTCGTAATTTGTTTGTAATTCTTCGTTAATACTTTCAGCGATTTCATGGAAGTTTACTTGTGCAATAAAAGCACTAGCATAATCTGCTGCTAAACAGTTTTCTTCTACTAATGGAGAGCCAATAACACAGTCTTCTACTAAATCTTTTAAATAATCTGCAGAAACTTGCTCTTCAAATTCCATACCTGATAGTATTTCTAGGTTAACACGCCACGTAGCGTAGTTAGTCCATCCGTTACATTTTTCCATAATTTATAATTTAGTGGACGTGGCAGGAATCGAACCTGCGTTACTACCAACCATGGGAAACCCTGGTGCGTAGTCTAACCATTTCACGCCCTTTTGTAACTAGTGAGGATTCGAACCTCATACCCGTCGGTAGCCCGAGTCGCGAAGCCTGTCTTGCGTCTCTAACCTGACCTAGTTCCCGCTAGCTATTCACTTATGTGTGTGTAATACACTTCCGTATGATCACATATGTCCGTCGACAGTCGTCGCCACATACACACCTAATTAAGCTACTCGTCTAGCTATTTACGCCGCCAAGCTCTGTGCACTGATGCACTTATTTCTTGGCTGACAATTTGTATTGTATTACCCGTTTTGTGCTCAATAATAGGAACATACGAGTATGTTTTAGTAGTTGAACATTGAACACAGGTTTTATAACCTAAGTTTATTCTTACAGGATGCACAGTAGTGCCACATTTACAATACATAGTTTTATTTTTATTTGTTACATATATATTATCCAATAGTGTTTGTATTTTGTTTGTAAAGATATTCTATTGCTTTACTCATTACATAACTATGTAAATCGTTGTAGTCATCGCCGTTAACAGGCTGTTCTGCTATCTGCCACTCGACAGTATCATACATTATTTCTTTACAGTGATCTGCCACGCCTTGCGCTATAAGATCTATTTCTTTCATTTTACTCATATTCTGTTAGTTTAATTGTTTTGTCAACTAAATCTTGGTTTCTTAATTTAATTGCTTCGCATAAAAATTCATGTACACTAGAATAAGAATGATCTACATTACTTAAATAGTCGTATAATTCTTCTGGAGTTAGTTTAATATTTTTCATTTTACTCATATATTTTATTTTAACCAACCAATGCGATCTAATCCTTTATGATATTCTTCAAAGGTAATCTCGTCGTTATTGTATTGTTCTATTAATTTATTTAGTTCTAGCATAGTTTTTAAGGTAATATTTTAACATAAAGTTTAATCTTACAAGTGGTGAATAAATAAGAGCTCTTGCATTATTTATATGCTCTGTCGTATATAGTTCACCGTTATCTCGCATCCATACCCATCTATTATTTTGCTGATATGTAGGATTTATTTGATACGCTCTGCATTGACCATTTTGCTTGCGTACATAACCTGATTTGAACGAAGCTATTCGCAAACGAGGTAACTCTTTTAAGTTATATTTCTTACGCTTAAACCACTCAAGTCGTTGTTTTGAGTAGCAAGGTACAGGAAATTCAAACTCACGAGTGCCATTTTTAGCTTGCCGCTGTGTTGTTACTTCTCTGATTCCATAGTCAGTAAGCATACGCTTTACGAACTTTTCTTCGAGCCAAAATTGCTCAAGTTGATAATTTGTCATAGTGTTTTTATTAATTTTAATTGTTCTACTGTAAATTTTTTAGTGTTATCTCGCCACATACGGTTGTGAGTGAACTTTCTAGCTTTTGAAAAAGTAGATTTTTGTCTGACTCGTACTCGATTGTACTCAACATCGCTAAGTCCACTGCACATTCCGTCGTGAGAGTGCTTGCGTCTATGCTCCGCTGCACGTAGTTTCTTTTGTTGTAAAGAGTAATTGCATAGCTCTTTCATGTTAGTTACTACCATGGAAGTAATGTTTTTTCTACGTAAGTTAAACCTTTGTAGTTAAACCACTCTGATTTGCCTTCTTGATCTGTATCTTCATTGTAGATAAAGCCAAAAGAGTTTGGTAGTTCGCCAACATGATAACCTTGATAAGTTTTGTTGTTTAGTAAAATTTGATTGTTTGGTAAGAATTTTATTTTTTGCATAGTTTTATTTTATTATATTATCCAATAGTTATTGTATTTTATTTGTAAAGTTCTTGTTGCCATTGAGGTATCTCAGCATTTAACCTATCATAATACTCTTGTTCAAGCATTTTTATTTGTACTTGAAGTAGTTTATGGTGTGAAAACTTTCTTTTTTTATTTCTTTTCATTTTCAATAAAATAAGTTATTAGTTCGCCTTCGTGCATTATTTGCACATTATAACCAAGGATATCACCTTGATCTGTATACCATACTTCATAGTTCTTACTTACTTTATTATTTTGTAAGTTATTATACATAAATATTAAGTACACTGCAGTAAAAAACACTGCTGCGATTGTTAGTAGTTTATTTCTTTTCATAGTTTTTTTTAATTATTTGTAAAACTTCATCACGAGTTATCTCGCCTTTCATTTGTTTTAGTATGAGAGAAGTCATATCGATCTCTTTACCGTTAGTTATTTGTATAAATTGCATAGTTAATCACCTTTATAAGTTAATGTTTTATAGAACTCACCTGAAGCTTTAGTAGACAGATCGCGCTTGATCTTGTACGCTTCGCGGTTATTTATGTACTCATCGATTCGAGCGATCATATCTTGTTCTGTATTTGTAGAAAAAGACATAATGTGATAAGGGTGAAAGTTAAAGTACTTACAAGTGTACGCAGAGCATTTAGTGCCTTTATATGTCCACTCATTATATTCATATGGTATATTTCTGTGTTGCATAGTTATATTATTTTAATAGAAATCATAGTATACATCTAACACTTTAGACTTTTGCTCGTCAGTTAATTTATTGTAATGCTTGTCGAATAGTTTCCAAGATATTTTTAGTAAGGTATAAGATTTAGTACACATAGTATTTAGTTTTATTAGTTAGTATTTTATTATATTATCCAAAGATAATTGTAGTTTGTTTGTAATTCCATTATAAGAAGTCACTGAATCTTCCAACTTTAATTGGTAATGACTTGATTTTGAATAGAATAGTGTGTATGAATGTTCTCATATAAGTATTATTTATAGGTGTATTATTATTTATTAGTTTAAATTATAGTAAATGTCTTGCGCAAAATGTGACAGTATGTCATGACAAGTAGTAATTATAATACTACTTTGTCACGAAGAATTACTGGTACACTAGTTGATGAAGTGTAAGATTTGTATTTAATAAAGCAAGGCATATTTTGTAGTTTACTTTGCATTATATTGTACACTTTGTCATGATTGTACTTGAAAGTTTTGCCACTTTTGAAAGTGCATTCAATGATTTGATTTTTGCCAATAAGTGATTTGCGAATTACGAAGCGTTTTGAAATTAAATTTTGCATAGTTAAGTTATTTATTTATTATTATTAGTATTAGTTTGTTTACATTATTATTATCCAATATGTGAAACAATTTGTTTGTAAAAAAATATTAAACATTGAAAATATTCTGAAAAAATTTGAAACTATATGAAAAAAAACTGTAAAAACATGGTAGGGCTGGCAAAAATCAATCAATTTTACAAATCTATAAGAAAAAAATCTAGAAAATACAACACTAACTCCCAATATACGCTATGGGGCCTAGTTTTATATAGTGACATAAGCCTTATAAGTTATATAAGTAGTACCCTAATGTCACACTTTGTAAGTTTCTCGCTTTATATGTAAGTATATACTAATATGAGCACACTACAATTTATGGGTCGTGGCGAGTTAGTTCCACGATTAATCGCACAGCTAGGTGGAAACAAAGAGTTTGCCTATGCATTATTGAAGAAACGCGGCGATATGGACGCAGACGGTAAACTGACAGCGAAGGGTGAAAAAAGAAACCAGATGACTGCGGAAGAACGTGCATTTGATAGAGCTGGTGAAACACCACATACTCATACTTATAATCCAGAAACAAACAGAGTAGAAAAAAATTAAACAAATATGGCAATAATTAATTCATATCCTACAGTAACTCCACAAGATGGTGACTTAGTTGTAATAACAGATGTATCGACTACGCCTCCTTCAACTAAAACAGCTTCAGTAGGAAGTATAGCTAAGCAAGTAACTTTAGGATATAGTTCATATGTAGCTAGATTTACTCAAGGAACGACAGACGCGCCTGTAGTTACCGAACTACACAACGATACAGGACTTACATGGACCGCTACTAGATTTTCAGCAGGCGTATATAGATTTACAGCAAATGAAAACTTTGGAACTAAAGTATATGCTATAGCAAGCGACAGAAGTATTAACTCTGGAGGAACTTCACCAGCTTCTACTGGTACTAATATAGTAGCTGTAAGTTCAGCTGGACCTACTTTTATAGAAGTTGAAAATAGAGATTCAGCAGATAAATCACTAGTTGACAATGTTCAAACTGGAATGCTTGAAATAAGAATATACTCATAGTAAAATTCACTAAAACCAAGTGAGTATATAAAATATACCCGGCACGGGAAAGTGCAAACCAATAATAACAATTAAAACCAAAACCAATGACATTTTATTATCAGACTCAAACGTGGTCTAGTCAACCACAAGTATCCGATGAAACCAGACAATTATGGGAGCATGTCGCTCAGAAGAAAAACTGGCGCATAGTACAACTACCAAATGGCTTTTATCAAACCGAACACCAAACCCTAGACGAACAATGGGTTGATGTTACAAGACGTGAAACTATTGAAGGTGCTGAACAAGCAATTGATAGCTCTGTAGAACACTACACTAAAAAGCTAGAATACTTGAAAGGACCTAAAGTAGTAAAAACTTTTGAATAACATTTTTATAATATAATTTAATTTAATCTAATATGTCAGACTTAATAGTCAAGAATCTTAACTTTGGTGACCAAGCCAGAGATAATGTATTTAAAGGAATTGAAAAACTAACGCACGCTGTTAGCTCTACACTCGGAGCTAGCGGCAAATGCGTTATGTTAGAAGATCATACTGGAAGACCAATAATTACAAAAGATGGTGTAACAGTCGCAGATTCAATAATACTGCGAGATCCAGTAGAAAATATGGGTGCAACGCTTTTAAAAGAAGCAGCACGTAAAACTGTACAAGAAGCAGGCGATGGAACTACAACAGCTACAGTATTAGCACATGCTATACTGCTCGAAGCTTATAAAGTAGTAGATAAAACAAACTCAAGAGAGTTAAAAGACGGTATTAACGAATCAGTTAAAAAAGTAGTTAAATATTTAAAATCATTATCAGTTGATGTAAAAGGTCAAATGATAGATCAAATAGCTACAATATCGACTAACAACGAACCTGCACTTGGTAAAATAATAGCAGATGCTTTCAGAGCAGTTGACAACACAGGCGTTGTTATGATGGAAACCTCATCAGATGGTAAAACACATGTAGAGGTTGTTGATGGTGTTCAATATGAAAAAGGGCTAAAAAATTCTCATTTTATTACTAACAAGGCTAGTAAGACTGCAGAATTAGAAAAGCCACTTGTTTTATTATTAGAATCACCAGTAGATACTATCAGACAGATACAGTCTGTGCTAGAGTATGTAATAAAAAACAATAAACCTTTGCTTATTATAGGCGACTTAGAACAAGGTGTTTTATCAGCTCTAGCTATGAATAAAACAAAAGGTAATATTAAAGTCAATGTGATTGACGCACCTACGTATGGTATAAACAAACAGCAAATGCTACAAGATTTATCTATGCTTACTGGTGCTACCATTATAAATGAAGATCTAGGAGATGACATAAATATGATACAGCCAGATCATTTAGGTACATGCTTGAAAAGTGTAACATCACATGAAGACACAATATTGCAAATAAATGAAAGCACAGAAGAAGTTAAGCAAATTATACAGGATATAAAAGAAAAGATTTTAGAAGAAAAAAATCCAAATAAACTTGTTAAGCTTGAAAAAAGATTAGCAATGCTATCAGCTAAAATAGCTATTGTAAAAGTAGGTGCTAATTCAGAAATAGAATTAAAAGAAAAGACAGATAGAGTTGAAGATGCTATCTGCGCTACTAAAGCTGCTATTAAAGAAGGGATTGTTCCTGGTGGTGGTATTGCTCTATTAAACGCTGCTACAAATATTAATGCTAAGTCTATTGGTGAAACAGTTTTACTAGAAGCTATTAAAGCACCTTATAAAACAATACTTGAAAATGCAGGTGTTAAAGATGTAGAAACACCTATTAGAAAAGGACAAGGCTACAATGTGGTTACAGGAAAAATGGTAAATATGATCAAGTCAGGTATTATAGATCCACTACTTGTCACCAAGAGCGCTCTTCAAAATGCAGCTTCTGTAGCAACAACAATATTGTCTACTGATTGTGTAATCAATAATTTAAGAATAGATGAAGGCAATAGGTAGAAACTTAATAATAAACAAAATTAAAGAAGGAACCACCAAAACAAAAGGTGGTTTACTTCTTGCAGAAAACCAACGTGAAGATATACGATATGTAAAAGCAGATGTAGTGTCTGTTGGAACAGAAGTAGCTGGTGTTAAAGAAACTGATACTATATACTTTGATCGTCATGCTGGTCATAAAATTGAAGTTGGTGATAATTCATATCACGTAATTAAATCTGCAGACGTTGTCGTTGTAGTATGAGACTAGATGCTAGTGACATTAGAGAACTAAACCTAATGAAGCACTACCGCATCATAAGAAAATGGGCTTGTAAAAACAACAATTTAAATGATGCAGATCTAGAACTTTTAATATATCTTGATTGTATAGATTTTTTTACTAAAAAAGATTTTGAAATGGGTGTATACTCATACAGTTGGGATAACCGCAGATGGAACAGACTGCTAAAAGAAGGTTGGATAGTTGTATGGAGACATAGAAACAGGTCCACTCAGAAATACCATATATATAAAGTATCTTTTAAAGGTAAGCAATTAATAAGTAGAATATACAGAATAATGCTAGGTGAAGAAGATATAAATATTGGTAGACGTAATAAAATAATTAATGGTGATACTTATACTGATAAAGTTATGACAAAAGCCATTTATAATGTAAACAACGATAAAGACAGATGAGTATATTTAAAGGCATTGCGGGAGCATTAGGAGGAAACCCCGGTGCAGGTGTATTTAAAAACCTTGCTTCGAGAAGTAGTAGCGGTGCTAGTAGCGGTGCGATGACAGGTGTCTTGGGCTCTGGATATATGTCTTCTGCAGACTTGCAAGCATCTCAAGATAGAGAAGCAGCAAGAAGAGCTCAAAGAGCAGAAGAAATACAAGATTTTATTGCGTCAAAACAAAACGAAGTTAACGCAATACCTCAAACAAGTTTTGCAACTCAAGAACAAGCAACCGGTGGAGCTGAAAATTTAGCTAGATTACAATCACTTAGAACTTTAGGACAAGTAGGTCGTCAACCACAAGAATTAACTAATGTTCCTCCGGCTCCAGCAGCGGCAAATGCTATGCAACCTGTTTTTAGTGAACCAGCTATGAAAAACGCTAATCAAATTTATGGAAACATGTTTGCTAGACAAAGCGCTGTAGGTGCTCCACTTATGTTTAAAAAATGTAAATCTAAAAAATAATTATTATGAATCACGATATTGAAAAAATACGTAAAAACCCTAAGTTATCAGGACAAATAGGTGAAAACGCTATATGGGACGGGCCTTTAGATAAAACTGGTTTTCCTATGGGAGTTGGTAATAGTAATGGTATAACTGGACTTCAAGTGTCTAAATATCCTTGCAAGTACGAAGCAGGTCCTGTAACTTCAAAAGCTAAAGTTTACAAGTAATGTATACTCAACATAAAAGTCCATTTTCAAAAGCAGGTAAAGGTTGTGCTGAATCTGAAGGTGGTTCAGGTTGTATAAAAAAAAGAGGTGATGAGTATATCATCTTAAATAATAAAAAAGGCGGTGTATGGAGAAGCGGTTTTTCTTCAGAAGCAGAAGCTAAAAAAGCTTTATCCGCATATCACGCAAACAAATAGTATTATGACAAAATTTGGATCAGCATTTATGATGAAGTCTCCATTTAAAAAACATGGAGAGGAGTTTATAGAAAAAGCTAAAGAGCTTTCTAAAGAATCAGGAACACCAGGAGATTTCGATAGAGACAATCCTGAAGTATTAGAGCAACTAAAAAAAGCTAAAGAAGCAGAAGCTGAGCATAAAGGTTCACCTGCTGAAATGAAATCACCTTTACATGCTCCTGTGACTGCAACTCAAGCATTAACTTCAGATATGTATTATCAACCAAGAGAGCAAGTAGATTATGAAGATATGATTAAATATGCTGGTGAAATGGGTAAAAAAAAACTAAAGTAGAAAATGATCCTGTTGAAGATCTTTATAAAAAAGTTCAAGCGCAAACACAAGCTGAAATAGATAAAAAACAAAAAGATTTAGAACAGCAAAACATAAGAGCTAAGACTATACAAGAAACAACTACAATGAAATGGATACCAAATTCAGAAGGTTCTACTAAAGGTAGTTTTCAAAGAGTTGACATTAAAGGAAATATATATACACCAGAACCAGGAAAAAAATATAAAAAAATATTTGATCCACAAAAAGTTCTTAAAATAATAAATTAAAATGGAAAAAGGACATTTCGGAAAATATACAGGTAACGCTAGATGCTGTATGAATCACGCTCATACTAAAGTAACTGCTGAAAACTACAAAGCTACAGAACGAGACGACGCTGCTCATATAGATTATTTAAAGCGTGATATTATATATGATGACCACCATGGTCACAGTGACGAAAAAATGACTGCAGATGAAAAACACATCTCTAAGCTTGCTGGAGATATGAAATACGATAAAAAACATAAATCACCAGCAGCTAAGCACTGCTTTTAATAATTAATATTATGCCTAGAAAAAAAGTAAATTTTATAAAAACAGGAAAAGAAATAAAAGACGGAAAGTTTAAAGGACTAAAAAAAGTAAAAAAGTCCAAAACAATGAGTGAAAAAAGAGCTAAAAAGAAACAAGCTAAAGGACAAGGTTTTATTGAGCCTAGAGCTTATGGAAGTAGTCCCGCAGAGATGAGTCCATATAAAATGGAATCAAACAAACAGAAAAGAATTGAAAAAAGATTAGATAGAAGACAATCTAAGGTTGATGAATCAAGAGCAACTTTTGGAACAAACGATCCTCATCTAGGCAAATTTGATAGAAGGTTAAATCGTTTAAAAAGAACAGTAAACCAGGCTGAAAAGCAAGGAATGAATGTAAACTACGACACTAGAAATGCTAGCGGAGAAGGAGCTGTGAAAACAACTACAGTAAAAAGCAGTATAAACATGAATTATTCACCGAACAAAATGGAATCTGCAGGTCAAGAAAAATATAATTTAATGCACGATAATCCAGTAGCTAAACACGCTTCTGGATCGTGGATGTCAAAGCATTCAAAGTCAGCTTTTCAAATGGGACACAGTCCAGCTGAAATGGGTCATGACTCTCCTGCTAAAATGCATGGTGGCGATCATAGCGATGATAAAAAGCTAGACGACATGAAAAAGAAAACAGCAGCTTTAAATGAACTTAGAAGACAAAGAGGTGACTTTGGAGATATTCCAGCTAGTTCTTTATCTAATCCTAAAAGTTTAAGCGGTGGCGATTCTAAAGAAATAGCTGACATGAAAAGAAAATTAAAGGCACTTAACGAATTACGTAGACAAAAAGGTCATTTCAAGAAAAAATAAACAGATTAGGACTGTACAAACCTAGCCAAACACTAACACTAACACTAACACTAACACTAACACAAAATGGCACAATTTTTAAAAGTAAATGCGGGTCCTGTAGCAGGAGATGGCATTGAAACACTAATTCCAATTGGAGAAATTGGAGGATCAACAATAACACATACTGGAACAACAGCAGGTGAAACAACTATCACGATACAAATGCGTAATCCTAAAACAACAGGAACTTATGTAATAAAAGTACCAGGTATAGTAGGAGCAACAAGTCAAAATACTACAGCCGCTACAAGAAAAAAAGACGCGGCAGATGCATTAAACGCGGCTTTAACTGCTAATCCAGGTGGAGTAGTATCTACACTAGCTCCAGTACCAGCTTTGTTTCAAACACCAGCTGCTCAAACAGGAGAGCAAGGAAAAATCCTTATTACTCAGCCTGCAACTTTTGCGCAGTACACAACTTGTACATATACTCCGTAAATTATGAAGTCTAGAGGTTTAGGAGACGATATCGCAAAGTTCACTAAAGCTACAGGCATTAAGAAAATGGTTGACACAATGAGCAAGGGACTAAACATCCCTTGCGGTTGTGAAGCCAGACAAGGAGCGTTAAATAAAATGTTTCCTTATAAAAAATAATATATGGCTTTTAAATTAAACCCACCGTTTCCAATAGATAATACTCCGATATATCATGTTGATATGGAAGAAGGCGTAATGGGTAAAGCCAACAATAATGGCACAATTATTATAAATAAAGACTTAAATCCTAACATGCTTAATGAAGTTGTTAAGCACGAAATGGTTCATATAGATCAAATGAAACGCGGTGATTTAGATTACGACGACAAAAACGTTTACTGGAAAGGTAAAGTTTATCCAAGATCTAAAATGAACGAAGGAGCAAAAAATCTGCCTTGGGAAGACGAGGCCTATAAAAATGCCTAAAAAGAAATTTAAAGATACTAAAGTCGGTCAGTTTTTAAGCAAAGCCGCACCAGGTATATTAGGAACTGTTGGTGATGTATTACCAGATCAAGGTTTGTTAGGTGTAGTAAAAAATCTAATACAAAAAGAAGATCCAGTAGTATTGCCACCAGAAGATAAAGAAAAAGCTCTAAAATTATTAGAGCAAGATATGGTAGAAATGCAAGAAATATCGAAGCGTTGGAATAGTGATATGAAGTCTGATTCATGGCTTTCAAAAAATACACGCCCAATGACATTGATATTTTTAACTATTTCTATGGTATTTTTAATACTATTAGATAGTTTTGAAATAGATTTTAGTGTAGACTCAAGTTGGGTTGATCTATTAAAATCACTATTAATTACCGTGTATGTAGCATATTTTGGCTCACGCGGTGTAGAAAAATTTAAATCAATAAGTAATAAATAAAACAAATGGCAAGTAATCAACCAACACAAGCATTAAATGTAGTAGTAAGTGATACTATTAACATACCAGAACCAGATGCTTATATAACTGGAACCAGTTCTTCTGGAACAGGTACAACTATAACAGATGGTAGTGCAAATTTTCTTGGAACTACGAATCCAGCAGCTACAGGTTATGCAAATAGAGTTTCAGTAGGAGATGTAGTATATGTAATTGATGGTGCTGCAATAACAATAGTAAGAGTTACAGCTGTAACAAACAATACTAATATAGTAGTTTCTGCGTCTGTACCTGGAACTAAACCTTATCAAATATATAGATCTAACGGGGATTTTAAAAATGTAAGTGAAGGATTTAGTTTATTTGTAGGTGGAGCTGGTAATATAGCAGTAGTACCTGCGTGTAGCGATCAAGTAGTTAAACTAGAAAATATACCTGATTCTTCATTTATACCTTTACAGGTAAAAAGAGTTAATTCAACTGATACTACAGCAACAAAAATAATAGCACTAAGATAATATGCCAACTATACTAGGTAACGCAAACGCTATACTAGCAGTCCCTTTAACTAAAGCGGGTGGTGGAGGTCCATCTCCTATAACGTTCTTTATACTAGCAGAAAATGGAGACAAGTGTATAACAGAAGTTGGTACTAATTTCATGGTACAAGAAATAGCACCTTAAATAAATAAAAATATAAAATGGCAAATATAAAATTTTCAGCTTTTAACACAGAAACAAATTCTGCTAATGTAGATTTTCTTGTAGGTTATCAAGGCACAACAATGAAAAAAATAGCACCTAGTAATTTAGGTGGATATCCTTTTTTAATTGATGGTTCAGGATCATTATATTCTGGTTTTGTACCTTCAGGATTATCAGGTAGTCCTTCTAAAAATACAACATTAGGTATAAACGCAGGAGCAAGTTTAACTACAGGATTTGAAAATGTTTACATTGGTTACAATGCTGGTAAAATAGGAACTACCGCAAACAGAAGAATAGCTGTAGGTACAGAAGCTTATTCTAATGTTTCTAGTGGTGGCCAATATGGAATAAGTATTGGTTGGTATGCTGGTAGAAGTTCTACTTCAAATGAAGCCATTAATATAGGAAGAGGTGCAGGTGAGATATGTTCTGGTTCTGAAGCTATTAATATAGGTAGAGATGCCGGTAGAGTTGTTATCTCTGGACCTGGAGCTGCAACAAACTTAGGATATAAAGCTGGGTTTTCTCAAACTTCTGCTACTAAATGTACAAATATAGGTTATGAAGCTGGTTATTCAGGTACTACAAATGGATCTAGAACAATGATTGGTTACCAGGCTGGAAAATACAATACATTAGATAGTAATGTCTTTGTAGGTGATTTAGCTGGTAGAGGTAATTCAAGTGGTTACACGGGTCAACAAAATGTAGCAATAGGATCTGGAGCTTTAGCAAATGCTACTGGTGGAAATTATAACGTAGTAATAGGAATGGCAGCTGGAGACAGCATGACCAATGGAGAGTGGAATACTGTAATTGGTAGAACAGCTGCTGGTTCATTAACAACTGGAGATAAGAATATCGTTATTGGAATGAATTCTAATGTTAATGGTTCTAATGCAGAAAACCAAATTGTAATAGGGACACAAGCAACCGCTGGTCCAGATAATTCTATTACTTTAGGTAACTCATCTCATAATTTACTTAGAATACCAGGTTTAGGTTCAACAAATGGTCATGTTTTAACATATAATTCAACATCAGGTGGTATAGTATTAGCTGCTGCAGGCGGTGGTGGCGGTGCTTCAAGTTTAAATGGTCTTTCAGATTGTTTAGTTGATACTGATTCTCTTTATGTTGGTGAAGTTCCAGCTGGATTATCTGGAAATCCACAAGGTAATACTATATTAGGTATAGACGCTGGTAACGCTTTAACTACAGGAACTAATAACACTTTTATTGGAAATGACGCTGCTTTAAATATTACAACTTCTAATAATGTTGTAGCAATAGGAACTCTTGCTGGTGAAGAACTAACTACTAGTGCAGCAAATGCGGTTTTAATAGGGTATAGAGCAGGAAGTGCAAATAATTCTGGTATAGGAACTTACAATTTAAGTAGTAGTGTTGCTATTGGTATGGATGCTCTTGGATCAAGTGGAGCTAATGAAATGGTTGCTATAGGTAGAGCAGCTGGTCAGGTTAGTACAGGATCACAAGCTGTTTTAATAGGCTCTCACGCTAGTTGGGCTAGTTATAATAATGATAAAACAGTAAGTATAGGTTATTACGCTGGATTTACATCAAGCAACGCTGAAGAATGTGTTAATATTGGTGCACAGGCTGGTAAAGCTAACACTACGGATTATGCAGTTCACATAGGATCAGAAGCTGGTTTTTCTCAAACCTCTGGTATTAGAAACATAAGTATAGGTTATCAAGCTGGATATAGCAATACAACTAATGGATCTAACACAAATGTAGGGTATAGAGCTGGGCGTCAAAACATAAACACTGGAACAACAAACGTTGGTGCTGATGCTGGTTATGGTATGAATGGTGGGTATAATACAAACTTAGGATATAGAGCTGGTTATAGAAATGGAACTACACAAGCTGGTCAATATAATGTTTATTTAGGTGCTTTAGCTGCTTATGACGGAATGGGATCGTCAAATAACAATACTGGTATTGGTGGTCGTGCAATGGAAAAAACTACGACAGGTAGTAATAATACTTGTATTGGTAAAAGCTCTGGTGGATATGTAACAACTACAAGTGACAATACTTTTCTTGGTTATCAAGCTGGTAAAGGTAAAACAAGTGGAACAGTTTCTGGAGCAAGTAATGTTGCCATAGGAAGTGATTGTTTTACAACTATGGTAAGTGCAAGTAATAACGTTGTAATAGGTTATAGAACTCTAGGTGGTGTTGGAGAACAAACAGGAAATAATAATACTTTTGTAGGTAATAGTATTTACTTCAATGCTTATTTTTCTGGAAGTAATACCACAGCACTTGGTAATGGTGCTAATCCTTCTGCCCAAAATGTTAGTAATGAAATAACTTTAGGTAATTCAAGTATTGGAACGTTAAGATGTCAGCAAACAAGTATTACTTCTTTGTCAGATCAAAGAGACAAAAAAGATATTGAAACAATACCTTATGGATTAGATTTTGTTAATTCATTAAAACCTAAAAAGTTTGTATGGGATAATAGAGCAGAAACAGATGGAGAAGGAAAAGAATTTTATTCATCTAACAAAGGTAAAAAAGATATTGGATTTATAGCTCAAGAACTACAAACTGTTGATGACGATTATTTAAATTTAGTATATGATGCTAATCCAGAAAAACTTGAAGCTACATACGGAAAATTAATACCAGTTTTAGTAAAAGCAATACAAGATTTATCAGCAAAAGTAACAGCATTAGAAAATGCTTAATAATAAAAATAAATAAAAACAAATAAAAATGTACAAAAACGTAATTACATCAGAAAACACGCCAGACAGTCACAAAGCAGTTATTGTTAGTCAAGTAGATGGTCAATTAGCACAAGCTGCAGATGAAGATACTTCAGCAGAGCAATTACAGTGTCTTAAAGATCACTTTAAATGGTTATTATCAAATGACTTTTATAAAGACGAATGTAGCACTGAGCAAGTAACTAGCATGGAATCGTATTTACCAGCCGATTACAAAGATGACTACGAAGATTTACCTGAATAGTAGATTTACTAAAACAGGTGTAACTATATAAATATAAAACAATTAAATTAAATCAAATGGCAAAAATTACAGAAGAACAATTAGAGAAAATTAAAGAACAAAATCAAAAGCTTGAAAACGTTGTAGTTGAAATAGGTGTTTTAGAATCTAGAAAACATGGACTATTACATCAAGTAGCAGAGCTAAATAAAGTTTTAGAAGAGTATAAGTCAGAACTAGAAAAAGAATATGGTAAAATATCTGTAGATCTAGTAACTGGTGAATATACTGAAATAAAAGAAGAAGAAGTAGAAGCGTAATGGATTCTGTTATAAGAAAAATCAGTATTGGATCTGATTATAAAAATGATGCTATGCATTATTCTATAGGTCAACAAGTCTATGGGGGTCATGAAATAGCATATATTTTATTTAACGAATCTGATAATTCTTATAATATACATATAAAGAAAAACAACGAGGTATTGCCATGGAAGAAATTTAATTCTAACATGGCTGTATCTGTTGAGTATGATTTAGAGTATTAATGAAGAGTCTATATGATTTTATCGTTGAACCAGTTGGCGATAAATACAGCAATACTGTTAATATAGGTGATAAAAAATTAGTTGTAAATACTAAAATAGAAAACTGGAAATTTGTTAATAGAGTTGCTAAGGTTATTGAAACACCAGCAGCTTTTTCTACGCCTATTAAGAAAGGTGCTTTAATAATCATACATCAAAATGTGTTTAGAACATTTTATGATATGAGAGGTGAAAAGAAAAAAAGCAGATCTTATTTTAAAGATGATTATTATTTCTGCGCAGTTGACCAAATTTATTTATATAAAAATAAAAACAATTGGAAGACTATAAATAATAGATGCTTTGTAACACCTATAAAAAGCAAACAAGATCTAACGCTTGATAAAGAAGCAAACCTTATTGGTATATTAAAATATGGTAATAAGTCCTTAGAAGAGCTTAATATCAATCCAGGTGATCTTGTAGGATTTACTCCTAACAGTGAGTGGGAGTTTTTAGTCGATGATAAACGACTTTATTGTATGAAATCAAATGATATTGTAATTAAGTATGAATACCAAGGAGACGAAGAAGAATATAATCCAAGCTGGGCAGAGAGCAGTAGAGGAGTTGATCAAAGTAGCTAAAGAAGCTATTGTTGATTCAGATGATGATATATCAGCTGATAGACTTAAAAACGCTGCAGCTACAAAAAAGCTTGCTATATTCGATGCGTTTGAAATACTTAGTCGTATCGAAGAAGAAGAAAACTTATTAAACGAAAAACCAAAAGAAGTTAAAGAAGAAAGAACTTTTAAAGGTTTTGCAGAAGGTAGATCTAAGTAATGTACGAACAAAGTTTATATAAAGTTTTAAAAGACCATATTAAACCTAAAGTTCTTAAACGAATGAATAGGTATAACAAATGGGAATATGGATACAATAAAGAACACGATATTGTTGTAATAAGCAAAACAGGTAAAATAGGTGAAGTATATGAAATACAAAACCTAAAAATAGCTTTACCTGTAGAAAATAAAATACATAAGTTTGAAACAGATAAATGGGAATACACACCGTATCCTAAAGTTTTAAAAAAAATTAAATCTGTTTTTGACTGGGAACAATATCCACTAGATTTTAAAGAAAAATGGTATGATTACATCGATGAGGAATTTAATAGAAGAGAGCAAGGTTTTTGGTTTTATAACAAAGGCAATGCTACTTATATTACTGGTACTCATTACATGTACTTGCAGTGGAGTAAAATTGATGTCGGTCAACCAGACTTCCGTGAATCAAACAGATTATTTTACATATTCTGGGAGGCTTGTAAGGCCGATCCTAGATCCTATGGAATGTGTTACCTTAAGAACAGACGTTCTGGGTTTTCCTTTATGGCGTCCGGGGAGTGCGTTAATATGGCAACCATATCAAGCGACTCTAGGTTTGGGATATTATCAAAGTCTGGTCCTGATGCCAAGAAGATGTTTACCGACAAGGTGGTACCGATATCGGTTAATTACCCCTTCTTTTTCAAACCAATTCAGGACGGAATGGACCGTCCAAAGACAGAACTTGCGTACAGAGTACCCGCAACAAAGTACACGCGTAAGAAACTCGAGACGAACCAGCAGTTACAAGAGATCGACGGTCTCGACACCACGATCGATTGGAAAAACACGGGCGACAACTCGTACGACGGTGAAAAGCTCAAACTCCTCGTCCACGATGAGAGCGGCAAGTGGGAACGTCCGACGAACATCCTCAACAACTGGAGGGTCACGAAAACCTGCTTACGATTAGGTAGTAGAATTATAGGTAAATGTATGATGGGTTCAACTAGCAACTCATTAGACAAAGGTGGTGATAACTTTAAAAAACTATATAATGACTCAAATGTTACACAACGAAACGCGAATGGACAAACTCGCTCTGGATTATATAGCTTGTTCATACCTATGGAATGGAATTACGAAGGATACATTGATTCTTATGGCTTACCTGTCTTCCAAACACCAAACAAACCTGTTGAAGGACCACAAGGTGAAATTATAGATTTAGGTGTAATAGAATATTGGGATAATGAAGTAGAAGGATTAAAGCAAGATCAAGATGCTTTAAATGAATTTTATAGACAGTTTCCACGTACTGAAAAGCACGCATTTAGAGATGAATCAAAAGAGTCTTTATTTAATCTAACTAAAATTTATGAGCAAATAGATTTTAATGAAGATTTAAGAAACTCTATAAACATAACAAAAGGTAATTTTGCTTGGAAAAATGCAGTGCAAGATTCTGAAGTAATATTTTTACCTAACAATAATGGTAGATTTTTAATAACATGGATACCACCAGTTAATTTACAAAATAGATATGTAACTAAAGCTGGTATTAAATATCCATTAAATGAAAACATAGGTGCTTTCGGTTGTGACCCTTATGATATATCAGGTACAGTTGACAAAAGAGGATCAAAAGGATCTTTACATGGTTTAACTAAATTTTCAATGACAGATACACCGCCAAACCATTTTTTCTTAGAATATATAGCTAGACCTCAAACAGCTGAAATATTTTTTGAAGATGTGCTTATGGCTTGTGTATTTTATGGCATGCCAATACTTGCAGAAAACAATAAACCAAGATTATTATATCATTTTAAAAGAAGAGGTTATAGAGGTTTTTCAATGAATAGACCTGATAGAAAAAGAAATAAATTATCTGTAACAGAAAGAGAATTAGGTGGAATACCAAACTCTAGTGAAGATATTAAACAGGCTCATGCAGCAGCTATTGAGTCATATATAGAAGATTTTGTAGGTTTAAAAGAAACTGGATATGGTGATATTTATTTTCAAAGAACTTTAGAAGATTGGGCAAAATTTAATATAAATAATAGAACAAAACACGATGCTTCTATTAGTTCAGGATTAGCTTTAATGGCTTGTAATAAACATAGATATACGCCTAGTGCTCCTATAAAACTACAAGCTGTAGATCTTGGAATAAAGAAATATGACAATAGAGGAAATACATCAAAAATAATAAGTTAATGAATATATATACCAATACTAGAAGTGCATTTCCTAGCCAAGTTGTTAGTGATCAAGAAAAAGCTAGCATTGAATATGGTAAGCAAGTTGCTCAAGCTATAGAAGGTGAATGGTTTTCTCAAGGTAGAACAACAGGTAATAGATATTTAACTAATTGGAATAACTTTAATCAATTAAGATTGTATGCTAGAGGAGAACAAAGCGTACAAAAATATAAAGATGAATTATCTATAAATGGTGATTTATCTTATTTAAATTTAGATTGGACGCCTGTTCCTATTTTATCTAAATTTGTAGATATAGTTGTAAACGGAATATCTCAAAAAGCATATGATATAAAAGCTTATGCTCAAGATCCTGAGTCTGTAAGAAAAAGAACTAGCTATGCTGAAAAGCTTTATGAAGATATGATTTCAAAAGAATATCTTTTAAACTTAGAGCAAACATTAGGTATTGATGCTTATCAATCACCAGATAAAAGCGTAGTTCCAGAAACACCAGAAGACTTAGAGCTTCATATGCAACTAAGTTACAAGCAGTCTATAGAAATAGCACAAGAAGAAGCTATATCTAGTGTAATGGCTCAAAACAAATATGATCTTACTAGAAGAAGATTAAACATGGATTTAACAGTTTTAGGTATTGCAGCTGTTAAAACTAATTTTAATACTGCTAATGGAGTAACTATAGATTATGTAGATCCTGCGTATATGGTATATTCATACACAGAAGATCCTAATTTTGAAGACATATATTATGTTGGTGAAGTAAAATCAATAACAATACCAGAACTTAAAAAAGAGTTTCCTAATATATCTAAAGAAGAATTAGAGTTTATAGAAAAAATGCCTGGTAATAAATCTTATATTACAGGTTATGGTAACTATGATAACAACACAGTACAAGTTTTATATTTTGATTACAAAACATACCACAATCAAGTATTTAAAATAAAACAAACAGATCAAGGATTAATGAAGGCTATTGAAAAGCCAGACACATTTAATCCACCAGAAAGTGATATGTTTGAAAGAGTATCTAGATCTATAGAAGTATTATATAGTGGCGCTAAAGTTCTTGGAACTCAAACAATGTTAAAATGGGAATTGTCAGAAAACATGACAAGACCTACGGCAGATACTACAAAAGTACAAATGAATTACGCTATTTGTGCACCTAGAATATATAAAGGTAGAATAGAGTCTTTAGTTAGTAGATGTACGGGTTTCGCTGATATGATTCAGCTAACACATTTAAAACTACAACAAGTTATATCTCGTATGGTACCAGATGGTGTATATTTAGATATGGACGGTTTGGCTGAAGTTGATCTTGGTAATGGTACTAACTACAATCCTGCAGAAGCATTAAACATGTATTTTCAAACAGGTTCTGTTATAGGTAGATCATTAACACAAGATGGTGAAATGAATGCTGGTAAAGTTCCAGTTCAAGAGTTACAAAGTGGAAGTGGTAATGCTAAAATAGCTAGTCTTATACAAACGTATCAATATTATTTACAAATGATACGTGATGTGACCGGACTTAATGAAGCAAGAGATGGTAGTTTGCCTGATCGTAACACACTAGTTGGTTTACAAAAACTAGCTGCAAACGCTTCAAATACTGCAACTAAGCATGTACTACAGTCTAGTTTATATTTAACATTAAGAATAGCTGAAAACGTAGCACTAAAAGTAGCTGATGCGTTAGAGTTTCCTCTTACTAAAAACTCACTACAAAATTCTATATCAACTTTTAATGTTAAAACATTAGAAGAAATAGTAAACTTAAATCTTCATGATTTCGGTATATTTTTAGAATTAGAGCCAGACGAAGAAGAGCAAGCTCAATTAGAGCAAAATATACAAGCCGCAATACAACAAGGCGGAATTAATCTTGAAGATGCTATAGACTTAAGACAAATTAAAAATCTTAAGCTTGCTAACCAAATGCTTAAAGTAAAGCGCAAGGCTAAGCAAAAGCAAGACATGGAAATACAGCAGTCTAACATACAAGCTCAGGCAGATGCTCAAGCTTCAACTGCTGAGAAAACAGCTATGGCTGAAGTTCAAAAACAAGAAGCTATAACAGGAAGTAAAGTTCAGTTTGAACAGTCTAAAAATCAAATGGAAATAGAACGCATGCAAGTACAAAACGAACTTGAAATGCAAAAAATGCAAAGAAGATTTGAATTTGATATGCAGCTTAAACAACTTGATATGCAAGCTGTAAGTCAAAAAGAAAAAATGATTGAAGACAGAAAAGACAGGCGTATTAAAATGGAGGGTACGCAACAAAGTGAAATGATAACACAAAGAAATGTAGATGGACCTCCAATAGATTTTGAACAAGATGTAGACGTGGATATGAACGCGTTTGCTTAATTTTTATTTAATTATTTAATTATATTATATTATGTCAGAAGTAAAAACAAATGAACCTGTTAAACAGGAAGGTGACTTTAAGTTAAAAACAAAAAAAAGAACACCAAAAAAATTAACTGAAACAAAGGATAATGTTACTAAAGTAAACATAAACCCTAAAGAACCTTTAGTTGAAATTGAAAGCAATGTAACTAAGGTTGAAATTAAAAAAGAAAATCAAGATGCCATTCAAATCGGAGAAACAAAGGAGGTATCTGTGGAAAAACCATCCGGAGATAGCACAAAGGTGGGAGAACCTGTACAAGAGTCCAACGAGACTACTGAAGGGTTTTCTCCGATCCAAGAAGTAACTGAAGCTAAAGTTAAACAAGTTGAAGCTGAAGTTAAAGAAGCTATAAGAGATGAAAAAATATTAGGTAAACCATTACCTGAAAACATTGAAAAACTAGTTGCTTTTATGGAAGAAACTGGTGGGACAATAGAAGATTATACTCGTTTAAATGCTGATTACAGCAATGTAGACGATAAAACTCTTATAAAAGAGTATTACAAAAAAAATAAACCTTATTTAGATAATTCAGATTTAGATCTTTTATTAGAAGATTTTGATTATGATGAAGATATAGATGAGGAAAAAGATATTCGCAAGAAAAAACTTGCATTTAAAGAAGAAGTTGCAAAAGCCAAAAACTTTTTAGAGGAAACAAAGAGTAAATATTACGACGAAATCAAGTTGAGACCCGGCGTAACTCAGGAACAACAAAAAGCTATGGACTTTTTCAATCGATATAATAAGGAGCAAGAACAAGCTGAGCAACAACATCAAGCGTTTAAAGATAATACTAAAAAACTTTTTAGTGATGATTTCAAAGGTTTTGATATCAAAGTAGGTGAAAAGTTATATAAGTATAATATTCAAAACAAAGATAAAGTTGCAGAAAATCAATCAAACATTAACAACCTAATCGGGAAGTTCCTTGATGAAAAAGGTAATGTTAGTGACACGAGTGGTTATCACAAAGCTATTTATGCTGCTGAAAACGTAGATAAGATTGCCGCTCATTTCTATGAGCAAGGAAAAGCTGACGCTGTTAAAGACGTTGTTAATAAATCAAAAAACCTAAGTAATACTAAAGCTAGATCTACTCAAGGTGATGTGTTTGTCGGTGGATTTAAAGTTAAAGCTATTTCAGGCGCTGACTCTACAAAACTAAAAATTAAAACAAAAAAATTTAACTAATTAAAAATTAATAATCATGAGTTTAACTCCTCAATTTGGTAGTATTATTCCATCTCAAAATCAAGAGATTTTAAATAGTAACTACCTACAATTTAACACTGGTGGTCCTGCTGGACCAGGTAATGGTGGTGATTCGTTCGCGCAACAGTACTTACCAGAAGTTTATGAACAAGAAGTAGAGCGTTATGGAAACAGAACGTTATCTGGATTCTTAAGAATGGTTGGCGCTGAAATGCCAATGACATCTGATCAAGTTGTTTGGTCTGAGCAAAACAGACTACATATTAGCTATACTGGTTTTGGTATCGCTGCTAATGTTGGTGCTGCTCCTAACCAAACAAACGTTATTACTTTAGCTGCTAACGTAACAAAAGTAGTATCAGTAAACGACACTATTGTATTTTTAAATCCATCTAATGGACAAGAAGTAAAAGCTATTGTAACAGTAATAGGCGCTGGACAAACTTTTACAGTTGCTCCTTTTAGTGGAACTGGACTTGAAGGTGTTGCTGCTTTTTCTGGTGTAGCTGGTGCTTTAGGTGTAGGCGCTAATCCAGGCATTAAAATGTTTGTATATGGTTCTGCTTACACAAAAGGAACTACTATTGGAACTGGTGCTGGTAACTCTGCTGAAAGAGTAAGCGTTGAGCCTTCTTTTACTCAATTTTCTAATTCACCGATCATTATTAGAGATCAGTACGTAGTATCTGGATCTGATATGGCACAAATCGGATGGGTTGAAGTTGCAACTGAAGATGGTGCTTCTGGATATTTATGGTACTTAAAAGCTGAATCTGAAACAAGATTACGCTTTGAAGATTACTTAGAAATGTCAATGGTAGAAAGTGAGTATAACCAAAAAACAGCTGGTAATTATGCTTCTGGTGTATTACCTGGTTCTGAAGGTTTATTTGCTGCTATTCAGTCTCGTGGTAACGTAGAAGTAGGATTTACTGCTGCTAATGGACTAGATGAATTTGATGCTATATTGAAAAATTTAGATACGCAAGGCGCTATTGAAGAAAACATGCTTTTCTTAAACAGACAAACTGCTTTAGATTTTGATGATATGTTAGCTTCAATTTCTGGTGGTGCTGCAGGTGGTACTGCTTTTGGATTATTTGAAAACTCAGAAGAAATGGCTTTAAACTTAGGTTTTAGTGGTTTTAGAAGAGGTTCATATGATTTCTACAAAACTGATTGGAAATACTTAAACGATGCTTCAACTCGTGGTGCTATCGATGGAATTAGTTCTATCGAAGGTGTATTAGTACCTGCTGGAACATCAACTGTTTACGATCAAGTATTAGGAACTAACATCCGTAGACCTTTCTTACACGTACGTTATAGAGCTTCACAAGCTGACGACAGAAGAATGAAGTCTTGGGTAACTGGTTCTGCTGGTGGTGCATTTACATCTACTTTAGATGCTATGGAAGTAAACTTCCTATCTGAAAGATGTTTAGTAACACAAGCTGCTAATAACTTTGTATTATTCAAAGGAATCTAATAAAGATTCAAACTTAATAATATCCCCGTCTTCGGGCGGGGTATTATTTTATTAACTATTTAATTTTATTATATTATGGCTAAAAAAGCTACAGCAGAAACTGTTGAGGTTGCACCTCAAAATGTTGCAGTAAAAACTGCACCAAAACAAGAAATAAAACCAACTAAACCAAGTTGGGAAATTAAAGATAGAATTTATTATTTAACAGGAAATAAATCTCCTTTAACTCTTACAATACCTGGTAAACACACTAAAAAACATGCTTTACTTTATTTTGATCCAAAAACAGGTAGGCAAAGAGAAATAAGATATGCTACAAATCAAGATTCACCATTAGTAGACGAACAAAAAGGTGAATGTACCTTAGGTCATATTAGATTTCAAAATGGAACTTTAAATGTACCTAAAGAATTACAAAACTTACAAAAATTACTTTCTTTATATCACCCTTTAAAAGGTAAATTATATGAAGAATTTAGCGCTGTAGAAGAAGCTGAAGATCAATTAGATATTTTAGATCTTCAAATAGACGCTTTAAATGCAGCTAGAAATATGGATATAGATCAAGCTGAAGCTATATTAAGAGTTGAAGTTGGCTCTAAAGTAAATGAAATGAGTTCTAAAGAACTAAAAAGAGATTTACTTTTATTTGCTAGAAACAATCCAGGTTTATTTATTAATTTAGCAAATGATGATAATGTTGTTCTTAGAAATATAGCTGTTAAAGCTGTGGAAGAAGGTATAATTAATTTATCTTCAGATCAAAGAACATTTACATGGGGAACAAATGGTAGAAAACTAATGAATGTACCTTTTGATGAAAATCCATACTCAGCTTTCGCTGCTTTCTTAAAAACAGATGAAGGTGTTGAAATCTATAAATCTATAGATAAAAAACTATAAAAACAAGTGATACTATTATAAGGCGGTTTCGGCCGCCTTTTTAGTATATAAAAAATATAAAATGGCAGTAAACGTAAATACAGTATATACAACAGTCTTGTACATATTAAACAAAGAACAAAGAGGTTATGTAACACCATCTGAGTTTAATAGTATTGCCGATCTTGTACAAAAAGAAATATTTAATTCTTATTTTCCTGATGGAAATCAAGTTAATAGACAAAACCAAAATAATACACAAAACGACACTGAGTTTTTTAATATGTATAAAGATATAGCGTACAAGTTATATCCTTTTGAAGAAGAAATAACATTTACTTACGATACTAATAATGATCTTTTTTACAATGCTACATCTTCTGAAATATATAAAATAGGTGAAGTTATAACAACATATGAGGGTCAACCTCAATATTCTTCAATTACACAATTAGTTAGTAAAAAAGATTTTGATAAAATCACAAGATCTAAACTAACAGCTCCTACTAAACAATATCCTTTATTTATTACAACTAATGCTGTACCTACAGGTCTTACAGATTCAGAATTGGTTTTAAAAGTAACTCCATCACCTGCTGCAAATGGAGACGTTAAAGTTAATTGCTTATTAAATCCAACATCTCCACAATGGAATTATTCTGTAGGAAGTGTAGGTCAATATGTTTACGATCCTACAAGCTCTATAAATTTTCAATTAGATATTTCTGAAGAAACAAATTTAATTATAAACACATTAAAGTATTTTGGAGTTGTAATTAATGATCCTACAATAATAGAAGTTGCTGCTCAAGAAGCTCAAGCTGTTGAAATAAATCAAAAATCTTAGTAAATTATGGAATTGATAACAGAAACTAATCAGCAATATTACCAAGGTGCTCAACCTTTTTTAATACCTGCAACTGGAACTAACCAAGAATTTACAACTACTTTTAATACAGATTTAGTTTTTGGTTCATTTGATCCTACAAACGTAGATTATGCTTTAAATAATTTTAAATTATATACAAGTGCTACAGGTTTGCCAGGTAGCTTTACAGAGTATACTTCTGCTTATACAGTTACAAATAATACTATAAAAGTAACTAATTCTTTAACTATAAATCATTATCTAGTTGTTCAATTAAAAACACTAGATGGTGGTAAATACGGAAATCAAGATGCTTTTGGTCAAACTGTTGAAGAAAATTACGGTGGATATGAATATATAACTTTAAACGATGCTATAGACAACTTCATGGTTGGATATGTTGGAGATGGTAAAATATTGCAAAATGCTAAAAAATCTGATGTATTATTTTTTGCTAAAAGATCATTACAAGAATTTAGTTATGATACTTTAAAAAGTATACACTCTCAAGAGTTAACAGTACCTTCTTCTTTAAGTTTGCCATTACCTCAAGATTATGTGAATTATGTAAGAGTTTCTCGTATTGATGAATTAGGTATTAAAAGAATAATATATCCTGTTAACAATTTAACAATAAACCCTTACAACAATCCTGTACAAGATACAGCTGGTATTCCTACACAAGACAACTTTGGTGAAAACCTAGAAGGAACTTCAATAACAGAAGATAGATGGAAAAATGCTAATTTAGATTTATTAAATTTTAATTTACTTGACAACTTTGATGATTTTGCTTATTGGTGGAATCTTTATGGTTTTGATGGTAATTTTAATACGGGTAAACTATATGGTTTAGATCCACAAACTTCTCAAATAAATGGTTGGTTTAGTATAAATTATAGAGAAGGTAAAATATCTTTTTCTAATAAATTAGTTAATAAATTAATTGTATTAGAATATGTATCTGATGGTTTATCATATGATGGTGAAAGTAAAGTACCTAAAATGGCAGAAGATGCTTTATATGCTTCTATTTTATATAATATAGTATCTGTTAGAGCTAATCAAGATCCTAACACTGTAATAAGATTGAAAAGAGATAGAAGCGCTAAACTAAGAAATGCTAAAATAAGATTGTCTAATATTAAGCTTGATGAAATATCACAAGTTATGCGAGGTAAATCTAAATGGATAAAACACTAAAATTTAATGGCAGAAGTTAAAAATAGCTTCATTAGGTCTAAAATGAACCAAGACCTAGATGATAGATTAATACCTAATGGTGAATATAGAGAAGCTTTTAATGTTTCTATTAATAAATCTATTGGAGAGAACGTTGGAACACTTCAAACTGTTTTAGGAAATAATTTAGTTGAAAACTTTTTTAATACTATAGCTAAACCTGGATTAGAAGTTATTGGCTTTTATGCAGATAATGTTACAGATTTTATATATTTGTTTTTAACTAATAATATTATAGAGCCTTATGTACCTGCTGGTGCTGTAGGTAAAAATACAACATATCCTAATTCTCAAGATACATTGTCTACTAGTGGACCTATAACATTAGATGCTGGTGGTACAGGTTATAATACAACTCCTGCAACAGGTGAAACAGCTGCAATAACAGGTAGTGGAAGCGGCATGATAGTTGATGTTGATGAAACAGGTGGTGTTATAACAAATGTAAGAATTATAAGATTTGGTAATGGTTACGCTTTAAATGATACTATAAGAATATTAGGAGGTAACGCCAATGCTATTATAAGTGTTGATTTATTATTACCTAGTTGGGGAGCTATAGTTTCTTTTAATACTAAAAGTTTAACAACAAAAGTAATAGCTCAAGGTGAATGGCTTAATTTTTCTACGTTATATCCTGTAATTGGTGTTAATTTACTAGAAGAGTTATTGTTTTTTACTGACAATAGAAATCAACCAAGAAAAGTAAATGTAAATAATCCAGAAGGGTATTATACAAAAGAAGATCAAATTTCTGTAGCTAAATATTATCCTTATGATACTATACAGCTTTATCAACCTAGTCAATTAACTACTGCTGTTATAGTTAATGACACAACATCAGCGTCTGTAAGTAATTCTACAACAATACCTTTAACTACTGGTGGTGCAGCTATTAACATAAACCAAGGTTTAATTGGAGCAGGAGTTAGTCAAAACGTTTTTGTTACAGACGTAACTAATCTACCAACAAGCATAGAAGTTAATATACCACAAACGCTTTCAGCAGGAGCCGCTCTACAATTTGTAAAGCCTGAAACAACAATGCAAGAGGCTATAAATGAAGATATAGGACCTTCTGCTACCGCCTCTGTTGCTGGAGCTGTTGCTGCTACACCAAACTTTGCAGTTACACAAGCTAGTTTTTTAGGTAATATTCCGATTATAGGTCAAACAATATTTTTACAAAATCCTTCAAGTGGAGCTTTTTCTCCTCTTCCAGGACCAGTAACAGTAGTAAGTTTTACTCCAAGTGGTGCTAATTATAATATAGTAGCAAGTGGAAATGTTACTTTAGCATTAAACGCTGTTGTTAAATTTGCTATAACAAATCCTTATTATGATGTTTCGTTTGCATCTAAAGCTAATGTAGATTTTTTAAGAGACAAATTTGTTAGGTTTTCATATAGATACAAGTTTGATGATGGTGAATATTCACTAATAGCGCCATTTACTCAACCTTGTTTTATACCACAACAAGACGGTTATTTTTTAAGACAACAAATAGGTGCAGAAACTGTAGATGACGAAGATAGAGCTTATCAAAGCACAGAAGTTGATTTCATGGAAAACAAAGTAAATAAAATACTTTTAAACATACCTCTTCCATATAAAGCACAAAATATAACATCAGATTTAAAAGCTACAGAAATAGACATACTTTATAAACAATCTGATCAAACTAGTATTAAAGTTGTTGAAACAATACCTATTATTGACAATGTTACAGGTAATGATCAATATTACCAGTATGAATATGGATCTAAACCACCTTTTAAAACATTACCACAAAACGAAGTAACAAGAGTTTTTGATAAAGTTCCTGTAAAAGCTTTAGCTCAAGAAATTATAAGTAATAGAGTTGTTTATGGTAATTTTCAAAACAAACATACGCCTCCTACGTTTTTAAATTACTCATTAACAGCTAGTGCTAAAAATCCTTTTTTTACTAGTCAATATGAGAGTATTACAAAATCAAGCTCTGTAGAATATCCTAATGCCACTTTAAAACAAAATAGAACATATGAAGTTGGCGTAGTTTTAGCTGATAGATTTGGTAGACAATCAACACCTGTTTTTTCAAGAACTAATTTAGCAGGAAGTCCTAGTTTTTTAGATTCAACAGTTTATTCTCCTTATAGAAATCAGTTTGATACACCTGTTATGTCTTCTTTTGATGGTAACTCAATTAAAGTTCAGTTTAATGCTACTATAAACGGTAGTTATCAAGGTAGTCCTGGTTTATATAATGGAGATCCTGCATCACAAGATTATAATCCATTAGGTTGGTATTCTTATAAAGTTGTAGTTAAGCAAACTGAGCAAGATTATTACAATGCTTATATACCAACAGCTATGGCTGCGTATCCTTTAAACGATACTAAAGAGCTTGGAGCAACTTCTCACGTTGTTTTATATAATGACAATGTAAATAAAATACCTAGAGATTTAAAAGAAGTAGGACCAACAGACAAAGAATACAGAAGTAATGTAAGACTTTTTGGAAGAGTAACAAATTTTTTAAGTGTTTCTTCTCCAGCAAACTTAGACACTAATCAACAATTTTATCCTGAATCTTTGGCTGATATAAGTAATACAATAGCTACTATAAAAGATTTATTTGATTATGAGGCTTTTGAAAGTATAAATTTATCAACAAATCAATATGTATTTTATAACTTTGATTATGATGTCGGTGGAACTGGTTCTACGGGGGCTTTTCCAGACGCAAGTGCTTTTGTAGCTAGAATAAATACACAAAAACAATTTGGAGCTCAAATTCCTTCAACTGGAGGTACAGCAGGTAAATATGTTAATGGTCCATTTTTAAATGTTTACGAAGTAGAACCTACAGTTTCTTTATTAGATATTTACTATGAAACAACTACAAGTGGTGTTATAGATGACTTAAATCAAGCAGTTAACGCAGGTGCAGGCGCTAATTCTTTTCATAGAATAGACGAGTGGAATTGGTATTTAAGAGAAGATAATACGGGAACAACTGCAGTTAATTCATTTATACCTGTTAAATTTGATGGTACATCATTTGCGCCACCAGCAACTACAACTGGAGAAATATTAAGTATAGTAGATGGCGCTGGAAATAACGCTAATGTAAATGGTGTTTTATATTACGATGCTGTTACGCCTGCAAATGGAATATTTAATATAGCAAATAACGGTAACGGTACTTTTAATATTACTTTAAATGCACCAGGTGGTAATGTAGGATTAGTATATAATGAAATTAATGAATTAGTAAATCCTTCTATAGACCCAAACCAATATGTTATTGAGATGAGTTTTAATCACCCTTCAGCTGAAGAAACTACTTTAGTACAAGAAGGTTTTAGATGCCCATTGTCTAATGATTTACCTGAAATTACTAATTGTGCTGGACCTATTACTATAAATCCAAATTTTCCAATTGGTAATACAATGTATACATATACAGGTGTAAATGGCTCTAGTACTACAAGTTTAAATCAACTTGGTTTAACATATGAAATATCTCAAGTTGTAGACTCAAACACAGGTGCTGATGTAACTGAAGATAATTTATTTACAATACAAGATGAAGTAACACCTGCAGGTGCAGTAAATGGACTACTTATTTATGCTCAAGAAGTGGATAGACCTTCAGCTTATAATGTTACTGTTAAAATATATGATTTTGAAGGAGCAGAACCAGCTGGATTAGGAGTTTGTACTATGAAGTATATTTTTGCTGATTTTTCAGTTCCTTTAACTTTCGGGCCTACAGGTAATAGTATTACATCTTCTAGTGGAGACTTAACTCCTCAAACGCGATTTGGACAAGTAACAGTTTTAGGTGAAGATAAAAATATAAGTGTTCAAGTTGTATTAGCTGGTAACACAGGTGTAACTCCTGTGTCAAGCACTACTAATTTAAGAATATACCAAGATCCAAATGGATCAAACACAGGTGTTTTTAATAATTTAACTCCTCCTTTTAATCCTGCTGGTGTAGTTTTACCGCCTTCTCCAGTAACTCAAACGTCTGCAGCGTTTATTACAAGATCTGCTGGTACATATTATTTTGAATTATCAACTATAGCAGATAACACTCCGACGTTTACAGCAACCGCATCAGTAATAAGTATTTAGGAATTTAATAATAAAATAAGTGATAATATAAATGGCAGCTATAGTAGAAGTTAAATATTTTAACAGCTTTGTTTTAAAAAAACAGCCAGAAAACGGAACAAATAATTTAATTTGGAACGGATCATTGGGTATACCCGGTGGTGTTTATGGTCCTGGTTTTAGAAGAAACGCTAACATAAATGAAGCTAAAGCTTGGATTATAGAAGAAGCTAGAATAAGAGGTGGATATAATAACACATCTACTGATTACGGAGTTAGAGCTTATTTAGTTGAAGAAGAACCAAATGCTAGTATAAGATTTAATTCTTTAATTTATTCAGGTATATATAACTCCAGAACCAATATAAATCAAACTAATGTATTTAGTGTTGCCGAAGAAATAACTAAAAGTTTAGAGCCTGCAAATGGTTCTATACAAAAGCTATACGCCGAAGATACTAACTTAATTATATTTCAAGAAATAAAAGTAAGTAAAGCATTAATAGACAAAGACGCTATATATAGTGCTGAAGGTGGTGGATTACCTGTTAGCTCATTAAAAGTTGTTATAGGTCAAATAGTTCCTTTTGCAGGTAATTATGGTATAGGAACACATCCAGAGAGTTTTGCAGTTTATGGATATAACAAATATTTTGTAGATCCAAATCAATCTGTTGTTTTAAGATTAAGCGGTAATGGTATAGAAGAAATATCATCTACTGGCATGACTTCGTTTTTTAGAAGGCAAATAGTAAGAGTAGATTCACCTTCATTCGGTAAAGGTAAACTAATAGGTAGTTGGGATATGTATAATAAAGAATATAATTTATCTATACAACCTTCTAGTGATAATACAGAATTTAAAACTCTTTCATATGACGAAAGAGCACAAGGTTGGATTAGTTTTTATAATTTTAAACCAAGTCAATCTTTTAGTGTAAAAAATAGACATTACACAACTACTGGTAGTAGTTTATATATACATGACTCTGCCACTGTTAATTATGGATCTTTTTACGGAGTAGATTATCCATCATCAGTTAAATTTATATTTAACCCTAATCCAAGTAATGAAAAAGTATTTAACACAATTAATTACGAAGGATCTAATGGTTGGGAAGTTACAAAACTTGAATCTGATAGAACTGGAGCAGGAACATCGCTTAATAGTTCTTCATTTGCTTTTGATCAAGCTAATCCAGTTTTAAGCTTTGTACAAGGAGCATATGACTCTGCACCTACACCAAACACTGGAACATCAGCTACAGTTCAACCTATATTTAGAGCTGGGTTTGATAGAAAAGAAAATAAATATTGTGCAAATATAATTAACAATACTCAAGCAAACTTTGCCGCACAAGGTACAATACAAGGTGAAGTTATATATGGAGATCAAATATCTGGAATAAAAGGATTTTTTGGAATTGTTACAATGCAAACTGACAGCGTTACAAACGTTGGAGGTTTTAAAGAATTATTTGCAGTATCATCTAATTACACTTTTTCAAGTGGTTATTAATAAAAATTAAAAATATGGGACTATTTGCATTAGGCGCAGGTTTAAAAGTAGCATCTGGAATATTAGGATCAAGCGCTGCTAAAAGAAGAGCAAGAGCTTTGCGCAGAGCAATAAAAAAAGAAACAGCTAAGCTTAATAGTTTAGAGGCTAGTAGACAGCAAATAACAAATCCTTATAGCGGAGTTACAGATGTATCTGCTTTAGCTAAAGATTTATCTAGCAAAGTTACTAATCCTTTTGCTAATTTAGGTGTTGCTACAAAAGCTGCAGAAATACAAATGGAACAAAGCGATATTGCTTTAGCAAATACTTTAGATACGCTTAGAGCAACTGGTGCTGGTGCGGGTGGCGCTACGGCTTTAGCACAAGCTGCGTTACAAAGTAAACAAAATGTTGCTGCTAGTATAGAAAGTCAAGAAGCTCAAAATGAAAGATTAAGAGCTCAAGGTCAACAACAAATGGAGCAACAACAATTAGCTGATGCACAAAGAATACAAGCTATTCAAGTTTCTGAAGCTGGTAGAACTCAACAACTTATAGGTATGGGTGAAAACATACGTATGCAAGCACAAGAAAATAGAGAACAAGATAATATAAATTATCAAAGAAATAAAATAGCTGCTTTAACAGGTGCAGCTCAATCTGCTCAGGCCGCTTCTTCTAATGCTCTTACAGGAGCTATTGGTGGTCTTGGAAGTTCAATAATGTCTTTTGCTGCAGGAGGAGGCTCATAATAGAGTAATAAGATATAACACATGGAAAATAAAAACATACAAACAAATTTATATCTAAAACAGCTTAATGAAAGCAATGCTTTAGGTTTTGATAAAAGATTTATAGCGGCTAATTATGACGTAGATTTTGACATATTAGGTAAAGCATTTAGACCTACAGGTAAAATATACGCTAAATTAATGTCTAACATTGAAAACAATAAGTGTAGTTCTCCAAACTGTGAATATGAATATAAGCAATTACAATTTTTAAGAAACGCACCACAAAATGCTATTGAATTTTTAACTGAAGTTATTTCTCAATTAGAAATAACAGAAGACCCTAATTTTGATCCTAATAATAATTACAAATATAAAGTAGCTAATTCTATAATAACTGAAAAACCAGGTTTTTCTAAGTCACATGGTTATGATATAATTATGAATATACTTGAAACAGGATCATTAGAGTTAATATTTACAGGTCCTATGCTTGAAGAACCTTTAGTAATAAACAGCGTTGCTCTTAATACTTTGTCAGAAGCTGGAACTAGTATTGTTACAGAAACACCAGACATAAACAAGCTAATGATGGCTATACTTCCACAAACAGGTTTGTTTGAAGACAACTCTATACTAGATAGTGGTGAATTATCTCCTGTTGCTAAAATAACTGATGAGTTTGTAATGAAAAATCCTGATGGATCTTATGATTATGAAATTATTGATATAGGTGGAGGTAAAGGTAGAAACATACTTAAGTTTGATATGGATAAAATAACTAGAAAAGCAATGCCTTTTATTAATGCTGAAGTTGCTGGTATTTTATCTCAAGAACAAGAAACTATAGCGCTTTGGAATGTTTATATAGCTAAAGGCACGAGTATTGAAGAAGATGATCAAATGGTGCAAAATGCTAATGCTGCATCAGAAAGTTGGAGTTATGAAGAAGATTTACCACTATCACAAGATAAAAAAGTTTTATTTGAACAAAAATTTGTAGAATATTTTATGAATAATTATTTAAAAGAATTTATAACAGATAAACTACCAACTGTACAAGAAGATGCTGCTGTGTTTGATTTATCAGAAGGCAGAACTGCTAAAGCGCAAAAATTTTTACAAGATAATAAATTAAGTTAAATTAAATGACAATAGAACAAAAAACTATAGAACTTCAGTCTGTTAGCCCACCACTGACAAGAAATCAAATTATTGCTGAACTTGGAAAATGGCAAGCAGAACAATCAATGCAAGAAACTGAAGGTGTTTTAGTTGAAAAACAAACACCTGAAGTTGTTAAAAATCAAGAACCAGTTGAAGAAGAAGTAGTAGAAAACGAAGAAGTAATTGAAGAAGAGGGAAATCAAGAAGTTGTTGCGGACCAACAGGATGCAGCTGTAACAACTACACCGGAGAATGCATCCGAGGAAGAAGATACGGAATCGCCATCGGAAGATGGTTCATCGGAATCACAAGAAACTGAAGAAGATACAGAGCCATTTGATTTAAATAAAATTAATAGAGAAATAAATGAAGCAACTGCAAGTTTTAGGGCTACTGTAAATAAAAGAAAAGCTGAAAGTAATAGAACAAACACAATACAAAACTATTTACAAACAGAATTTAAAGACGTTAACAGTGAAGTAGATATACCTAATATTGGCGAAGAAATACAAGGCAAAGGTGGTTTTACATATAAATACACAGCTGACGTAGATGATGAAGGTAATTTAGATTTACAAGTTTTTTATAAAGGCAAAGATGATGAAGAATTTATAAATGCCACTGAAAAAGCTAGAAATAATCCTAAAAGTGTAACGTTAAATAATCAAGAAGCATCTATACAATCAGCATTAGGATTTTTATCTGAAGATGTTGCAGATAACCTATATAAACAAAGAAAAGCTCGTGAAGCAGCTTTAAAGCAAAAACAACAACAAGATTTTGATCCAAATAGAGAAGGCACACAGTCTTTTGATGATATGCTTCTTTATAATTATGAACAACAATTACTAACGACTAGTAAAGAAAAAGCTGATTTAAAATTTGATTTAAATGAAATTGAATTAGCTAAAAGTAGAAAAAAGTTTCAAGAACTACTTGAAGATCCTGACAATAAAAAACTTGTTGAAAGAAAAATAGAAAATAAAAAACAAGAATTAAGCAATGAAATAAATTCTCTTGATCCTAATGATCCTGAGTATAAAAGCAAACTTGATAAGCTTAATAAACAAATAAAAGAATTAGACACTGAACAAGGAATGTTAAGTGTTATAAGTGGAGAATCTATTGTTAGTTTTCTTGATAAAAAGCTAGAAGAAATGCTACCAGAAATAGAGGAACAAGCTGTAGCTTTTGCAGCTATAAAGCCTTTCGATGAAAAAACTGGGTTAGGTGTTGTAGATGGTGTTTTTGATATAGAAGGAAATATAAAATTTAGACGAAATGCTTTAGCTGTAAAATACGAAGATCAAATGTCTCCTGTGTATTATGAAGATGAAGATTTGTTAGAGCAAAAAGCATTATATGATCAAGCTAAAAAAATATACGCTAAAAAAAATAAAGTAAATGTAAATTCTGTTACATTAGATCAAGCTAGACCAATAGTTGAAGAGCTTTATGCGCAAAAAATATACAGCCAAAAAGAACACGAATTGTTAGAAAATTATTCTAAAACAATGCTAGAAGTTAAAGCGCAAGGAAAGGTACCAACAGTTTTATTTACTTTAGCAACTGGATTTAAAAGTTTTCAAGACATTTTTGATGATACTAAAGGTGAAAAAAGAGTACAGTTAGAAGCGGCAGCTAAAAAACTTGACGCTGACTTGTTTATGATAAAAGATAGTTTAGCAACTCAAAATGTAGCTGATAGAAATTTACAATTATTTAATATAGTAAATGGTGTTTATAAAACACAAGAGCAAGTTGATGAGGCGAGAGAAAAATTTAATTTACTACTACAAAGCAACAAATCAGATATTCAATTTATAAAAAATAATTTAGACCTTTTATCTGATAAAGTAAAGGATAAAGATCAAGCTTTATTATTTAATAGTTTGTATAGTAGAAACTATGGTTTTTTAACTGGACTTCCTGGAGGAGCTATATCTACTACTTTAGATACGTTTGTAAACGGTTTAGCAGAATATTCTGAAAGAATGGGTATTAACATGGCTTCTTTTGGAATGACTGGGGCAGTAGTTGAAGGAATATACAACAAATTAACAGGTGAAGATTTAAGTAGAAAATTAACAGATAAATTCACCGGTGCGGTTGATAACGTTGTTAATATTATTAATGATGAAATGGCTCTTCCTACTACAATAAATGAAAATAAAACTTTAATGGATTGGGGTAGATGGGCTAGTACAAGTTTTGGTCAACAACTTCCTATATACGCGGTATTGTATGGTACTGGAGGCGCTGGACTACCTATAATAGGTATGGCTACTGCGGGTAGTAAGTTTAGAGAAATGCAAAAAGAAATTGATCTTGGAACTGCTGATTATAACATATTTCAAATGTACGCCATGGCTCACTTAGTTGGAGGTTCTGCTATAGCTACAGAATATATAACTCAAGGAATGCTTGGAAGACTTAAGTTTAATTATCAAAACATACCGGGATTTAAAGTAGGCTTTAACGATACAATGAAAGGCTTTTTGTCTGCAGGTGGTAGATGGGCTAGAGATATGGGCGAAGAAATACCTAGTGAAATATTAGATAATCTAATAGGTAATATAGGTGATAAATACATACTTGATAAAAAAGATGTTAATGTTTTTGACGGTACAAAAGAAACTGTTTTTAGCACTCTTTGGACGGCTGGTGTTGCTGTTAGAGCTCCATTGATAGGTAGACAATTATTAGCTCCGTTTCAAAGTAAACAATCATATCAAGTTATTGGGGAAAATACAGCTAGAGTAGCAGAATTAAATGAAATGCTTACCACTGGTTTTACAGCTGAAGGAGGGTTAAGTGCTGATGTTACTCAGACTATACAGGAAGAAATAAATTCTCTTTCTGTTGAAAACATGAAAGTTTTAAATACAGAGTTTCAGCGTCTAGATAAAATGACAGATGAAGAGAAAAGGATTTTATTAGACAATAAGGCTAAAGAATATGAAATAGTAAGAAAAATTCGTAATATAAATAACGATTTAACTCTTGACCAAAAAACAAAAGAACTTACTATAGACACGTTGCAAAAAAATTTAAACAATATAGCTACTAGTTCTGCTCAAGTGTTAGCTCCATATATAATTGAAGAAAATAAAGCTAAAAATGAAGCTATACTTCAAAAGTCTATTGAAAAAGTAGAGAAAGTTACTAAAAAAGTCTTAGGTGAAGGTATAAATGTTATAGATGACATGAATAACTTGCCGGAAGGCGTACCTAAATTTGTTGATGCTTATGTAGATCCTAAAACAAATCAAATATACATAAACAAAGAGTGGGCGGCTTCAGTTGGAGCAGTTACAGCAGCTGAACACGAGCTGTTACATAAAATACAAAAGTCTTTATTTGATACAAATCCTGCAAAAGCTCTTGAAGTTGTAGAAGATTTTAAAAACACTTTAGGCAAGAAAGAACGTAGATTAATAGAAGAAAGATTAGACGCTAATTATCGTTTTAAAATGGATGATGAAGGTAATTTCATACTAGATGAAGATGGTAATAAGCAAAAGAAAGAAGAAATAGAGTATGCAGAAGAATACTTTAATATTTTTTCTGATCTTGTAGGTAATAAAGAAATAGGTTTTACTGATAACTTAGGTGAAAATCTACTTAGATTTGTAAACAAATTAAAAGAATTAGTTTACAAACCTGCTGGTTTTAAAAATTTAGAATATAAAAGTGGTAGAGACGCGTATAACTTTATAAAAGATTATAACAAAAGCATAAAAAAAGGTGAAGTATCTGAAAGAGCAGAGGCTTTAATTAAAAAAGGTGCTTTAACAACTAGCGATAGAACATCGCCGTCTATAACTACTAGAGGTCAAGAGTTTATAGATCTTTCTAATGAAGGTGTATATAATAACGAAAGTTTAGTTGAAATAATAAATTCTCCATCGTCAAACCAAACTGATAGATTTGCTGCAATGGAAGCTATAGTAGAAACGAACTGGCCTGTAATTAGCAAAGGACTTAAGTTTAACCCAACAGGTAGTATACCAATGGACGCTGTTAAAACAGCTGTAACTGAACAAATGCAAGGTATATTTCCAGGAAGAAACAAAGAGTTATTAGCAGATTTTAATCCTGAAACTGCTCAAGTTAATACATATCTTGGGTCTTTAATGGGTCAACGACAAGCTGAAATACTTGAACGTGCTAAACAAATAGGAGGCGTTACGCGAGAAGGCGCTAGTATTGATTCTGACGTAGCTAGACAAGTTGTAGATACTACGACAAAAGAAACACCGACTAAACGCGCTAGAACACCTAAAGCGCCAACTGAAACAGTTAAGTATTCTGATACAATTATAGAAAAAGCAGGTGTAAAAAATAAAGCTGAACTTGAAACTAAAATAACAGAAGCAACTACAGAAAGTTTTAAAGATGTAGATGTAGAAAGATTTGGTCAAACAAAAGATGTGCCACCAGCTGTAGCTGAAATATATGGCGGTATGCTTGGTTTAAATCCAGAAACTATTACTAATAAAGATAGAACATATCAAAATTATGACGAAGAAGGTTTAAACGCAGCTCAAAGATTTTTATTAGCTAATGCAGCTAGTGATTATGCAAGGCTGCCTAAAACTAAAGACGAGACTACTACGCGTGGTAGAGGTACTTTCATACCTAAAAACATGAAAGATGCTTTATATACTGATGGTAAACTCACGGGTACACTAAAAGATTATATGGATCTTCTTAGAAGCAAACCTACTGGTCCATTATATAGAGATAGTAAATATGCTCAGCTAATACGAGGTTTATTAAATACTCATATTAGAAACCGTATGTTTGAAACTTTAGTACCTACAACACCTCAACGATTACGTGGTGGTGCTAAGTTTAGTATTACGGATAAAAATAAAATAATAAAAGAGGCTATAGATGAAGTAGAAAACAAAGGTGCTAAAAAGTTTTTAGAAAAAACTTTATCTGGAAACCTCGATGCAGATGCTATTGAAACTGAAATAGGCTTTATTGAAGATACAGCGAAGATTTTAGGTGTTGATTTTACAGATGCTGTTGATTTTCTTTTTACAAATGAAAAAAGATATAAAGAATTAAGGAGTAAATTTAATGTTAGAGCTGGAGGTAAAAGTGAAATATCATCTGCGGCTAATGCGGTTAGACTTAAAAAAGCTTATACTTCTTTAATTAAACGCATGATACCTAAAGGTGAAAGTTTTTCTAATTTACCAAAGTCTATGCAGCAAGCCATTATGGATACTGTAGGTTTTGGAGATGCTAGATTTAAAATTGGAGGAAAACCTTTTACGTTACAAGAGTATGGTTTAAAAAGAGGGGAATACAGTAAACTAATGCAAGCTGTTTTTGGTAAAGATGCTTTAATTGGAACTGGAACAAATTTAGGTACTAGAGATAATGTTTTTGCTCCAAGAAACTGGGGTGAAAAAGGGTTTAGAGGTCAAGTTGAAAAAATAGCTGACTCATATAACAACGGGGATATAACTTTAGATGAAGCGCGGGTTAAAGTAGAAGATCTTTTAACTCCAGATAAAAAAACAGATATTGATGATGTTTTAGTGGCTAATCAAAGAGCAGTTTCTGACACATATGTTTCTTTAATAGAAATGTTTGCAGCTGATCCTACTAAGGAAAATTTTGCAACAATAATAGATATATTAGAATCTCAAGTAAATAGAGCTACTGGTATATTTAAAGGTTTAATACCTGTTACAAGTTTTAGTATAAAACCAGAAAAAGGTACTACTAAAGGTAAAACTGAAAATAAAAGAATGCATAATGAGCATTTAGTAGAGCTTTTTAACGCTAATAAGAATTTTTTAAATATATTAAATAAGTTTAGAAAAGGTGAAATAACTAAAGAAAAAGCTATATTTGATGCTAAAGTTAATGCCGCTAGTTTAGAACAAGCTGTTATTTCAGAAAGAGTAAGAGTAGAAAAAGACGCAGATGGTGCGTCTGTTAGAAGTTTTGCTAATCCTTTAACTTTTTTAGGTAAAGACGCTAAGTTTCAAATACCTATTGGAACACGAAGATTGCCATCAGGTAAAATTTTTACAGGTACAAATTTAGCTGAATTTATAGCTCAAGAACTGAGCGAAAAACAAGCTAAAATAATTTCTACTACTTCAGACGCAAGTTTAAGTCCTGAAGGTATTATTGTCAAAAACATGATAAATAATAAATCAGACTATCAAGGAGCTAAAAAACAAAATACAGAAATTGTGCCTACGGTTTTAAGTTATTCTAAAACTAGTACAAAACAAAAAACAAATCAAGATATAGTAGGTGAACTAAACACTCTTGACAAAGCTTTAGCTGAAGGTCGAAAAGTAGATAAACCTGTTAAAAAAATAAGAGTATTTGATTTTGATGATACATTAGCTAGATCTAAAAGCAAAGTAATTGTAAATATGCCTGATGGATCTACTAAAAAAATAAACGCTACTCAATTTGCTGAACAAGCTTCTACATTACAGTCAGAAGGTGCTGAATTTGATTTTACAGAATTTGAACAAGTTATTGATGGCAAAAAAGGTCCATTATTTAATGTTGCTAAAAAAATAGCAGACACTCGTGGTACAGAAGATTTATTTATATTAACAGCTAGACCACAATCTGCAGCTGGTCCTATAAAAGCTTTTATGAAAGCTTTAGGTATTAATATACCTTTAAAAAATATAACAGGCTTAGCCGATGGCACCGCTGCTGCGAAAGGTAGATGGATCGCTGGTAAAGCAGCTGAAGGTTATAATGACTTTTATTTTGCAGATGATGCTAGTAAAAATGTTAAAGCAGTTAAAGATGTATTAGATCAAATAGATGTTAAATCAAGAGTACAACAAGCTAAATTTAGCAAAACATCTACATTTAATACTGTAATAAATGATATGATTCAATCATCGTCTGGTATTGAATCATATAAAAAGTTTTCTGCTGCTAAAGCTAGAACTATAGGTAGAGATAAAGGTAGGTATGATTGGCTTACACTTGCTTCATCTGCTGAAGATTTTAAAGGTTTATTATATAGATTACTAGGTGATGGTAAACAAGGTGAAGCCCAGTTTGAATTTTTAAAGACAAATCTTATTGATACGTATAATAGAGCTGAAGATAGTATAATTCAAGCTAAGATATCTGCTTCAAATGATTTTATGGCTTTAAAAGAGCAGTTTCCAGGTTTACCTAAAACATTAGAAACAGAAACAGGTGTTGGTAAATTTACATATCAACACGCACTTCGTACTTACATGTGGACTAAGCAAGGTATGTCAATACCTGGGCTTTCGAAAGCAGACGCAAGAAAACTTAATAAGTTTATAACTGATGATGCTAAACTGCAGGCTTTTGCAGATCAATTAATATCAATACAAAAAGGTAAACCATATCCTAAACCTGGTAAAGAATGGTTAGGTGGTAATTTAACTACAGATATTATTGGTGGTATAAATAAAGTAAATAGAGCAGAGTATCAGCAAGAGTGGAGGGAAAACGTAGACATTATATTTTCGCCTGAGAATTTAAATAAAATGGAAGCCGCGTATGGTACTCGTTGGCGTAAAGCTTTAGAGAATAGTTTAAAACGTATGAAAGCTGGCACAAATAGATTAGGTTACACTGATTCTAGCAACGCGGTTCTTGACTGGGTCAACAACTCTGTTGGCGCGGTTATGTTCTTAAACACAAGATCTGCACTACTTCAAACTATATCGGCTGTAAACTTTTTAAATTGGGGTGATAATAATATTATAAAAGCAGGTCAAGCGTTTGCAAACCAAAAGCAATATTGGTCAGATTTTATGACACTTATGAATTCTGACTTTTTAGTACAACGTAGAAACGGTCTTAAAATAAACGTAAGTGAATCTGAAATAGCTGACGCTGTAAAAGATTCTCAAAACAAACCTAAAGCAGCTATAGCGTTTTTACTTAGTAAAGGTTTTGTATTTACTAGATATGCAGATAGTTTTGCTATTGCTTCAGGTGGTTCTACTTTTTATAGAAACAGAATTAAAAAGTATTTAAAAGAAGGTATGAGCCAAGAGTTAGCTCAAGAAAAAGCTTTTAATGATTTTAAAGATGTAGCAGAAGAAAGTCAGCAGTCAAGTGATCCTTCTAAAATTAGTATGCAACAAGCATCTGGCGCTGGTCGTGTTATACTTAACTGGGCTAATACTCCAATGCAGTATTTAAGAATACAAAAAAGAGATTTACAAGACTTAATATCAGGTAGAGGTGATCCAAAAGTTAAAATTGCTAGAATAGCTTATTATAGTGTTGTACAAAATTTAATATTTAATGCTTTACAACAAGCTTTATTTGCTATAGGTTTTGGTGATGATGACGAAGACGATGAAAAGAAAAAGAAGGCTAAAGATAAAAAAATAGCTAGAGTTGCAAATGGTATGATTGACTCTCAATTAAAAGGTTTAGGTATTGCAGGAATGGTTATGCTTTCTGCTAAAAATACTTTAATGAAAATTTATGAAGAATCTAAACAAAAAAGACCAGAGTATGAAGCGGCAGCTATTGAAGCTTTGAGTTTTTCACCAGCCATAAGTTCTAAGTATAGAAAATTTGTTGGTGGTTTAAAAAGCTTTAGCTGGAATATGAAAGAAATTAAAGAAAAAGGTTTTAGCCTTGATAATCCAGCTTATTTAGCAGGTGCTCAAATTATTACAGCTTTTACAAATTTACCTATTGATCGTGTTATGAAAAAAGCTAATAACATAAGAGGTATTTTAAGTGAACAATCACAAATGTGGCAAAAAGTTTCTATGGCTCTTGGTTATTCTTCTTATGATATTGGTTTACCATACTACGGTGGTTGGGACAAGCCAGTTGAACCTACAGAAGCAGAGCTTAAAAAGCAAGAGATTAAATTAATGAAACGTGATACTAATACAGCTGAGCAAACACAAATGCTACTTGATTTAGGTCTTACTAAAAAAGAAATAAAAGCATTGCGTTACGAAGACGCTAGAGTTAAAAAAATAATTGAATTACAAAATAAAAAGAAAAAAGATGAGTAGTCCTTTATACGGTAAAATAAGTTCAGCTTGTAAAGCTGCTGCAAAAAAGAAATTTAAAGTTTGGCCTAGCGCTTATGCTTCAGGTTGGGGTGTGAGATGTACTAAAGCTGGTGGACCTAGTAACTTCGGAGGTAAAAAGAAAAAGTAATGGCGTATAAACAAAAAACTCCAATGATGCATTGTGCTGCTACAGTTATGCACTCAAAGCCGTGGAATAAAATGCGTAATAGAACTGCTGCTGTATCTGGTAGAGGTGATGGCAATAAAGTAGGTTTAGCACATGCAGAAGAAAAAAGATCTCCACTTAACAAACAAAAAGGTGGTGGAACTACTAAAACTTGTTTGCCTGCTGCTAAGATACGTAGCATGAGTAAAGAAGAAAGACAGAAGCTTGTTAACTCTAAAAAAGCTGCTGGTGCTAAAGGTAAATACAAAAGATCTTCTAAAACAAATGTAAGTGGTGCTCGTAAAAAAGGAGCTACATTACGTGACTGGTTTGAAAAAGAAGACTGGAGAAGAGTAGATGATCCATCAAAAAAATGCGGAGAATAAAATGGCAAATATACCTCAAATAGGCGAAAATACTAAATTAACTTTAGATATAAAAACAATAGGTCTTATAATAAGTTTTACTGTAGGTTTAGCTACAACTTATTTTACACTTAAATCAGAAATAGCTTTAGCTATGGAAATGCCTAAACCTGAAATATCTAGTGTAGAGTTTAAGTATAAAGATGAATTAATTAGATCTAACGTTGAAAAAGTTATTGAACAAGTTGACAACATAGAAAAAGATGTTGAAGAAATAAAAGAAATGATGCAAACGTTAGATGAAAGATTATATGAAATACAAAGTAGAAGATGAAATTAATTATAGCTTTATTATTTTCTACATTTGCTTTTAGTCAAAACTATAAAGATGATATTAGTATAGTTCAGTACAGTGCAAAGTTTTTAGTAGATAAAGAAATATCGTTAAAAAAGTTAAAAAGATTTAATACTTATACATTATATATGAGTGATAAAAAAGACTTTTTTACTGAAGAAAACATAGAATATTTACCAACTATTTGTGTATATAGCAATGGTGAAGAAATATTAAGAATACACGGAGGCATGTCATTAAAACTCCCTGAAGATACATTAAAAAAAATAATTAAAAAAGTAGACGAATTACAAGCAAATAAGTTTTAAATGAAAAAATTATTATTATTATTCCTACTGATTAGTTTTACTAGTCAAGCTCAATTGAAAAATATATTTAAATACAGTACTACTTATATAAGTTATGATCAGAATAATTCAATACAGCCTATGAAATCATTTGCTGTATCCGCTAGCAATGAACTTATAGATACAACACCTAATACACCTTCTGATGAAACATTTACATTTGGTATTAGAAAATTAGCTTTCTTTGATTATGAAAATAGAGATCAGTTTTATAATGGAAGTGAAACTAATATAGGTAAATCTGCTAATGTAGGTAATGCAAAAGGTTTAGAATATTTATTTGAAATATCAAAAGGTAGACAACAAAGAAGAGAGTTTGAAAACCAACAAATATTTGTTAGATACTTAGCTAAATACTGGGTTGCTAAAGTAGAGCAAACTAAAAATGAGTTAGTTGATTTAGATTATAAACTAGCAGATCTTAGACTTAAATTACCTATTGGTAAAAAAATTAATTTAAGTATTGGTGCTGCATATAGAACCTATGAAAAAGCTTATGGTGTAAATCCTATAGAATCATATCTTGAAGAAAACTATTGGTGGAACTTAAGTAGAGACTACTATGGTCATAATGATGTACCATACTCTTGGGAAAACTTTTCTACAGGTGAAACAGGTATTGATTATTTTTGGTATGATCAAAACGGACAATTGATATCTAACTCTGATTTAGATTATAGAGAAAATATATTTGGTAGTTTAGTAAATAGATATAATGCAGAGCAATTAGCTTTAGTGTCTGGTGGATATGCAAATTTATCAGGTGTTATAGGTTTAGACTTTTATCATTATAGAAAAAGCCATTGGATACATGCTTATGGTAACGTGCTACCAATACACAAAACTTATACAGAAAGTGGAAAAGAAGAATATTCTTATGAAGCTTTTATAGGTAATAACGACTGGGTTGATTATTCTTTTGGTGGACAGTTTGGAATAAACATAAATAAAAAGTTTGGTTTATTTAGTGAAATAGCTGTACAAAAATATTGGGATAGAGAAATAAAAGTAATTAAAGCAGGAGTTAACTTTAAACTTTAATTATGAATAAAATAAGTGATAATATAACATATGCAGAAGCTATACACTCTAACACAGCTAAACGCAGAAGCATAGATAATACACCTAGCTCTACTCAAGTGGAAAAAATGCAATTAACAGCATCTAAAATATTTGAACCACTTCGTGAGTGGGTTGGTGGTCCTATAAAAGTTAGTTCTTTTTTTAGATCAACTGCTTTAAATGAAGCAATAGGAGGATCGTCTAATTCTCAACATTGCAAAGGTCAAGCAATTGATTTAGATGACGTCTATGGACATAAGAGTAATGCAGAGATGTATCATTGGATAAAAGATAACTTAAACTTTGATCAATTAATATGGGAATTTGGTACAGATGTAAATCCTAATTGGATACATGTTTCATATGTTAATGACGAAGACAATAGAAATAGATGTTTAAAAGCTTATAAAGAAAAAGGTAGAACAAAGTATAAAGTAATATGAAAAAGTATATACTATTATTATTAAGCTATAGCTGTGGTGCTGCAAAACAGCCTGCTAGTTATGATTTTGATAAAAGCGTAACAGAATTTTTATTATTCTCATTGTGCGCATTTATAGTGTATTCTATGGTTCAACATCCAAGACATTAATATGAAAACACCAATAAATATAAAAGAAGCTGCTTACGAAAAGCAGAACAAATCCATGCGTGCAGAGCACAAGCGAGATACTGGTAAAACATTAGGTAAAAGACTTACAAAAGGAACTAACAAGCGAAGAGTGTCATTTGCTTGTAGGTTTGCTGGTATGGCTGGAGCAATGAAAGATGCTAAAGGCGAACCAACTAAAAAAGCAATGGCACTAAAAAAATGGGGTTTTGGTAGTGTAGAAGCTGCTAGAAACTTTTGTCAAAAAAATAAATCTAAAAAATCATGAACACATCAGAATTTTCAACACCTTTTATGAAAAAAAATCCTTTAAGCCCGCTAAAAGGTAACGCTTTTATTAAAGCAAAAATGGACGCAGAAGCTGCTGGTAAAAGTAGTTTTACTGTAGATGGTAAAAATTATCCATTAAAAATGAAAACACCTCTTAATAAAGAAAAAGATCCTAGAGAAAAATCTAGAGATACTATAAGAATAACAAAACCTACTCATTTTAAATTAAAAGAAAATGATTATATAGACGAAGATGACTTTGAAAATCAATTTGATAGAATAGAAGGAGATTCAAGTACATTTCCTCAGTTTTCTGTACAAGATTATTCTAAGTTAAAAAAAGATAAAAAAGGTTTTTACGTAACAAAACTAAAAGACGGAGAGTATAACGATTAATATTAAAACAATGAAAAGTAAATCACCATTTAAACAAGATAAATGTACTGTTGCATGGCAAAAATGGACAGACAAATACGACGATAAAGCAGAGGCTAAAAGAGAAAAAGGAGAATTTTATTGTGATAATGGTAAAATTAAAATGAGACCTACAGGAGATGATGATATTCCAATGACTGATGCTCAAATAAAAGCAATGAAAGAAAATAAAAGTAAAACAACTTTTGGTAAAAAAGAAAAATCAATATTAGAAAACTAAAATATGGGAAAATTATTTGTAAAATGGGGATTAGCAATACAAGCATTTTGGTGTAAATGTTGCTGTAAGTGGAACTGGTTAATATCAAAACTAGTTATAAATGTAGCAGACTGTCCAGTTGCAGAATGTGTATGTAAAAAATAAAACTATGGCTTTTAAGATAAGAAATTTTGCTATAAGTCCTTTGAAAAAAGAAGAACCTAAAAATGAAGATAATTTAGAATATACAACTAAAAATGAATCTGGAATGTCTGATGCGGAATACGCAAAATACTTTAGCGAAGGATCTATTCACAGGCCTAATTTAGATGAAGTAGTTGTTACTGCGCCAAAAAATAAAAAAGTTGGAGAAACAGCTTTAGTTGATACGTCTAAAGGATCTAGTTTTCCAACTGGAGCAAGCACAGAAACACTTAAAAAATGGTATGCTAATAATCCTCCAAAAGATACTATTACTAAAGTAGAAGGTAAAAAAGGCTTATCAGGAATGAAAGAAGGTGGTAAAGAATTTCTTGAAGATTTAAAAACATTAACTGGAAACCCTTTTGATGGAATTAGATCTGTTTTAAGAACAGATGACAGTGAAGGTGATTTTCCAACTTCATTACAAGATCTTAAAGCTCTTAAAGAATTAGCTGATAGAGACGATGGAAGCGTTAATAGTGAACAGGCTAAAAACATATTATTAAAAAGTAAAGAGTTTAATACAGTCTCATCATTTTTACCTCCTGTTTTAGCGGCTGATACAGCAGCGAGTTTAATTAGTGGAGATCCTGTTGCTGCAATTCTAAAAAAAGGTAAATATATTAAACCTGTAAGTAAAATTCTTAAAAAAAATAAGCTTGGTAAACAAATATACGATAGTTTAGATGAAGTTTATTATGGCTATAAAGCAGCTAAAAAATTACTATAAGGAACAAAGATAACTGGGCGTACCATACCCAAAAGTTCCTGTAACCGAAGGGGATCTCAATCGAGGTCCCCTTCATTGTTTTTATCCATCACAGGCTATACAATCTTCACTCATTGCTTGTTGAGCTATATCGCCTCTTAATACAGATTCGGTACGAGTATAATATAAAGTTTTAATACCGTTTTTCCATGCTTGCATATGGACTTGATTAATCCATTTAGGTGATGCTACACTGGGAAAAGCAAGATTTAAACTTACTGATTGATCTATATATTGCTGACGTATACCAGCTTGATTAACTAGTTCTAACTGATTAATTTCTTTAAACGTTTTAAATACTTCTTTAGCCGGTATGTCATGAGGTCCAACCATAACCCCGTCAAGCTCAGATAAACCTTGAACGCTACCACCGTCTGAGAGAATTTTATCCCAAGTTTCATTTGTATTGATTTTAAGTTTTCTAAATAATTTTAATAATGTAGGATTTTTTCTTATAAACGTTCCTTTAGCTGATTGCTCTGTAAATACATTTGCTGCCCAAGGTTCTATACCTGCTGAAACATTACCGCTAAGCTTACTATTAGATACAGTAGGCGCAATAGCACGAAGGTGAGTATTACGGTAGCCAGTACCAACACACCATAAAGGCTCACCGTAAGTTTCGGCCAAGACTCTGGAAGCTCTTTCACTTTCAATTTTAATCTGCGAAAATATTTTCCTAGTTTCAAACTGAGCAAGCAAACCTTCAAAAGGTATAGATTTTTCTTGGAGATAGGTGTGCCATCCGAGTACACCCAACCCAAGTGCTCTTCCTTTTGTAGCACTGCGAACGGCATTTTCAAAACCTCGCAGTCCTTTAGCTCTTTGAATAAATTCCTCCATAACGCCGTCAAGAAACCATATGGCGTCGTATATAAGATTTGTACCTTTCCACTCTTCATATTTTGCTAAATTTAAAGATGATAAGCAGCAAACAAAACTATGATTTTCATCTGTATGTAATGTAATCTCTGAACATATATTTGTCATATGGACTTTCAGTCCGTTTGATTTATATGCTTTTGGATTTGCTTTGTTAGTGTTGCCTTTAAATAATACATACGGTTCTCCAGTTGCTTTTCGTTTTCTAAGAAGTTTACTCCATCGAGTTCTAGCTTCCGGATCTCCTTGTTCAAGCTTACGCATAAACTTGTCACCAACAACTGCGCATTGGTGTAAATTAAGCGATTGTCTATTGACGTCGCCTTTAGGTTCTCTGATTTCAAGCCACTCTTCAAAATCATCGTGTTCAATGTTAATGTTAACTGAAGCAGCTCCTCTTCTGACAGATCCCTGATTAGTTGCAAGAATCGTTGAGTCATAGATTTTGCAGAAGGGGACAACGCCATCACTTGTTCCATTTCCTGTTATTTTAGCGCCGGCGGGTCTAATCATATTAATTCCGATACCAACTCCACCGCCGTGCTTAGCGAGTAGCATCATCTCTAAGTTTTTACTACCTATGTCTTGAATCGAATCCGCAACATCAATGCCAAAACAACTGATAGGTAAACCGCGATCAGTACCTGTGTTGGATAATACAGGGCTAGCCAAGCATAACCAGCCATTCCAAATATAATCAAAAAAGGTTTGAGCCATTTCAGGTTTATATAATCGTCTAGCAACAGTTTTAGCAACGCGCATATATGCATCACGCGGTGTTTCATCTTGTAATAAATATCCGCCAGATATTGTTTTTTTGTAAACATCTGTATTACCCCAAGCTGGGTAATCTTCTCCTTTTTTCCAGTCATCGTTCCACATATTAATTAGTTAAGTGTGTTATCCATGCAATTAATCCATTCATATTTAAAGCTACAAGGTTCCATTGTTTTCTTGAAGCTGTTTGTACCATTACACATATAAAACCTATTATATATAACTTAGGTTCTATAGTCCATTGTGCTGCAATTAAAAATCCAGCACCCATGTAACCTGTTCTAGTTGCTAGTCTCTTCCACGGACTCAGTCTCTTTTGTCTCACTAGACTTTCTAACCATTTCCGCTTTAAGCTTCTCGATTGCTTCTTCATAATCAGGCATTAATTTAATTGTTTCTAATGTTCCTACAGCTAAATCTTTTAGATAAGCATTTTCATCTAATAGCTGTTGTACAACCTTTATTAAAGCTTGTATTTTCTTTTCTAGCAAATCAACTCTGCTACTCTTTTGTCCTTTCATATAAATCTTTTTTTATATCATCTTCTGTTATGTTTATATTAAGGTTAATACCTTTTTCATAAACTTTACACCAATTACCAAATGTCTTCAAAGTCTTCGCCTTCGTTAGCTTTGCTATAATCTGTCGGCCGTATTGCGAAAAAATCAGTATGAGTGACCCCGCCGGTAAGATGATAGAACCAATCAAGATTACTCGCTGCTTTTTTGTCATACGGGAAATAGTCCCCAAAGTCAGTGTAACCCAGTTCAACCAGTTTTTCATTTGTTCTCTTTTTTATAAAATGTTTTAGATCATTAGCTTTTATACCTTCTACATCACCCATTTCAAACATCTTGTCTATATATTTAGTTTCAAGATTTACCATAGTTTCTGCAGCTTTTATTATGTCTTCTTGACATAAATTTAGTAATTGATTATTTTCATTACACATATCTCTAAAAAGCCTACAACCCATTTTACTGTGTAAGCTTTCATCTCTTACAGACCATTTCATTTGTTGCCCGATACCTTTAAGTAAATTTCGAAGCTGAAAACTATACAGCACTGCAAAAGCACTATACAAGCTAACTCCTTCAGCGAAGGCTGAAAATACCGCCAAGCTTTTACCAATACCAATTGGATTATCACCGTTATAAGCAACCAGATTATCAAATCTTTGCGAGGTCGCCGGTTCATGTAAGAATGCTTCATAATCTTCTAATCCTAATGTTTCATTTAAATAACTATATGCAACTGCATGTATTGTTTCTTGTGATCCAAACATCATTGCCATTTGTTGTATTTCGTGCTTTGGAAACCAACTAACTACCTTCTGTGTCCAGTAATCAGAAACCGCGCACTCCGTCTGTGCAAAGCCGAGCAGTATATTGCCGACCAAATTCTTTTCTTTATCATTTAATTTTTCCTTCCAATCTTTAATGTCACTTTGCATTGGTATTTCTGTATGTAACCAAAATGCTTGTGCTTGTTTTAACCAACCTTCAGTATAGTAATCTGGATACTCAAAAGGTTTATACGCTATACGTTCGTCAAATAATCCCATTAGTTATAAATTTCTAGTGCTAAGTCAATAAATGGCATATATAATACGTGCGTAGTTTGATGTTCTTCGTGATAGGATCTTGCTCCTAATAATACGCCTGGATAAAACCCAAACGATAAACTCCATGATTTATTCATATCTTTTTACTTAATATTAAAGGTGATTCGTCTTTGTTTGTAGATACAAAATAACATACATCATTTTCTTCTACTAATATTGTTTTATTTTTAAATGTTTTAGGATATTTTTCTAAAACATAATCAATAACATTTGATGCCATATCTATCTTGTATTTCTATTAACTCTTTATACTTTATTTTGCCGCGTTGCTCCCAACTCCATTTACACCATTTATCGATCTGACGCTCAGCATATTTTTGTCTTGCTATCCTTTTCGCTTCGAAAGGATTATGCTTACTGTCTCGTCGCATTCTTTTTGATTTTGTGGTTTATATAATGTTATGTTAGGAAACTGATTCATAACAAGTCTTTTAAATAACTTCCAACGCATTGGAAAAGACTCATTAGCTCTACCTTTTGTTTCAATTATAAAATCATCACCAATAAAATCTGGTGTATATTTTATAGGTAGTATACGTTTGCAGCCACGGTTTTGGTAATTACCTTTACCGTTACTGCATCTCTCGTATACTTCGTTTTCAAAATGAAAACCACTTAACAAAACAAAAGTTTCTCCTTCGTATTTAGCTTTGATCTTTGCTTTTTTCAAAGCCATATACATATAACGCTCAAGGCCAGACGAAAAGTTAATACCATCGTATGTTACTTTCTTTGACTGTACTGGTCCGCGTTTTCTTTTACGTTTATAAGGTTTCCTCTTCATTTAATTCAATATCGTGATAGTGTAAACCATCGTTACCATTTTGACCTACAACGTTTATTCTATTGATCATACATTCTTCAACTTCATCTTGCAAACATCTTTTAGCAGCTTCAATATATAACAAAGCGTCCATTAATTCTTCTTGTACATCAATTAAAAATCTGTTAAGATCTTTTTCTTGGCCTTCAATTTCTTGCATCATTGTAGCTCCATATTTCTTTTGGCCAATTAAACTACGTTCGTCCATTTTTCTTAAAACAGATTGAACTATTGCGTCTTTAGTTTTAATTTTCATCTTTCACAAATGTTCCGTTAATCATTTTACCTGTTCTAGCTGCTATTTGTGTATATGCTGCATCAATACAATCTTCAATTGTAAAGCCTTCAATGTGAGCTAAGTTAGTTAACACGACAACCATATCACCTATAGCATCTTGTATTTCAGGTTTATCTTGTTTTAATAAAGACTGAGCAAGCTCACCAGCTTCTTCCATAAGTTTAACATATTGCGTATGTGCATTACCTTTATCGTATAAACCTCTTTGTTTAGCCCAGTCTCTAATTAAGCCAAACCTGTCGTTTAATGAAGGATCGTATATGTTTTCACCTATTCTATGTTTTGGATTATAATATGCTTCATAAAAAGCTTTATTATAAATATAACATCTTTCTTTGTTATACATAGATTCAGATACATTTGCTATTATCCAGTTTATATTATCGCTTGTTATTTCAAAACAATAACCTTGCGGTGTTATCCACGTTAAACCTACGTTATCCTTTAATCTACCTTTAAGTTTATTAACTGGACATGGGAAAGTCGAGGTCTGCTCTGTTGCGTTTATTTTCATTTTATTAAATAGTTGTTTATATAGTTTTCTATCAACCTTATAGCCATAAGACTGTTGAAGTTCTATTTCCTTGTCTGATATAAAATCTATATCATCGCTAGTAAGTAGAACTTCGTATTCGTCTGCGTTATAACCTTGTTGACGCGTTACCCGGTTATTAAGATCACGTGTAACACCGATTTTTTTACCTGGTATGTGGTATAAATAATACATATTAAAGTTTATTGTTATACAGGTGCATATTATGTGCGTGATGATAATACCAACCTATTTTTAAATTTAATCTCTCTGCAATCATTTTTTGTAATGATGAAAACTGATACTGATCATTACAGAAGCCGTACCAGATGTCATTAGAACGCATATAGACTGACATACAAAGCTCATTGTTTATAATTGTAAACTGTATTGCATAAGTACAAGGCGTATCTTTTTGATATTTGCTGTTTTCTTTAGCATCATAAATACTTATAGCAGCATGCCTAGTATCTTTGCAAGACTTTAACTTAGCACATACATAATCTATTTGACAATTACGTTTCCATTGATAACCATAGTTTGAATTAACATTACCGTGACTATCTGCCATACGTTCCCATATTGGTGGTATTTTACCATATAGTTCACCAAGCTTTTTAATATTTGGATCACCAGATAAATACCATTGCCATTCAGCTTCTGCGTACTTTAAACTCCAATTACGTTGTCTGTTTGATATATAATTATCTTCTGGATCCATTATATAAAAACCACAATTAAATACAGCTTTTGTATCTCCAAAGTCTATACCTTCAACTATAATATTGTTAAGTACAGCTTCATATGCTTCATTAGCGTTTTGATATGTTTTTTTCATAATAATATTTATAATATTCGTAAATCTTTTCCCATATTAAATCTCTAATATAATGACTAGGATCTTCATAGGTTCTGCCGTTGTTTGTTATTACTATAGACCATTTAGCATCGTTAATAGCTTTTGGCGCAATGTATATTTTATTACGTATACACCATCTATATGCTTCTAATTCATGTTCTGTAGCGTTATACTTACCCATGTTTATTTTATTCTTTTTCCAAGCCATTTATTCCCACGGCATTTTATCATCTGCTACATTTATTTCTTCATGAGGTATAAAACAACCAGACTTTGGTTCCCATTTAAAATATGCTTCAGCTCCGTTTTCACCTAGATTTTGAAACTTAACCTTAAGTATTTTAGCTTTTACAGTTTTAGCTTCATAATCTCTATGTACTAATATACCATGATAACTAGCATCATACCATTCACCACCGCCTTTTATATTGTACATTGTTGGCTCTTCAATTTTACCGTCTTTGTCTTTATACATTTTAGTTGGATGCGCTACTATAAAAACTAGTACATCAAACTTTTTAGCAAACATTTCTATTTTAGTTAGATATTCCATTGTATAACGGTTAACGTCTTCTGTTTTACAGTCTACGTCTCTAACTTTATTAAATGGGTCAATTACTAAGCATTTAATACCTTTACGTTTAACTAGCTCAGCACCTTTTTTAAGTACTGATTCAAGCGTGTATCTTTCCATGTCAATATGAAAGAAATTTGTATTACAATGATCTGCTACTTTATTCCATTTATCACCGTGTATGTCTGCTGACGTTGGCATACCTTGCCAAACCTTACGCATTAACTTGTGTGCGTGAAGGTAAGTCGGTACATTTTCCGGACTAGCGAACGCCGTTTTCCAGCCATAGTTTTGGTTATACCCAACAACCATTTGATCGACGAAATCCGATTTCCCGCTGCTTGGAATACCAGTAACAGTAATAAACTGACCAGTATAAGTTGAAAAGATGTCATCAAAATTTTGAAGACCAACTTGATATCCAGGTTTAAACCCGTTACGTACAAAGTCCGTGACTTCGTCTTCAATGTCCCTAAATGTCGTGACATTTTCAAGTGGTACCGGTCTCGACCCTTCAATACGCTCTGCCAATTTTTGTTTTCCATACTTTTGTAAATATTCGTTAGCATCTTTACAGTCATCAAACGTAGCTAAGTAACATACTTCAGAACCTAATCGTCTTATAAGTTCTGCTTGTAATGCTTGACCAGCTTCATCTGAGTCTACAGCTAATATAACTTTGTCTTTATCTTCAAAATAATCTATACAATTATCAAGATAATCTAAGTTATTAGTATTTAATGTAGCACCATTTGGTACAGATATAGCATTTGTAATACCAGCTTCATGTAAAGCAAGTACGTCCATTTCACCTTCAACTATGACACAAGAGTCATAACCTACAGTACTATCAATATTATAAAATACTTTTTCAGCTCCTTTATATAATTTAAAGTTCTTTCTTCCATCGCGGTATTTAATGTTTATTAATTCACCGCCTATAAAATAATTGAACTTTATCGTGTTCTCGGTTTTACCGGTTTGTGGCATATATTCAGCGCCCTCACCGACCTGAAGATCGGTAAGGGTTTGCTGAGATATACCTCTTGATTTAAACCATTGTACAACTTTACTATCAGGTGGTTTTATAACCTTATCTTTAGGTCTTTCATAAACCTTTACTGTTTCACCCTTGCGTTTGTAAGTATGAAGTTGAAAAGTTGAATTACAGTTGTGACAAGTACCGAGACCCCGTTCCCAATCATATGAAGCACATTTTGCTTTTTGGTTTTTGGGTTTTCTAGTGTGAGAGCAAAGAGGACATATGCCTTGCTTTTTCCCTTCTTCTAGCTTATGTTGATTGAACGTGTCAATCAAAAATCCATTGATCTCTGTTGTCTGCATTTAATTTAATTAAAATGGTAAATCATCTACTGGTGCTGCCGCAGCAGCTGGTTGTGCAGGTGCAGGCCCACCATCTCGGGGAGCAGCAGCTACATTTTCTCCATTCGTCCATACTACTTTTACATTACCTAAATAAACTTTTTCAGTTTTAGCCTCACGCTCCTCTTTGGACTGCTGAACTACAACAGGCCCGTTATTGCCAAACTGATCAACATCATCATTTAATGTAATTGTAATAGGTAAGTATTTACCTTTTTTACCAACTATAATTTTATCTTTTGGTATTTTATTAAGGTCAATACTTGTTGCTATTATACTTGCCATTATACGTATGAATTTAATTGATTAAACATTCTTTGCATTTGCTCTTTAGTAGCACCGCTATTACGTCGCAAATTATCTACAGCTTTAACATGATTTTGATTCTTATAAAAATTATTTATAGAAGTTTCTAATCCTGTTACTGTACATACTTTTGTTTGGTTTTTTCTGGTTCTTGCCATAATTATAGGGTTTGATTAATAAAAAATTGTTGAGGATCAAAATCCTCTGATTGATAAAATAGTTTATATTGTTCTGATGCTCGTTGAACTTTATCAGCTCCTCTCTCATAAAATTGTGGAGAACAGTCGAATATACCTATTTGATGCGTGTTTTTGTCTATAGCTATAAATACAAATTCATAGCCAAATAACTTACTGTAAATATAAGCTTGTGAGTCGTAATTGTATTTAGAAGCAGACCACTTAAACTTATTTAGATCTGCTGTTGTTTTCAAATCAATAATAAGTTTTTCATCGTGGTTTACTATATCTGCTTTACCTTTCCAATTTAAACCTTCAAGCTCTGTAATGCCTGGTCGTTCATACTCTACGTTTATACCACGTATAAGATCTCTACACATATCGTTTGCTAATACTTTTTCAGTCATTAGTTCTATTGCATCGACCTCATGTTGTAATAAACATAATTCACCACCAGACATCTCTTTATATGCTTTAGTATTTCTAGTAGTAGATTCAATTATTTTATACTTTTTCAGTTTATCTGGTTCAAGTATAGCTGTATGAAAATATCCACCAACTAGAAAAGCAGGTCGCGGAGCTTGCTGCTTGCCTAAAGCTAAAGGATTTGTAAGTAATGTAGAAATATCAGAATTACTAAGATACTGTTTTCCAAACTCACCATAGTAATGTTCGTCATTTTCTAACTTTTTTAATACGTCTTTCATTAGAGAGTATTTAGTTCGGCCTCAACTTCTTTAGATAAGGCATACTTAGCTTTTATAGCAGTTAACTTACCTCCTGCTTTTATATAGTCCTGTGCTTTCTTGAAAGCTGGATCTGATTTAGAGGTTAATGTGTTTTTTGCTTTTGGTGCTTTACCATGGTTATTTGTAGCATCGCTGTCTTGCGTGTCGTCGATTAGAAATAAATTGCCTAAAGCATATTTCTTACCGTAACTCGATGCAGAACCAAACTGTTGAGGTACTTGCATACCTTTTTGATTTAAGTCTACGCCAACTAAAGCTGTAGCTATAATAGTATCTTTACCGTCTGATACTGTAGCACTAGTTTGTAGTATTGGCATAGGATCACTAGCGATTAGTTCTTCATTAATCGTTACTGATACTCCTAACTCTAACAGGTAGGGTTTTGTTGCTTCGAGAATGTCTTCGGCTGATCTGAAGTAGTATTTGCCGAATGAGTTAAACCTACTTTTCTTCGATTTAAACTTAGTCTGGATTGTAGCCAGTTTGTCGTTTATGGTCATATGGTTATAAGGTTTTGTTATTATTATAATTACACATTCATTTATTGTTTTACATTTATAACTTACAGAAAATCAAGCACTTGCGAGTGATCAACACTATCAATTAGTTTTTGTACAGCTTGCTTTTTTA